>Ga0115006_10003203_pt1 | contig 11042 bp, 15 predicted proteins | sample ArcOceMetagenome_3_FD_88943 | JGI IMG/M metagenome (GOLD analysis project Ga0115006, IMG submission 88943) | Marine eukaryotic phytoplankton communities from Arctic Ocean - Arctic Ocean- Svalbard ARC20M Metagenome | ecosystem: Environmental > Aquatic > Marine > Oceanic | place: Arctic Ocean...
GGGGGGAGAACACTCGAACTTGGGCTTTGGACGGGGAATGACGAGGATGAGGGGGAGGGGAATTTGAAACCTACAGGGAGGACACCGGGGAGTGGGAGGGGGAGGAAGAAACCGGGTATGATGGAGGGGGAGGGGAGCTGGAGGTGAGAGATAGACGAATAGAGCGTTAAAGGACATGTTGAAACGTTATACCAACGGATGTGCCTCTTCACGAGCGAGCAAACCTCTTGCTCGTCGCTTCGCTCCTCACCCCTCTCTTCACTTCGCTTCTCACCCCACCCCATCACAGTGATTATCTTATTCTCAGCCTCGGGAGCGGGAGCAGTAACATGGACAGCTCGAACGTAGGTAGCGGGGGCGGTTCGGATTCGGAGGACACGGGTCTGGAGGGCAATCCTAACCCCTGGGGTTCAAGTGACCACGGAGATGGGTCGGTTAATCCGGTCCCCAAGGTCGAACGGAGGGGTTTGGAGTGGGGCGGTATCATCGGGGGCAGCGATCTCCTCCGCAACGTTCACCCGGGAGGGGGGATTGGAGGAGAGAGCATGGAAGACAGGAACAACGGGGTTGGTAACGAGGGGGACGAGGGACAGGGGAGTTACGAGAGTGACACACGTGTCCAATGGGCTAGGTGGGCTAGGTGGGCCAGTGATAGGGAGAGGGAGAGGAGGGTTGGGGTAATGAGGGAGATCGAGGAGGAGGAGAGGAGGGAGAGGGAGAGGAGGAGGGAGTGGGCGAGGGCGGAGGTCGAGAAGGAGAGGAAGAGGAGGGTCGAGGAGGGGATGTGGGGGAACTTGACGGAGAGCACTTGGTTCATCAGCCTCACCACGCCTCAACACACTGAAAAGTACCTCGTGGTATGCCCGTACAGCCCACTTGGGTGCGACAAGGTCGTCATGAGGGATGAGATAGAGGATCACATGAGCGTCTGCGAGTGGAGGGGCAAGGACGTTGTTGAGGAAGGGGGACAGGAGGAGGGGGAGCTCATATGCCCCTACAGCATCATGGGGTGCAGCCACTGCGCTAGCAGGAGCGACATGATGATACATATGCAGGTGTGCAATTACGGGGGGGGGGGAAGGGAGAAGGAGGAAGAGGACAGAAAGGGGGGGAAAAAGGTCGTCGTTGAGGAAAGGGAGGTGGAGAGGGAGAGGAGAGGGGAGAGTGACGTGGGATGGGGGGGGGGGAAACACATACACCAACTACTTCAGGGACAGGTCAGGATGTGCCTCAGCACGCTAAACGAACAGGTCGTAGCGTTTGCGGACGACAAGAGGAGGAAGTCCCTTGAGCTTCTACCCGCCAGGCAGCAGGCTCTCAGGATGGTCTGCACCCTGGTGAACGGTATCTGGGGGGACGATGCCCAGGCCATGCTGTACGGAAGCTGCGCGACGGGACTCGACAGCGAGCACAGCGACGTCGACGTCGTCGTGTGCTTCAAGGGAGGGGGGAAGAAATCGGGCATGGGAGGGAAGGTTAAAATGCTGGCCACAGTCATGAGGGAACTCCCTTGGTGCAGAGTCAAAGTGGCGGTGGAGAACGGGAAGGTACCGGTTGTCAAGGCTACGGCACTCGTTACCAGGGACGGGGAGAACGTTGGGAACTGGGATTCAAGGAAGGGGGACGAGGTTGAGGTGAGGGGAAGGGTTGGAGGAGCGAAGCGACGACTGCACATCTCGAATCTACTTTGGACTCGCTTCGCTCGTCCTGCAACTAACAACTCGCCGCTCCTCGCAGGTCCCCCTTGACATCTCCATCGACGGACCTGGGCACTCTGGGATATCCAGCACCTCTTTCGTCCGCGTCCTGACCCGCAAACTGCCGTCCCTCCGTCCAATGGTCCTCGTTCTGAAGGAGGTATTGAGGAGGAAGGGCCTGAACGATCCTTTTAAGGGTGGCTTGAGCAGCTACGGGCTGGTGCTCATGGTCACCTTCCTGCTCCTCAAGCAGAGGAAACTCCTAAATAGGACGAACGAGGAGGGGGACAAGTCAAGGACGGCTAGCGGGGAACACACGAGTCCCCACCACCACCCCAGCCCGGGGGGAGCAGACAAGAAGGGAATGCTCAAACCCCTCAACCAGAGCACGTTCGGGATAAGCGCGGGGAAGACCATTCTGAGGCAGGCCGGGCTGGGGTTAGAGGGAGAGGGCGGAGGATCCAAGTGGGACGACACGTGGGACGAGGAGGACGACCCCCTGTTCGGGTTTACGTTCTTTATCCAGCACCAGGAGTTCCAGAGCTCTGACGAGGAGGATTCGGTTTCGGGAACTGACGACGAGGAGGATGAGGTAAAAGCTGGAGCGAAGGACGGCTGGAGCGAAGCGACAGCAAGAGCAACATACCGCCTACCCATATAACTAACAACCTTCTTCGTCGCTTCGCTCCTCGCCGCTCCTCGCCGCTCCTCGCCGCTCATCGCAGGAGGAGGAAAGGCCATCCAATAGACTCCTGCTTGGTCAGCTATTGTTAGACTTCTTCCAGCTATTCGGGGAAGAATTTGACGTCCAGGACACCGGCTTCTCTGTCCGCGGCGGAGGTTTCACGTTCCCTCTGCACTCTGAGCCCCCTCACCCACTGTCCAACGATCCTATCATTATTGAGGACCCCCTCAACGCGACCAATAACGTGGGGCGCACCTGTTGGCAGGTTGGAAGGGTTAAGGAGGTGCTCGGAGAAATGATTGGGGAGGTCAAGAGGAGGATAGCTAGGTGGGGTGGCGGGGGCGGTAAGGAGGGCGAGATTTTAATGAGGTTGCTAGAGCTACAGGTTGGAGAGGGCGAAAGAGGAGAGGCCGAGAAGGCGGAGGTGACAGCGGAGACAGAAGAAAAGAGAAAACATCGCGAGGATCTTCTTTGAACTAGAAAGCTATGATGTCTTTACCTTCAATATTCCAACTCCATCACCATCTTCCTCCCCCTTCTTTTCCTCTCCCCCCTTCCCCTCCTCCCTCTTGAGTTTAATATTGTGACTGCTAATGGCCCTGAGCCCCCTTACGAGTACCGTGTCTTCCCCCACCTCGTAAACCCCCTTCCATCCATCCCCGCTAACCAGCCCCCAACCCACAAGTTCGTTAAGCACAATCGCGAAAACCCTGTCGCTGACGCCGAGCCCCGGTACGGATATAACCACCCAGAAGATCAGCTTGACGTGCGTTGAGAACGGCGCCCACCTCCACCACCCCTCTGTGATCCCCAGTAGGCACGAGCACGCAGAGTACGTGATGAAGTACTTGAGCCACCTACCCTGTCCCTCCGCTCTGCCGGGTACCTCGAGGTCGACGTTGGCGTTCGCGCGCGCCGCATTGGCCGCGGGAACGAGCATGGACGTCCACAGCACCCCGAACTCTACAAAGTAGCTTGGCATGCCCAGGCAGACCAGAGCTGGGAGGACTCCGAAGGACTCGCGGAGGGCGGCATTGGCCTTGTCTCGGGTTCCCTCGCTGCAGAGACCGACCATCTTGGCGAGGGAGAGGAGGGAGGTGAGCTTGTTGATAAGAGAGCCCAGGGTGTCGTCCTGAAATGAGCGTGCGGTGAGGAGCGAGCGGCGGTGAGGAGCGAAGCGACGAGTGGAAGTGATGTTGATAGTTATAGCGCTAGAAAGCCCGACAGCCAGGAGCGAAGCGACGAGCTGAAGGTTGTTTTCTTGAAGAGAGATGGACGATATTACTGCTGTCACAGAATGATGTCTGAATATCATTGTTGCTGTCGCTTCGCTCCAGCCTTCCGCTTAGTTATGTCACTAGATAGCCCCCCTTCCAGCCTTCCATCTTTCCCTCCTCCCCCCCCTCACCTTGTTCCCGTTTCTGGCTCCCGCCGTTTTGTCAGCCAGCCTAAGCGCCAACGGACATACGTGCTCGTACAGAAGCGCAGTGCCGTCCAGCGGGCTGTGGAGGTACGCGAAGAACAGCAAACGGAGGGGTCCGGAGTAGGACCCCGTTGTGGGGAGCATTCTAGTTACTAGAGGGAGGAGGGAGAGGAAGCTGTAGACTGCTGAAACTACACCGAAGACGACCCAGTAGCGGAGGGCGGCCGTAAGGTCGTCAGAGATCTCGTCGAAGAGGGCCTCTTCAGGCTTCACAGCGTCGGACTTTGTCCGCTTCCCCCCCCCAACCCTCATGATTGGGGAAGTAAGAGGTGACTTTAGAATCGAGTCTACCCTTTGCCTCGGTGTCGGCGTCTTCTTCGGCGACGGGCGCTTCTTCTTCTTACCGTTGCCGCCGCCCTTCTTGTTAGACTTTGGAGGTGTAGAAACTTCCTCCCCTCCACCTCCATTCCCCCCCACCTTCTCAAGCACTAGTTTCGCCTGCATTACCCTAACGCTGCCTAGCGTCGGGTATACGATGGACAGCACGGCGACCCCCCTCAGATCGTCCGCTATCCACTTGGAGAAGGAAGGGAGCAGATAGAGGAGACCGGAGGAGAGGAGGAAGAAGAGAATGTGGGGGAGGATAAAGGCTGAGATGAGCGAGAGGCGGGGAGGAACGAGCGGCGGCGAGGAGCGAAGCGACGAATGGGGAGGTGGTTAGCGTATTGAACAGAACAGCATCAGGCGGCCTTGGCTCCTCCCTCCGGTCTCACCTAATGTGGAATTGACTCTTCCAACCCTGTCCATGAAATCGTTCCATTTCTCCCCCACCTCGGCCCTCTTCTTCCCTCCCCATCCCTTTAGCCTCTCCACGTACCTATTTCTCGTTATGAACCTCTTGAGAGCGTAGAGTAGGAGGAGGAGGAGAAAGGAGAAGAGCTCCAAGGCCAACACTTCGTTGGGCTGACGCATTTGCCAGGCGTAGACATCCTGAATTGCAGACTCTATGTGAGGAGATAAAGCTTTTGCTGATATTATAATTAACCTTAACATAGGACCAAGAATAAGTTTAAAGGCCCGAGAGGATGACATTACAAACTCTCTACCATCATTTATCATTGTAGAAAATAATTGTTTCCATATTTCAATATCTGTCTCTATCTCTAGAGTGTCAATTATTTGAGCGTAAGCAACTCCACTCATATCAATTCTGTCAGTATTATTTTGCTGTCCCAAGAGTGACAATTTATCAATACTCCGTACATTTCTTCCCAATTAACTTACATCACTTTATTTCTCTACCTCCATATTGTAATATTCTCTATTTTTACCATAAATATAGAGTAGGGATTAGGTAAAAACAATCCGGACCCCACAATACCACCATCGATGACGCCTCAAAATTCAACCAACAAGTACTCTCTTGCAATAGCCGAGATTGTATCATCTCTTATCAAGGCATATGAGTCCGGAAGTGTATTAAATTTTACTGATCTAAAGAACAAGGTAGCAAAGAAGAGGAAGCTTAAGGGGATCCCAAAGGTAGTGGATGTACTAGCTGCTCTCCCAGAGAAGTACAAGAAGGACCTCACGCCATACCTAAAGACGAAGCCCGTCCGTGCCGCGTCCGGAGTCGCCGTGGTAGCCGTAATGTCCAAGCCCCACCGTTGTCCCCACCTCCAGTACACTGGCTCAGTGTGCGTGTACTGTCCAGGGGGACCGGACTCGGACTTCGAGTACTCGACACAGGCGTACACGGGGTACGAACCCACGAGCATGAGGGCAATCAGGGCGAGGTACGACCCGTATGCTCAGACTAAAGGGAGGGTTCAGCAGGTAAGGGATTAAGGCACGACACCATAGGCTAACATCCGAGCGAAGCGAATCGCGAAAGAGGTTAGATAAGGGGTGACAATAGTTGCGTCGTCATGGATACGGCGCCATACCGTTGCCTCTCTCCTCCCCTCCCTTTGCCCCCCCCCATCCAATCCCTCACCTCTCCCCCTCCTCGTTCCCCACCCTTCAGCTTCGCACCCTGGGTCACACCGCCGACAAAGTAGAGTTCATCGTAATGGGAGGAACATTCCTGAGCCTGGACACAAAGTACAAGGAGTACTTCATCCGTAACCTCCACGACGCCTTGTCGGGACACGTTTCACGGACGCTTTCGGAAGCCGTTAGGTACGGGGAGAATGGAACAACGAAATGCGTGGGAATAACCATAGAGACCCGACCCGACTACTGCCTCAAGCCCCACCTTAGCGAGATGCTAACATACGGTTGCACTAGAATCGAGATCGGGGTACAGAGCGTTTACGAGGACGTTGCGAGGGACACAAATAGAGGGCACACAGTCGTTGCGGTCAGCAACTCGTTCCACTTGGCGAAGGACGCGGGGTTCAAGGTAGTCAGCCACATGATGCCGGACTTGCCGAACGTTGGGTATGAGAGGGATTTGGAAGGGTTCAAGGAGTACTTTGAGAACCCGGCGTTCAGGTGAGGACGGAGGAGGGAAGCGATGGGCAAATACAACAACTGCCAGGCCGTTATAACGCTCTCCTTCTTAACTAACAACCTTCCCCCACAGGAGCGACGGACTTAAGATATACCCGACGCTAGTCATCAGGGGCACGGGACTTTACGAGCTGTGGAGAACGGGAAACTACGAGAACTACACACCCGAGCAGCTCGTGGAGCTCGTAGCCCAGGTAATGGCCATCGTGCCACCTTGGACAAGGGTTTATAGGATCCAGAGGGACATACCTATGCCTTTGGTTTCCAGCGGGGTGGAACAGGGGAATCTAAGAGAGCTCGCGCTGGCGAGAATGAACGACCTCAAGATAAGATGCAAGGACATTAGGACCAGGGAAGTCGGGATGAAGCAAATTCACGAGAAGGTCAACCCTGACAACGTGGAACTAGTGAGGAGGGACTACACGGCCAACGGGGGGTGGGAAACATTCCTGGCGTACGAAGATCCCCAGCAGGACATTCTGATCGGTCTGCTGCGGCTGAGGAAGGCTAGCTCTAGCGCCTTCAGGGAGGAGATGGAGGGGTATAAATGCTCCCTCGTTCGCGAGCTCCACGTGTACGGGGACGCAGTGGGTGTCAGCAGCAGGGACCCGACCAAGTTCCAGCACCAGGGTTACGGGATGCTGCTGATGGAGGAGGCGGAGAGGATTGCGAGGGAGGAACACGGGAGCGAGAAGATACTGGTTATCAGCGGGGTTGGAACGAGGCACTACTATAGGAAGATAGGGTACTGGCTTGACGGGGTGTACATGAGCAAATGGCTAGACGGAAGGGACGAGGAGCAATGATATATAAGGCACCTTATTTTTAATGCAATCATTTTGATTCTAGTTTCTCTTCCGCCTCTCAAATCGTCCCGCCAATAAGTACGTCCGACCATTCTACTCGTCGTCGTCACTGTCAAGGTCATCGAGCGGATTGTCACCCCTCTTCTTCATCACGCGGAAGAACTCGTCCTCGTTGATGAGACCGTCGCCATCGCGGTCGGCCTCGTCGATCATCTCCTGGAGCTAAAAGGTTGTTAGTTATGTAAGAAGGCGGTTTTATGCCGTTGCTATCGCTTCGCTCAAGCCGTCGCTCGTCGCTTCACCCCCCCCCCCGCCTCTCACCTCCTCGTCCGTAAGGTTTTCCCCAAGCTCTGCCGCAACCCTTTTCAAGTTTCTGAAGGAGATGGCTCCAGTTCCGTCGTCGTCAAATAACCCGAAAACCTTCATGATCTCCTCCTTGGTGTCCCTAGTCTGCATCTTGGGTCCGCACATCTCGACGAACTCGTCAAGGGTTATGCTGTTGGCGTCGGCCTTGTCGACGTCGGCCATGAGGGTCTTGATCTCGGCCTTCTTCACCTGGAAACCAAGGGCACGGAATGCGGCCTGTAAAACAAACGAGGGGGAGAGAAGGTGTTAGGAAGGGAGTTAGAGGAACCTCGTTCTACCGCGGGCCGACCCTCACCTTGAGCTCCTTGATGTCAATGGTGCCCTTTCCCTCTGTGTCAAAGAGCTGAAAGGCCTGTACAGAGAGAAGAAGGGGCGCAAGGGGCGAAAGGATGTCAGTTTAAGACGTTGAAAGGGGACAGTTCGGGGCTTACTCACCTCTGTGATCTCCTCCCTACTCTCCTCGTCAAGCATTGGCTTTGCTGCCTTCCTTCCTCCCCCTGTGATGACATTGAGAGACAATGAGAGTGAGTTTAAGGTATTGTGGGGGATAGGGGATGAGAAAAATGGAAAAATATTGAACGCGGCGAGCTTGATCTTGTTTTGCAAGACAGTTTGGAATCTCGTCTTCGAAAAGAGGGGGGAGGAGATTCTCATTATCACCACTAGACTATGATCCAAGATATTTTTGATGTTGTATGACTATACTTACGGCGGGGGGGGGACAGGCCCTGTCTGAAACGTGACGTCATTAAGGTTTATTTTGGTATTGGTTTGGGAATCTAGTTTTTGGGGACATTTTGTCATCCATAGAAATTTGACAGCGATATTAGGGTTTCTGACGCATCGAGCTAACGAAGCAATAACTAGGTTTGGGGATTTAAATAACACTACCGCCATAGATGATAGGGGACAATAGGAAACAAGCACGACAGCCTCTGTTGGGGCCTCCCAAAGTTGCGGAGGACGACGATGAGGAGCAGCTGGACTTGAATGGTCAGAGTGGGTTGTTTGGAGCATGCTGCAACTTCATTAACTGCGTGATTGGGGCTGGAATCATTGGAACTGGAGGAGGTGAGGAGGTCGGCGGAGAGTTGGTACAGGGGAGGGTGGTGGAGGGGGAGCGAACGAAGTGAGCAAGGAAAGGGCAAGGAGCGAAGGGCGAGGAGCGAGGAGAGGGCCAATATGTCGTTATATTATGTGCGCTGAGTGCCCTCCTCTCTAACCCTCTTACCCTACCCCACTTGTGCTCTCAGCCGTCGCCGAAAGCGGCTATGTCATTTCCATGGCGATGCTCCTCCTCTGCGCTTGGTTGACAAAGTTCTCCCTGGATCTGCTTATCGAGCTGGGAGAGAAGGTAAGGAGCGAGGGCTGCGAGCCTATGTAGTTAGCTGCTGCGATGAGCGAAGCGAATCGCGAAAAGGGTTAGAATGATGAGTGAGCATTTTCGTGGTGGTTTAAGAGAGGGCGCGTCTTGTAGGGAAGTATGAGCACGCGCAATTTTCGCCGCTTGCAATTGCGTTGTCAGCTCGTCGCTTCGCTCCTGGCTCTGCCTCACCTGTCGTTCTAATGCATTTTCTCCTCGCTTCGCTCATTGCAGCACGGCGCATCGAATTATGAGGAGCTGGGCTACCTCGCGCACGGATTGAAAGGCAAGAAAGCCGTCATTCTTTTCAAGTTCCTCTACTCCTTCGGTTGCTGCATCGCGTACATGGTCGTGCTCAAGAAGAACATGAACATTGCTATCGCGGACTTGGCCGGCGTGGACATTAGCTGCGACGGAGGGGCTTCCTGCTCCCCCTTCATCCTCGACGAGAACTTCTTCACGTTCCTTCTCTGCACCGTCATCATCTTGCCCCTCTGCCTTCACAGGAAGCTAGACAGGCTCGCCAAGTTTTCGTTCATCAGCATCGTCTCCGTTCTAGCAATAGTCAGCATAATCATATACGAATACAAGGAGGTTAGGGAGAAGGGCAGCTCCTTCGAGGAGAAGGTGAGCGTGGCGAGGAGCGAGGAGCGAACGGCGGGGGGGATCGAAGCGACGAGTGGAAGAGGCGTTGTTAGCTATGGCACTGGACAGCCCTCCGCCCAGCCTTCCTTTGCTCTTGTCTTCCTTCGCTCCTCATCCGATCTAACCCACCATTACTAAAAACAACGTTCTGCTCGTTGCAGTACACTGAGGTCAGAGCCGGCTTTATTTCTTCCATGGGAACCTTCGTCTTCGCCTTCGTCAGCCAGCACACCAGCCATGGGGTTTACAGGTCCATGAAGGAGAGGACGTTAGAAAACTGGAAGGTGGTCTCGTCGGTCAGGTGAGGCGGAGGATGGCGAGGAGTGAAGGACGGGGGGAGCGAAGGACGGGGGGAGCGAAGGACGGCTGGAGCGACGCGACAACAAAAACAACGCACTGCCTAACCACATGACTAACAACCCTCTGCTCGTCACTTCGCTCCTTGCCTCCGCTCATCGCAGCATCGGTGTGGCGGGGACGATGACGGCGCTTGTTGCCTCCTTCAGCTACTTCACGTTCTGGGAAAACACCAGCAGTGATTTATTTACCATCTACCCTGCGAGCAAAGTTGTCGACAGCGCAGAGGTGAGGAGGACGCGAGGCTGGAGCGAAGCGACAGCAGCATCCGACCACCACAATAAATAACAACCTTTTGCTCGTCGCTTCGCTCCTCGTCCTTTCCCAGCTCCTCCTTTCCATCACAATGCTTTTTACCTACCCCATGCCCTTTTTCACCTGTAGGGAACTGCTGCTAGAGTGGATGGTTATGAGAGAGGTGGGAGATGACGGGGAAAGGGGTGGGAAAGGTGACATTGAAGGGGAGGAGGGGATTGGGCTAGACGACAAGTTGTTAATGACGTCGGACGCCAGTACGGATCTGTCAATAAATTCAACGGATTCGAGGAGGAAGGGAGCTAGACAAAGACAAAACTCAGTGACCGCATACCTAGTTCCCGCGTCGTTGGAAAATGGCAAGGCTTACCAACTTAAGAGGTTCTACCACGTCGCTCTGACCCTTTTGGTCTGGGGTATCACGCTCTTTATAGCCACAGCTGCTGACAGGTGAGAATGGCGAGGGGCATAGCGACCCGCAAGAAGACTATATGACCCGTTCGCCGCATGATGCTCCTCTATACAACCAGCTAACCCCCTCTCCTCATCGCTTCGCTACTTCGTAGTCTTGGGACAGTCCTCGACCTCGTAGGGTGCGTCTCTGGGAGTGCGATCGCTTTCATACTGCCCTCGCTAATAAACATCAAGCTGGAAAGAAAGTGCGGAATAATTCACGGTTTCATGCTCTTTGTTGGGGTGTTCATTACAATCCTGGGGTCGATTTTCAGCATAATAAAGCTCTTGGGCAATTAGATAACGCAATTAAAATAGGAATAAAGCATATTATTTTTGGTTATGGTTAGGGTTATTTGGGGTTAGGGTTATTCAACTAACATAATTTAGATTAAAAGGCTGGAACCGGCATGTGTTGGGATTTTGTCGGGAAAACCATCCTGGGGGGGGTGGAAGTGAGGGAAAGAAGGAAGGGTAC
>Ga0115006_10003205_pt1 | contig 11040 bp, 1 predicted proteins | sample ArcOceMetagenome_3_FD_88943 | JGI IMG/M metagenome (GOLD analysis project Ga0115006, IMG submission 88943) | Marine eukaryotic phytoplankton communities from Arctic Ocean - Arctic Ocean- Svalbard ARC20M Metagenome | ecosystem: Environmental > Aquatic > Marine > Oceanic | place: Arctic Ocean...
AGACACCGCGCAAACGGAAAAAGGAAAACACAAGTAAGTCATGCGTCATCAGCACAGTATGCCAAGCCACATGGGGCCGGGGAGGAATCCAAGCCTCCTGCAGGAGGAAACCCTAGGAGCACTGGAGATGCGAATCAGAAAGAGGCTCGACACCACAACCCGATTAGAGCAGATTCGATTCAGAAGCGAAGATGACCAGGGAATCATGATAGAAACGAAACTAGAGCTGTCAGCAGCGACGATAGCGCTGCGATTCGAAACGTTGTCCGATGACGTTAAGGAGGTACTGATAGGATCAGAGCGAGCCAGGATGCTGGCCGCCAAGGCCTTTGAGGTGATCCACCGGCTGGCGAGCATCGGAGCTAGGGCAAACCAAGCGAGGCTGATGCGAGTCCTAGGGGAAATTGAAAAGGATGGCGAGATCAGTGAAATCGCGCGCCTGCATGCGGGCGTAGAAGCGATCAAAAGCGAATATGAAAACAACAACCTGCAGCGAGTGCGGACGCTGCGACAGAAAATAGAGCAAGCAACCATACTAACCACCGACGTGATACCATACCTGGATGCTGTGCAAACGTACTGCATGACGCTTCGACGTTTACTCGGGGCGATGTGGGTATCGGAATTCTCTGAAGGTGCAGAGCGTGATGGAGCGAAAACAGACGGGAGTCCCACGCAAAGGAGGTTAGTGCGAGGAATTCTGCGAACGATAAAGACGAGCGTGGGAAGAGTGAGACCGACGTTCTTGACCGATGGGATAGCTATGGAGCAGCTAGCTAACAACATAACAGGAAATTTATCGACAGCAAATGCTGGTGACCTGCTTGAGAAACTGTACGCCCGAGCGTCAGAAACAATAGACCGGTTAGCACTGACATCGTACGAAACTACACATCTTGATCAACCCAACAGGTACCGGGGAAATCAACACGGCGCGAATCAATCTCTTTTCCCGAAAAGAGGAACAAATCATGGAGACCGCGCAAGTAAGTGGACCCGACAGCGAGAGAACACGCATGAGCATCGGGATGCACGAAATCATGGTAGCTCTGCGCGGGCATTGTACACTAAAGAAGTGAAGAGACCGGTTGCAGGAAGGAAAGGAAAACGGCTTGAGATCGGAATGTATCCGAAACAACACACTAACCTTTCACATCGTGCGCCTGTTGATCGCAGCCAAACGAGAGGACAGCAGCTCGAGCAACGAGAATGCTGGAACTGCGGCAAGACGGGACATATCAGCCGCGATTGCCGAACCGTAAGTCAACATAAGCCCAAGGTCCCCACGCAACGACCAAGGCAAAGCAGCGCCCGGTATGCTGGGTCGAGTGTGAGAAACAGCGAAACACCCCCACTTACCCCAATCAAAAATAAAATCGTAGGAAGAAGGAAGAAGGATTCTGGACAGGGCTCTCAGTACGGAAATGGGTCGTCAGCAAAGGGCCATAAAAAGAGCGGAAATGCAGCGTACACCGCAGCGTGCCAGGAATACTGGAATGGAAATGAAGGAGACGAGCCCGAAGGGAAGAGCGCTTTTGTACTAATCCCAAATGATGTTCAAACTTATGCGCGTGTGTGTATTATGCCAGGTGAAAATTCTGATGTTGAGGAACAAGGCGAAGAAAAATCCGACAGCACGCCCAAGAAGAGGCTCTATGAGGCCGACGAAAACTCGGGCGACGGAAACCCGGGTGCGCCAGCGAAGCAAAGGACGGGCGGGACCCACGCGGGTGCGGGGGTCGGAAGCCCTGACGCCGGGGCAGGCCGTACTTCAACGGACGATGATGCCGGGAAGAGTGTGCATGCGACCCACGAGGAGGAGAGGGTCTTCAGCATTGAGGCCGGGCCAGGCCGTATTTCCAAGCACGTACGAGGCTGGAAAGAACACAACGGGACGGCGGCGGAGCAAGCCCTTACCACCAGGGACACGGCCGGATTAGGAATATTCGAGTGGGCGCAGAACGTACCTGTCCAGGACACAGAAAATTTGCGATCTATGCAGGCATGGCTGAGCATGTGCATTGACAACGTCGAAAAGATCAAGTGTACGCACAGGGCAGCTGACGGAGAAGGGGATGCCGGAGTGGTGGAGCAGCTGCACCAGAATGCGGTGATGTGCCTGAAAGAGGGTAGCAAAAAGGGCAAAGAGGCGAATACGAGTGTGATCATCATACTTGCGGCTGACGTCATGAACGTCCGGGACACGTTTCCAAGTGCGGTAAACATAACCGAGCGGCAAGCAATCATCACGAGCGACAAGCTGAAGCGCATCTTCGAGGATTGCAAACAACTGGTAGCGGTAATGGAACAGGAGCAAGAGGCGCAGGCGCAACGCTTACTGTACGACACCGACGACGAGACCGGTTCTGAAACTGAAGATGGCGACGATGTACCAGCGGAATCAATGATGACTATGATGCAAGCCGTGACCAACGATATCCTGAAGAACGTTACCAGTGGAGGCGAGATGCAAATGCGTTTCCACCCAAAGAAAGCCGATGAAGGATCAAGGAAGAAGACGCACGAGATCAAAGTGGCAACGATCAGCCTATGCAGCGAACACCAACTCATGGCAACCGCTGATGGGGCGATGCCGAGCCAATCGTATGTCATAGTCAACCACACCGATGGGTCAGGAGGACGGTACCTCTGCCGACGTCATTTGGAATGCAAGGAATGCGACAGAGTGGTGGACAGAGAAGAACACGCCAGGAGAGCAGACGGGCGAGCAGACCTGACGTTTGTAGTGGGGCAGAAAGCCAGTTTGGGGCAGCTCGTTGACTTGTACGGGACGGACCCGCTTGTAACCGGCGAGAATGGGGAGATCACTACCCTGGAACAGGCTAAGTTGATGAATGGGATCGACGAAGCAAACTTGGAAAAACGATACGCCAGCGACATTAGGAAATATATCGCAAGCCCGAACCGGAGCGGGACCCAACCGGCACTGCGGTTACAAGTGAGACCGGCACCTGACGGGGAGGGGAAAGCGAAGGAAGATTTTCTCGTGATGGGAGTCGTAATGGTAACAACACTCGTAACGATGCGAATGGCCAGAGAGCGCCCAAGCCGTCGAGAGATTGATCGCGTCCCGAGCCGGGTTATGAACAGCATGGCGGTACTCCTCAAGATAAATTACGAAGCGGTGCGTCACGAGAGCAACAGCATACGCCGGGGGACTGATAGTTTGAAGAGCATTGTGCGACTCCAAGCAGTGGTCGGCCTGTCGCATGCAGCCAAGAATGAGAGGGTTTGTTCCATTACCGGGGAAGACCACGGCAGCATGACGATCGCAGACGTCGCCGCCGTAGCTGTCACCACGGCCATCGAACGCCGGCTCCCAGTTACCTCGATGGGCATCACTGAAGGTTGCAGCTCACGGACGATGATGGTCGAGGCAGTCTACCACACAGACCGGGACGGGAATCCAAGCACGATTAAGCACAAGTCTGACTTTGACAGCAGTGAGCGAGAGGTCGAATTTATCGAGGGCCTGAGTGATCGTGACGAACGCCTCGGACCCTTCGGTGAAGTGCAGGAGTCCCACCTTGGGACCACGCCCAGGGGCGCAGGAGTAGAGGGACAATCGAAGGATGTGCTCATGAGACACATGTTCGAAATTGTCCACCAAATGGGAGATCGGACGAAGCAATCGCTTGTAATGGCAGTAACGTCGGGGGTACGGGAATTGGATGGTGGGAAATTCGTCATGGACGTGCTCTACATTGGGGGAGGCATGATACCTTTTGGACAAATACACGGTAACGCTCTCGTCGAGCTGTTCCCCGGGGGAAAAGGAGCGGGACTGGCGTTGGGACTACAGCATGCTTGGCACATGGACCTCGCGGTCGATGCCGTGGACGTGCTAGTGGCTGGCATAGGTACTATGGAGCCGAAAGCCGCCGAAGTGGCGACACTATTGACGACAAGCGGAATGAACGCCCAATATGAGGCTCACGGACCGTACCTAGCAACAGTGGAGAAGGGTCTCTACGGAAATGCGGGGACACTCAGAAGCATCCGTGAGCGGTATGGGATCGACGACGACAACCAGCACGGTGACATGTGCCGGCGAGGAACCCTTGGACCAGCGATGCACGAGTTAAAGCGAGACTGGTTCGAAATCCTTGCGGCAAATAACACCGCGACGTACATACACGTCAAGGACCTCCAGGATATCGACAAGAAGGCCACTGAAAGACTTGGAGCAACACTGCGACAGCGACTCGAGGAGGAAGCGGCCGCGGCGGAAGCCGAAGACGAGGCTGCGAAATGGAAGTTGATGACAGAAAATCAACAGGATCAAGCACTAGGCGATAGCCTGACGCAACACTTTCAGAGCGGCTGCGCCCCTCTCGACAAGCGAGTGACTGATTACATCCCAATGCAAATGGCTTTCCGCGCTGCGCTTGCCGAAGGGGAAGAGGACGTCGACCTTGGCCAATTCGAAGGAGTGTTCGACCCAGTTTTCGACTCCTGGCGCGACGCGCGACGAGGCCAGGAACAACTGGAGGCGATAGCGGAAACACAGTCCATGGTGCGGGGTGTGGACAACAGCGCGAGTGCAGACGGACCTCCACTATCGGCGCTCCAATTCGACGAACTATGTGCTGCGGTATTGAGCGATGGCGGCGCGGCGAATGGCATATTCGAGGGCATACACGACAATGGCCACGGCGAAGGTACGCACGTAGCAGCCATGTATATGATGATAGGCATGACGGGAAACACGACTCCATGTAACAATACAAACCAAACCACACCTGCCACGACACGTACGGTACAATGGTCGCCTACACCCAGCGAAGAAACCTTCGGCTTAAGTCAATACAAAGTCGAAGCGCGCGTCAAACGAACGCTGATGGAAGGCAAGACAACGGATAACGACGACCCGGCAGGAGAACAGATGGAGGAAAAGAACAACAACGTAAGTGCTAAGAGTATAAGAGAAAAACTAAATTTTAAAGAAACATGTATTTCAACAACAAGCAAACTTGATATATCTGGTATCAGTACCGAAGCCTGGTCCCCCTCACCGGACAAAATATTTAAAGAGAGACGTACGGACACTCCTCGTATAGCAAAGAAACCAGAGCGAGGTTGTACATTCTGTGACACGTACATCCACAACTGGGAACAATGTCGTTTTAATAGGCCAAACGTCTATACAAGAGACACGATTAGAGACGCGATGATCTTCAAAAACAGGTTCCACCCCCTGGCCATAGATGGGGACACTAAGGGATGTCGCAAGTGTGATACACACCAGCACAAGGGGGACTCATGTCCCAACAAGGAAACAGAAAAGTCGCGTGACACCGAACACATACAACTACTACGGGAAACGAAAGATGAATACACCGTCACATTAGATAACCCCGACGACGTAAGCAGATGTATGACTGTCAAAGGAGGAACAGGGCCGAGGGAAAGACCAATATTCAAAACTGCGTGTTTTGATTCCGGTGCATCCCAAAACTATACTAGCATAGCAACACTAACAGCGCACGGAAAAAGACTGGAAGTTGGAGAAGAATCACCTATCAGAAGTGCAACGGGGCAAGCGTCAGTAGAACGACTAGCCGAAGTTACACTAAGGGTCTTTCCGTTAAACAATCAAGGCAGGATAGTAGCACCAATTGACATCATACAAGAGATCCGACTATTGCCACAAATGGAGCAGGGGCTCACCCTGATATCCGCAGGTGCTGTATTGACGAAATTGACAGAAATATACCCCGGACGAGACGACGGCTCGACGGCACCTCAAGTTACGCTAAAAGCAGCAGCTGAGGGGCTGTGGTCCAGGATAACACTGCATGACAGAAAGAAGGACCAATTCCTGCACGTACCGTTGAAACAAAAAGGAGGGGTATTCTACATACGATGCCAATTCATGCGCAACGGTGTCAAGCTTGAAACTGAAGGGCCAAGCGACAGGGCCAAGAAGCAAGACGTGATGGTCACTAAAACGGCAAACGAAGTGACGACCAAGAGCGGGGCCACGGTCACCATGAGTAGGCCTCAGTTGAAGGTAACACGCCAAGAGCTCCATTACATATTACTACACATGAGCGACAAAGTGATTAACAAGTTCATAGAATATTATCCGGAAGTGAGTATCACAACGCCAACTATGAAGAAATGCGAGACATGTGGGGACTGTTTGGGAAAGCGCCAATCGAACACGGCGAATACCCGGCACACCAGGAAACCACACACTAAATCCAAGCAGACAGTGGAAGAAGATATCCCCGTGCTATCTGAGCTGTCGTTAGATCCGGTCCCAATACCGGCTTCGAGCTGCGCGGGCAGTCAAGGGATTCAGTGGCTATGGGTAATCGTGGACAGGCGATCTAAATATCTATTTCTCAGGTTCTCTAAGTTCAAGTCCGCGGCCACTAAGGTGGTGGAATCTGTACTAACTGAGATCCACAAGATGAATTTAGCAGTACGGACCATCAAACACGATGGGGGAGCAGAAATGTCATCCATTGGTTTTAACCTCATGATGGACAAATGGGGAATACGCAATATATCAACATTACCATACACGCCAAACCACAACCGCAGTGAGCGATATGTCCAATTTATCAAGGAACGGATGCGAACTACTTTACACAGTGCCAAACTACCGCTAAGTGAATTCTGGGTACGAGCAGCAAACGATGTTGCATTCAAGCATAATCTGATACCCAAAGAAGCGCTATGCTGGGATACGCCGTGGAGACTAGTGCACGGCTCCAAGGCGAAGATCCACAGGCTGCGAACTTTCGGGAGCATTGCACATGTAGTGAGACCAGCAGATCTACACAAGAGTCGTATACATACGCTAGCACCGATAGCAACTAAGTGTATCCTCTTAGAAAATGATTTGTGGCGACCCGGACACCATATATACAGACTAGACGGGAAGCGGAGCTCGGTCACGCAAGATCTCATTGTACGGAACTTGACGGAAACACGCCAAAAGCCCCTACAAGAGCTGCTTGACATGGGACTGGTACAACACCATGCACAAACGCACCAGCCGGATAAGTACATTCCGTCGTACATGAGGGACATCATTAAGGAAGGCGACGGATACGACTATGGAAATATACAGAGTATAGCACAAAATAACTGGAGCCAAGCACCGACGTGTCCAGTCAAGATTCGCCCGGGCCTGACTATAGCCCGACAATTCACTGTCGACGACAAAGTAAAATGGTACACTGGCACAGTGGATGAAGAGTATACTGACGAACAAGGCACCCAGCAGTTTGTAATTATATACGAAGATGGTGATAGTGAGGACCTAGATATCGAAGAATACACGAATCTACTACTACTATGGGGGAAAGCTACAGCGAGAAATTTGCCAAATGTACCCGCATTTCCGGAAGACATGTATGAAGCAAGCAATACAACTGGCACCGGTAACCAACGGTTAACACACGACGACATTGTGACCGAAATCGAAGAGATTAGGACCATAGACGAGTCGCATAACGGGTTCGAAGAGGAGCTGCCATACTCGAGTGCCAACGACAACGAGATCGGAGGTGACGGAGTAGATGAGGAACCAACCACAAATGGATCCATTAACGACAACGCAGACAAGGAAACCTCTTCTGACGAGGAAAACGACCAGAGGATGACGCCTACACGTGAAGTTGAGGCAAACGTTATACCCGACGGACCTCGACGCAGCGGTCGCGTCCGGAAAGAAAGAACTATATTCGACCCGTCCAGCACACCTAATACTAATGCTAACACGCAAGATGATATAACAAAAGAAACCATGTGTACATCGGAAGCAGGACCACAAGACAACATATTCTTCATCGCAACGAACGATGAGGAAACACTGCTAGAGGACGATCACGATGGAGTCTTCACCATTGACGTTAACAACAAGGTTATAGAAAGTGTCATCAGGGCTGGGGAAAGAATAACTCCTAAAGAAGAAGAAGCTGAAAGTAAGCATAGTGATACACACGATTCCGCATTCAGTGCTAAAACGCTAAATTACAGGCAAGCAATGAAAGGTCCCCACGCACCGGAATACAAGGAAGCCGCAGATTCCGAAATAGCACAGCTTAACCGACTGGATGTATTCAGGTACTGCAGTCAAGAAGAAATGCTGGCCATCGACCCACTGGCCAAGCCTATACTACTAGGATGGGTGTTGGTACGCAAGGTGTGTGCGGTTACAGGGAAACTCATCAAGACCAAAGGAAGAATTTACCGGAGGGGGGATCTCGAACAACCGGAGATAAACTATGATCCGGCCAAAACACACTCCTCCAACGTTCACCTCGATGCGGTTAAATTCATGATTGCAATGGCAGCCACGCACGGACTACACGTTATATCCATGGACGTCAGCGGTGCGTTCTTGCGCAGCAGACCAACGCGGTTAACGTTTGTGAAACTACCTGAGGGCTACAAGGTATTTGACAAAAACAATAGAGAAATGGTAGCAATATGCACGAGGGCCCTATACGGGGGCAAGGACTGTGGCAGAAGCTGGCAGGAGGACCGCGACAGCACCATCCTAGAGCAAAAATGGATACGATCAATCGCGGACCCCAATATCTTTAGGACAGTTGCCAAGATGGGAGGTGACGACTCGTTTAATGAACAAGGTGCAGAACGAGAAGACATCTTTTACAACAGTCAAGGAGTAAAGAAGAAGATGAAAACAGAATCTGACCAAGAGAAGAAAGATGAAACAATAGAAGAATGCTTAAACAGAGTAAAGAAACACTTAGCCAGCATTGAAACGTCGTACCAAAAGAGAGAAGACTGGTTAAAGGAGCAAGAAACAAACAAGCAGAAGCAAGTACAGCATAAACGCAAAGAAGCACAGTCAACGCAGAACGCGAGACACAAAGCATACTACACCACCAGGTCAGACGACGTACAAGGGAACAATGGACACTTCATACCCCAGGGAGAAGAATTCCCAGAGCTGCACAGGTTCGACGAGAAACTACTATGTTCTAACCTACCGACAAACGACGAAAAGGGAATACTATTCGCTAACATGGCCGTGTTCACGGATGATATACTGATTGTAACCAACAACCGGAAGTTTGGACTTATAATGGCCCAGGGGTTCATGGAGGTACATCCGGGAAAAATAGAGGACAAGCCAGCGACGTTCCTAGGTCTAGGAATGGAATACGGGAAAGATGGAGAAATAACACTGAGTCAGAGAAACCTAATAAAGGACATGATGGGAGAAGGGAATATGGTAAAGTGCGCGCCAGCACATACACCTATCACGACTCCGATCAACAAAGAGGAAAGGCCTGAGGATGACTCGGAACAAGCCAAGAAAGCATTAGACAAGATATACCCATATATGAGGGTCTGTGGACAAGCCATCTGGTTAAGACAAACCAGACCAGACATCATATACGCGACATCGCAGTGGGCGAGAGTAAGCTCGAACCCTGGATTGACACATCATGCGGCAATCAAGAGAGGAGTGCGATACTTGTCGGGTACCAGGAACAGAGGTACAATATACGGGAAACATAAATACTCGAACAACGACCCGTACGTGATATGTGACGCTAACCACGACGAGACATGCGTGAGTGGAATGGTAGCTGTCTACGGAGGTGCGGTTTTCGCAGGAAGGTCATGGGTTCAGCAAGGATCACAACTGCACAGCTTTGCAGCAGAGAAGGTAGCACTAACGGATGCGACCAAGATGGCATGCTGGGTAAAGGATCTGGCGATGGACCTTGGAGTGCCGGTAGGGGGACCAATTGTGATATACGATGACAACCAAGCGTTAATACGATGTGTGAAAAATGAGAACACATCATCAAAAACCAGGCATCTTAGAATAAGGATGGCATGGGTGAAGCAGATGATCAAGGAGCAAAGAGTGGAGGTGAGGTACGTAACATCGACTGAAAACATTAGCGATGCATTGACCAAACCTTTAACTAGGATACCATTTGTGTTCTGCAGAGAGCAGATGCTGGGGGAAGAGCAGGTGGCAATTCGGGTGCGGGATTTGGAGAATCGAGCACAGGAGAAGGCAGATGAAGAGAACTATGAGAGGGAGAGAAAGCGGCAGGAAGATGAGAAGAGTTCCAGCTGCTACTCCATGAGAGGGGTAGAAACTTGCGCCAAGTACAATATCGGAACAAGAGAAGGACGGACCAAGTATAGGGAGCCAGGACTTCGACGCAAGAGGGAACTAGTTGAGGAAACGTTCGAAAAGAAGTTAGCTCAGATGAGGATAGGAAGACGGCGACAAGCTAAAGGAAGTAAAGAGAGAAAGATCGAAAGAAGGAGAGACAAGGGAAGCAGGAGAGATCAGCTACGGCGATGGCGAGAGGAAGAACGGCGGGAGCAAAGTAGAGCTCGAAGGGAAGCGGATAAGCTAACGCAAGGACGGAAGGTCGAGAAAAGAGGATGGAAGAAACGGTATAAGGCGAGTATACGGGAATAAGCGAAGGGGTGACGATCCTAGCTGACGGTGCTCATCATCAGGAGGTGCGCTAGAGTTTAAGGGATAACGGGTAAGTGCGGGAGTGCGCTATCGTGATGCCCAAAACTCAATGGTGACTCATAAGCACGCGACAAGAGAAGGATGTCGGCACGAGGGTAGAAGCACGAGCGGGATGAAGACTGGAAAGTATAGTAGAGCAGTTAACAAAGGGGGGGAAGAACCAGAGAACCGAGCTAGATAGGAATATTATATATTACTGTATTAGGCGGCGCCAAAGGGCAAAAGCGAAAAATCGGAGCTACAGTGGATATTAGCAAAAATTCACTGTAGCAAAGCTACAGTGGATATTAGCGAAAAATCCACTATAGCGAAGCTACAGTGAAAGTTAGCAAAAATATCACTATAGCGAAGATATTTCAACTGCAAACAAAACGTTGCAGTTGGCTGAAATAGAACGTTCTTTAGAATATTCTAGGGATGCTATTGGACTGAAAGAATTGTAGAGTCCACACAAGACCAATTAGGTGTCTTCCACGCCAAATAAATCTTATCAACTGAGATACATATTTTTCGGACAGGAA
>Ga0115006_10003206_pt1 | contig 11038 bp, 10 predicted proteins | sample ArcOceMetagenome_3_FD_88943 | JGI IMG/M metagenome (GOLD analysis project Ga0115006, IMG submission 88943) | Marine eukaryotic phytoplankton communities from Arctic Ocean - Arctic Ocean- Svalbard ARC20M Metagenome | ecosystem: Environmental > Aquatic > Marine > Oceanic | place: Arctic Ocean...
AATAAAGCTAATTATGAAAAACATACAATTTCCCATAAACCTAAAGTTCAATATCTCTACATTCCGAAACGACTTTGTAGCCACAGATGCTGACGCACGTACAATAGCTTATGTCTCTCAAAAACTCTTTAAACTAAAAGAAGACATCACGGTATATACTGATGAGAGCAAAACGGAAATCAACTACAAAATAAAAGCAGACCGCTGGATAGATTTCTCAGCTGCATACAGTATCACACAAGCAGATGGCACAGAACTAGGCAAGGTAGCTCGCAAGGGATGGCGTTCTCTCTGGAAGGCAAAGTACCTACTTATAGATCAGCAGCAGAAAGAACAGTTTACCATAGAAGAAGAAAATGGATGGGTAAAGGTGATAGACGGACTTCTGTGCGAAATCCCCCTAGTAGGCATCTTCTCAGGCTACTTCTTTAATCCTACTTATGGGGTGACTAACCTGAATGGACGTAAGGTAGCTAGACTAAGCAAGCAAAAGTCCTTTTTTGGCCGCTCCTTTGAGATAGAGAAACTAGAGGATCTAGCTAGTGATGATGATGAGCGAGTAATTCTAGGCCTCATGATGATGGTATTATTAGAAAGAAGAAGAGGCTAAAAATAGATCTCCTGTGCCACCCTAAAAGTATTGGCATGAGCCTCTATGATGTCTTTTAGCTGCTCGGAGTAGCCACCACCCATACTCACTGCTACAGGTATATTATTCTTTTTGGCTTCGCTCAATACGAAGTGATCTCGCTGTTTGCAGCCTTCACGTGTCACGCCTAGTCTACCTAGCTTATCCGTGCTAAGTATATCTACTCCTGCTAGATAAAGAATCAAGTCTGGCTGCACTTGGTCTATGAGTATGGGCAAGTGATTTCTGAGTAAGGCCAAGTAATTAGCATCTTTTATACCATCATCCACACCTATATCTAGATCACTTATTTCCTTGCGTAGCGGATAGTTTTTGGCACCGTGCATACTAAAGGTAAATACCCGCAGATCATTCTCGAAAATCTTGGCATTGCCATTTCCTTGATGCACATCTAAGTCTACTATGAGTATTCGATTCACCACCTTTTGAGCTAATAGTATATTGGCTGTTATGGCAAAATCATTAAAAATACAAAAACCCTCGCCTCTATCTGCATAGGCGTGATGTGTACCTCCAGCTATATTCATGGCCACACCATACTGCATAGCATAGCGAGCACACTGTAAGGTTCCATTGGCTATATGCTTGCCTCTAGTGATAAGTGCTGGGCGTATCGGGAACCCAATGGCACGTTGCTCTTTTTTGTCTAGTAAGTTATTATTTAACTTATGCAGATACTCCTTGGTATGTGTAAGTAGTATCTCGCTATCTCTCAATGGCACTGGATGAAAAAAATTATCTTCAGATACACTTCCTTCGAGCAGAAGCTGCATTGGAAGCAGCTCGTATTTATCCATAGGAAACCGATGACCTGGAGGTAAGTCGTATTTGTAAATGGGTGAAAAAGCTATTTTGAGCACATAATAGAAACATTAAGAGAAGAAATAAGTTCTAAGTCGCCATATTTTATTGGCGACAAGCCACTTTTTTAAAATAAAATAGTAGCTTTGCAGTCATTTTTTCGCAAAGGAGGACATGACATATTGAATAATAACACAAACGAAAATCAAGATCCAATCTTGAATGATGCTACTGAGGCCAAGGATGCCACAGTTAAAGCAACTACAGAAACTACATCTGAAACAGTAGAAAACACTGAAGCTACAAGCAATTACCAAGCTTCTGAAACACCTGTACATAATCCAGACGACTTTGATTGGTCTATGGACAAAGCTGGTTTTGGTACGTATGACGATTCTCAAAATGATGAGATGAAATCTGTGTATACCAACACTATAAAGCAGGTAGATGAAAAAACTTTGGTAACTGGTAAAATAGTTAGTGAAACTGGAGATGACTATGTTATAGACATAGGATTCAAATCAGACGGTTTAGTTGCTAAGACAGAATTTAGAGATACTCCAGACATCCAAGTGGGTGAAGAAGTAGAAGTTTATGTTGATGAGACAGAAAACGCTCTAGGTCAGCTAGTACTCTCTCGCAAGAAAGCAATAGCTGAAGGTGCTTGGGAAAGAATCCAGAAAATTATGGAGAACGGTGAAATCGTTAAAGGTTACATCCAATCTAGAACTAAAGGAGGTTTAGTAGTAGACGTGATGGGTATGGATGCATTCTTACCTGGATCTCAAATAGACGTGAAACCAGTTAGAGATTACGACCAGTACGTAGGTAAAACTATGGAATTCAAGGTTGTGAAAATTAACGAGGTTTACAAAAACGTTGTAATATCACACAAAGCACTTATCGAGGATGACATAGAAGCTCAAAAAGCTGAAATGATTTCTAAGATGGAGGTAGGACAAGTACTTGAAGGTACTGTTAAGAATATGACATCATTTGGTGTATTCGTAGACCTAGGTGGTCTAGACGGTCTTCTTCACATTACGGATATTTCTTGGGGTAGAATTAATCACCCAGAGGATGTATTAGAACTTGATCAAAAAATACAAGTTGCAGTATTAGAGTTTGATAACGAGAAAAAACGTATTTCTCTTGGTATGAAACAACTTACTGCTCACCCTTGGGATAGCATGAAAGAGCTAAAAGAAGGTGAAAAAGTAAAAGGTAAAGTAGTAACAGTAGCAGATTACGGTGCATTTGTAGAAATAGAGCCAGGCGTAGAAGGTCTTGTTCACGTTTCTGAAATGTCTTGGTCTCAGCACTTACGTAACCCATCTGACTTTATCAAAGTAGGTGACGAAGTAGAGGCAGTAATACTTGATATTGATAAAGAAGAGCACAAATTATCTCTTGGTCTTAAGCAACTTACATCTGATCCTTGGGATGAGATAGAGTCTAAGTACCCTGTAGATTCTAAGCATTCTGGTACAGTTCGTAACCTTACTAACTACGGTCTATTCGTAGAACTAGAAGAAGGCGTAGATGGACTAGTACACGTATCTGACTTATCTTGGTCTAAGAAAATAAAGCACCCAGCAGAATTTACCAATAAAGGTGAAGAGCTAGAGGTAGTAGTATTAGAAATAGATAGAGATAACAGAAGATTAAGCTTAGGTCACAAGCAGATAGATGAAAATCCTTGGGATACATTCTCAAGCGTATTTACATTAGGTTCTCAGCATGATGGCGTGGTTTCTGAAATCAATGACAGAGGTGTTATTTTAACTCTTCCTTATGGTGTAGAAGGATTTTCTCCTAAAAAACACATCAAGAAAGAAGATAAGACTGATGTAAAAATGGACGAGACTGTCTCTGTAAGAGTAATCGAGTTTAACAAAGATGCTAAGCGTATTCTTGTTTCGCATACAGACATCTGGAAAGAAGCTGAAAGAGCTCAAAACACAGATGGCGATCAAGATAATACTAAGCGTAAATCTAATAACTCTCCTAAGTACGTAGACAAAGGGAACAAAAGTTCTTCAAAATCTACTATGGGCGAGCTAGATGTACTTGCTAATCTTAAAGCACAAATGGATGCAGGTCCTAAGAAAGAAAAAGCTAAAAAAGAAGCGGCTCCTAAAAAAGAAGCAGCTCCTAAAAAGGAAGCAGCTCCTAAAAAGAAAGCAGCTCCTAAAGCTGAAGCAAAACAGGAAGATGCGAAAGCATCTGACGACTTAGGTTCTATGACAGTAGCACAACTAAAAGCAGTGGCTAAAGAAAAAGGTATAACAGGTTATACTACTTTGAAAAAGGCTGAGCTTTTAGAAGTACTAAGCAAATAAGCTTAAATAAAAACTGATAAAAATCCTGACCTAACGGTCGGGATTTTTTTTGCCTCATTGTTTCTCTTCTTAATATAGCTACAAAGTGAAAAAAAATATGTTGCTTTGAAGTCAATGAATTACTGGCTAATAAAATCAGAACCTTTCAAATATAGCTGGGAAGATATGGTGGCAGATGGCACTACATTTTGGGACGGTGTACGAAGCTATGGAGCTCGCATACACTTGAAAGCTATGCAAAAAGGAGACATCTGTTTATTCTATCATAGTAACGTAGGAAAAGAAATAGTAGGGATAACACGAGTAGTGAAAGAACACTACCAAGATCCTACTACTACAGACGACAAATGGGTAGCCGTAGATGTGCAAGCTATAAAAGCACTTAATAAACCCGTAACCCTTGCAGCTGTAAAAGCAAATGAGAATCTAACTAATATGGCTTTGGTAAGACAGGGTAGACTATCTGTAGGACCAGTAGAAGAATTTGAATACGAAGAAATACTGCAAATGGCAGAAACTAAACTTTAATCGTAGATGAAAAGAATAATACTAGAATACGAGCAAGTAGAGCTTATTCTTACAAGAATTTGTCATCAACTAGTAGAAGATCATGGATATTTTGAGAACACCGCAATATTGGCATTACAACCCAAAGGCACTCCCCTTGGCAAAGCTCTAGTAAAAAAATTGGACACCCTGTTTGGCATAAAAGCTACTTACGGAGAACTAGATACTACTTTTCACAGGGATGATTTCAGAAGATCTGATAAACTTCTAATTCCCAATGAAGTCAATATAGATTTTGAAATAGAAAAGAAACGTATCATTCTAGTAGATGATGTACTGTACACCGGACGATCTATACGAGCAGCTCTAGACGCAGTAAATGACTACGGAAGACCGGCATCTATAGATCTAGTAACCCTTATAAATAGAAAATACAAACGAGAAGTACCCATACAACCAGACTACGTAGGCGAGCACATAGATTCTAGAACAGATGATTATGTAAAAGTGGAATGGGCAGACGACCAATGTCAAGTATGGATAATAACGGATAACGATAAATAATGTCAATACTATCTACCAAACATTTACTCGGCATTAAGGATATCACTACAGCTGATATTCAGCTTATTTTTAAAACAACGGACAACTTTAAGCAGGTTATCAATAGGCCTATTAAAAAAGTACCATCTCTCAGAGATGTTACTATTGCCAATATTTTTTTTGAAAATAGTACGAGAACTAAGATATCCTTCGAACTTGCCGAAAAACGACTATCTGCGGATGTGGTTAATTTTTCAAGTTCAGGATCTTCTGTTAAAAAAGGAGAGACACTTATAGACACAGTAAATAATATACTGGCTATGAAAGTAGATATGGTCGTAATGAGGCATCCTGCACCTGGTGCTCATCAGTTCCTAGCTCGCCACATAGATGCCAACATAGTAAATGCTGGTGACGGCACACACGAGCACCCTACACAAGCACTTCTAGACGCCTATTCTTTACAAGAAAAGCTAGGAGACTTAACGGATAAAAAAATCGCTATAGTTGGAGATATTCTACACTCTAGAGTAGCTCTGAGCAACATCTATTGCCTACAAAAACTTGGAGCAAAAGTACGTGTATGTGGGCCGCCTACCCTACTACCTAAACACATAGACGGCTTAGGTGTAGAGGTAAGTCATAACCTACAGGAGACGCTCGAATGGTGCGATGCTGCCAATATGCTAAGGATACAGCTAGAAAGGCAAGAGGATAAATACTTCCCTAGTCTAAGGGAGTATTCACTGCAGTACGGGGTTACCTTACCCATGATTAAGAGCCTCAAAAAAGAGATTGTACTTATGCACCCTGGCCCTATAAACCGAGGCGTGGAGATAACTAGTGAAGTAGCAGATTCTGACCAGTCCATCATACTTAATCAAGTAGAAAACGGAGTAGCCATACGAATGGCAGTACTCTACCTAATGGCAAGTAAGAACAAGGATGCAGAGTAACGTCTTTATACTATACACTGGTGGTACTTTTGGGATGAAAAGCAATGCCAACCAGGAGTTAGAACCGAGCTCATGGGAAGAAATAATAGACTACTTACCAGCTATCAAAAACCAGACCTTCTTTCACTACTTCTCAGAAGTTAATTTTACATTTCAGACATTAGAACCCGTTGTAGATTCTGCAGATATAACGCCAGAAGCGTGGGAGCGAATCGCAAAAAAAATAGAAGAAAACTACGAACAACATGATGGATTTATAGTCATTCACGGTACGGATACTCTAGCTTATACGTCGTCTGCTTTAAGTTTTGTATTCGAAAACCTCAACAAGCCTGTGGTACTTACTGGTGCTCAGTTACCTATTTTTCATCCACGTACAGACGGAATAGTAAACTTGAGTAATGCTATTTATATAGCAGGTTACAAAAGCTTTAATTTAGCGTGTATCCCAGAAGTATGCATTTGTTTTAATGATGATGTATTACGTGGTAACCGTGCTGTAAAAACAAGCACAAATGATTTCGAAGGCTTTAGCTCACCCAACTATGATAACCTGGCTAATCTAGAACAACATATCAGTGTCAATAAACATCTAGTGCATAAGGGAACTAATAAAGCCCTAGTACTACGCACCAAATTCAGCAATAGAGTAGTGAATGTGACCTTATTCCCGGGATACTCTACGCTACCCCTTTTAGATTTAGTGAAAAACAATAAGCTAGATGGTATAGTGCTTAAGACTTTTGGTGCAGGAAACATACCCAACTCACCGCACTGGGACGAACTGCTAGAAGCTTGCGAGCAATCCAAAACGATACTTTTCGCAACTACACAATGTCCTAACGGACAGATAGAACTAGGACAATATGCCGCCAGTAGTGCTCTTCTAAGTCCTATAGTAGTAGATGGTAAAGACATCACATCCGAGTCTGCACTCACTAAACTTATGTGGGTAATAGGCAACTTTGGAGTGGAAGAAAGAAGTCATATTCTAGGCCAGAACATTAGAGGCGAGATGTCTGTCAGTAAATAGCTGACTACAAGACATTTACAACATTTTTCTTGTTAACTGAATGTGGATATGTGGTCCAAAGACAAGTCGACTAAAACCCCTTAAAAATCGTACTTTCACGCTTTAAATTTCAAGTAAAGAATGAGCGAAGAGAACAAAAGTTATGATGCTGATAGTATCCAAGCCTTAGAGGGCATGGAGCACGTAAGAAAACGTCCATCGATGTATATCGGAGACGTAGGCGTGAGAGGATTACATCACTTAGTTTACGAGGTAGTAGATAACTCTATAGATGAGGCAATGGCTGGCCATTGTGACAAGATAGATGTTTGGATAAATGAAGACAACTCTGTATCTGTAAAAGATAATGGTAGAGGTATTCCTGTAGCTATACACAAAAAAGAAGGTGTATCTGCTCTGCAAGTGGTAATGACTAAAATAGGTGCTGGTGGTAAGTTTGATAAAGACTCATACAAAGTATCTGGGGGTCTGCACGGTGTAGGTGTGTCTTGTGTAAATGCACTATCTATTCACCTGAAAGCTTCTGTATACAAAGACGGAAAAGAGTGGGAACAAGAGTATTCCCAAGGAAAAATAAAATACGAAGTACGCGAGGTAGGTCCTAGTAAAGATCAAGGTACTTTGGTAACGTTCTCTCCAGATCCTGAAATCTTTGGTGAGACTACCGAATACAATTACGATACACTTTCTTTGAGAATGAGAGAACTCTCTTTCTTGAATAAAGGAATAGAAATAAGCATTACCGATAAGCGAAGAAGAGACGAAGAAGGAAATTTCTTTAGAGAAGATTTCAAGAGCACAGAAGGTCTTAGTGAGTTTGTACGTTATCTAGATGCCACACGTACTCCAATAATGGGTGCTGTAATAGCTATGGAGGGTGAAAAAAGTGGCATACCAGTAGAGGTAGCTATGATATATAATAACTCTTATTCTGAAAACTTACACTCGTACGTAAATAATATCAATACACACGAAGGTGGAACTCATCTGAGTGGATTTAGACGTGGACTTACTCATACACTAAAAAAGTATGCAGATGAATCTGGTATGTTGTCTAAAATGAAATTTGAGATACAGGGAGATGACTTTAGAGAAGGTCTTACAGCCATCATTTCTGTAAAAGTAGCAGAGCCGCAGTTTGAGGGACAAACCAAAACAAAACTAGGCAATAGAGAGGTTTCTGCAGCAGTGAGCCAAGCAGTGAGCGAGATGCTTACTAACTACCTAGAAGAAAATCCAAATGAGGCTAAAATAATAGTACAAAAGGTAATGCTAGCTGCACAAGCTCGTCATGCAGCCGCTAAGGCTCGTGAGCTAGTGCAGCGTAAGACTCCAATGGGTGGAGCTGGCCTGCCAGGGAAACTTTCAGATTGTTCTGAAAAAGATCCTACAATCTGCGAGCTATACCTAGTGGAGGGTGACTCTGCAGGTGGTACCGCTAAGCAAGGTAGAGATAGAAACTATCAAGCTATACTTCCACTACGTGGTAAAATTCTGAACGTAGAAAAAGCTCTAGAGCATAGAATCTACGATAATGAGGAGATAAAAAATATGTTCACCGCTCTAGGTGTAACTATAGGTACAGAAGAAGATCCTCGCGAGCTCAACACTATTAAGCTTCGCTATCATAAAATAGTAATTATGACGGATGCTGACGTGGATGGTAGCCACATACGTACCCTTATTCTAACGTTAGTGTTTAGATATATGAAAGCACTAATAGAGCAAGGGTATCTATACATAGCTACTCCACCACTCTATCAAGTGAAAAAAGGAAGCAAAGTAGAATACTGCTGGAGTGATAAGGAAAGAGATATACTAGTAGCGGATATGGGAGGAGATAATCCTGACAGTGTGAAGCTACAACGATACAAAGGTTTAGGAGAGATGAATGCGGAGCAACTTTGGGAAACCACAATGGATCCAGAAAGACGTACTCTCAAATTAGTAACTTTAGACAATGCTGCAGAAGCAGACAGAGTATTCTCTATGCTAATGGGTGACGAAGTGCCACCGCGTAGAGCATTTATAGAAGCAAATGCAAAGTATGCTCGTATAGACGTTTAGAATCAATACATACACATAAAAAAAGTCCAAATGAATATTCATTTGGACTTTTTTTATGTGTATGAACGCAGCAGTACTAGGAGCGTATTTTTTATATTGCCAATATCTCTGCCAATTCAATCAATGCAGGATCCACTGATTTCTTACCATTTATAGCTAGCTCAAATGGAATATAAGTAACCTTATCGCTTACTATCCCTACAGTGACAGATGTTTTGCCATCTAGCAATGCTTTCACAGCTTCAGAACCTAATCTAGAAGCCAGTATCCTATCTCTAGCACTCGGGCTACCTCCACGCTGCACGTGGCCTAGAATAGTACTTCGTATCTTTAAATCGGGATAAAGCTCCGTAAGTTTCTTCTCAAGCACTAGTGCTCCTCCTTGCTCATCGCCTTCTGCTACTATAATGATACTGAATGACTTCTTCCGTTTACCTGGTCTATTAAAATGCTTTAACACCTTATCCCAGTCTGCTTGATCTTCTGGTATGAGAGCTCCTTCCGCACCACCAGCTATTGCCACATCTAATGCTATAAAACCACTATCTCTGCCCATTACCTCTACTATAAATACTCGCTCATGACTGTGAGCAGTATCTCGTATCCTATCTATGGAGTCTAGTGCTGTATTGATAGCGGTGTCGTACCCTATAGTATAGTCCGTGCCATACAAGTCATTATCTATAGTACCTGGCAGACCGATACACGGTATCCCAAACTCTTCGTTGAGCACCTTTGCTCCGGCATATGAGCCATTACCCCCAATGCATACTAACGCATCTATGTCGTGCTTTTTTATGTTATTGTAGGCTCTCTTTCTCCCTGCTGGCGTCATAAAATCAGCACTACGTGCTGTCTTGAGAAATGTACCTCCACGCTGTATGATGTTGGCCACGGATTGTCTATCTAGATTTATGATCTCATTATGAATCATTCCTTCATAACCTCTTTTTATCCCTTTCACCTTCAGACCATGATATATGGCAGTACGCACTACTGCTCTTACCGCAGCATTCATACCTGGGGCGTCTCCCCCGCTCGTATAGACTCCTATTGTCTTCATTTTTTATATAACGTTTACAAACGTAAAAAGGTCAGTGCAATGCACCGACCTTATTTAATAATATTAGTAAACAAGTTACCTAACAATCTGCTTATTGTTGTTTCTTATATCTGAATTCAACATAGTCATTATTGTCATTTGCAGTAGTTACCACATCAGTGATTTCTACAAGAGCAAATGCTCCACCATTTCCTAAATCAAGAATATAAAGATCCCCATTAGTTATGTCTACAGAAGTTTCAGAAGTGCCTGCCGCATTCCAAGCAGCTAAAAGCTCAGAATCATTAGAAATAGTAGACCAAGAAGATCCAGCAACTTTTCTAAACGCAGTACCGTTTCTAGAAGTCCATCTAGCTGGCCAACTTCCCGTTTCTGTTATAGTAGTAGAATCTTGAATGTCTTTCTCATTATCATCATCAGTAGATGTTAAGTTTACTCCTACAGTAACACTGTAAGCTCCTGATTTAGGTCCTCTGAAATTATATACTTTAAATGTTTCACTATTATTATCTGATAAAAACTCTATTAAATTTTTCCCTGGATCACCTAAGTTAGTTACAGTGATAGACTTTGTAGTACTGTTACCATCTTTGTCTGCAACTATGAATGAGTAAACTTCAGTACCTGCTGAATTTTGAGTAGCTATAGTAAAGAAAAAATCTGTAATTACTTTATCATTCACACTAGAATCTAAAAGCTCAATAGCTACATTACCGCTGATAGCTCTAGTAATTTTGATTGACTTGATATTGCTTGAGTGACTAGCAGTAATACCCATAGTAAAGGTAGAGTTAGCAGCAAGACTAACGTCTTCGTCTACATAATCAGTACCGCCTATGAAATTAACTACTGGTGATGGTTCTGGGACATCACCGTCGGTTCCTGAACAATTAGTTAAGAAAAGTGCTCCAACAGAAAGTAGAGTGAATAAAGATAAAAATTTGATGTTTTTCATTTTGATATATTTTATAGTACCGCAAAGATACAATCTTCTTTAATTATTTTATAATGCTATTTTATTATTACCCCAACTTTACAATCTTACTTATATAACTTATACAAAGTTAGTTCTGTAAC
>Ga0115006_10003208_pt1 | contig 11032 bp, 18 predicted proteins | sample ArcOceMetagenome_3_FD_88943 | JGI IMG/M metagenome (GOLD analysis project Ga0115006, IMG submission 88943) | Marine eukaryotic phytoplankton communities from Arctic Ocean - Arctic Ocean- Svalbard ARC20M Metagenome | ecosystem: Environmental > Aquatic > Marine > Oceanic | place: Arctic Ocean...
CGCTTACGCTGTCCGTTGTGGTCGAGCGAGTCCGTCGTTGTTGCAGCTGCAGCGCGCGCGGCGTGAACGTGAACGTGGGCGAGAGAGGTGGTGGGTGCTGCGATTGTGGGCTGAGGCTGTGACGACGGAGCAAGCGGTGTGACGGCTGCTGTCGGCCACGGGACGGGCGAGTGGGGTGGTGGTGGCAGTATGTGGTTCTGGTGGTGTGTGGCGGATGACGATGGCGGCCCCGCGGGAGCAGGCGTGAGCAGCGGCGCGGGCTGAGACGGAGTGGACGCGGTGGGTGCGGGCGACGGAGTGAGGCTCGGGCTGGGCTGCACTGGGACGGTGGGCGGCGTGGTGGCTGGTAGATGCAGGAACGACGAATGGAACGGTGAGTTGGAGATGGAGCTTTTGTGATGTGCGTGCTGCTGGGGCGTGCTCTGGCTCTGGCTGGCCGTCGCGACGGTGTTGTGGGTGTAGGCGAAGGCGGAGGCGGAGGCTGGGGACGGCTTGGACGGGGTGCCAGTCTTACGCAGGCGGTCGTACTGCGTGCGGAGCTGGTTGTTTTGCTTTTGGAGCTGTAGGTTAGCCGCTCGGTACGCTTTGGCTTTGGTCAGCTGCGCACGCCACACACATCCCGCCTCGCGTCACTCACACAGAACACACAACTCTCAGGTGGTGGCACGAGCAAAGCCTTCAGTGAGCCCACACAGCGCCGGGGCAGAGCGATATCGAGCTTCGAGGGGAGGGAGCATTTGGAGGGTCCTCGGGTCCTCTTTTGTACCTGCTTCCGCAGTAAGTCGCACTGCGCGCACTCACTGTCCGGTGCCGCCCTCGCCGCCGCCGCCTCCTCCAGCCGCCGCCGCTGCCCATCCCACTGCCTTTGCTCCTCGGCCAACTGCGTCCACTGCGCCTCCCACTGCGACCGCTGCTCGTGCCACTGCCTCTGCTGCTCCGCGGCCGCAGCCACCAGCTGCTCCAGCTGCTCCCGCTGCAGCCGCCCAATTCCACCATACCCCACGGACATCACATCTCTCAGCTAGCTACGAAAGAGCGGTGTTTTTAGGCCTAGAAGACAGTATATGTATGCCCTAGGACGCCCAGCACCACCACCCGCACATAGAGCTGATACGTCTGATACTGGTCTTATCAGACGTATCAGCTCTATCTCTCAAACACATTTCTCAGACACCGTTTCGTTCCCTTTTCATCTCTCCCCGTGGTATGATATGAGCTCACCTGCAGCCGCCAGTGCGCCCTCTCGTTCGACAGCTGCTCCTCGTGCGTCTTCCGCTGCTCTTTTAGCTGCTGCGTGTGCCGCGCGCTCGCAGCGCTGGCCGCTGCATGCACACGCCGCTCCTCCGAATGCCGCTCCCTGCAACAACACACACGCCCACCCCCGAAGAGCACACCTGAGTTCAGGCGAGAGACAGACGCATGAGACCAACACACGCCGTCGACAGCTCCATCGGCTCGCCACGCCGCACCGGCCAGCCCTCACCCCTCCCGTGCACAGCACAGCCTGCAGGGCGCGTTCAGCAGGTGGACCACCTCTGCTGACCGAAGACGATTTTGTCGTCTCGGCGGCCGCTCAAGGGCGCATGGCTTCAGTGCAGCACGGGGCACGTCCACTTGCACATGGCTCGTGCGCATGCGGTGGGATGACCCCATTGCAGAGCCTGTGTTCAGATCCTGGGCAACCCCGACAAGAGGAAAAACCCCAGCTTCGTCTTCCAGCTGTGTGACGCCCACGGCGCATGCGAACAACGAGCTCTCGCCACACGATTCACACGCAAACGCCCACAGCACACATGTCGTACACTCGGCAGGTCCGCAGGGTGAGGCGCACGCACACCTCAGCTGTGCCGTTTGCGCCGTCTCCGCCGCCTGCAGCTCGTGAGCGAGCGCGGCGTTCAGTTGTGCGGTGCCTCTGCAACCACAGTCATCCCGAGAACCCCGCCGCACACGCTCAGCGCGCGCCAAGCCACACAGGGGATGCCGGCTGTTCGTATTTCGAACGAGGCGCGCGGAGACGGAAGCGACGCGGCACAAACACCGTCCGACACCAACGGCATCCGCACGCGCATGCGTCGGATGGGGCACCTCCAACGCCGCGCGTGGGCGGGGCGCCGGGTGAGAGGAGAGGTCGGGGGGTTCGACGCACCGGACGAACCGCTGCAGCGCGTGCGTGTACGACGTGGAAGCGGCAGGGGCGGGCGTGGATGTGGACGGCTGCGGTGGCGGCGGCGCGTCCAGCCCGGCGTCCGCCCAGCGCACGTCGTGACTGTCGGGCGGAGGAGCGGTGTCGGGCGGGAGCGGCTCGCGGCCGAAGCCGTCCAGTGGCGTGTCCTCCCAATGCATCGCCGCGATATGCTCTCGCTCGTGGGCTGCCGCTTCTCAGGGCATCAGAGAAAAGAGAGAGTGAGCACCCGGGAGCAGCTCCACCCCCGGCACGTATCGGGCAGCAGGGTAGCGCCGCGCAGTTGCGGGTGTGACAGCAGGCACGCGGCGAGACCCACGCGCGGCCGCGGCGCAACTCTCCTCAGCATGACGGTCCAGAGCGTGACGGTGGTGGGCAAGCTGAATGACCCGCTGTTTCAGAAGGCGAAGAAGTCCGCCGAGGTGCGTGGACACAACCCAACACCGCCTGGGCTACTTGCTAGCTCCTGCATCTCCCGACGCCGAAAACGGCAGCTCACCTTCCGCCCCAGCTGTGCTGTGGATAGGGCTCCTCCAGAGCTAGGTACAGCACTCGCGCTCCACTGGGTGACTGGATGCATGCCGGGTTTGGGGCAAGAGCAGGGCTGAGGGGCAGGGCATTGTTAATTTCGGACGGGCGGGTCGGAGGCACTGACGGGGCGGCCACGGGGCGGACGGGCGGCAGATTATCATGGCGGGCGACCCGTCCTTCCGCTGCACCGTCCTCAGCATGATGCCCACAGGTGTGGATGGAATCCTCGCCACCCCTATTCGCCATCGTCTCTCTGCGTTGTGGCCAATAGGGCAGCCGAGCGCTCGCATGAATGTCACGCATGCGCCAGCGGTGGCGAGGGTTCTGGAGGAGGAGCTGCTGGCGTCTGGTCGTTGGTTGCGCGGGGTGAGAGAACATACTTGAGGCGAGCACTGAGGGCGGAGGCGGAGGCCGTGGGGGGCCGATGTAGACTATGAGGTGTGGACGAAGGAGGCGATGCGAGCGGCGGGCGGCAGTGGTATGGCGCTGATGGACAATAAGGCCAACTTGGTCGCCTTTGAGGGCGAGCCTTGGGTGCGCCTTTTTTTCTCTCCATCCAGCCCCAAACCCTCCTTTGAGCACACACACCACCCCAGTGACTCCTATGCTGCCGTGAGTTTCCCGCGCACACCCACCCAGGCGCGCTGAGCCTTGAGCGACTGTCAGCGGCGGAAAGCGACGATTCTTGAGAGAGCTGAACAACACGCCTTCCGCGTCAATCGATCCCCTCAGCGAGCGTGTGTGCGTGCCCTATCCACTCCAGCTCCACGTGCCCTGCGAGCACATGAATAGATAAGGCAAAAGCCAGACACCTGCACCTCTCCTTTTGTTAGCGGACCAGCCCTTCCCATCTCTCCCAGTGTATCGTGTACCAACCCAAACCCTTCGTCCCCTCGTAAGAGGTCTCACGCCTACGTGTGCTCACCGGGAAAGCCTGAGGGCTGGCGTGTACAGGCGCCGGCGGAGTTCATCGGTGCAGGCAACGCGTTCATGAAGTATCTGCGTGCGAGGTTCGACTACGTGGACAAGACCAACCAGATCATGTACCAGCGCCTGGCTAAGATCCACCTGCGCACGGCGCTGGCCAGCTCGGGCCATCCGCACGTCTTCATGACGTTGTATCACGGTGAAGCGCTGGTGGGGAAGGTGAGAGTGAGCGCGAGCCCAGACAGAGTCAGAGACAGGGAGACGACTGGCTTTGGGATTATCGATTGCGCATGAGAGGAGAGTGTTTCGAGCGGAACGAGTAACGAATGGCGAGTCGTTCCAGCGGTTTTTTTTAGTGTGGTCTAGCCGCTCACCTCTCGGAAGAGGACGCCTCAGCTCCCACACACATTCTAGAGGGAGGGAGGGGCCATGTTTGATCATTCGGTGGTGCGTTGCAGCGCCCAGTTCTAGCTCTGAGGTCGCGCGGTGCAAGGTGAGGCGCTTGCAAGGAAGAGCCCGGCTTTCCAAAACAAGCAGACGTGACGATTCGCTCTCTTGGCCCACAATAACGCTTCTTCAGCTCCTTGAACTCTTCGACACCGTCGCCACAACGCTTTTATCAGCTTGGCAAAGTCTGAGAAGTGGGACGGGGTTTTCGCGTGGCTTGACGGGTTGTTTTCATTTGTTGTTGCAGATTGTGATTGAGTGCTTCGACCATATCTGCCCCAAGACGGTGGCGAACTTTGTGGAGCTGGTCAAGGGCAAGCACGAGGCGGGGCGCTACGAGGGCACGCGCATGAATCGGGTGGTGAAAAAAGGGTGGCTGCAGGGCGGCAACATCGCGCCGGTGGAGGAGGGCGACGTCGTCAAAAGCACGTACGGCGGTGCGTTCGCGGACGAGACGTTCAACGTCAAGCACGACAAGATGGTAAAGAGCCCCACTTTTACGCTCCCTGCGTGCAGTCAGGTGTAACGCTCCTCGTCGAACATGTACCCCACGTGCCTTGTTTGAGGGCGCGTGAAGGGAGCAAAGCGCACTGGGAAAAGTCACCTTTCGAGCACGTGTCTCTCGAGCTCCCCACGGTCTTTTGGTTCTCTTGCTCGTTTAACTTGCACGTGCCGCGGCGACATGGCACAGGGCATAGTGGGGATGGTGGGCAGCGGCCCGCACAGCAACGGCTGCCAGTTCTACATGACTCTGGACGCGCTGGGCTGGCTGGACGGTAAAGCGGTGGCGTTCGGGTACGTGGTGGACGGCATGCGTGTGCTGAGGGTGCTGGAGAAGGTGCCGTGCTCTGACTCGGAGGCGCCGCTCACGCCCATCACCATCAAAGAGTGCGGTTTGTTCACCGTCTAGTGTGACGTGTGGCGCTAGCGCGCCAGCGTGGTGTGTGTGTTTTGAGAGATGCACTGTAGAGAGCGAGCTCGAGCGAATCCTGTACGATCGACTTCATCACGCGTGGAGGAGGAGGTGGTCGAGCTCACGAGGGTTCAGTCGAGCTCAGAGTTGGGCGTTGGAGAGGTTACTGTGGCTTGCAACGTGTTGGTTGTTGCTGCGCTATAGCCTAGCGAACCCCCGGCGGGCGCAGGAGTCGGTCCGCGCGCAGCCATGGCTATTGTGCTCAAGCAGCGCGTTTCGCACGCACCGCTGCTCTCAAAACTTGGCCTGCGACAACCCAGCAGGCCCACCAGTCGAATGTCTTCTGTCGGTCCCACCGCCTGTTCGCCACACCGTGCAGTGCAAGAGAGCCAGAAGTTTCGAGGCGCGGTCGCTGCGACTGAAGACTGCCAAGCTAATGGAGCGCTGTAGCGACGGTGGCGAAGACCAAGGAGCTGGAGAAGCGTTCATGGGGCATGAAGAAGGCGAAGAATCGTTCACGTCAGTTTTGGAAAGACGTCTCGCGCGAGCTCTTTCAGCGCGGTTGCTGGCTCCGACTTGGAAGGAGCCGTCGTTTTGCCGCTGCCTTCGCGCCCCCGAGAGAGTGGGAGAGAGAGTGGGAGAGAGAGGGGGAGGAGGGCACGCACGTGGGCGGAGAGGATGACGCCGATGATGACGCCGAAGAGTCCCAGCGCCGAGCCGAAGATCTCAATGACGAGAATCTTCACAAACAGCGTCGAATTCTGCGCGTCGCTCAGCGCACAGCTGCTGCCCACTACCCCAACGCACACCCTGCCGGCGAACGTGCCAGAGCATATGCGTCCGTCAGCCCACACGGCCGCTTTCTTTCCAGCAGCGGAGAGCAGGTGTGTCGCACTGTCGCGTCGAGAAACGAGCGGAAAACAACGGCGATTGGTTGGATGTTGTGGATTCTAGCTGACGCTAGCCGCCTGCTCCCAATGGGAGAATGGGTGGCTGATATCAGACAAGGAGGCGAGACGAGCGTCGGTATGGGCACATGCAGAGCATCCCCGCCTGAGGGGTGTCACAGATGCGATAAGAGCGAGACGCGCCAAGTGGCCGTTTTGCGGTTCATTGGGTTCAATACTGAACCACGCGACAGCTGAAATGAACCGCAAGGTAGACCACAAGGCGACTTTCCATCAGCATTCAGTAGGGACTTCCCTATTGAAGCCTCTACTGAAACGTTATTCCAAGTTCACACGGCAACCCTCAGGTGCGAGGGGTATGTTCCAAAGGGCCACGCTGGAGACGCACCCGCACACCAAGTTGGCAAAGCCCACGGTGCCACCGGCGGCGAAGATGGCGTAGCCGGCGGTCTTGGCGGCGGCGGGGAAGTCTCCGTTGTCTAGTGCAACCACCGTCTCTGTCTTGGTGGCCAATAAAATCGCCACCACCACGCCGTAGATGGCCACCGCCTCGCAGAAAATCACACTGAAGATAAGCACAACGAAAGACACACACACACACACCGTGCTGTCAGGAACAGCAGAGAGAGGGAGGAAACCCTAGCAAGGGAAACCCTGCGCAGGGACTACTAAGGTGCTACGTCCTAAGTTCCTTCAGCCTCTGGCTGGGGCAGCTAGGACTCGGAGGGGTTGGGGAGCCTGTGAGTTCAAGTCAGTTTCATCCCGCACCCCACCTTGGTTCGCTTCCTTGCCTCGACAGCAAAGCCAAGGGGTTATCTATCCCCAGATGGGATCCTGTCGATACTCGTTATTGACACTGCACGGTCCCGTGCGTCTGTCTCCCGTGTCATCTCCACGCCTGCAGGTGCACCCTGCGAAAGTTTTGCGCGGGAAGGAGGAGCCGCTCGCACAGGAGCCGGCTTCCAGAACGGACTTACGCACGGCTGTCTCTTGGCGAACCCTGAACGCCTCGCCAGCTCCTGGGTCGTTCCCATGCTCACTCACGTCTCGTGACCCTCACTCGCTGGCCACGCCCAACACTAAAACACAACATGCAGCTCCTGCACTGCTGGGTCGCGCGGACGGAGATGCGGGTGCCACCCCACGGAAGGTGGTAGCAGCCGCAGTGCCTCTGCCTGCCACCACCGTCCACACCGTCCACACCGCACACGCATACCCTGGTCCAACCCTGGCTCGCTGGAGGCCGGGCAGCGGGGGGGGGTGAGGAGGAAGCCGCGTACCTGACGAGGTTCTTGGAGGTGATGCGCGGCGCCTTAACGGCCGCACCGATCAGAGAGCTGCCAGTGATAAAGATGCCCCTGTGTTGTTGTTGGTTCCACCCGCCGCCGCCGCCGCAACCGCGTCACAACTCTGTTTATCGATGACCATGAACACACTTGCGTTGAGAATTGGAGTGGAGGAGGCTCACCCTACCCTGCCACCCTTCCCACTCCATGTGATCGGGGACCCTCTGCAGGCACAGGCTATATGGTGGAATGAATCCGATGTCAGCTGCATGGGCATACACTGGGTGCCCGAAGCCCCCACTCGGTGCGAACAGCCCCCATGCTGAGCCGCCGCTGCAGTGGGATCTGCAAAACCCCATCCCTCCATCTCCCTGCACAGGCTGACTGCAGTGTGGCTGCCACGGACGGGTCACGTATCACCCACGCAGTGTGTCCCGGCGGCAACTGTGCCCCCACGGCCTCGCATGGCCTCACAGCGGCGACGAGGGTTTCGAGCGGAGATCCCTCCCAGGGTTCGCCTCACACCCACCACCCATGCACTGCAGCCATGGACCGAGTCCTCACACGGTACCCACCGCGTCAGGCAGCTGGCTGAGCACGTATGCTCCAGAGGTGCAGTCGTGGAGTCTCATCAGCAGCAGGGGGAGAGGTTGGACGCACCAGGCAGCGCCGAGCACGGAGAGACCGATGGCCATGACGACGCCCAGCCCCGCCAGCAGGTACGGGTCCACGAACGCGAACAGCTGCCACAGATAGCGGAAATCCACGTAGGTGTCCTGGGCAGGCGCCGACAGGTTGATGCCATACAGCAGCAGCAGGAACGCCACGCTGGCCGTGACGGCGAAGAAGTACTGCACGTCCGCCAGTGCCATGCCCCCCATGGCGCCTGGGCCTGTGCTGGGCTACTTGCTGGGGTTTTCTTTGCCGCCTCGCCGCCTCACCCCGCGAGAGAGGGGTTGTGTCTGGTGCTCGAGGGGCTAGAGCGCCGCCTGCGTGATGGGGCCCGAGGGCTGCAGCCGCGAGATGCGAGCCACTGTCTGCTGCTGTGCCTGACCGCCGAGTTGTGGCTGCAGCAGGCAGAAAAGAGCAGCTGCCTGAGAATATGGGTGGTGCAGATGGCACGGCCGTGCAGCGGTACGCACCGGGCAAGTTCGACGACCCGGCTCGCTTCATCAAGATGCCGGTGGAGGGTGCGCGCGCTGTCCTTGCCCCACCCACGGCGATCTCTCTCTCTCTGGCGCTGCGCTGGGGTTCCGACGGCGTCCATGGGTCGCCTGCAACGTACGACGGATAAAACAATGTCTATGACGAGGCACTGCGTGCCTCGGAGGGCGACCGGCTCTAGCGATATAGTCCATCCATCTGCTCGCGCTGCGCACGCTGTACGACAGGGCAAGCGAGGCCACACGCGAATGCATCGGGGATGCGTAACAGTCCATCTCCGGCTGGCACGCATTGAGGTATCTAGAGGACCACGCGAAGAGACCCGAGCTGACGATGATGCCGGACAGTGGCGACGTGCAGGGCTGCTGGTGGCGCAGGGGGTGGAGGTGCTGTGCGGGGAGCTGGGGGGCACGTTGCTGCCGGGCGGGCGGCGCGGCGAGGAGAAGGTGAAGGTGCACAGCACGGGGCTGAGCGTGTCGGCGCCGGACTTCGAGCGAGCGGCGGGGCGCGGCTCCACCAAGAAGTGGAGAAGGTCTCTGCGGGTGGTGGACGTGCACCGTGCGCACCTAAACGGGCTGTGCGTGCAGGACTGGCTCGTGCAGAAGGTGAGCTGAGTCGTGCACGCCCGGCGCGCCCCGTGGGGCGCCACCAGCTGCCCCGCAAGGCAGCTCCGCCTACTTGCTACTGCGTCGTGATCGAGTGAGTGTGGGGCTCATGCGGTTCGTCGTGATATGGTGCTGTCTTGCACCTATCGAACGCACGAGCGTCGCGCGCCAAAGAACTCACACAAGGCTAATAGTCCAACCCGTCTGTCTATCCGCGATCCCGCAGCGAAATTCTTCAATAACGACCTCCTCCATTGCCATATGGTTGCAGCACTTCCCCAGCACCGAGAGCCGCGACGGGCTAACAGCGACGAGAGGCAGACGCCGCGAGGGTGCAGGCGCAGGGTACACGCAGCCGCGCTCGCTGGCTGACTGGGACTGGGGCGCGTTTCTTGCGCAGGGGATGGTGTCGGGGTATCGAGCAGTGAACCGGCCTTTGGCCATCTACTGGCCTGACGAGGACGTACTGTACAAGGGCGTGCTGACTGAATACAAGGTGGCGTCTGGGGAGCACAAGGTAACAACCGTTCCTTGCCTCAACAGCACACACCGCCGAGGGGATCTCTCTATCCATCCCAAAAGGGGCTTTCTCGCCCGATGACGCTTCTATCGACGACAAAACCCGCACCAGCGCACTGACACATCCACACGCTGCTCGCTCTGACCGCACGAGTGTGGGGTGGGGGGGGGTTACGGCAGGTGATGTACGCGGACGGGGAGACGGAGACGGTGCACTTGTGCCTGCAGTCGTTCATGTGGCTGGACGATCAACAGGGCGACGGCTCCGGCGAGCTCATTCACAACGCCCCCACGGTGCGCGCGTGCTTGCCTCGCTCGCTCTCCCTCGCCCTCTCCACGTGGGCATGTACCCTGTAACAAAGAATCATTATTCCCACCTCCAGTATGCCGCCATCCATCCCAGGCTGGGCAAGCAGAGCCTTGAAGCGAGAGCGGGCCGAGGAACATCTTACCACCACACAGGGGTCGCGGGAGGCCATCGTGGCAATGGCGACGGCGGCGCGGGCGGCGGCGGCGGCCAAGGCAGCGGCGGCGGCGGGCGCGTCCACCACGTTGGTGCGTTGCCAGAGCCCTCCCCCTTAGCCACACACTCTCTCTCACACACACACACACAACACACACACACAACACACACACACGTGTGCAACTGGCGTGGACAACTCTCTGGTGCAGTGCGGCACCGGGTTAACAAGCCCCTACCCCTATACCTATTTCATGCATCCGTAGCCCTACCCATACGACACCCTACCCGTAAGCCCTCACCCTGACTCATATGCGGCGGCAGGTGCGACCGGGCCACGCGGATGGCCCGCTGACGATCCGCGTGGAGTTTCGCACGCGAGCCTGGCGGCCCAGGCAGCTATTGCGCAGAGCCACGTGCCCGACGCTCATCCGCGGGTCCGGCAAGAGCAGGCTGACGGTGGCCGCGTGGAGAGCGGACAGCGGCACGGACCAGGCCAAGCTGCTCAAGAAACGCCGCGTGCGCGTCGTGCCATAGCAGGTTACTAGCCTTTCCCTCCCCCGCCAGGACTAGCGCAGGCCATCATCTCTCCGCTGGGATGAAAGCCCCACACGGCTGCATGTGCAGTTTAGCGGCATGGTGCTGAGATGAACAGTATGTGCTAGCACGGTGCTGAGAGTCTGATCGAGGAGGTGAAGAGCTTGACGACGGAGGGCGTGCGCGGAGTGAGCCGTCTCACCGCACTTACCAACCTGGTCATCGACGTGGGTAGAGACGTGTCGCTGGAGGAGCAACTAACAGTTGGCGAGCGGCCTCACCGACTCAGATTTCCCAACATCGGCGGGGATGAGTGTGTGACAGACGAGCCAATGCGCACACCACTGCGCACACTGAGCGGCCTCACTAATTCACCGAGCTGTACATCAACTATTGCGACAACGTGACAGACGCTGGGCTAGAGGCACTGGAGACCGCCCTCCCCAACCCGAGGAGTGCACTGCCTACTGCTGTATATCGAATCCGGTTGAGCGCACGATGGATGAGCAGACGGGCGAGGATGCTGCCATCTCGTTCCTTCAGCACACGCCGC
>Ga0115006_10003209_pt1 | contig 11032 bp, 9 predicted proteins | sample ArcOceMetagenome_3_FD_88943 | JGI IMG/M metagenome (GOLD analysis project Ga0115006, IMG submission 88943) | Marine eukaryotic phytoplankton communities from Arctic Ocean - Arctic Ocean- Svalbard ARC20M Metagenome | ecosystem: Environmental > Aquatic > Marine > Oceanic | place: Arctic Ocean...
GAGCAACTTGAGAAAGAGCATGGCGACGCTGTGAAAGAGAATGGCCGGATGGTGGCAGAAATTTCGCGCAAGGAGTCGGAGCTAGACGTGTTGCGGCATGAGAGTTCAGAGCTGAGGGCAGCGGTTGAGAGATGTGCTGCAGAGACGGGCAGGCTTGAGCAGGGTGTGCGCAGCAAGGACGAGGAAATTCAGCAGCTCAAGTCGACGATGGCCAGCGCTGAGCTGCAGCACTGCGCTTCCATGTCTGAGCGTGATGCTCAGCTGTCTTCTTGCCATGCTGATTTAGCGTCCCTGCGAGTGGAGATGGAGAGTAAGCTCGACACCATTCGCGCCCTCGAGAGTCGCGTGCACGAACTCGGCACGGGGGTGGTCGAGAAGGAGGATGCGCTTTCCCAGTGCGACAGTGAGCTGGTGGCGCTCAGGAATGAGATTGCGGCCAAGCAGGACGAGCATGAGCGGCTTCTGGCGCAGATGCACGGCAAGTTGAACGCCTCTCAGGAGGAGGTTAGGCAGCTGACGAGTGTGAGGGGCGAGCTTGAAGAGAGCATGCGGCTCCTGCAGCAGGACGTGGAGGACAAGGAGACAGCATTGAATGCCTCGCGGGAGGAGGAGGGGCAGCTCACAAGTATGAGGGGCGAGCTTGAAGAGAGCATCCGGCTCCTGCAGCAGACGGTTGAGTCCAAGGATAGCCGACTAACAAACGAGCAAAAGGAAAATGAGCAAAAGATGAGAGCGCTGGAAGAGGACCTCAAGGCTCAAGAGCAAGCTGCTGCCATGCTGTCGGATGAGCTGCGATTAGCACAGGAGACTGTTGCGTCCCTCACCTGTGTCAGAGGAGAGCAAGAAGAATTCATCCGCCTTCTGCGGCAGGAGGTTCTTGACCGCCAGGCAGAGCTCGAATCGGCGCAAGGCAAAGTAAAGTCGCTGACGAGTGTTGAAATCGAGCATGCAGAGCGTATCGAGGCGCTGGAGCAAGACGTCAAGGAGAAGGAGGCTTTGTTGCAGTCCTCCATTGAGCAGGTGCTGACAAGTGTGAAAGCTGAGTATGATGATAGAATACAGCGCCTGCAGCAGGATTTGCAGGGCAACCAGGAGGCATTCGGGAGGATCGAGGAGGAGCGAGCAGCAGAGGATCGCGAAAGGGCTGCAAGAGACTCTGAGTGGGAGCGGCTGCGGCTGCAGGAGGCTGCGGAGAGGGAAAGCCAACGCGAGGGCGCGCGACTAGAATCGGAAAAGCTGTTGGCAGTGGTGCGGCAGCGAGAGGCAGAGCTGGAGCTGGCCAAAGTCGAGGCGCAGAAGGAGAAAGAGGAGAGGAAAATGTTGCAGGAGAAGATGGAGGAGGAGGCTGAGAGACTGCAGTTCGATCGCGCCATTGAGGTGCAGGAGCTGCGCGCAATGGTGGCAAGGGAGAAGAGCGGAGCGTCCGAGGCCGCCACGCAACGTCAGGTGGAAAAATCGCAGGTCTCGTCATTGAGACCGAGCGCGCAGGCGCAAGAGGGAGAGAGGGATAGAGAGGTGCAAGATGTTCGTGCGCTCGTGCATGTACATGCATCTGTTTTGTGTGCGTGTTGATTTCTGAACGTGTGCAGGCGCAAGAGCGCGGCGCTCGAGCGCAGATGCTGGGCAGTTGGGTGCTTGCAGAAGTGACTGGAGTGATAGAGGCGCTCGTGTCGCATATAGCAGCCCATAAGCTAGAGCTGCGGCGGGCGCAGGAGGCGGAGGAGGCGCGAGGCTCGACGGACCGGGAGAAGCATCGGGGGGAAGTGCTGCACGAATTGCGTTTGCTGCAGGCTCACCTGGAGCGGCAGTATCGAGCCATCCAGCACCTGCACGCCACTGCTGCCTCCGCGCCAGGCGCTAGTGCTCTCAGCATCTTGTTGCCGCAGCAAGCAGCCGCGTGCGGTGTAGGCGAGGGTCTCGATGCCCAGCCCGGTGGCTGCAGATGTGTCCTTGAGCTCACCCTCGACATGGATTTCTCCGAGCTGCGGGACGACGAGACCAAGCAGCTCGAGTTGCAGCAGCAGCTTGTGCTTGACCTTGCGCGCGCTCTACAGGCAGATGTCCCTGCTAGTCTGCTCCCGCGTATGCTCTGTTGTGAGGTGTTGTGAGGTGTATGAGTGCGCTGACTATGCTTGAGATGTTGTGCATGCTCTCTATCAGGGTCACGAGACCCGGCGAATCCAAGTGCTTGCTCTGCGCCCTGGCTCTGTGGTGGCGACTGTTATGATCACGTTGGCCGAGCAAGGAGCGCCTTCAGACGCAATCAGCCTTGCGGGCGGTACGCATGATGCGGTGACGGGCGCGCTCAAGAGACAGCTTGAGGATGCCGCGTCGCCCTTGCGCCAAGGTTTTGTCACGCGCCTGTTGAAGGCCATCGAATTGCGCGCGGTGCTCCCCGAAAGGCATGGCGCGCGCGACTCGAGCGTCGCGCTGAATGATGCCTGCACCTTGCCGCACCGATGGATCAACTTGTTGCACTCCTCCCAGTCATCCTCGGACTGCGGGGAGACGGAGGAGGAGGACGAGGGAGGGGACGAGGAGGTGGCTGGTCGTTGCCAGGATACGCAGCACCTGGAGCAGGATGAGCCGGCACACGGATGGCGCCTGAGCTTGGACGAGCCAGCGGCTGAGACGAGCTGTGCGTCACCGGTGCAGCATGTACCAAGCGAGCTCAGCTGCATGCCTCACGTAACACAGGAGGGGGAAGATGAACGCGCAGTCAGACGCCGTCTCGAACAAATGCTGCAAGAAGTGCAGGAGCGGGCGTCTGGGTGTGCTGCGGCGTTGGCGGTGGCAGAGGACACAGCAACCAAGGCCAAGCAGCGTGTGTCGGAGTTGGAGCGCCAGAATGTCGCCCTGGCTGCTCAGGTGGGCGCACTGCAACACGATCCTGGTATGCACACGTTGGCGGCGCGGCAAACGTCGCCGCCCGAGAACGACCTTGCGCAAGCTCACGGGGAGGTGGTGGCGCTGAAGAGTGAGCTGCACGAGAGGGAGCACCGAATGGTTGAGTGGGAGGGCAAGGTGGAAGCACTGGAGGCGGCTAAGCGATCGCTTGCTGCCGAGGCTTCTGCTCTAAGGGAGCGGGTGGCTGTTGCCGAAAGTGCCCGTGCCACCTGTGAGCGCCAGTCTGTTGAGAAAGAACACCAGTGGGCGCGGGAGATGGAGGATGCCGTGCAGGACCGGGAGCGCGAGCGGCAAAAGGAACGCGAGCGAGAGTTGGAGCGGGAGGGGGAAAGGCAAGTGTCTCGATACAAAGTCGAGCTGTTGGTGCGCGAGGCGGTTGAGGTGCACAAGATACTGCAGACCATTTGCCACGCGCTCAGCAGCAGTGGAGGGGCAGGCGAGGGAGGCGACATGGAAGCAAGCCCCTCGCCACATGGCCGCCGCCCAGACCGCTCGTCGCAGGGCTGCTCGCTGGAGCGTGGTTTGGATGACCAGGACCCGGACAGCAGCGCGACCCAGGTGACTGACGTGCTAGCAGCAAGGACAGAGGGCAAGCTGCCAGATGGTTGCACACAGCTCCGGGCCCTCCGACCAACTCCTGACCTGAAGATTGCGCAGCATGTGCAGGAATGGCAAGAGCTGCGGCAAGAGCTGCGCGAGCGAGACTCGGCGATGCTGCTTCTGCAGGCGGAGCTCGCCGCATCGCGCCAACAGGTGCCGCATCCGTGCCCGCTGCCTGGGCAAGCGGGAGGGGGCGCGTACATTGCGACCCGGCGCAGCACACCGCGCGGCGCGTTTCTCTGCTTGTAGGAGATGAAGAGACTGGCCGCTCCCTGTGCCTGTCTCCTGTCTGCTCCACTGCATTCGAATCTGCCAGGGGCTCTGGTGTCGCAGTGTCATGTGTCATGGGGCGGGTGTCTGGTGTCTGTCTTGTCGCGTGTCTCGCTCTCGTCTCGAGTGTGCGTGCCCATGCAAAGCGCATGTAGTATGAATGCAGAGGAGCTCATGTAGTATGGATGCAGGTGAGCGAGGAGACAAGGGACCTGAAGCAAGAGCGAGCGGCGGCCCAGGCGCAACAGCCGCGGCGCGACGCAGCAGAGAGCGCACACACAGGGGTGGCGTTGCAGCAGCAGGCGCAGGCGCATGAGGCACGTGCCAGCGGCGACGCGCATGCGCAGAATGGAGCTGCGAACCAGTGCAACCAGAATGGAGCTGCCAACCGGTGCAACCAGGACTCGCCGCCTGCAGACCGCAGCCTGCGCAATGCACCCTGCAGTCCACGCCAATGCAGCGGGCGGGGTCCAGAAGAGTGGGTGGCACGCGTGCAGTTTGATCGAGTCCTTGCGGAGAAGGAGAGGCTGGAGGCAGACGTGGGGTACCTGGAGCGGCAGCGCACCGACTTGCGCGTGTCCGCCACCAACCAGCTAAAACATCTCGACGAGGAGCTGCAAGGTCTTCGCTTGCAGACGCTCGAGCTCGGTCGGGCCCTGAGCGAGGAGGAGAGCCAGGGGGAAGACGAGCGCACGGACGGCATGCGACAACCGCCGCCGCGCACGCCTGAGACCGATGGGGGCAAAGATGAGGAGACGCAGGAGGTGCACGTGCGTCTGGAGGCAGTGCAGCAGCAGCTGGAGGCCGCAAACGCCTCCTTGCTGGAGGCTGTGTCGCGTGTGCACAGGCTGGAGCGAGAGGTGGAGGAGGGCGAGAGGCAAGCAATGGGCGTGCAGGCGGAAGCTGACCAGGTGCGCATGCGCTGTGCTGCTGTGCAACGGCAGCTTGAGGAGCGCGAGAAAGAGCTGCAGCACCTGCGTTCCCCTTCCCCACCAGGGCACCTGGGCGGGCGCACGACAGAGCTGTTGGGTTCGCCCACGCCAGCAGAGCTGTTTGGTTCGCCCACGCCAGCCCTCCCGCATCTCGTCAGCCCTGGCACTCCGGGGCGGGCACAGCAGGCATGGGCACACGTGGCGCACGAGATTGAGGCCGTCCTACATCAAGTGCTTGATGCGTTGCCGCCGCCCCCCGATTTCTCACAAGGCGATGTGAGCCTCTCGCGCGAGCAAAGTGGCTTGGATGCGGCGGACGTAGGCAAATCGGCGGCGGTGGGACAGCAAGCTGGGCGCGATGGCTGGCTTGCGCTCCTTCGTGTAACTCAAGAGGTGCAGGGCCTGACGGGCAGCAAGCGGCGAGACTTGCCCGCTGCCGTGCGTGCCACCGAGGGCGGCCAGAAACTGTGGGCGTCGCTTGCTTTGCTCGCCTCCGCCGTCGAGCTGGTCCTGCGCGAGTTCTCGCAAGAACTCGCCTATGCATGTTCCACAGCCGGTCGAGATGCCAGGCTGCCCCGGTTGCCGCCGGAGGCCGATGCGTGCCACAGCGACCAAGTTGAGGTGCAGCAGCGGCAAATGGAGAGCCCGGATGCGGCATCAGCAGGGGTCCGTGCTCCAGCCTTCTCGTCGTTTGCTATGTCGCCTGACACCCTCGGCGCGCAAGGCGATTGCAGGGGCCTCTTCTTGGGCTCCTCAAGCGCGGCGTCACCGGCAGGAAAGGGCTCGCCCTTACACCTCCGCCAACTCGCTCCCACCCCGCCATCTGTGCCAGCGCCGCGTCTCACGGTGGGTGAGGAATTCTACGGGGATGTGCGCCAGGCCTTCAATGGCGGGAACGCCCTGGTGGAGGGCGTGCTGGGCCGCATAAGCTCCCTCCTCGCGCGGCAGGAGGAGCGCCTGCGGCACCTGGACGAGGCAACAAGCATCTGCAGAATGGCGGCTGCGCGACGCGTGCAACGCACCGTGCGCTCACCTGCGCACGCGCAAGACGATGAGATGATGGATGCTTCGCTGCCGCATTGCATTCATGCCAGTGACGCCAGCCAGGCCCACTGGATGCGGCTCCCCGCCGCTTCGCACCAGCATGCCGGAGCGCGCAATGCCGCTTTCCTGTCGCAGACGGCCGGTCCTCGTGCTGCAGGGGCAGAGGGTGTGCTGAGTGCGAGCGAGGCAGGGTTTGGGAACCAGGGCAAGCGCGGCTCGGTGCGCAGGAATGCAATGGTAAATGAGCTGGCAGAAGTCATGGGCGAGAGGGATGCAGCACTCAAGGCGGCAGGGGAGGCGAAACGAGCCTGTGACGTCTGGCACTCGCGCTACCAGGCCGCCACTGGCGATCTTGCTTTTTCCCAGGTGCTCTCGCTCTCTGTCTGTGACAGCGTGCAACGTGAGCACCGGGGTCTAACGTGACCAAGAGGGTCTAACGTGCGCAGTCCCACTCGGCTTGGTCCGCCGGACAGTCCTTGACTGGCCCCACCCGCTGCATTTCACTCGCCTCACCCATCTCCCATGTCCGCACTGCTGCCTGTCTTCTGTGCGCGCTTGATGCGCGTGTCACATGCGCAGTGTTGCCTCGCCAAATTCCTGCCTTCCTGCCCTCCCTGTCGTTCTGCGCACCTGCAGGCCTCAGTGATAAACCCTTGCCATGCTGCACACCTGGAAGCAAGCTGTCGCCCGCACGCATTCATTCCTGCACCAAACACACACACACACACACACACACACACACACACAAACGTGGGTGGGGGTTGGGGCAGGCAAGCTTGGCAGCGGCGCTGGCGCGAAGCGCTACGCTCACCCTGGCCCTCAACGCCAAGGGCGCTGCTGCGCGCGCGGCGGGAGCGCGATCGGCGGCTGCTGCGCGCAGCCCGACACGTGCTCCTGCTTCCGGTACTGCAGCTAGTGCTGGTCCCCGCCCCGCTGCAGCCGGCCTCGAGCAAGACCCGTTGAGGCTGGCCTTCCCCTTTGGGGGCGTGGGCGGGGACGATGAAGAGCGCGACTCGGAGGCGCGCTTCGAGGTCGCTTCTTGTCTTGTGCCCACCCTCTGTTTGCTTCAGCGTTGCGTGTGTGCGTACAGGGGCGCGTTGTAACATTGTGTTTATGTGTGTTTCTGTTGTGACAGTGTGCTGATGGTGTGCCATTGTGCACATGTTGTTTTGTCTCGTCTTGTCGTTGTTGTTTACACCGCACCAGCCTGCGTGCTGCGCAGTGTGATGCGGGCTGATTAATGAGTGCTCACTTGTTGTGCTCACTAATGCGCATGAATGTACGGGCGCACGGCTTTACACGTGCACAGGAGATGAGAGGAGAGTTGGCGGCAACGCAGCATGCGCTGGCGCTGGCGCGCGACGAAACGGCGCGGTACCAGGCCGAGTTCCTGGCTGCGCGTCAAGACTTGGGTCCTCTCTCTTCCCCTCACTCTTCCCCTCTCCCTTCCATCCCTTCCCCGTGCAGTGCAACCTCTTTCGCCCAGCCTCGCTCGCTCGCTAGCGCGCATTTGACGCCTGCTTGCCGCCTCCTCTTTGCCTCCTTGCCTCTCTCGCTGGTGGGTGCACACACACGCACAGGCAAGCTGCGGCAGATGGCGGATGTGCCAGGCGCCTGGCGCCCCACCAGCCTCCGCCCACCCGCCGACTCGCCTTGCAGTCGCGACAGTCGTCCTAGCTGTGCCTCCTCGCGGCCCCCCCCCGACCGTGCAGACGTGGCAAGCTGTGCGTCCGGGGCTGCGTCGCACAAGGGCTCCCCCTGTGCTACTGCTGCTCTAGGGTCGAGGGCGCAAGCTGACATGGTGGGAAGAGAGGATGATGACGAATGCGGGTGGGAGGAGGGTGTTTCGTCGCATGTGGTCAAGGAGGGTGGCATGCCGGTTGGGGTCGGGGGGGCATTGACAGTGAGGAGTGAGTACTCGGAGGAGAGCCCGCGAACGCTCAAGTTGCGTATCATCCGCCAACAGCTTCTCAATGTCCAGAAGGAGCGCGAGCTGGATGAATTGCGCCTCTCTCCTGGTGTGTCAAGATGTGGGGTGGAGACGCGTGGAGCGCGGATGGGAGGCAGAGAGGCAGAGGCGCGGGGTATCGGCTACCCCGCGCTGCAGGAGTGCGTCGGCTTGCGCACAACAAAATGTAGAGCCCTGTGTGCGTGTGTGCTTGTCCATGACTGTGAGTGTTTGACTTGATTATGGCGCGTGCGCGTGCGTGTGCGTGTGCGGACGGGGGTGGGAGGGAGGGAATTGGAAAACACAGACAAAGATGTGGACAGACGGCGGGGCAGGCAGACGGCCAAAGGCGTGGGAAAGCACGCTCAGCACGCCAACCGCCCGGTGCGTCCCCAAGAAGCCCTCTCGCGCGGCGGGCATAGGGTCAGTAGGCGATGTCGTAGGCGAGGGAGCCGTGCAAATCTTCAGAGTGTATGTCAGAATGTTTGTCAGAGTGCAAGAGCATCTGAGTGCAAGAGCAGGGCCTGCCTGCCTGCCAGCGGGTGCTGTGCGGATGCGCGTCAGCTCATTCTCACTGTCTTGTGTGCTTGCTTACCGACACATTCCTGTGCATTGTTGCGCATGCTTACTGACACATTCTTCTGCATTGGACAATGTGACACACCAGGTCAGTCAAGTCCTCCACCTGTCCCAGCGCTTGGCCGGCGGGGGCGGCGGCTTCTTTGACGAGACCATCGGGTGTGTGCTCGTGCCCTCGCATACGACATGACCTACTGACCCTATGCCCGCCGGCCCTCGGACAGTTGGCCGCCCTCACACGGCACCTAGCCACACGGCACCTAGCCACACGGCACCTAGCGCTCTCTCCCTCCCTGCCCGCCTATCTCTCGCACGTCCCCTCTTCCCCCCTACTCTTCCCCTCTCGCTCCTTTGAACATGATGCCCCTTACTCGCTTTCGCAGCTCCCTCCCTTCCTCCCTCCGTCCATCTCCCGTGCCAGTGCACTTGTGCGGTGAGTGAGCACAAGAGAAAACGCGAGGGAGGAGGGGGAGGGGTAGAAGGTAAAGGGACATGAACGAACAAGCAAGAGAACGGAATTTGGTATGCGCCACACGCATAGGAGTGCGTGTGCGGCACGCCAACACACCAACACGCCAACACACCAACACAGGACATTCGTGGGGAGTATAACCACCTTTGCGGAGGCTCTCAACCCCGTAGGCCTGATCGAGCACGCACAAGCACATGTGAACGGCGACAACGCGGAGCGTGACACGCAGGAGTCGAAGGCAGTTGCCTCGCAGCGCATGGCGGTTGTCGCTCTAGAGCGTGACGCTCTCCAGCAACAGGTCTTTTTTGTGTGTTTGTTGTGCCCCAGGTGCGAGCGAGCCTGTTCGCTCGCTCGCTCGCTCACTCACTCTCGCACGAGCGCACGTGCGCGCTCTTCCGTGCTCGCCCGCTTCCTCCCCCCCTCACACGGAGCAGGTGGTAGCGCTCAAGCATGAGCTCGAGGCCAGCAAGGAGGCTGCCCGCCTCGCCGTCGACAGGGCCGAGGCCGCCGCCGCTTCCCTGCTTAAGCGGGTCGTCTCTTTCTCCTCTTCATCCCTCGCCCCCTCTCTCGCTCCTGGTCCCCCCCATCACGATTTCACGCTCTCTCGCTCTCTCACTTGCATTCTCTCACTTGCAGGCGGCACACGCCACACGTACGCACGTACGCACGCACGCACACACGCACCTTTGACGCACATGCTTGCGGGCAAACGCGGATACGGCGGAAACTGCGCATACGCGCACACCCAGGAGGCGGAGATGACAGAAGAGAAGGCGAGAATTGAGGGGAAGTGCAGGGAGGCCGAGGAGGCGAGGGCGGCGCAGGAAGCGCAACTCTCCCACGCCCTCGCCGAACTCGAGCGCCTGCGCTCAACAGAAGATGTTCTGTTAGCAGATATTGCAACGCTTCGGGCGGCACTCTTGCGCGGCGAGCAAGAGGGCGGCCGAGGTGCCACCATGGAGAACGTAGAGCAAGAGTGTGCGCGAGAGAAGGCCGAGCGCGTAGCCGAGCGCCAGCACGCTCGCGCCGCTGCCAAGCAGGCCAAGGAGCTGGAGGAAAGGCTGGCCAAGGCCACGCGCTCCCTAGCGCTTGCCCAGGTCTCTCGTCCTCCTCTGCGCCCTTGTCAACGTGTCACATGCCTCCGCCCTACGTCCTGCGGCCCCACACCACTGAGTGTTTGTGCTGAAACCGCGATTGGCGTCATCACGAGGGGCTGACAGGAAGAGGTGGCCAAGCTGTCCTCGCACCGCACCGAGGCTCAGGCTCTGCGCGCCATGTACCAGCGCCTCCAGGTCTCTTCACCCTCCCCGCCCCCTTCCGACCCCCACACCACTTGCCTGCCGTGGAGCGTGGGAGGACTCCCGGCACTCTGCGGTCCGACTGGCTCCAGCCAGTCGCACGCAGCAACTAAGCACGGTGCGCGCGGAGAGCAGAGCGACAAGCACCAAGCCGAAGCGCAGCTCGAGGTGCTTCAAGAGGAGGTACAGCGCCTCCAACAGTCGGCTTCTCGGGCGGCTGCGTTGGCCCCCGGTGCCTCAATCGTCGTTCCCAATCCCTTCTCCTTCCTGGCGTCGTCCTCTCAGACTGCCGGCCCGTGAGCCGGTCTCTTCCCGGGGGGTATGGGGAGAGAGATTGAAGGACGCGCAGAGATTGAAGGACGCGCAGAGATTACGCTTCAACGCTGTGACCGAGGTGGACACTAGCGCAGAGATCGAACTTTAAGGTGCACTCAAAGCGCGACTGCGAGCATGGGGCGGGTGGCAAGGAGGTGCTTTAAATAGACAGATGGACAGATGGACTTGATCATGTTGGACTTGATATTGTAACACACTTGACACTGACAGCACGCTAAAACGCTAAGACTTAATAGACTTACTAATAAACTGTAAAGCGATTATCCCTCGCCTACACTATCGCCTACTGACCCTGTGCCCCGCGCCTACTGACCCTGTGGGCCAGAGCTGGCCCCGGGGCACAGGGAAAAGGCCAGCACGTGCTCATACACACACACACAAGGCCAGCACCCACACACAAGGAGGGGAGAAGAGGGGGGGGTGGGTGAGAAGGTGCGGGTGTGCACGAAATCGTCCGTCTCCTTCTCCCCACCTCCTCTTGCGTGCATCTGTGTGCGTCACAAGAATGAATTAATGTGTAATCGCAACTTGCATAAATGTGCTTTTAGACAGCTGACACACAGCTGGAGCTGACACACACACACGAGGCTCGTACCACGCTCATGCTGCCACAGACGAGCACGTGTGGCACTTTGTTCGCGACGTA
>Ga0115006_10003210_pt1 | contig 11032 bp, 4 predicted proteins | sample ArcOceMetagenome_3_FD_88943 | JGI IMG/M metagenome (GOLD analysis project Ga0115006, IMG submission 88943) | Marine eukaryotic phytoplankton communities from Arctic Ocean - Arctic Ocean- Svalbard ARC20M Metagenome | ecosystem: Environmental > Aquatic > Marine > Oceanic | place: Arctic Ocean...
GAAGCAGAAGAGCCGGCTCAAGTACTACGGCCTGGCCCAGAACGAGGCCCACGAGGAGCTAATCGTCCCGTCCGTGTGCCGGAACGTCCCGCCCTCTCCCGCCGACTTTGGCAACTGCCTGCTGGTGATGCCGTGTCGTTGTTGTTCGAAGTCGGCTTCGATTCCAAACCAGGATGATAGCAGCAGCGAAACCAACAAGCAACAACATCATCATCGGACGTGGTTCGTGGTCCATCCGAGTGGGCATCGGCTGGATGCCATCGCAGTGACGAGGATTCGATTGCCTCAGGAAGAACCAATCAATGGCGGTGCAACCAACGACGCCACCACCAGCCGCGTCATTACAAACAAAATAGTCATTGGAGAGCGGATACTTCAAATTACCATGTGTGGGTCCAACAAGGGATGGGATGTGGAGGAGGATGATACCGGCAGGCGACGCATTTTGCTCGTCCGAACCCAGACTCGGTGCCTCGTGGTGGAATGTACATGGGTCGATGCTCCCCAGGGCGGCTGTGGTGGTGGTGGCCATTATACGCTCTCGGTGATAATTTCGGTGGAGTATTTCGGCAACGGAGCACAACAACGGGGACTGTTGGGGTTTGCTCCGATTCACGTTGCTGCCAGCCCCTACACCACGGGGACCAGCGGACATGCGCCTGCGGTGTTTGCCCTCCTTTCGCATTCTACACTGCCCCCTTCGATGGAGCTGCATGGCATATTACCGGAGATGTCCGCCACACCGAAGCAGAATGTTGTCCATCGCACAATCGTTTATAATAGCAGCAATGGAGGGTCTGCGTCGCGACGGATGGAGCCGTCGATCCATCAGCACACCATCGACAAGCTTTGCCTTATATCTCAGGTTGAGTTTAGCCGGTCTCATCCGATGGTCCTTTGGGCGTCGGGTCGATCAAGCGTGATGCACAAACCGGCTCTGTACCATCACGGAAAGGCCGCCAAAATGCTCAAACGAGCGGCTTCCGGCAGAGGGACGAATCTTTATGCGATTGATTTGCGGTCGAACGAGGCGGCTCTGGTCTTCAATCCATCTCACGCCGAGCGCATGGTTGACGGCTTGCACTCGATTAGCGCCATCCTGCCCGACCAACGAAGGGAGCACAGAGTATTCGTTCAGAGCATATCTGCCGGGTCCAAGGTATGGGAGATTGATGATCGGATGCCGGACAAATCGCTCTGCAGTTGGGCCTTGCCGGGCCTGTGTGACGACTGGGGCGTTGCAGGTAGGCGAGGCGGTCTGTATGGATTGGGGTCTTTGCTCACTCAGCCCGTTGTAGCTACAAGAGAACATGCCAGCGAATCAAAATCTCATGTCCGTGACTTACCACTATTTGGGTTGAGCAAATCTTACGCAACTGGTCATTTGGGATTGTATCAACGGCCTGAGGTGTATCCGAGATTTTGCACGCAGGCGTTTGAAGCTTCTCACAACAGTGCGACTGCTGGTAACTCCGGTTTTGCCCTCAGCTCTTCCTTCGGCTTACCAGACGCCTCTGAAAACATCTCCAATTATGGCCTTGCAGTTTTCGAAGCCGACGCTGGGTCTTTTCTGAGCTCTGACAAAATTGCTACCATGTTTGGCAAGGAGTGTTCGAGCGAAACGCGCGACGCATTGTGTGTCATCTCTATGACGAGTAGGGGCGATCTCTATGGACATGCGCTCGTAGACTCTTCGGATACGATAAAGCGAGTGGCCCGGTCTTTCGATGCGGTGCGTCCCGGCGTTTGTGCAATACCAATACCTGAGAAGGATCAAAGTGAAGATGCTTCCGAGGGGTCTATCGGCGATGGCATCCGATGGAAGCTCTGCAATGATTATCCTATTCCCAGTAGTGCTATACTGCCACAAACGACGTCAAAAGACGACATGCGACCTTCGATCACTTTCAATCGGCGCCTAATTCCTGCCAATACTGATAAGAGAAAGTATGCAGAGACAAAGCGCAAGACAAATGCGGGGATGCTCAATGGCGATTTGGAATTTTTGCCATTGACTCAGTACGAACGAGGCCTAATCTCAGACACATCCAATCTCGACAGGGGTGTTACAAAAACGGTCCGATTTACCGGTGCAGATGGAACTTTAGCTCACTGCGTTGATTCATCGGTGCGAATGGTACAGTCAGGCAAAGACAGTGATACCACTTTCTCAGTTGATAGTTCCCACGCATCGATCTCGATTGATACCGAAAAATCGTTGTCGGTTATAACCGGAAAGGCCCGGGAGAGCACAGAAAGCGATGAAGAATCTGACACTCAATACGACGAAGAGATGGAGCTCTCCAAGTCGATACTCAGTAAATTTCAAGGTGACTGGGCCAAACCCAAAGGCAAAGTGAAAAGCATGGAAGGCTCTCGTAGCCGGGGACGAAGGCTACCAATGTCGAGTCGCCATCTTCCAAAGTCGGCAGGATCTTCTGATGATGAGCAAATTGGCTCGATCTAGCTACTACGTAGTAACAAAGCGTAATCTTATTGGGGTAAAACTATTATCATATTATGAGTTTGTGATGCCCTCCTTTTGGGCTTATTCTTCTACGGTGTCCACACTAAGGATAAGGTAGGCTAAAAAATGGCCGAGTTCCTTCGCCGTGCACTTACTTAGTGCTTTTGATGTAACTTCGGCATCCGATGCATCAATCAATTCCCTGATCGATGTACTATCGCTCCTCTTTTTGTCCAGAAAGACCAACGCGCGACCTCGGCTGATTCCGAAGTCCTGCAACATCTCCTTGAATGTCTTCGTGTAGAGCTTGCAGGCCCCCTTGACGCGCAAATCGGACATTTCCACGAGGGCATGCTCTATCAAGCTGAGCAAGTGCTTGCCACCTTCTTGCGTATCTGTGTCGGTTTCGACCTCTGTTTCTGCGACCGAATCTAGCTCTGGAATGTCCACGGATGTGACGGGATTGGAATCGGTGGCAAGGACCACGCTTACATCGGTGGCCAGGGCAGTGTCACCATCATTGCTCGAAAAAGGCGAATTTTCCAACGATTCACGTTCTGGGCGATATCCTTCTGGCACCTGGTACGATTTGACAAAATGTTCGGGTAAGTTTTCCCCAGCCACGGAATATTTGATCCCATAGTCGTCACTCCAGCTAATACTGTCACCCTTCTTTCCGCGACGGTTTGCCTTCTTCGACGGCATGAGTTCGTGGAGAAATCGGCTTGGCCTCGCCTGGCTTGAAACTTTCTTTCTTCGACCTCCTGGGCCGATGTGGGCAATTCTTTCAGTGGTGGGATAAGTAATGACTGCACGCTGCCTGGCGCGAGTCAAAGCTACATAGGCAAGGCGCCGCTCTTCGTCAAGCCTTCCTGAAGAAAGTGCAGATGGATGTGGAAAAACGCCTTCGACCCATCCACAAAGATAGACATCGTCAAACTCATCTCCCTTGCACCGGTGCATGGTAATGAGTTTCACTGGCTTGATATGCATGAGAGCGTCCTGGTCTCTCGGCTTGAGCGGCGCAATTTTATTGTCGCGACGGGATGACGAAGATACAGTTTGTGTGTTGCTGTCTTCATAAGGAATGCCGTGGCTCGACAACATTTCTTGTATGATTTTAAGCTCCGATGACAATCGGACGACAATGGCAACGTCTGTAGGATCGAACAAAGACCATGCCTCCCCGGATTCAGCTGGCGCTCTAACGCGAGCATCAACAAGTTGAGCGAGGGCATTGGTACATCGTTTGATTCGTTCCTTCGAACGCTTCCTGATGGACGCAGCAATGAACTTGGCTTCCTCTCGAGAGTCCCACAGTTCTTGGATTTTTATGGTGCTACTGGACTCTGATAAGATCTTTTTCAGAGCAAATTCTTCTTCTTTTGGATTCGGATGCAACAGCCCAGGTTGACGCATTATTTTCGACGCAGTTGCTGTATTGGCAGCAGGACTTATGGCAAACGTTGTCATAGAGTCCAGCTCCTCTCCCTCCTCTTCCATTTTATTGGCCGATATAAGCTTTGAAGCCGCTTCCATTATGCTCCGCGGCAATCGATAATTGGTGCCTAATGGAATAAGCACACCCTGAGGATAATCCTCCAGAAACTTGTCAACAGTAAGCGAAGGCTCGGCGCCTCGCCAGCCATACAATGACTGATTTGCGTCGCCGGCACAAAATAAACGGGGGACATCGTAGCAGATGCGGTTCTTTTTTGTCCGTCGAGGCTGCTTATTGGCTTCCTTTCCGTGCCCACGCAAGACGAGCTGAAGAAGCGCATGCTGCGCCACACTCACATCTTGATACTCGTCGAGTATGACGTGTTTCAATTTGGTCCGCAGGGCAGACAAAGAATCAGGGTTGGCAACCAAAAAGTCCCGCGCCAACGACGCAAGGTCCGACGGATCGGCTGTGCCGGCTTCTGCGTGGGAGTTCTGATAGTCCGGGTAGACATTCAAGGCTAGTACTGCAGTACTTTGAGGAATTCCCCATCTGATGGCCATTTCTACGCAGTCTTGCCTTGTGCGTTTATTCGCCGCCTTTGCGTCGCCGCTGCCTGTGCTTCCGGCACTATTGCGGCCAGCCCTGCCGCTGTACAGCACCGCCGGCGAAAGCAGCCCCGATTCCTTCCAGAGTTCGATGCATCGAACCACGTTGGCCACCACGATCCTCATATTTTGATTCGAATCTTTCATGGCGGTATTTAATTGGTGCCGATTTGTTTGCATTGTATTCTCATTTGATATTGTCAGCGAACTCCGGCTCTTCGCGCCGTCATCTCCGGAAGACCCAATAATCCTTGTGATGCTACTCTTCACCATTTTATGCATATCCTTGGACGGCACGACGCGTGGGCTGCCACCCTTTTGGCTTGCATATTTTTTCAATATCCCGGTTGCAAAGGAATGCAGAGTGCCCGACCACAATTTTGCTCCGAGTTCCTTCTTCATTTGGTCTCTCGGTGCAGTAGCTTGTGGTTCATTATTTTGGTGCTTCTCACTACCAGTTGCATTCTCGACACGACTTATTGGATACAACAACTCCAAAGCCCGGTATTTGATCGCTGCCGCATCCCGATTGGTAAAGCTGAGAATAACTATGTTCTCGGCCTCGGTCTGGCCGCTCTCCAGGAGATAGGCTATTCTAGCCGCCAGGACGGACGATTTGCCGGTGCCAGGTCCTGACTGTAACAACACAGCGGGAGCGTTGGCACTTATTGAGTTGAGCTGCTCCTCGTCTTCAATCCGGCCGGCAGTTATGTTATAAGTTTTGGGCTGCTGTGCTGCGGTGGGACTGGTTCTCTTTTCGGTCCTTCTCGATCTCGTCGACGATTCGGCGTGTGTGCCATTTTTGGGTACCGATGTGAACAGATCATTCTGAACATCTAGCCGCTGAAGACGCTGCAGCCGCCGCGCCATGCTATCCAATAATGGCGCTATATAAGGGTCTCTGCCAGGCTCTGACGAACCCGCTTCGCTGTCAGATGCGGCTGACGCCGATAATCGTTGAACCATTGGTGGTGGCTGGTGCCGAGCATTTATCCGAGACAGCAGCTTCGTGTCATGACCAGTTCGTTGGTCGAGAAAGGATCTGCCAGGCTGCGGCAGAGACAATAATATTACCAACGCATGCAATGGTATCCTCATTTTTTATCAATAAGCGGTGAGAAGAGAGCTGTGATACCCAGTATCTTCACGGCCGGGCTCTCTCAACACTGCCAGTCGCAGGTGAAGTGGAAAAAAGAATGGAAGTGCCGAATGCCGATTCGATTCGAGGAGGAGAGATGGACGGTCGACGGTTAGGACTCCAAGAATACGGTAGTGACGCCGACGCGACGGTAGTGCCTTTGCCCGCCCGCCACCTTGGCAACCTGCTTGGTGTACCGGTAAAAAAAACAGCCTCCCATATTCCTCATTGAGAACATGAGCTTATATGGCTTTTACTACAGTAGTAGGCTGTGTGCTCATTGAGTGGATTGGGAACCTTACTTAAACCTCGAAACCCTACATGTATTATAATTATTTATTTCTCAACATCTGGCACGCTGTCATCGATCGCCGATAATGCAAGGCTCTTGGCAAGATGCTCCTCCACAATCTTGCGTGTCCGTTCCTTTACTTCCAGAATCTTCCGCACCATGACAAACTTCCTCCCTCCCGCGTACTTGTACTGACATCGGGCCTTCATCACCTCGAACTCTCGGCATTCGTTGCCGACAGTGATTTCAATCAAATCGCCACAGTTGGTGGTCTTGTCTAGCTCATAACTGCCCAATATTTTGTTGAAGGACCCATCGTTCTGCTGAATCTTGATGCTGGACGCGATGCCGTCGCTATTGTCCACGCCGGCCAGTCGGTGTTTAGACGAAACTTTCCCTCGGCTCTTGTTGCTGCCCCCCATTTTGTGCTTCTTCTTTTCCATATCTCGTCGCGAGTTCTTCTTGGCCTCGATCCTTTCCTTCTCCTTGGGCGTGTAGGGGTCGGGTGTGGTCACCGATACGAGAAAGGGCAACTCGTCGCGATTGTCCATCACCTCGTATCCCTTGTATCCGTTCTTCCCATTCTTTTTCTTTCTTTTCACCGAAGCTTCTCCCTCGCCATTCTCGAGGAATTCGGTAAAGTCCTTCTTCTTGTTCTTATTCTTCTTCGATTCTTCCTCGTCATCCGAGAGCCAGCCGCCGGCGTCGCCAATCTTCATGCCATTCAGTGACGTGAATCTGGACGTCGAGCGGACGTGAGATGATGAGGAACCAGGCGCAAACGCATGTGATGGAGTTATCAGCAATGCCGAGAACGAAAGAGCGGCGGTAACCGCCACGGAAGTTTGCAGACGTCGAATCATCGGCCGTGATCGTGGCGCCGGTGGCAGATGTAAATCAGATGAAAGGGACGACATATCGCTCGCGCAGTTTCAGTTTACTGTCTAACCTCTCAGGGTTGGAGCGGCCGACGAAAAATAATCCCATGGTTGCATTGCGTTGCGTTCGCCAAGTCAGAATTTCCCGCCATCGCCATTGACGTGGCATCACCCCAAAACGGGAGCAGATTGGTACCGGGCCAACAAGCAAAAATTGTGGCGCGCAAATCTGCTCATTTTTCTTGCTTCGCCATGAGGGTCAACCTTGCGGCCGCCGCAACGACGCTATTCTGTCGTTCCAATCTGGCCAACGCGTTCGCGCCTGCGGTGTTATCTACTAGAGCTTGCTGGTTGTCGATAAATCTCGCAGGCGTCACAAAAGCCACGCATCATCCTTACATGTACCGCACAACGATGGCCGCTTCGACGTCATCGGCATCCGCCTCGTCCATGCCTGCGTTACCAGCCTTCTTGAGTCGGTCCTACAAGTACTTCTGCGGCAATGATTCAACAATATCAGGACAGAAGGTCCGGATAACCATCGGCAACGAGGCCGGCGATGCCGACTCCATCGTTTCGGCGCTCGTTCATGGCTACGTATTGGGCCTGGAGGACGCATTGTTGAAAAACAAAACGACAGAAGAAACAGCCTACATGTGCGCTGCGCTGGTGGGTGTGCCGCGGGCCGATCTGCCCCTGCGCCGAGAGACGACGCTGCTGCTCGAGATGGCCGGCGTCGACCTCGACCAGCTCCTTTGCATCGACAGTCCACCGTCCGTTGCATCCCTTCTAGCGCCGAGCACCGATGGTCATTCTTCTGCTGGAGGAGCAAAGCCGCTTAGCATTTCTCTTGTGGATCACAATCGCATCCGGTCCTCCCTCCGACATCTGGACGACCATGTGGTGGAGATATTAGATCATCACGAGGATGAGGGACATCACACAGATGCGGTACCGAAGGGATCGGGTGCTCGCAATGTTGCCTTTCGGGGCAGAGATGCTTTGGTCGGGAGCACTTGTACTCTGGTGGCCGAACGGATGCTCCAAGTTGCCGATCCCATTGTCAGCGGTGGTGATAAAGATGATGCCGCAACGCTCGATCCGTCGGCCAGCCTTGTGTTGTTGGGGGTAATACTTCTCGACACAATGGATATGAGTCCAGAGGCCGGCAAGGGCACCGATCGTGATTTGGTCGCCATCAATGTTTTGTTGGATCGAACGGATTGGAGCAAGCTCGATACAGAGTCCATGGAGGAATCAGCCCGGTCGGTATTTAAAGTCAATGACGGAGGCAACGGCGCTGTGCGGCCCTGCCGAGCCGCCCTTCACGACCTACTGCGCAATAGTAAGTTTGATGAAACGTTTTGGGGGGACATGTTGGGCTACGACTGTCTGCGGATAGATTACAAACGCTTTGAGCCAACGAGCCCTTCTTCAGGTTCGTCCTCCGTTCCCGTCCCTTTTGGTATGTCCTCTGTACTATTGCCGCTGTCGAAGTTTCTTTCCAAGGAAAACTGCGTAGCGAGTCTTATAAGATACATGGAGGAAGCAGATGTGCCTCTACTAGGAATTCTCACCATGACCATTGTAGACGATGCTCCTCACCGAGAGATGCTCCTCGCTGGACGGCTCGACTTGGTCGATGCGGCAGCAGAGTACCTCACACAGAGTGACGACGCAGCATTTCTGGAGGTCGAGGAGGTTGATTGTCCTATGGATAAGGCGGAAGAATGTAGCATGAGAATTCGACGATTTCGGCAGGGGAATCCCAAAGGCTCCAGAAAACAAGTTGCACCGATGCTCATGAGGTTTGCGTCGACGCTGACTTGAGGCGTGAACTACTTTTCAATAATAATTAGAGAGTCTGCATGCCATATAATGTGTTAGCAACAACGAGAGGGACTTGCTTAGTTTAGATATTCTTGCAAAATACAAAAATGATTACTGAAAACCCCAAAGTAGTCTTCTTCCAATTATTTCTTTGTCGGCGGAGGTGACTGAGACGATGCAGATGCAGCTGGCGCCGGTGCACTTGCTGGGCCAGTGGAAGCGGCCGAGGATGTCAACGGTCGTCCTCCATTGGCTGCAGTTCGTGGCAATGGCGGTACGTGTCGATTCGAGCTGCCTGTTGCTCCCGCTGACGCCGGAGGAGGCGGTGCATTTTGATTCGCTGGTTGAATTGGTATTCCAGACGCACCTACTACAGTCGGCTTCGAGCCATGGGGCGGCATTGCAGGTACATAGGATCCTAGAGGCCCGCCACCCCGGCTTGGAACAGGTTGCGAACCACCTGCTGATCCGTGGCTCATCGCACCCTGCGGAGCGTATGGCTGCTGTCCCGGCACTCGCTGGTGCTGCATCGCGCCGTGAGGTGATGGATGGTACGCCGCCTGTTGCTGAGATGGCACTCGTGAGGAGCTCGGGGTAGGCGATATGCCCGTGGCGGCAGATCTTCCAGCGCTTCCGGAAGATCTTGCCCTGGCATATCTTGGAGTGGGCATCGGTTCACCTGTTTTCGCGCACCGGATTCTGTCGGCATAGTCAATTACCTGTAGTGGCCACATGTCCATTCTCGGGGGCGGCATACTTGATGCCACAATGGCTTGTGTCACGGCATATTTAACTGTTTGGGCATGGGAGGGATGAGAAGCCACAAGGGGTATAGCGTGGCCCCCAGATCCTGAGTGCAGAGGTGCGCCAGGGAGCTGTAGCTTTGGCTTCTGTCTCTTTAGCATGGCTCGCTTCATCCTGGCAAGGCGACTTCCGGTGGAAGCCTTCTTCGGACTGGAGATTACGTCGTCTTGATCAGGCTGGGGGGCAGTTGGGCCCGTCGACTCCTCGTCGGCAGCACCCGCGCCTTGCTGAGCACCCTGTTGTGCCGCCTTCTCCTCTGCCTTGTCTTCCTTTGCTTGGTTGACGATATCACCTACCGCCCTGCGAAGGAGCAGAGAAGATTGGACGATTCCGATGGTCATTTCTCTTGGCTCGCGCTCGACGTCGACACCATCCTCCTTTGCCGAGAACAATACTAGGAGAGGATGCGCTTCGCTATCTTCAAGGGCACTGCGAAGAGCGTTGCGTGCGCCGCCTGGGACAATCAAAGCATTCGTCTTCTTCTCGACGGCGGACCATTTCGATTGCAGATTTTGACGAGACTGAAGTAAAGTTGCCCATCTTTCGCGACACTCCTTTGGTGACTTGATTGATCGGTAGCGTCCGCCCTTCTCCCATACGTTCAATCCATCCGATGAGTGTGACACGGCATTGGCAATCAAATGCCAGTTGTCCTTCCACGTCAGAACAGAGTCTATTAGTTGGTCGTCTTGGTCCTTGGACCATTTTTCGTCTGCTGCGCCAGGGAATGGGCGCATCGGATCACGATGCTGAGGCAAACGAACGCCCATGGGTAGAGAGATTCCAAGCTTCCGCTTCTTCGGCTTGATTCCGACCATGCCCTCCTTGGCGGCAAGGAATCCAACGTTAAAGGGGCCAAAATCGGTTCGGCAGGGTGCATTCAGTGCTCTCTTCAGCGAGGGCCGAGATGCTGATCCTCCCAAAGCGGCAGCCTCGTTTGCGTAGAGCTGCGGGACGCCATGACCGGTACCCAGCGAAGTACCCGTTGTGATGAACAGCTGAGTGACGCGGTCATTAAGGCGGTGCCGCATGCGAACACTCGCATGGCGGAGAGCTCTTTGTGGGTTGATTCCCCTCTGCGCAAGCAAATTTAGCGCCCGGCTATCCCATATCTGCGTCATGCGTTGCGTGCTGTCGTTTCCAGTGGGTGGTCCACCATTGCCCTGCATCACTGCCATAGGTTGCTGTTGGAGCGAACCCTTCTTGAGTTTCTTGCCACCGGTAGCAAGGGCGTGTATACCGTAGGCATTGTAGGTGGGCATCAGAGACGATGCACGACGGAGCAAATTGGTACCCTTCTTCGTGAAGAGAAGCATCGAGCCCATCTCTGCATTACTGTCAACATCACCGGCATCAACCGCTTCCTCGTCGAGATATGGGTAAGACAGACAACCGGTCAGAGTCTTCGCTGCTGATTGCGCCGATGTTCGAGAGTCGGGCAATCCAGACATGCCGAAGGCCGTGTCTACAGTCGACTGAAAATCTTCGGCCATAAGAGTACCTCCCGTCGAGTCGGAAACGGCGTTGGCCTGGGTAGTAGAAGATAGCGTCGGCGACCTTGTATTGGTGAGTGC
>Ga0115006_10003214_pt1 | contig 11030 bp, 6 predicted proteins | sample ArcOceMetagenome_3_FD_88943 | JGI IMG/M metagenome (GOLD analysis project Ga0115006, IMG submission 88943) | Marine eukaryotic phytoplankton communities from Arctic Ocean - Arctic Ocean- Svalbard ARC20M Metagenome | ecosystem: Environmental > Aquatic > Marine > Oceanic | place: Arctic Ocean...
CAAGGCATAGCGGTCACAAGGAATGCCGGTCACAAGGCATAGCAGCCACAGCAGTAACTCTCTGTCACGGCTGTCATGTCACCAAGTTTGGAATGTGGAATCCCAAATGGGGGAATTTGAAGATAGATTCAATTTGCTATTTACCACGTCTAATGGGCTCGCCCAACACATCCATAAATAGGCACATGTCGATGCCGGTCACAAGGCATACTGTAACTGCAGCAGTAACACTACCACCTTGCAAACACAGGCCACATCGGCTGCTCACATGGATGGGTGGTCCCCTGCTGCACGGCGGCAGACGGTCTGAGCCACCTGCGTCGCCAACACCACTCACAAGCGTCCCTTCCACCGTGCACTCCATGACATGTGCTCACCAAGGAGTGGCCCGCCTCTCGCAACTGCACTCCTGTACAGTCCTGTACACTCAAGCTCTTTACCCAACTTGCGAGCGTTATGGTAACGATAGCACATCTCATCTGAATTCAGCCTTCGTGAATCAGGTGAGGTGAGGAAAGAATGTCTATTGTCTATTGTATATTGTGCCTATTTGTGTTGGGCGAGCCCATTAGACGTGGTAACAATAGCAAATTGAATGTCATATATATATTGTCTATTGAATAGCTATTACGCGACCCAACTGTGCACCTGCCGCGGCCCGTTCTCGGAATAAATCACACCGTCGTTATTGAGCAGCGCGTCCAGTTCGATAACTACGTTTTCTCCGGCTGCGCAATAACACCCATCAGCACCCGCACGCACAAAGGTGAGGACTTACCCTCCAAGCATACGGACGGCTCGATACATGTTGATCAATGCAGCCGCTTCGGGTCGTATGGCACGGTATGGCACGGTATGGTATATTCGTGCGTCGTTACCATTTCGAAGCTCCAGCGCCCCAGCTTGTTGTGTCAGGATGCTCGCCTCCAGGATGTTGAGGCGCTTGCACTCCTGCGCGAAGACAGCTTCCGTCTCTGCTGGTGGCTGCTCCAGGCCGCAACATCCCTGCAAGTGCTGGCGGCAGCCGTCCCGCTTGCACGGAACTGCCTCGCCGTTCCTCGTCCGCACATGATATTGAAACTGCCGCGAGTCGGTGAGGAGGACATGCTCGAGTGTTACTTCGGGCTCAAGGTGCCCACGCGGGTGCCCCATTCCCATCTGTGCTGCAACTAACTTGAACTCGTAGCTGGAGTGATCCAAACTGAAATGGGCGCGATACATGACCCTCTCTACTTCTGGAAAGTAACGGCCCGGGGCGGGCTGCGCCCTCGACCGAGGGTTGTCGCAGTAATGTGACATAAATTCACGGCGTTGGGCCGCGATGAAGTCACGGCGGTTACGATGCGCAGGCACGCCTGCAGGCACGCCTGCGTCCGCTAGCCACCGCAGGCAGAAGCTGGGCCAATCTCCGGGAGTGGCTGCCACCAAAAAGGTGCCAAAAACTCGGCTGATGCAGAGCGACCATGGGCCACACTGAAAGGCGTCGTACTGCACCTTCATGTCCATCACCATCACCTTGAAGCCATAGCGCGTACCCACCTGAAGAAGCAGCTGCTTCACACTCCCCGCGTCACCATTCTCCCAGCCATTCCTGCCCATGGGGTCGAACAGGTAGAGCGTCTTGGCCCGCGTGTCAAAGAGCACTGCGCGCCAGTGCATGTCCCCAACGACAAACAGCACGCCTGTCGCCAGTAGAGGGTTACGGCCGGTGAAGTTCACCCCCGCCGAGGAGAGAAGCTTGCATGCGAACTTCTCGTCTTTCCTATTCTGGTCAGCTGTGCCGGTAGCAAATATGGGGCAGTTGCTTGTCGCGACGTGTGGTGCGGCGTTCAGCTTCTGCATGCGCTGCAGCAGACTCCAATAGTGACTGGAGTGGTTGAGACAGATGGGTAGGTACAAGGGGTTGTACGGGATGTCAGGGCAGTATACTGCGATCTGGTTCACCTGCTCGTCGTTCGCGAAGGTGGCCTCCTGCGGAACGTGTGAGCTCGGTGGCTCCCACACCAACATCCCGTTCATCACCTTGCTCGGCTCACATGAGCCTGAGAATGTGGCATCCGCGTTGGCATAATCGGCCACTGCTGTGTGGCCGCCCTCCCCATTCAGGACAGTTATGGGTGGCTGCAGAAGCTCCTTCTGCCGCTGCGCAGCATCAGCAGCAGCAGATGTTGTCGCACTGCTTGCAACCCTGCGAAGCGCTAAATCCTGCGAAGCGGACTCCGCTTGACCTTTCACCTGCGACGATGCGGAAGATTTTTATCAGCGATGCCCACTCTCAGGCTCGGTCTTCTAACGAGGCTTCAAAACGGTGGCAGTTCAACATACAGTCAGTACAACATACACGAGCGGGAAGCGATCGGGGGTAGCACACCTGGATGCTCGGATTGGCGGGGGGGCATGGGCGAGGTGGCGGAAGCCGCTTCTGCATGAACATGTGCGCCAGTGATGGGTCCTTCGTTGCGGGTGCCTTCCGCGCCTTACTCGGTTGCCCGGCAGCGGAACCTGTAGCTCCCTTGCTGCCTCCGGAGGGGGCAGCGCGCTTACGCTTGCCGCCCGAGCTGTCGGTGCCGACCATCTTCCATGCTGTGGATGCAAGCTCAACGTCCCAGTTGCCATCCACGTCGTAGCCGCGCAAGTGCGACACCAGGTGAGGGTCGCGTTGGAAATTTGACCCCAACAGGTGTTGTAACGCCACCTCTGGCTTCGCATTCTCTGGCAACAAGAGACGGATGCTCTCTCGCCCACGCGTGGCGCGCGTCAAGAGCACGTACAACCCGAAGGCGTCAAGGTGCGGCATGACACCCGAACTCATCAGGCTGAGGACGAGGCGAGGCTCGCTCCGCCCCTGCTCCTTGTAGTCGGTCCGAATCAATGCCAATTCAACTGGCGGTGACTTCATGGGCACTGACCAAACACCTCTCTCCGCAGCAAATTCACTGCGAGTGGGAATTTCTGTGGGGACGAAAGTGGACTGCGGGAACGCAACGATGGCCCGCCCTACCATAAGCGTCGAGTCCTTATAGGTGTCCACGGCGTCCGCGCCAGTGAATTCCACAACAACATAGTCGGGCTCTGGAACTTCCAACTCCTCCCCTGCCTTCCCGCCCGCGGCTAGAGTTGCGACTTGACGGCCTGTATTGTCATCATAGTACCCGAGGGCAAGCATTTTGCACGGCGAGCCGTTGGCCACCTTCTTCGCCACAGCGACGTTGTCTAACACGACGGCGTCGGCACCGGGGACGAGCCGCCCCCACATGCCTGGCTCATACGCGTACAACTGACTGAGGTCCTCATCCTTCATAGTGGCCAGTGCGGCCTTTGAGCGCGCTTGCCTCATCGAGCGTTTCTCCTTACTCGTAATGCTGCCTTTGGTTGCAGACACGATGCGCTTTAAGCGCCATTTGAGCACTGGCTGCTGCGCGTCGTGCGCGAATGTCTGCAGGAGCACCGGCGTTAGAACGCGCCGCTCCAGGTTCCCCACAACAGCCACTGGAGCGTGGCGCCACTGCCCGTCGGCAAGCCAATCCTTGCTACAGTATACCTGCAAGCTCGCAAGATACTCTTTCGAGAGCAGCTGCGGGTCCGTCGTATGGATGTCCCTCCAACGGCGGATCATCTCGATGTGCTCAACATCGCCTTGCGACCGCATCTGTTGGGGCAGGGTCACCAGCTTGAACTTCCGGAAAAGATGCACGCCGCGCGCGCGCGCAGAGTCCACCCTGTACTTCTTCTCGAAATCTGATTTGGCCGCTCCGCGCATTTCCTCGACGAAGTACTCAATCATCGCTTTGGGAAGGCTCTTGCCATGTGTGGGCATCTTCTGGAAGAAGTCGCCAAACAAAACGACGCAATGCCCACCAAAGTCAAGGTGCTTGTACTCGTCGCATGTCCCCTCCTTCATGCGGCAGTCCACATCTGCCAGCATGTCCGGCGTGAACTGGGACACCTCGTCACACGCCAAAGCCCCCGCTGTCCATCCGTCTCCGAGCAGCGGATTGCATAGTTGGCTGAGAGCCATTTTGGTAGCCGTCTTAATGCCTTGAGCCAGTGGGCAGATCAGAGAACCGTCGTCTTCTTTTTTTACCCGTGCAGGGATGCCGAGTAGGGTGAACACCGTCTTGCCGTCAGGAATCAGGGTGGCGGCGGAGCCGGTCATCGCGCAGCACGAGGTCCGCAAGAGCCCTTCGCTGTGCTCCTCCACCCACTTGCACAGCGCTGTCAGCATCAGGCTCTTCCCCGCACCCGGCTCGGCGTGCACCAACACGAGCGGCGCTTGCGGGCGCGGGGGCAGCGCAGCTGCTGGATCCACTGCGCGCATTGCCCGCGACTGCCGGGTCCACTCTGTGTACTGTATGAGGTACTCCAAGACCGGTCGCATTGCGCTCCGCTGCTCCATATTCAAAGGCGGGGGGCACCTAGGCCATGGCGTTGACTTCCACTGCTGCGCCAGCTCCTCGTAGTCAGCTGCAGTCACCGTTGCGAAGGCTCCGAAGGGGTCTGCGCGGGTCTTCACTTCGGAGGCGCCATCGTTTGTCGCCGCCGCCGAGGCTGTCGCAGGCGATGCACCCGCCGGAGCCGCCGCTGCCGGGGCGCCAGCGGCGTCCGTCTGGACAGGCGTCTTGAGCGCGGTTAGCAAGAAATCGACCTGCTCACTAGTCGTACCACGTTGGACGGGGGCGCAGCCTCGCGCGCTCAACACGTTCGCGGGAAGGTTGTTGGCGAGCGTACTCAAATCGCCTGCGCACACTCTCTGCGCCGCCTGGAGACAGTTGGACAAGAGTTGCACGTACGTGCGCTGCTTCGCACACTCCTTCTCCGTCTGCGCCTGCGATTTGTCTTCCATGCCAGTCGCGTCCCTCATGTCTTGGACGTCTTTGATCGCCTCCATGTCCTCCGCCGAAATTTCGCGGCCGTCCGCACGGAGGGGGCCGGGGTCGGCGCGAGTCCACATGGTACGGTGGCATCCGCGCCACTCCACAGACATCTCGCTGTGCTTCTCGTTGATGGACCTGCCGTGCGCAGTGTTGAAGATGAGGCGCGCGATGGCTCTGCCCCGATAGCCCGTCGGTGTCCAACGCGGTAGAATCTGCGGGTTCCAACACGCGCGCACCACTCAGCAACAGCCCCTGCCCACGTTGCGGTGCAATGGCCTTGGGGGCATACAGGTACGAGGGCCTGAACTTTCTCACACAGACAGCGGCACATGCGTTGTTAGGTACTTACCAGCTGCTCGGCATCCTCCTCCTCGTGTCCAAGCGCATGCGGGGGCGGGTCAATGGCCTTCATGAAGTCGCAGAAGGCCGCCCAATTCCACCCCAGGGTGAGCACGTTCTCGTGGTTGAAGGGGCGAAACAAGAGTAGGTAGTACTGAGCGAACTCGTCAGCCTGCTTCTGCCACGCTCGAGAGGGGTTTCTCGGCGTGGGCTGCTCGGGCAGCGGCGGCGGGGATGGGCCCGCCAAGATGAACGGCTTGGGGTTGGACGACAGCGTCACCTCGTGCGAAGCCCACAGCGGGTTGGTGCCCGCGAGCGCGCCGCGCCCGTTGGGCGGCCGGCCCGCGGCTACTGCGGCCGCTTCCGCTGCCCCCGCCGCTACTGCGGCCGCTGCAACAGCCGCCGCCGCCGCTGCCTCTGCTGCAACCTCCTCCTCCGCGTCGTCCCCCATGGACTCGCGGAAGCGTGTGGCCACCCCCTCTCGGGCGTTCGCCATGAGCGCACGAGTGTCCTTCAGCTTCTTCTCTGACTTGCGGGAGATTTGCACGAGTTGGGCAAACTCCAGCATGGACATGTCGTAAAAGCTTGACGGCCGGCTCACGTAGTGGGTCTTGAAGTCCACCGCCCGCGGCACTCCGTCGATGTCCAGGTAGACGAACGCACTGCCCTGGGCAGGCACACCGTCGGGCTCCTGCGGCGGGGTGGCTACGGCGGCCACCGTCGGCTGCTCGCCCTCCGCCTGCGGAACGTCCAACCCGCCCTCTGCCTCCAGCTCTGACTCCGCTGCCCCTACACCGTCAGCCATGGGGTCGTCCTTTGCTGGGGCTGCGCGTCCCATACCGGCGGGGAAGTAGTCCTCTTCCAGCCAGGCCTTCCAGTCGTGTGGGAACACGTGCTGGAAATCGTGCGAGCACCAGGAGCCGGGGTACCCAAGGGCGATGGAGGCCGCCTGCGCCGCGCCGTACTCCCCGGAGCCGGCGATGCTATTCAGCACGCACTGCAGAAAGTGATTCCCTGTGCGCGTGTCGGTGCCGCTGTCCGGCGCCTTGGAGGGGTAGGCATCAATCTTCTTACGCTGGTCAAGCAAGACGCTTAAGCACCCTTCCAGCGGAACCTTGTTCTTGGTGATGTACTTCACCACGTAGTACATCGCTTGGCGCGCTTGCTCGACCGCGCCCATGAAGTACATCGCGGTGTTGGAGCCGGTGAGGGAGGTGGAGACCTTGTTGTGCTGCACCAGGCTGCCGTTCCGGCACACCAGCGTGGTGGCCAACTTCAACAAGATGGCATGAATGGTCTTCCCTGACTTCTCGGTCTGATCGTCGCTTGCCAGCGCGTCCAAGGTCTCCAACACAGCAGCCGGATGCAGCTTGAGCACGGTTTGCAGCCTGGGCAGCGAAAGCACCGCTTTGAACACCTTGAGCTCGGCCGCGGCGTTCCCGTTCAAGCTGCGCAGGTAGGTCAGCGTAAGCGGCTGCGAAGGTATGCCCATCCCCGCGCAACGCAGAGGTTCCAGCAGCGGCCTCTTCATCTCGAAATAGAGGCATCGCGGATCCTTGGGGGCCACCGGCTGGTCCCAGTCCCGCTCGGGTTGACTGCTGGGGACCTCCATGGGCATGGGCATGTGGGCGCCCCACGTCAAGGGACACTCGCAGGTGTTCCAGTTGCACGGCTTGCCCTTCTCTTGCGGCGGGGTCGGCTGCAGCTCTACCCCCCCGGTATGCAGAACTCCGTGCCGCATGGGGTAGCACATGCGGCAGGACCATTCGCCACAAGGCCCTTTCCTGCGCGCAGTACCCAGGGTGCATGCGGCTCAGTGCGGGCCGCCAAAGTAAGGAATGCGCCTGCGGAGCGCACAAGCTTCAGGAACGCTTCGCGCTGTGCGTCGACAAGAAGAAGTTTAGATGCGAAGAATAACTTATTACTTAGTAGTTTACAATCGTAAAATGCGCAAAATACCATTTTCAAACGTATGGATGAAAGTTGACAATGCTAAAATACTCAATCGAAATCACATTGTAAATTTAATAAAGTAATTAATAATAAAATGGTAAAATAAAATGTAAAATAAACGACAATGTACAGGTATGTACAAAGATAAGTAAAAGTGAGTACATACAAGGTGGTCGCGCAGTTAAGAAAACGAAATCAGAAAATCGCCCGCCTTTTGGGGAGAAAATCACCCTATATTCTCTTAGCTGGGATCATCGTCAGCGCTTATAGGGCCAAGGTGGGGAGGGACGGAGGGACGCACTTGCACGTGGCATGGTGCTCGTGGTGCTGCATGTGCACGGCCGCCATGCTAGACCACAACTCGAAGTTGGGGTCGGTCGGTGAAGGGCTTTCGAAGTGGGCGAAGCGGTGACCACCATACGGGAGCACAATGCGCTGCATAACATCCGCTGCGTGCACCTCCACGGGTGCCTCTGCAGTGTACATGCTATCCAGGCATTCAGCCACCAACTCCGCAAAGCGCGGAAACAGCTTGGTGATTGCTTCAGGTGGCAGGCCGCCCCAGCCCAGCAGGTGGTGATGCAGCGCAAGGCGTCCCTGCTCCTCTGTTGCACCAAATGCTGCACGCATAGGCCCAAACAACCCCCTGGGGCGGCTCTCGCAGGCTTCGCTCTTCTTCGAGCCTCGCCCGCCTTGGTGGGATGGAGCGATTCCCAAGAGGATTGTCCAAACCGCGCTCAGCATTCGGTTGTACACCTCCGCCGCAGCAACGGGGTTGCTCGCCAAACGGCGTCCAAGAGACGTGTTGTCCAGTTTGATCATAAACTCCATGGCCCCCCCCTCCTCACCGTGCTTGCCTGTGAAGGCAGCGTGGCCATTCTGCAGCGCCTCCGGTAAGGCGTGCCCTTCATCTGTTGCGGGAAAGGCATTCGGCTTGATGGTGCCAATAGTAAATCGGATAAACAAGGGGTGGTGCGAGTCATCTGGCGAGATGGTGGCGAAGATGGAGGGCGTCCCGCAATTACGCTGGATGTTCATCAGCTTGGTGACGTCGTGGTTGCGGGCCACCGTCGAGAACAGGACATACTTGCTGCTTTTCACTAACCAAGGCGACACCTCCGCCATGATAGTTTTGGCCTCCTGGCCGGTGGGATTCGCGATGGCCGTCTCCAATCTCGCCTGGAAGTCCTGGTCGGTTACTAGAGCTGCGAACTTGGCGAAGCTTGCCTTGTCGCTCTTGATGCTGGCGGCAACACCGGAGGCATGGCCGTGGCGCTGCGCCTGGTTCGCGAGGAGAAAAACGAGCTCGTGGTTGCGCGCGAAGCGGTTGGTAAACTGCAACAGCACTTGCCGCCGCGCTTGCACCGTCTGCGAGCCAACGTTGCGTATGCCCTTCTTAAGGAGGAAGTCAAACCAGTACGCGCCGTAGAGAAGCTTGTCATTCTCAGTGTACTCGTTGACGGGCTCCCGTTCCCGCGCGACACGCACGCCCTCGGGGTCTTCGCCTGCCTCCTCTGCGTCGTCGTCCTCTTCCACGCCGTCTGTCGACAGCATCTCCTTGACAACCTGGGTCATGTCCCGGACGGACTCCAGTTCACCACGCACAGTTGCTGCAGATTGATCTCCCGCATCCTCGTTGTGGATTGACCACACAGCGCGGTTGTCAAAGATGATACCGTCGTTAAGGCCGTCGCCCTCGTCGTCGTCCACAGCAGCATCCGCAGCAGCATCGGCAGCGACCTCCTCGCCAGCGAGTGCATGGTCGGTGGGTGCGTTTCCTCCATCCATGCCAGGCGCCTGCGCTAACCCCTCCTCAGCGCCACATGACATCACGTCGTCGCTCACCTCTGGCCCCCCGGAGCGGACCCCAGCCGTTGCGCCAGCCGTTGCGCCAGACATTGCGCTAGCCGTTGCATGGTCGGTGGGTGCGTTTCCCCCATCCATGCCAGGCGCCTGCGCTAACTCCTCCTCAGCGCCACCTGACATCACGTCGTCGCTCACCTCTGGCCCCCCGGAGCGGACCCCAGGTCCGGCACCGTTCTGCGCCGCGAACATTTGGTCTACGCGCATGCTCTTCTCATCAGGTATGATAGCCTCATCAACCAGCTCTTGGGTCAAGCCCCCTAGCCGCTCGTCCAGTTGGTCCAACGTTGGCAGTTCAGCACCATGCACATCGTCATGGTGATCCGCCGGATGCAGAGCTCGCCGAACACATAGGTAGTTGTAAATGCGCCTAGTGTCCACCTGCAGGTTGCTCGCAAGCATTGCCCGCGACTTGAGCTTGTCCCTTTCGCCCTCCGGCCCCACGAAACACACCTTGAAGGTGGCCTTGATGCGCTCCTTGGTCATGTGGTGGCCTGCTGCCTGCATGCCGTCAGCCTTGAAGGCGATGAAGTGGCCGTTCAGCGCTCTTTGCGTGACGCGGCCCGACGAGGGCGTGGTCACCTTGGCTACCACACCGTACATGCGAACGTCCGCCAGCGTCGCGCACTCTAGCTCAGTGGGGCGATCCAGACCCACGCGCTCCTGGCTGCCATGGTCGCAGCCCCCAGCCATGGAGTACTTGTTGGGCGCGAGCTTGTGATTGACCGTGCGCCGGTTGCACTCGTGGCATAGCGTGATCCTTTCCCTCTGTGGCACATCCACCATACCCCCAACGCCCATCAGATGCGCGGTGAGGCAGAAAGCGGAGGCATGAGTGAGGAGAAGGCTGGGGTGAGCAAGATGAGAAAATCTGGGAAATGCGCGAAAGATGATCTAAATCTGCTAGGCAGGGATCGTACCTGCGATGAGCCCGTCGACGGCTCCGTCTCGTCGCCCACGACTTCGTCACGCTGCACAAGAGCAGTGTGAAGGTGATAAGGAGGACTGTCCTTGTACAATTCTCCGAGCGAGGTGCGGTACTCGTCGTCAGTCTCTCCCGCATGCAGCGCCCTTGGAGCCGGATGGCAGCTGATCATGGGGGCGAGCGCCACGCGCCGCCTGCTCTTGCTCTTGCTGTCCGCAGCGTGCTCGTACAGCTCCACGATGGGCATTGCAACGAGGCTCCCAATCTCATCAGGTGAATACCTGTAGTATTCCGGAAGCATGTCCACATATGATTTGTGGAATCGATCGCGCGTCTGCTCATTGGTGTTGGAGTAGAAAGATTGTATGCCGCACGACGAGCACGATTTCAACGGCGTCCTGTATCAGACGCGCCATGGAGCGCCTCAGAAAACGCATGTGCACACGCTGTCACAAAATCTCCAACTCCATAGACTACACTCGTCCGCCATAGCCCCCACTTGGCAATGTGAGAAGAAGGTGCGGTGGGGCCCTCACCCGAAACCCATGTGGGCTTGGTACCGCTCGTAGCAATCCTCCTTGATCGCTGGCGTGCTGAAGTACGTCTGCTTTAAAGCTTGCGCGAACGCCTCGCGTTCCTCCACCTCGCAGTTCTCAGGCGGAGGGTATAGGCCCACTTCATCGACACTGGTTCGGCGATGGAGCGCAAGCAGAGCTTGTTGGATGTCAGTCTCGAAATGCTTCAGCTCGCCCGGATGCGGCTGCCGTTGCATGTGGAGACCGACAGGCTCCTGCTCCGCCTGCTGAGCCTGCTCAGTCACGGACTGCGCGGCTTTCCACCAGAGCTCATCCTCCGTCTCTTGCCCACTTACATCCTCCTGCACCGCCTCTTGCCCAACTTCAACCATAGCGACTGCCTGTTGCGAAAACTTTTGTAGCGTATTCGCCTTGCAATTGTGGATGGCCGCTTTGACTTGGGCGTAATTTTCTGCCGCTGCCGCTGCCGCTGCCGCTGCCGCTGCCGCTGCCGCTGCCGCTGCCGCTGCCGCTGCCGCTGCCGCTGCCGCTGCCGCTGCC
>Ga0115006_10003215_pt1 | contig 11028 bp, 7 predicted proteins | sample ArcOceMetagenome_3_FD_88943 | JGI IMG/M metagenome (GOLD analysis project Ga0115006, IMG submission 88943) | Marine eukaryotic phytoplankton communities from Arctic Ocean - Arctic Ocean- Svalbard ARC20M Metagenome | ecosystem: Environmental > Aquatic > Marine > Oceanic | place: Arctic Ocean...
ATGTAGCAAACAACCTTCGTGACATCCACCGGCACGTTGATGGGATCCAGAAATTTCGATCGGAGGTTGAGGAAGCGAACAGTGCCAATGAAAAAGTGACGAGGGAGAATGGAGAATTGGAGAGGCAAAACGAGTACTATCAGAGAAGGGGGGATCACTGCAAGGGAGAGTATACCAAGATGAAGAAAAACTTTGAGGCTACCCCTTCGGCGTATAATCGGGTCAAGGACAGAGACGAACAACGATTCCGGGACGAAGAACTGGCAAGTGAATCCCAGGGCGATGGTGACGATGGCAGGGCAGCTGGCGGCGGCATCAGCATCGGTGGCATTTCATCGGATGCTTACGATGGATGCTCATCGCCGACGCCGAGTGATGTGTCCATCTCGGATAGCGAGGATGGTGACGAGCAGCAGGAGGGTGTATCTGATTTGAGATTGATGCGAACTGTGACACCTCGAGGTTCTAGCGATGACGACAGCTCTGGGGCGATGGACATCCAGCCATCTGCTCAAGCTCAATGCAATATCTTTACAAGAACGTCCGGGCCTTCCCTGGTCTCGGGTCGAGTGATGCCGGGGCCATCGTCGGGCGGCATCATCCGCCCAAATACGAAACAGTGGCTGATGGAGTGTGTTGCAGTTGCAGCAGAAGCAGCAAAGGCGGAAACACAGCCACAACGTGAGGGCTCGAGCATTGCTTCGCCGCAGCAGCGAAAGAAGCGGAAACAGGCCAAATCGGCAGATCTTGCGGATTGGTTTGAGGCTTCATAGAGTACACGTAGATTGTATATACATATATAAAGTCCATTTCATCAGTATACACTTAACGGTCATTGGACCACAAGTCGAACTCGCAGCAGATCACGGCCAACTCCAGTATCGTAGCTCTTTACGGTCTCAACCTGGAGCTCGCATCCTACTTCCTCTCCCGGCAGCCCGGCTTTCACGACCACTGATGCAGCCGCCCGACGAAAGGCATCGGCACCACCGCCGACGCCGAAATAGTAACGCTTGGTTGCTACAAGACCAACGCCGGTATTGACCCTGAGGTGCCTGCCCAAGAGCTCCGCCGTATCTTTCGCAGATTCGGGGGTGTACGTCGTCTCGGCGGCCAAGATGAGATCAAAGCGCCCGTCGTCGCGCAAGGGCATTGTCGATGCATCGTTTTCACCTCCATCACCCCCAGCAGCACTGCTAGTATTAGAAAGAATGGAACCAGCTTGCAATCGACTCGACAGGTCCATCCAATCGCCCGATACGCACGCGACGCAGCCCTTGACCTTGCCCCATTCATTGGCATCGTTTGGGCACGGCCGGTCGCTGTCCATGTTGAGGATAACATTGGGAACAGTCGCATCTCGCAGAACGAATTCATTGTAGTCGGAAAAGAGGACAGAATACCCACCAATGCCGCCGGCGTTTCCCCCAGCTGCGCTATTGTTGCTGTCCTCATTGTCAGCCCAACGTTTACGCAATTCCCTCAAGACAAGGCAAGCCGGCAGGCCATGACCACATCCCAGTTCCATCGTTTTACCGGTCCGTGAGAGGGCATGGTATACATCATTGTTCTTCGATAGGCCATCGTCGTTATCGTTATCATTAGCATCAGCACCAGAGCCCTCCCCCTGATTCGGCTGCTCCAATCGCATCATCTCCTCGGCCAAATGACGGCACAGGTCCAGGCTGCACTCCCACACCTTCAGCCCGCCCTCGTAGATGCCCGGGATCAGGTCGGTATCGGCAAGCGATTCCCCATTCAGGGCAGACGATAGGCCACCACCAGCAATTGCATTTGCATTCGCATTCGCATTCCCCGCGAGGGATGGCGGCACCTTCTGATCGGGCGGGAAGACGACACGACGAAGGGGCTGGATGGGTGCCGGCGGAGCATCCGCGGCATTACATGCATCGCTGTCGAACAGCGGAACGTACTCAAAGAGCGTGTCGGACTCAAAGACCGCCGTGATGGCGTCGGACATGTCGAGCACCGACAGCCGGGGCTTGCTCGTCGTCGTCGTCGTCGGCACGTTGTCTGCCCTTGGCGCCTCGTGCTCTCCGGCAGATGGCTCCTCCTGCGGCTGCTGCTGCCGCCGGCAGTCGACATCGGCGCCACCATCGTCGGCGCCACCATCGTCGGCGGGCAGATCGAAGCCAAACTTGAACATTGTAGTTTATTTATGCTGCCGCAAAGTTACTCACTTGTGCAGTCGACGGTGGCGCACCATTTTGATGAAGGTAAAAGCCCTCGCAAGCAAGAAATGAGTGGATACGCCGTGGCAGTAGGTAGCTAGTGCCACGGCGAAAATAGCTAGTGCCACGGCGAATGGCGCTGACTCATTCGACGGTGGCGCCACGCGATCTTTTCGCCACGATGGTGGATGACGATACTGCGCCGCGCGCTGATTGTCGAGGAAGACCACCATACTCTAATACCAACCAAGCATAACATACGCAATAGACGCATCGGATAACCCACCAAATATACAACGAACGATGCCCTCCGCGAACCGTCGAAGCACTCTGGCCGCCGCCGCCGCCGTAGCCACCGCCGCGATGGCCGGCACCAGCACGTCCGTAGCCGTCGAGGCATTCTCCCCCGTCGTGTCGATGTCGAGAACGCCCGCCGTGATGAAGCCGACAGCCGCTGCTGCTGCCACGGCGCTGCGCATGTCAACGGCCGACGACGAGGTGGCCAAGCTGCGGGCGGCGGCTCAGAAGGCGCGAGATGAGGCCCAGGCCCTTGCCAAGGTGAGCCCAATGCAATTCACTTGTTGCACTTTCTACTTTCCTGGATATGCGACCATGTACATGTGTGTGTTCTTCGAGGAACAGCATAGAGTTAGATAGATTGAATGGTTTGTTAGATTTCCTTTCTCATACCTCGCATCGATGACCCTTCTGCTCAATCAATTTAACTTAACCTTGCAGGCCATGGGAAAGGACATCGAAACAATGGACAAGCCGGATGTTCCGGAGGTCAAGGACATCAGCAATGCGGAAGTTGCCTCCATCTCCTCCTCGATCGACTTCGAGGGCGGCGATGCCACCTCGCAATCCGAGCGGCTGGATCAGCTGGTGAAAAGCGGCGACTTTACCCTGTGGAAGAGCGCCGTCTTGGGCGCCAGCTCCCTCCGGACCTTTCCCGTTAGCCTCGATTTCTTGTCGAGCCGAACGGGCGACCAAATTACCGGCGAGAGCCTCGGAATCAGCGGCGAGATGGACGTCAGCCTCGACGACTTCAAGGATGCCACCATCGCCGTGACGCTGGGATCGACGATCCTGGCCATTGGCAGCCTCGCCGTCCTCCCACCCAACGTTGGTGCTACCTTTTGCTACCTGTTTGCGCTCATCCCTATTGCCTTCATTGCGGTGGGATCGACGGCACCGGGCATCATCGCCGCGGCCATTGCCTCTACCCAGGGCACTGCCGATGACAAAGAGCTGCGCGAAGACCGCATCTGCAGACACGAGGCCGGACACATGCTTTGTGGGTACTTGTGCGGTCTACCTGTGAAAAACTATGAGATTACAGACACTGGATATCCTTGCGTGGAGTTTGCCCCCACCGGTGAAGGCGATGCCACGGGACGCGAGCTTGGCCAGGAGGAGATTGCCGCACTGTCCGTCGTGGCCATGAGTGGATCTGTGGCCGAGGCTCTCTCCCTGGGCGACGCCAAGGGAGGGGAGAACGATCTCTTGGAGCTGCAGTCGCTTTTTCAGAGGAGCAAGGAGTTCATTGGTGCAGCCAAGCAGCAGGAACTGACGCGATGGGGCGCTTTAACGTCCTATCAGCTCATCACTGCCAACAAAGACAAGTATGAAGCCCTCGTCGCGGCGTTCAAAGCCAAAAAGAGCGTCGCCGAGTGCGTTGCCGTGATCGAAGGAAGGGCTTAATTGCTTTAAATCATTAAAGTTTCTTATTGCACTCTACATAACACCAAGTTCAGGTCGCCAAAGATTCGTCGGTATACATGACGCCATTGAAGCTATTGGAGAAAGTCTGAGAGCGGCCCTTCGTCGCCTTTGTATACGTCGCGTAGCTCGGAGGATTGCGGCCGATTTCATTGGCCGTGGTCATATACAGCGGGTCCTCTTCCTTGGGATTGTGTCGATAGGACGCCAGGGCTTGTTCAATTTCCTCCTTGGTTGGTTTTGCATTCGACGACGACGACGACGACGACAATGGGGCCGAGTTGGTCGAAATCTTTTCACTGCCGGTACTACTCTTCTTGGGCTTAAGAGACATGATGGCAGCGAGTGCGGAATCGGAATTCGAGATGCCTTCTCCAAACCGGTCGGACGTACGACGATACAGGAAGCTGAGGCCTCCCTCGTCAAGTTTGTGCTGAGTCCTCTTTTCCTGCCTTGCAGCCATTTCCTGAAGCCCAACCAAAGATAGACCGTAAGTCTGGTTGGACGTTGTCAGAAACGGGTTACCGGAGCTGGTGGAAGAGCTCATTGCATGCGTAATGGGGGAGGGAGAGACAATAATGTATGCCTAGTTGCCCCGGGGTTTCCTGCCTTGTGGTGTTTGTTTCGTGGGTGTCAAAGGTCGGGTTTGGCTGCTGCTACGATTTTTTGTGTGGAATAGTACAGTCGTGTTCCTTATTCCTTTCGTACGGCCGTATCGCAAGATCTATTAACCCAACCGTACGGCCGTACAGGCACAGGAGCATGTATGCAAGCAAACAAACGGTGAACTAAAGTGCACTATTAAGCCTTCCCATCGTGCCCTACCCCACAAGTGAACATGAATGCAGCAAGCCCAAAAGCCACGTCCTCTTCGGCAAGCCCCAAAGCAACGAGCCCCCTGGATCAATCCTCGTCGCCAACAGCAGACGCCCTTCCTGCGTACGCAAGGGCCTCGAACAAGTCAAGTCTCGCTGGATCACACACCAATAAGTCCCGGACGAGCAAAGAGGTTTGGATTCCGGACCAATTTCGAAGGCGCCAAATTGAACGAGATCTTTCACTGCTGAGAGACAGACCAGGCACAGCCGGGGGATCGACCTCAAGAAGCCCCGCAACTGCCCCCGTCTCGAACTCCGCCTCGGCTTCCTCTCCCAGCGGACCAGTCTCCCCCAAGGAGCTCAAGGAACTCAAACGAGTCTTTGATAGGCTGTGTCAATACTCCAGCAACACCAAGAAGCAATCGCAATCGCAATCGCAATCGCAGTCGCAATCGCAGTCGCAGTCGCCCTCTTCTTGCAAATCGTCGTCTCGGAACCAACACATTCGATACATTCGAGTACAAGATATAGCCGCCGCCCTCCGAGATCTGGGAAAGAAGGCCACGAAACAGGAAGTGCTGGATATGCTTTGGGAGGCGGACGAGAAGAACGACGGGGTGATAGATTGGGATGAGCTTCAGCTCATGTTTCAACGTTGCGTTCGTGACGCCAGCGGCCGTGAACCTGCCAGTCTTTACTACGTCGTTCAATTCATGATCTTTGATCAAGACGCCGATGGTTTGGTTGGAATTGACGATACCATGAGCATTTTGTATGCTCGCATGGGTGCCGAGATGATGGAGCAAATCATCAACGAGTTGTTCTACGATAGTAATAGTTGTAGCGACGACGGAGCCTCGTCCAGCAACCAAGGCCGAGGACATTCAGGCAAACTTGATTTTGTAAGCTTCCACAAGGCATGGAGCAAAGTACTGCTTGGCGATCGGGCAGAGTGAGTGAGAAGAATTGGGACAGACCACATCGCGTAAATATCGAGCGCAATGAGGTATTGTGTTACTAGTACAGCTGTGCTACGTAGCCAGCGTTTGCCTATTAGTGCCTAAATATGTACATGTACATGTATGGTGCTTTCATGCTCTACAGGGGATTGCACGTCGCGTCGTAGCTGCTCGCCCGAGATACCATAATGCTGCGAGAAAAAAGACGAGAACTTATGTTCAGTCTCTTGCTTCCTTGGTGGAGGGCACAGTTGCTTATGTCAACTGACCTCCTCCTACTACATTTGGTATCTCGATTACTGTTTGCCCGCGAGGGCTTGCATTTGGCGATCTGAACCTATTCGAATAAGTTTGAGTAATATCCACCGGTGCTGCGCCTTCCTTTGGCTTGTCCGGCGAAATGGCGAGATGCGGAAGGATGTAATAGGCACCTCCGCCAAAGACAAAGGTGGTGAAAATGATACAAGCCGATGTCATGGCCTTCATGAGCTTTTTGAATTCGCACCCTTCGCCGGTGACGGAATTGTAGATGGGAACGTTCTCCACTAAGGCTAGAGACACAGCCCCCCGTAAACCGGCCAAGACAAGAACGAACTGCGTCCGCTTATCGTGAAGGGCGGCGGCAGTCCTGCTCATAGGAAGCTTCTTCTGCGATTCCACACTTTCACAGGAGGTCGGGTCGATGCGAGATGCCCGACCACGAATACGGTACGTGTTCCAAATAATGCTGGCAACGATGAGCACCATGAGGGCTCGAGAAATAACCGCCGACGCGATTGCAATGGTGCAAAGCCTCACGTCCCATACGTACTGGCTACTAAAGAGGAAGAGACCAAGGTAGGCAAAGATGGCATTTTCCGCCAGCTGCGCGGTCAAATGAGCCACGAAACGAACATGCCTATCGGCCGTCGCTGATAAACGGATGCGCTCAGTACGAGCAATGGGTTGGATGGACTGCCCGGTAGCATATGACTTGACAGATCGCATACCGTCGTCCATTTCGACGTAATCGCTTCCAGTCGCATCCGAATGCGTTGATGCGGCTGTTAAACTTCGCTGCCGCTTCTTCGGTGCGGCAATATAAATGTCCATCACAAAGGCCATGGCGACGATTGCCACAATTCCGGACCAGTCCAACGCCTCACAAATGTAGTACGGGACGAGCGCCCACAGGAAGAACGATCCGACCTCCATGACGGGATGAAGATTCCGCTCGAGGAAGTAGAAGAATACCCAAGCGCAGCAGCCGCAAAGAAGTCCCATCGCGATGGAACCAAACATGGCCAGCAAGAAATCGGCAATCGCTCCGAGCACCTCATCGACCGAGGTCGATCCGTCATTGGTTTTGCCGTCGAAGCGATCCACGAGAGTCTTGAAGGTTGTGATGGCAATGCCATCGTTGAGCAACGATTCGCCAAATACGAGAATGAATATGGTATCGGTCTGGCAGAGATTGAGGCTGGTAAGGACGCTAAGAATCGCCACGGGGTCGATCGAGGAGATGAGAGCGCCGAATACCAACGAATCGAGGACGGGGAAGGTCGTGGCCTGACTGAACTTGGACAAATAGTGCACCATGAGGCCGGTCGCGAAGGTCGATATGATGGTGCCAATGACGGCAAAGGACAGGATGGCACCTCGGCGCCTCTTAAATTGCGATTTGCTGACGGACAGGGCCGCTTCAAAGATGATGGGGGGCAGCAACACACTCATAAACAACTCCTCGTCAAACACCATCAAATCGATGGAGGCGCCAGGAATAAAATTCAGGAAGACACCGATGAGCGTCCCGACCAGGATGCAGACGGCCGCTTCGGGGAGGAAGTGGACGTTGAGCCGCTTTACCAGGACCTTGGCGCACTCGCACAGCAACAGGACCAGAGCGGCTGTCAGCAGATGGACGTTGGAGAGGAGGCTGCTGTCCTCACAGTACTCGGCGTGATGCCGTATCAGAGACTGGCAGCAGGTATGCTCGTAAAATTCCACAAAGTAGTCATCGATACCGTGCTGGTTGTGATAGCTGTTGTCATTGGTTGAGCAATCTAGCGAACGTTGAAAGGCAAACAGAAGCAAATCCCAGTTAGGAACGGAGAGAAAATGGGGAAAAGAGAAGAGAAAAAGAAAAACGAAGAGCAAGCAGCATTGGGCAACAGACGGCATATATGTGCAACTCACCAGCAGCCGTGTAGGCGTTCATGATGCCCTCGCACGTGTCCCTCGCGTCGGACGTTCCCTCGAGGAACGACATCAGGTACTGGGAGCAGGCCTCGTTTACGTCGTCGTCGTCGTAGTTGGCACTGTAGTTGTAATCGTCGTTCTCTGCCGCATCATCGGCAGCCGCGTCGTCGTTGGCGGCTGCTGCCCCGTCGTCGGCGTGGTAGTAGTCATCGTCCGCGGCGGCGGCTGCGGCATCATCATTATCATCACCATCACCATCATCATTGTTGTTGTTATTGTTGTCCTCCACGCGCCGCTGCTTCTCTATCTGCCTCTGGCGGTCGTCTTCTGTCGCTGAGTCTCCATCAGCATAACGATTCTGGACGGTCTCGGCACCGGATGTGTAGTATTTGAACCCAAGCGACGTCCGGCGCCGGCGGCGCCCCCCCTGTCGCACATTTCCGCCGCTCTTTCCCCCGAAGACCGTGCGGAAGCCACGACCGAGCGCCTCACTGGCGCTCATCGGTCCGCTGGCCGCCTCCGGCACAGCCGGGGGCGAGGCCGCCTCCGATGCATGTATGTGGAAAGAACAGGAAAGAAGGCCCAGCAGCAGCAGCTGGAACAGACAGGACCGCGTTCGGGAGCCATGTATGTGCCCCGGTGTATTTATCCTTCTGCTCGTCATTGTTATTATGTGCATGGCGGAATGTGAATTGGCTGTTGTTGTTCAACTGAACGGAGCAGTACTGGTATTTGCCGCGATCCTTTCTCTGCCTTTCTTGTAAAGACACCGACGGGAATGGACTGCTGGACCGGATTGGCCTGTTTTTTTCTTTTCGCGAAAAATGGATAACGAATCGAATGAACCGAAGCAAACCCCAAAACACTCAATATCCCCGGCGATCAAGGCAAAGCTGCTAACCGCTATGCTACATGTACACGGTGTACACGATGGTTCGGCGGCGTTCTATCTACGAGTATCTCGGCTTTGCTGTTGGCTGTTGGGTCGATCGCGATCGCCACGCCGCCACGCGCCAGCATGCCAGCATGCGCCGCCAAAAATAAAACTGGCACAGTGGCTGAATCCGGGTTACATGAATGTCAGGGTACGGGTGACGTACGTACAGTAGGAATTCCTACGTACGTATCGGACAAGATGCAGCTGGCTGGCTGGCAAGGATGGTGTGGCGGATCGGGTTGACGATCGATCGGCAGGAGGCTCACAAGAGACAGCCAACACTAAAACCAAGCGCCTTCGTTCGGTTGTAAAGGTCGAAGAATTTAATAGCGTCCGTGCCCCGTCATTCTCTCGATCATTCATTCATCCAAAAGTCGATGCGGCGCACTCCGCGCAGTTCAACAATGATGAAACCAAGGGAGGTGAAACGCTGCAATACCGGCAACTATCCGCGTCTTTCTCAATTTCTTGGGATTTTTGTTCTCGTGGCGCTTTTGTTGTGCCATGTCTTCTCGTTCGCGGGGTTTTCCTACTTCTGGTTGCCAGATGCCAGCCAGGTTCCCGCAGCAGAGCCGCGCGACCCCCGGGTGGAGGTCAGCGACTCCTCCGCGAACGTGCTGTCCCCGGGCTGCGACTACGCCGCGCCCGATATCGACTGGACGCGGCGGTACGACCTCTGCGCGGTCGGCGCGGGGCTGAGCGGGACGGTGTTTGCCGAGCGGGCCGCCAACCTCCTCGGCTCCCGCGTGCTCGTGCTGGACTCCCGGCCGCACATCGGGGGGAACTGCTACGACTTCGTCGACCAAAAGACGGGCATCCTCCGGAACCAGTACGGCTCGCACCTGTTCCACACGGACATCGAGCGGGTGTGGAGGTACGTCACGGGCAACCCGGCTGCTCCTCCCTGGGACAAATGGTACCACATGAAGTATGGCCTCATCAACGGGACCTACGTCCCCATCCCGGCCAACATCATGACCGTCAATCGTCTGTTTGGAACTGACATTCAGACCGAGAAGGAGATGGAGGCCTGGCTCGGGAGCGTGCAGGTTCCGTGCCCCAAATCGGGCTGCCGCAACGGCGAAGAGATGGCCAAGTCTCGGGTCGGGGATGCGTTGTACAAGGCCATATTTGAGGGATACACCTTGAAGCAGTGGGGCAAATACCCAAGTGAGATGGATGCATCCGTGACCGCCCGGATCCCCGTGCGCCCCAACTTCGACCCACGCTACTTTGCTGATAAATGGCAGGCCCTTCCGCGCGAGGGGTACACATCGTGGTTCGAGGCGATGTTGAAGCATCCCAAGATTGATGTGGTCCTGGGTGTGGACTTCTTCGACCACAGGGCGCACCTGGAGAGCGCATGTGACCGAATCGTGTACACTGGGCCCATTGATCGGTACTTTGAGGCCGCCGGGATGGAGAAGTTGGAGTATCGGAGCATCAACTTCACTGAGTTCCGTCACTACAATATGGCCGGTTCGGGTTTTGTGCTCCCCACCCCCGTGGTAAACTATCCGGGCCTTGAAACGCCGTTCACGCGTGCTGTCGAGTACAAGCACTATCTGCACCGGCCGTCCCCACACAGCATCGTGGTCAAGGAGACCACAAATGATGAGGGCGAGCCGTACTACCCAGTGCCGACGACTCGTAATCGCGAGCTCTACGACAGGTACAAGCAGCTTGCAGAAGAGATTGAAGTGACGGGGAAGGTTATCTTTGTAGGCAGGCTGGCGAACTACAAGTATTTCAATATGGACCAAGCCATTGACAACGCTCTGGCAATCTTTGATCGAACAATTGCCCAGAAGCATGATGCGGCGAGTATTGATGAGTCGAGAAGCATGCTGCTGTACATCTTGTCAAGTCGGAACGAATACCAACTTCAAAAGGTGAAGGACATGGCACTAGCCTTTGGAGAAGACGTTCTACTCATCTGGGACAACAAAAATGATCCACTATGCCCAGCGGAATATTCTGGACTTACTGGTTGCATCGACGCATGGAAATGGGCCGACTCCAAACGCGGCATCACAGCAAAATCGTGCTGTGGAATTCAAAAGGCTATTGCGTGGGCCACCGACAATCGTCACACCTTTGATTATGCTTGGTTCATGGAAGAGGACGTGCACTACACAAACATTGCGTTGCTGCAACAGGTCCTACTCAACACCAGAGGGGCACATACAGCCACCGCTGACCTGGTTTTGCAGCACTCACCA
>Ga0115006_10003216_pt1 | contig 11026 bp, 17 predicted proteins | sample ArcOceMetagenome_3_FD_88943 | JGI IMG/M metagenome (GOLD analysis project Ga0115006, IMG submission 88943) | Marine eukaryotic phytoplankton communities from Arctic Ocean - Arctic Ocean- Svalbard ARC20M Metagenome | ecosystem: Environmental > Aquatic > Marine > Oceanic | place: Arctic Ocean...
AGACGAGAGCAGACGTGTGTTCTCTCGATCTACACACACACACACACACACACACACACACACACACAGGCATACACAGGCACACACACGCACACAAACTCACACCCACACACGCGAACACACACATACACACACACACACACACACACACACACACACACACACACACACACACACACACACACACACACAGGCGTGCGCACGTCGCATTTGTCCGCCGCCGCCCCGCCCCCCCCCCCCGCAACCACCCCCAACCCCCGTTTCTCGCCTGCTCCACAGGTTGTGGCGTCGAAACATTTGGCGATTGTACTCCTTCGCGATTTCCGCGTCCTTTGCCTTCTGCTCGTCTGGCCGCTCATACTGCGCACAGCAAGGGCGCCGCGTCTGCGCGTAAGCTCCCGCACACGCATGCGCGAAGAAAAGACTGCGAGCTCGCGCGGGTGCCGCACGCACGTACCTTGGGTGCTCCCTTGGCCTCAAACATCTTGACGTAGCGCTCGTGCACCTTGCGGCCACCCACTGCGTGCACAGCACATGGTGTGAGTACGGCGCGGGTGCTGGAGCACATCCGCGTACGCGGGGGCCGCTGCATACATGCGCACGCGCTGCACGTCTTGCGGCGCAGTGGGCGGGCCGCAGCCCCAGGACGCAGGAAAAACTCAGCGGATGACGTGGGAGGTGCAGCCCACCGTTTCTCTTGTCCGCCTTGGTCGGCTTGGCGCCCATGCCGCTCTTGGCCCTCTCAAAGTCTACGCACGGCGGCCGCATCGCGCTGCTCGCGACCAGCGTGCGCAGCGACCGAACGACCGCGGAACTCATGCTGGCGAGCGCGGGCACGGGCGGAGGCCCGGGCGATGCGGCGGCGAAAGCGTTGGACTGCTCGGCGCGGCAGGTGACGCGAGGGCAGGCGACGGTGCGTCGGCCGCGGTGTTGTGTTTCTGCCCTTATAGCAGTCCTCTCTCCCAAGTCCCCACCACCACGGCTGACGATGTTTTTTTTTGTGCAGTCCACGAACTCTACTCCAAAAAGGGTTCCCGACCGAGGGCCGAGGCACAGCTGCCCGGCCGGCGCCACCCGGGTCTGCCCTCGGCGCCACACGCCATGACCGCGCATACCGCGGGCGGAAGCCTGCAGGTGCCACCTCTGGCGTGCAGGCGAGGACAGGGCGCGGCTCTACAAACGCACTCAGACGTGTGTGTGTCAGCGAGGCGCGCGTGCCCTGTGCGTTCGGTCAGCGAGTCCCCGCCGGGCTGCTGCGCCATCTCATATGGGTGGCCCGTCGTGCAGGCGGAGGCCAGCACGCTCCTGGCAAAGTCCAAGGCCCTGCTCCAGGGCGACCAAATCGCGCAGATTCCGACGCGCTCTGCGCTCGCGCCGCGCAGGGTCGACAAGCACCAGTATGCATCAAAGTCGCCCAGGGCTGCCAAGTCGCCCCGGGCGTGGGCCTCTCCCCGAGGCGACGCGCACGGGGTGCGCACTGGCGCGACTCATTCGAAATCCGTCGCTGCCGGTGCATTCCTGTCTGCGCGTGCGGGCTGGCTGAATCCCCGTGCATGCTTGCGCGCGTGGCGGCGCTCAGCAACCAAGCTGCGCGTGTCACGCGTGTGTCGCGCCTAAGCCGCGAGTTGCAACAGGCGGGGGCGCTTTGCGGGCAGCCAGCGCAGCAGACGTGCGCCCTCGGCCCGACAGCGGGCCGCGGGTGGGTGGGGTTCCCCGGAGCTCCTTCACCAAGTCTCTCGTGCAGGAGGTTGAAGAGGTATCACGTCCGCTGTCGTACCCGAGGCGTAGCCAGCACATGGATCACCCACGCGACAGCCAGCGCTTCTCAATCAAGGCGGCGGCCGCAGCTGCTGCGGGCGAGCATGTGCAGACGTCTATTTCTTCAGTGGCGCGTCGTGCAGATTACGTGCCTGGGTCTGGGACGTGGGGCTTTCAGGTGAACCTTCCCTCAGAAAAGGAGGCCCTTGAAAACGCACGACGCCGTTCGCCACTTGCGCTTTCCGAGGGTGGTGTTTCGACGGGCGCGCGACCAGCCAGCTTCCCGCCACCGCAAGCCGGCAGCGCGAGGACGAGCTGGCTCAACGCGGGTTTGGGCGGAGATGAAGATCTGCTTCTACGAATCCAGACCGCTGGCACTCCGAGAGGTAATGACAGTGTTGCTACTGCATTTGTTGTAAAAAGAGATGAGATGCATCCGACACTGACGGCGGGCACTCGGCACAGAAGAGCACCATCGTCCACAAATGCCAGACGTTGAGAGTTGGCGAGTAAGCAAGGTGTGGGGAGTCGCAGGCTCGTCGCTATACGGACAAGATGAGTGGGAAGATGAGTTGGAGCCCCTGGATAAGCGACCTTACGGTTGGACGCACGCGTGTGTAGATTGAGAGTGCGTGCCACCAGACAAGAAGCTTTGTCCTTGGTTTGCCTAACCTTGTGTATGCGGTCCCACACGCTGAGCTGACCAGACAATGCCATTCTCTTTTCGCGTCTCTGGATTTCGCGCGCATTGCCCATTTTGTTTGCGTCTTGTCTGGATGCATGTTCCCCGCATTCGTATCTATGTGGTCTATCTAGATGCAAGCGAGTTGGATTCAATAACGAGGCTTTCTGTCGCACCAAGCATGTCGTCCCTGTATTACCAGCTTTACAAGGATTCAGACGTCGACGTTGGACACTGTGCAACTTCCCGAAGGTAAATGAATGGCAGGCGCACAGATACGTTCATGCTGTGTAATCGCTACTTCTGTGCACTCAAAGCACTTGCAGGCGCAGCTGAGACGCACAGCCAATCTCAAACCCTTGCGCACGCGCACGCGCAGAAACGAGTATCGTGAATCACATCGAGATCCTGCACGCGCATCATCGGTGCGTTTCCAAGATTCGAGCACAGTCAAACAGAATGAAACAAACGAGGAGGAAACGTCGATGACAAGCAAGCTTCGTTCTTGCAACTTGTCTGGTGATATATCCCCACCCACAGCCTTGAATGTGCGCATTTCTTGCGCTTGCACCTGTGGATGCCGCGAAGAACGTGTATGTGTATAATGGACGCCGCGAGGAGCGGGCAAGATGTGGCCTTCACTCAACATGTGGCCTTGTCCGGAGAAGAGATGCCTCTCTTGTTCTCGTGTATTGGTGTTGGTGCAACCTGAGTGCGTCCATGCATGTGTGCAGGATTCTCGTGGAACGTTTTTGAGAAATGTAGCCGTTGAAATCGTTTGTGGACCTGTGTCATCGAATACACGGCGCTGGATTGGGCCCCACACTCAATCCCCCGCGAGAGAGAGAGAGAGAAAGAGAAAGAGAAAGAGATCCGCGGATGCCTCTTGTCAGTTTTGCGCGTAGGAGGAGGAGCAAACGCGCGGTGCTCTCGTCGAGACGGGGACACTGTTCGAGATAGATAGGGGTCCCAGGATCAGGAGGAGGGAGAGAAAAGGAGGAGCAATCGGTCCGGATCCAAGTACAAGCTTTATTCCGTCTAAAAATGCTCAAGACGGTGAATGAAATTCCACACTTACGACCTGGCCGATGAAACATCAAATATGCACCGTCAAGCGCACAACGTGCAATGATCTGCCTGCCCAATACATTTCTCGTCGGCACCAAGCGACCCGCCGGATGTAATCAGGGCATTGTCTTTGACCACCACCTGGTCCTCCTCCCCGAAAGCCGTGCCCGCACCCTTGATTGAGAGAGAGAGAGAGAGAGATAGAGCGCGCGATTTTATTAGGAAGTCTTCAAAAATACTGGGAAACGAGGACAGTTGGCCGCCCGTGCAGAAGCCACCTAACAATAAATCTCACTCCCCCGGGTGCCTTTCGAGTCGTCATTGATCGCATGAGGATGGACTGGACAGACGTCACGGAGCAAACGCGCGAGTTTGGCCGTTTCATGCTTGAGCTCAAGCAGACCCCGGCGCGCGCGTATCTGCTAGATTCCAATGAAATATCGTATAGAACTCTGCAGTGTGATCGCAAGGCCTAGGCTAGTATCGAGCACATGCGCTAGAGTTCTTGAGTTTAGATCCAAGATAAACACAAAAAGACAACGCCTGTGCGTGGGCACGAGGAGGTGTGTACGAGGAGGTAGCGTTTATTTGTGACAAACCCTGATCACATGCAAGATTCTTGCACGAGGGGGGCTATTCTTAAAACGTCCAAGTGGATATTTTGGAATCCGGATATGAAACTCGAAATAAACCCCATGTGGAGTGGAACAAAGTCAAGGTTTAGCATGGTGAGACTGTAAACAGCATGAATTCCAGCCCACCGCAACCGTCTCAAGTGCACCCCCAGTGCACCGTCCCGTCCACGAACCCTGCCTGCAGCGTCTTGACGCATCATATGCAGTCAGGCCGCCCCGCTTCCTTCCTCTGGCTGAGCATCACCACGTCGGCATCCACGACAAACTGGAGGGAACAAACAATGTTTACAGGATCAGGAACAACACAAAACAGGCAGCCACAGGCAGGCGAAATGAAGGCAAGAACTGCGTCAGGTTCCATCCCAGGCCGAGCCAATATTGCGCGTTACTGGACGCAGGCCTTTTTCGTCGAAACGACCATGTTCCGAAACCCAAAGGACAAAAGGAGAGAAGCACAGAGGAGAGGGACACCTCGTCTGGGGCAGCCAGCTCTCTCTGCGTCATCCTGTGTCCACACAAAGCATGTGTCAGCAGTCTGCCTAGACTCTTTAAAGCCTCTCTTCACTCACGCGCACTCGCCCACACTCGGGCATGCACTGCATAAGGAGTCGCCCACCAGACATTCTCTCAATACACGAGCAGAATATGTATATAGAGATTATAGATATATAGATTATAGATACATAGATATAGATATAGTCAAGATGGTGACCTGTTCTTGTCGACCTCTCCAAATGAGGAGAAGTTCTGCAGGAAGCTGTTGTACGCGCTGTCTATCTCGCTGTTACCACTGTCTGTGCTCCTGAATGTTGCGGCCCCTGATGCACGTGAGCGTGTGCGCGCAGATGCCAATGCTGGTGAGTGATAGCGCGCGGATCATACAGGAGAAGTCTGGGCGACAGATGGCACGCTCAGGGTATGTCAACATGTGGAAAGTCTGCTGGCAAGCTACAGGCAGTCGAGGCATTGCAAGGCAGCACACACCAGCGCTCGTTTCTCGACTGCCGAAAGAACGTGTCTTCCTGAACGTGTCGGACGGGCCGAGTGGGTCTTGTTGTGATGGTTGCACAGCTCGCGCGTCGCCTGCGCTCGCGAGCACGCCAGATGCATCAGAGGGCCCTCCGAAGGAGGTGCAGGGCAACTTGTACAGCCTGCCGTGCTACTGCTTCATCATTCCGAGCACACGGACCCCCGAGCACTTCTGCGCAAATTGACATACTAGGCAGGCCTCAGCCATGCACGAATCATGACTCTACAGTACTCAGTACCACCACACTGTTGTATACCGGTGCCCTTACCCGACGGCGGGGACAAGGATGGGTTGGCTGCATCATTAGCTGCATCCTTTGCTGCAGGCGATTGAGGGGAGTTGTCGCCGCTCCGAATGGATGTCAACCTGGGCTTGTCCTCCGGCTCAGCTGGCTCGCTGCGGCTGAGGCGTTCAATGGATCGGCGGCGCTGACTCTTACGAGATTGCTCTGCCTCTACCAGTGTCTCGTCTGAACCCGTCCTTCCCATTATCTGCATGCGTGCCTGCCCGTGTGCGAACACACGCATACATTGATCGTGTGCGCGCGAGCAAGGAGTCAAATCGCTCATCTGGTGTCCGCAAGCTGAACGCTGAAAAAGCTGGATGAAAGCTACCATGCTGCATCAAGCTTGACTGCTGTTGCATGCCTGTTGCATGCCATGCCAGAAGCCTATTCGGTAGCACCCAAATGTGTCAGGGGAAAGAGACCTGGGGTATGGTGGGCATACTAGGCGGGCGGGACAAGCGACGCGGAGAGGCTGCGTGGGAAGCTGAGCGAGAAGGCTGGACAGATGACGACAAGCCCTTGTCTTGGTTGCCGTGGCTGCCGGCAGGTTCCTGCTGCTGTTGTTGCTGGAACGCCCGCAGCGCCTCAACCTGGAGCGGCGACATGTTGGATTCCCAGCTTGAGGTCAAGCTAGGCGTCTGCTGCGGCGCGTGTTTGCGTGAGAGCCTGCACTTATGCACGGTCTTGCAGGTCTCATGCGCGCAGAGCGCACACATATTCAAACACACGAGCAGGTTTAGCGTGTCTAGCGTGTCTTTGTACAGCCTTTGCGCACATCTGGCGTGTCTTCGTACAGTCTTTGCGCATACAGTCTATCTTGCACACTCTCACTCTCGCGCCCAGAACATCTGAGCGCTCGAGCGACAGCATGTGTGTCTGAAACTCCTAGGCGCGCTGGCACTCAGGACCTGTGGGATGGTTGGCATGGCCTGAGAGCGTGGTGTCACATCGCCCGCCCGCCCTTGTCTGGTCGCTGTTCGTGGCGACGGCTGAGGTGTCCCTTCGCATGTGCCTTGCGGCGTGCCTGCATTCGCATTTGCGGGGGATGATGGCAACGTAGAGGTGGATGCATGTTACTCGCGGTCACGGAGGCTGACAGCAGTGTAGGTGTGCTTGTGGTCCATGTGCGTGCCGTGCGTTTGTGCCAGCGTGCGGGCCTGCGTGAGTGTGAGAGGTGACATGGGATCTGAGCTAATGACATGATGACATAATGACAAGGAAGAAATAGAGATGACGAGGCCTTTTGGAGTGTTGTTCTGCGTGTTGTTTTGAGTGGTGTCGCCAGATATGCTCAGAGTTCCCTCAGCTTCGTCCACAGATTGCAGCCGCGCAATGTCTCGGCCGGGCGATAAGACTCTCTCTGTCGCACTCGGCGAGACTGCCCCCAGCGGGTTCCCTGCCTTGTGTTCATTCACAGGCATGTGCCTGTTTGGCGTGTGCGTATGTGTATGTGCGTGCATGCATGCATGCATGTGTGCGTGTGCATTATCTGGAGGGTAAATGGATAGAGTGATAGAGAGGACAAATGGATATAGAGATAATAAGGATCATGGGAAACAAGGGACTAAGATACAGCCAGACCCCAGAGGCAGAACGAGCAGTTGTCATACGCCTCACCCAAGGGCAGAGAGGGAGCGACCCCATGGAGGAGTCTGAAAGTCGTACTCTTCCAAGCCGACAGACTGGGAAAGGGCGACGGGGGCAGCGGCGCCCGCCGATGCCATGCCCTGCGGCCAGGCAATACTGACGCCCTTCAAGTCTTTGCCTGCCCGCTCAGGCTCCTGGCCAGAGTAGGCGGTCGCAACTTCAAGGCTCGAAATGGAGCTGGCAGGCCCGAAAATGTCGCTCGCGACCGACAGCGTGCTGCCTGCGCGCGTTGGCGATGCCAGGTGGAGGTAGCTCAGGTCTGTCGCCTGTAGTCCACTCATGTTGCTGGGGGCGCGCGAGATTGGCCCGAAGCGCATGCTTGCCTCTGAAGGCAGTCGTGCATGCATCATGCTCATGCTGCTTGGGGCGCGCGAGATTGGTCCGAAGCGCTCGCTTGCCTCTGAGGCCAGCGACGCTGTCCTGCATCACGCACACACGCCCTTCACTCGCGCGCACACATCTTGACCCTTCGCCTCGCTTGGCACCTTGCCCACCCCGTGCCGCACTGCAGCATGTTTCCTCGCGCCATTGTGGATGTGGTGTGTGGCAGCGACACTATCGAGGCAGGCAGCGAGAAGGGCAGTCGCAGGCTGAGGCGGCATGGCGACAGACACATGGAGACACAGACAGACCTCATCTGAAGACGGGGGCTCGGATGCGTGGCCGTCAAGGACTGCGGGGCGGCGACCGCACCTGTATATATGTACATATATATATATATATTAAATATACATACATACACTGACACTGTGGGCCAGAGCTGGCCCCGGGGCACAGGGTCAGTAGGCCGCGGGGCACAGGGTCAGTAGGCCGCGGGGCACAGGGTCAGTAGGCGATAGTGTAGGCGAGGGCACCGAAAGAGGCGGTCGAGACGGCGGCGTGCATCTCCGCGCTGCCCGGACGCAACTCTAGTCCATCCACACCCTGGAGGTAGAGTATCTGCTGGGCGGCTGCGCGCGCGCTGAGGGGGGCCATTGAGTGCTCGCCCTGCATGCTTGCTGTGACACTCATGATGCTCGCTCCGCGTGACACAGGGCCTGTGTTTGCCTTTCCAACGTTAGTTTGCTGCAATGGCAGAGCGCGCACGGTGGCAGTGTTGGAACGCTGTCACACGCTTGGGACTAGGCACACGCACGCGCCAGCGCGCTCTCTCGCACCAACGCTTGCACAGCGGGTGCACACTCTGCACACAAACGCTGCGCATGCAAACACGCGCACACGCTGCATGCACTTGTGAGCGAGGGGGATACCAAAGGCATCACTGACGACGCTGACGCCACTTGGAGCCCGGGTAAGCCGTTCGTTAAAGTACTTGTCGCCTAGCAGACCCACATCCCTGCGCGTGCGTGCAGAATGTGGGTGCACGCGTGCGAGGGGGGATAGAAGGGGCCGGTGTGTTTTGGGAACAGGGAGTGGGGGAAAGTGCGGTACATGAATTTACTGTAGTGGCTCATGTAGGGTGCAGTGAGAGCGTGCGCGACCTGAGGAATGTGTGCAAGTGTGTGTGCGTGTGCAATATGGCGCCGTATTACACGCGCACACACATACTGACACACATTCCGAACATCGCGGAATGAGACAGACCGGCTGCCATAAAGCGACCCCTGGCTCGAGTACAGGGGGCCAAAGTCGCCCACAGCTTGCGTCAATCTCACTGGGCTCGCACGCCCCGACGCGTTGAGCATCCCAGAGTTCTGGTAATTTGCATTCATTTCCATGCCTCCGACAGACGGGAACCGGTTCAACAGCCCCGTCATCTGATTCGCGAGATGCGCCAGGAGATGCGCAAGGGGGACGTGAGGGAAGGGCCAAGTGTCAGGAGAACACGGCCGCTCAGAAACACGGCATGGCAGGTCCTCGCGCACGGTAGAGCCTTGCATACATAAGGCTGGGAGCCTCGCTTATGTGGCGGGCACCCAGCGCACTACTCTGGTGCCCAGAGGGCGACCTGAAGGCTTTGCAGGCGCTCGATACTGGTCGGTTGCATGAAGGGCAGGCTTGGGGATGGCGCGCCGGACATGGTGGTCGAAGGAGCTCTGGATGATATCGACCCGTACCTGCCGATGGTGTGCAGGAGACGCGTGAGGCATCTGCCGCACCCGTGTCTCGTCTTGCGCGTACGCCCCATCAACAGAGGCATCAGTCGTAACACAGGGTGTGTGAAGCTTGTGAGGGCACCGGGGCGTGGGGGCGGCGCTGCCGTGCGCCGAGGATCTGCCTTCCTCTGCATTGCGCGCTGTCAGGATCAAGTGGGGCTTGTTTTGCCCGTCGGTGCCGAGCAGCGCCGTCTCGAGCTGCACCCCCAGCCGGTCCTCCTGCGCACGGCACGCACGTGCATGAGCCACGGCACACACGACGAGACAGTGCTGCTGGCAGCTGTCGGGCTGCAGCCGCGGCGGCAAAGGCAGTCAGAAACATAGACGCGATACCAGCGAGACATTGCGCATGCGCTCGTGGTAGAGCGGTTGGTCCCAGTCGATGCTTGTGTCCATCTCTGCAGAACCTCGCAGGGTGCTGTTGATGCTAGATCGCATGGCACTTTGGTAGCTTGCCCGCATGTCAAGCTGGCTCAAGCGCGCCTCGCTGTGGCTGTTGCCACTATCACGCCTGTGCTCGCTGTCGGGCCTGTACAGGCTTGCGTCCGGCACAGTTTCCACAGGCGCAGCCGCAGACTGCGCGCCCTGCCGCGCTGCGTGCTTGGTCTCGGTCTCACTGCCCTGCTCCTCCCAATGACCAGCCTGCGAGTTCCGCTGGGCTATGCGCATGGATGATCGGGGAGATGAGCCAGCTACTTTCTTCAGCGTTCCTGATTGCGTGCCCTGTTCAAACAGCTCCAGCAGCTGTCCGTTCTCAGATTTTGCGCCCCCGCTCTGCGGGCTCCATCTTTGTGGCTCCCCGCCCTGTCGCGTGTCGTCGCACAACTCGTCAGTCATGACCCTGTCGCCACCCTCCGGGACGCTGTATTGTACATTTGTGTCTTGTTTATGGTTGCTATCAGGACGCTTTGTTCATGAACGCTTCAAGTGCCGCCAACACACCAGCCTCTTATTCAAGTGCGCCGTGTAATTTCGGGTATGTTATGTGCGTATGCATGTGAAAGGGGTATCAGGGGGGCACCTGAGGGGGAGGATACGAAGAGACGTCGTTTCGAAAGGCACTTGGCCTCTGCGATGCGCCTGGGCCGGATTGAGTGACCGAGCTTCTTCGGAGTGAGTGCGTGCTCATTTCCACCCCTTGTAATCGCGTCCCTGTGCATCGCGTGATACGCGTGTACGCAGAACACGTGCGCAGAGAGAGAGTGAGTGAGTGAGTGAGCGAGAGAGACAGAGTGAGAGAGAGAGAGGAGAGAGAGAGAGAGAGAGAGAGAAGGAGAGAGAGAGAGAGAGAGAGAGAAAGACAGAGCGCGCGAGGGGGGGGGCAGAGAGAGAGAGGGGTTGGGCGGGGGGAGGTTAAGAGAGAGAAGACAAATGATATTTTCGTGTCTTTCGGCAGTTCAAGAGTCTTGGTGCGGAGAGAGCGGTTGGTCGGGAAGTTGGAACAAAGAGAGGAACAGGAGGTGACGGAGGAGAGGGAGAGAAAAGGAGAGGGAGGACCAAGAGGGCCGAGTTTGAGGGGCGACTGGGAAGCCATGGCCTGCCGGTGCACAGACAGTACGGCCTCCTCGGCAGAAATGCCCCCGCCACGGCCGCCACACGAAAGACCGCTACCGAAGCGCACTGAGACTCGGATCGATCCTGGCGACATTTGCGTGATGTGCACCCAGCTTGCGTCCACCTTCTCACATCAGCACGAGGGGTTAGGGTTGATTCAGCATCGCGCACAGCGGCCCCCTCATGTCAGTGTGTTGCCGAGTCCCTCTGATGACAGAGTCCCGACAAGACGTGCTGCACACACGCAATTTTGGCATGCAGGGCAAAGAT
>Ga0115006_10003217_pt1 | contig 11022 bp, 9 predicted proteins | sample ArcOceMetagenome_3_FD_88943 | JGI IMG/M metagenome (GOLD analysis project Ga0115006, IMG submission 88943) | Marine eukaryotic phytoplankton communities from Arctic Ocean - Arctic Ocean- Svalbard ARC20M Metagenome | ecosystem: Environmental > Aquatic > Marine > Oceanic | place: Arctic Ocean...
ACATAAAAGTAAAATGAACTTTTCCGTTTAATTTTTGGCTTTTCAGCTGATTCGGATAAAAAGTAGAGCCTTTCTAAATCAGCATCAAGACTATCACCTAGGTATCTCCATTTAATTTTTTTGTACGTTTTCAACTCTGGATAGCCTTTTATTCTATCACCAAAAATATTTATTTGATTCTCTAAATAGCCATATTCAGGTGCGATTTCAAAATTGAGGGTGTTTTTACGTTTATTCCTTTTGATTTTCAAATGGACTTTAGACACCCTTAATTTATTCTTTTTTCTAGGCATTTTTGAATAATCTGGACAAACAGCTCTTACCTCCTGTACTTTTTTCTTGCTGCATATATCAACTTGCTGTTGAATCAGCTCCCAATCGTTTTTATATTTTAAATAATAATATTTATCTAAAGCCATTATTTTTTTAAATTTCGGCTTTACAATTATAGGCTTGTTAGATTTCAGATAAACTTCTTTACCTGCTGAAAAAGCCCTAATCTCAATTGAATACTTTACGTCTGCCACCTCGGCGTTTGGTAAAAATGTAGGGTAATTACTTAATAAGTAATCGTTAGTTTTATTGAATTCCTTAATTCTTAGTTCAACATCTCCATAAACATCTCTGTTTCCTGTTGATATAAAAGCCATTTTCTCAACCTCTATCTTCGTTCCTGACCTGAGTATAAAAACATCTCCAACTTCAGGGTATATAATTCTCTTTATTTCTGGACGAATTGGTTTATACTTCCATTTAAACAAGTCTTTTTCTGCATACGAAAGCATATTGTACTTAACACCTAAAGTTGTTTTAGGCGTTTCCCAAGTAACAGCGTTTTGAGGTATTTTATTCCCCTTTAAGTTAAGATTTTTTAAACGTGGGAATTCTTGGGGTTCAAATGGGATATTAACTAAGCCACAATTTATTAAATTAATTTGCTCCAAAGTTAAACTCACGCCTAATCGCCAATTATTATGCCCAAAGAAACAAGAGTTTATTTCTAGTTTCTTTAATTTTTTTGCCTTACTTAAATTTTTAAAAACTTTCTCAGGGGTCGAAAAAGTACAGTGTCTAAATAAGATTGATTGTCCTTTAAATTTATTAAATGAAGACGGCAGACTATTTATGCAGGAATTATCAATAAACAATTGTTTTAGTTTCTTAAATTTAAACATATTAAAAGGCAAACCATCTAAAGAATAATGACCGATTTTTAAAGTTTCTAATTTTTTTGATGCAGTAGAAATCTGTTCTATTAAATCAGAGATATTCAAACTTTCACACCCCCTAACATCGATATGTTTTAATCGTTTTAAGTTCTTAATTTCTAAAGGAAAACCTTTAAAAGAACCATCCGTTAAAATAAGTTCTTCTACGAAAGTTAGCTTAGAAAGCTCTTTGGGTATTTCCGTCATTCCAGACAATACTAAAGTTGTCATGCTTTTTAGATATTCAAGCATATAGTAATTATGTTTATTTAAAGCGGCTGGAGAATAAGAAAGATTTAATTTTCTTAGACTTGTCATATAAACCATTGATGATGGTAAAGTATCTATACAATTAGCTGACAGATCCAAATCTTCCCAAAGCAACTCTTCGAGAATCGGAGGTAGAAAAGCAATGAAATTATTTGATAAATCTATTTTTCTTAAGGTTTTAATCTTTCTAACAGAAATAGGTAGATAAAGCATTTTACACCCACTTACTTTTAAAACTCTCAGCTTAGGTAATTTACTAATAACCTCAAAAGTTTTTTTAATATTTAGATTCCTATTTCCTGAAATGTCCAACACTTCTAATTCGGATAGACTAGAAAACCAAAGAGGAAGTTCTGATAGATTATTATGTCTTAAATTCAGTTCCTTTAATTTTTTACAGTTTGATATTTCCTCAGGTAATTCTAGTAATTTTTCCCCTGAAATATTCAAGCGCACAATTTGAGGTGCAGATTTAAAAATAGCATTTATGCCAAATTCTTTCTGACCTTTTGAAAAAATTGAAGTTAAAAAACACAATATAATTAATGAATACCTCACTAATTTGCAAAATATAAAGTATGTTGACATCCTATGATCACAAAAGCAATAGCTATTCCATAGTCTAATGTTAATAAGCTTGGTTGCTTTTAAAAGTAATTTGAGCATATCTTTACAAAATGGCAGGTATTTATATTCATATTCCATTTTGCAAACAAGCATGTTATTATTGTAATTTTCATTTCTCTACTACTTTTGAAAAGTACAGAGGACGAATGGTCTCTGCCATAAAGAAAGAATTGACACTCAAGAAAGAAATTTTAAAAGACAAAAAAATTAAAACAATATATTTTGGGGGAGGAACACCATCGTTATTAAACCATGAAGAATTAAAGTTAATAATGGACGAGATTTTCAATATCTATGATTGTACTGAAATATCCGAAGTAACTTTAGAAGCTAACCCGGACGATGTTAATCAAACCAACATTGAAAGCTGGAAACAATCAGGTGTAAATAGAATCAGCCTAGGTGTTCAGTCGTTTTTTAATGACGATTTGAAACAAATGAATCGAGCTCACAACGGTGATCAAGCTCATCATGCAATTGAGCTTTTAAGAAAAAATGACATTACCAATATTTCTATTGATTTCATGTTTTCACTACCCTTATTAACCACAGAACAGCTAGAAAAAAACTTGCAATTCGCAATAGATTACAAAATTCCTCATATTTCATGTTATAATCTTACAATCGAGGAACAAACAGCTCTGTTCAGAATGATTAAAGATGGTGATATACCGAAACTATCTACAAATAAATCTATTGAACAATTCCAATTTATTATAAAAAAGTTAGGAACTAATAAATATCACCAATACGAAATATCAAATTATGCTTTAGAAGGTTATAAAAGCGAACACAATTCATCTTACTGGGCTCAAAAGCCTTACATTGGAGTTGGACCTTCGGCGCATAGTTTTTTCAACAGTTGTAGATCTTCAAACATATCGAACAACATGAGTTATATAAAAGGTGTTGAAAACGAAACAGAATATTTTGAGATTGAGAATTTAACTGAATCGCAATTTTTCAATGAATTCATCTTAACTAGATTAAGAACTTCAAAAGGAATTTCGAATGAGGATTTAAAAATTCTTTTCCCTCAATATATTGATAAGTTTAAAGAAGGAACGAACGACTTCATTAGAAATGGTGATATGGCTTTTTTTGGCGATGAATACCGTTTAATGCCACAAGGTAAATTAATAGCAGATCATATAGCTAGCGAGCTTTTCGTGCTAGAATAAAGATTAAATAAGTGTTTATGAAATGAGTGCTTTAGAGTAGCAATAAAAAATAGTCCTAAATCATTAAAGAAACATGTTAGATCTGCAAAGTAAGATGCTATTCTTCCGAAAGTTCTTTTAACTCTGCGCATTTTGTTTTAATATCTTTAAAAAACTCAAGTGGATTTTCTTTACCCCATATTGCACCCAAAAAACCACACCCCCAAAATCCTAATGCAATAGCTCTTTCTATCTTACTTACTTCTACACCTCCAAGTGCTACAATTTTATAGTTCGATCTTTTCGTTGCACCACTTAAACTAAATTCCTTAAACCCACTTTGATAATCATTCTTTGTAATTGAGTCAAATATTGGACTTAAAAAAACATAATCATATAAATCTTTGTACAATTCAAGATCACTTATTGATCTTAGAGATGTTGAGACAGTTATCCAAGGGTTTTTCCTTTTTATACGTCTTAATAGAAACCAATTTTTTATTGTAAGCTTTTTATGCTTTGAAGAAAGGTGAATACCTTTCAAGTTATACTTCAAGGCGAATCCCAAATGTCCATGAATAACAATTCTATTGTGAAATTCATGAGGAATTTTGTCTAAATAAGATTTTATTTTTTTAGAAGAATAATGAGGCTTCTTAAGATGATAAGTATTCATACCTTCCTCAAATAATGATATCACTATTTCGATTTCATTATCAAAAGATTTTTGTGGAGAAAGTACAATTATCTTCATAAGACGAAATTATCTATTTTTTGCATTTGAAATCTCAGTAATTATACCAGGATCATTTTCAAAAGCAGTCCCAACAACAACTATATCAGCACCGGCGTTCCAATTTTCAATTGCTTTTTCAGGAGTTGAAATTCCACCTCCTACAATTATTGGACTATCGGTAACATCAGCAGTTGCCTTTATCATTTCTGAAGTCACCGGTTTTTCAGCACCACTTCCTCCATCTAAAAAAATAAGTTGTAATCCCAACATCTCACCAGCCATTGCTGTGCAAGCAGCAATACTAGGCTTATCATTAGGGATGGGTAAAGTGCCACTCACATAAGATGCAGTAGTTGGCTTACCGCTATCTATTAACATATAACCTGTTGATAGAACTTCTATTCCACTTTTTTTAATCATTGGAGCTGCAAGAACCTGTTTACCGATTAGTAAATCAGCGTTTCTTCCTGAGATCAATGATAAAAATAAGATTGCATCTGCTTTTTGATTAATTTGATAAACAGATCCTGGGAAAATAACAATAGGTATAGATGTGTTTTCTTTCAAAAAAGACAATGCTTCATCTAAACAGTCATCGGTAATCATACTTCCTCCAATAAAAAAATAGTCAACTTTTGCATTAATAGCCTCAGTCATTTGCAGATCCAAGTCCTTTTTAGAAAGACTATCTGGATCAATTAAAACAGCTAAGGACTTTTTATTGTCTTTTTTCGCTTGAAATATGTTACTTAAAATATTTCCCATTTCTAATGCTAAAGTAATGCATTATTGACACCTAACAAACACTAGTTTAATTTTATTTTGAAATGACTAAGGTTCTTATTAGCTTTACTATAAAAATAAAACTTACAACATGGCAACATTAACAGAAAATTATAAAGTAGCTGATATTTCTCTAGCCGATTGGGGTAGAAAAGAAATTGATTTAGCAGAAGCAGAAATGCCTGGTTTAATGTCCCTTAGAACTGAGTTTGGAGCTTCAAAACCTCTAGCGGGATCTAGAATAGCTGGATGTTTACACATGACAATTCAAACTGCGGTTTTAATTGAAACTTTAATAGAATTAGGTGCTGAAGTTACTTGGTCATCATGTAACATTTTTTCTACTCAAGATCATGCTGCAGCTGCAATGGCTGCTGTTGGTGTACCAGTATTTGCATGGAAAGGTCTAACTGATGAAGAATTTGATTGGTGTATAGAACAAACTCTAACAGCATTTAAAGACGGAAAACCATTAAACTTAATCTTAGATGATGGAGGTGATTTAACCAATATGATTTTTGATCAATTCCCTGAATTAGTTGCTGAAATTAAAGGATTATCTGAAGAAACTACTACTGGTGTCCATAGACTACTTGAAAGAGAAAAAAATGGAACATTAGTAATGCCTGCAATTAATGTAAATGATTCAGTTACCAAATCTAAATTTGATAACAAATACGGATGTAGAGAATCTTTGGTTGATGGAATTAGAAGAGCTACAGATGTAATGATGGCTGGAAAAGTTGCCGTAGTTGCTGGTTTTGGTGATGTAGGAAAAGGTTCAGCAGAATCTTTAAGAGGAGCTGGAGCAAGAGTTATTGTTACGGAAATTGATCCTATTTGTGCACTACAAGCAGCTATGGAAGGCTTCGAAGTTAAAAACATGGATAATGCAATTCCAGAAGCTGATATAGTTGTAACAACTACAGGTAACTTTAATATTATCGTTGGACGTCATTTTGAAGCAATGAAAGACAAATGTATTGTTTGTAACATTGGTCACTTCGATAACGAAATAGATATGGCTTGGTTAAACGACAAATATGGTTCAACATTGGTTAACATTAAGCCACAAGTTGATAAATATACGGTAGGTTCAGGAAATGAAGTTTTAGTTTTAGCAGAAGGTAGATTGGTCAACTTAGGTTGTGGAACTGGTCACCCATCTTTTGTAATGAGTAACTCATTTACAAACCAAACTTTAGCTCAATTAGAATTGTGGCAAAACTCATCAAAGTATGAAAATAAAGTATATACTTTACCAAAACTATTAGATGAAAAAGTTGCAAAATTGCACTTAGCTAAAATTGGGGTTGAGTTAGAAGTTTTAACCCAAGAACAAGCTGATTATATTAAAGTTGACGTTGAAGGCCCTTTCAAACCTCACGAATACAGATATTAAAATATATTTCATATTATTGAATAAAAACGCTATCCATATGGATAGCGTTTTTTGTTATATTTATTTTCATAAAAAACTTATTTATTATAACATCTAATGCTTATTGTTAAAATAAAACCTTTAATCGTATTGATTTTAAGGCCCATACAAACAGTAAGGAAATATTTATACCAACAAAAATATTCGATCTTTGAGTTTGGGCAACCTTACTTGATTAGTCTAACCATAAAAACGGAGTTAAATACTATATCAATCAATTGGATTCAGACTAATCCCAAAAAGAACATGAATTTTCCTTTCTAAAAAACCAATAGTTTTATTCCAATCAACCCTGAAAAAAAACGATTACTTTCGATATTAAAAAGCTTAAAAATTCAGTTATTGTAAACCATTTGATTGATTTTAACTAAATAAAAAGGCTTTAGCGATTAAAAAAAATCATTTTTTGATATTAACGATTTATATTCTCTAATATGTAAAAGCATTATTATATCAACAATATACTTGCTAAAAAATCATTCTTTTTTAGTATCAAAAAAACATCACTTTTTTTTGTGACTAATTTAAAAAAGGTTGTTATGCTAAGGAATAACGATTAAATTTATGCGAGCAACCACGATAAGTATGAAGATAAACCCTCGATATCATCAAAGCGCGGAAGAGATTACCTCCGAGCAAGATTATGTTGAAGCCGCAAAAAAAGACCCGAGTAAATTTGGCTTTTTATACGATAAATACTACAATTCAGTATTTAGGTTTGTCTTCCAACGTACAAATGATGAACATACATCACATGACATTACATCAGAAGTTTTCTTTAAGGCATTAAAAAATATCCAAAAATACGAATTTAGAGGATTGCCATTTTCAAGTTGGTTACTTAGAGTAGCGCAAAATGAAACCATGACAGTTTTTAGAAACAACACTAAAAGTAGAGTTGTAAAACTAAAATCGGATCATTTAGAAAATCTAATCGATGAAATTGAAGAGAATCACCTTGACGACTTTAAACCTCAATTACTATCCGTATTAAAGGAATTAAAAGAAAGTGATTTACAGCTAATTGAAATGCGATTTTTCGAAGGAAGAGCATTTAAGGAAATAGCAGAGATTACAGAGAAAAATGAATCTGCGGTAAAAATGAAACTTTACCGAGTTCTTGAAAAATTAAAAGGAAAAATTACAATATAAAATATAAGAAATGAGCGATCTAAAATTCAACATAGATGGAAAGGACATTTCAAGTGAAGAAATTAAGTCTGGTAAAAAAGACTTCAACACTTTCTATAAAAATTATGCATCTAAAACAAAACCTTTTTTCAAAAAGGGATGGTTTTGGGGTGGAGCTGGATTAGCATCTTTAGCAATTTTCACAACTGTTTTGTTTAACAACAATAGAAATGCAATTGACCAAGCTAATCATGTCAGCGAAAAACCGAGTAATGCTATAAATGTATTATCAAGTGTACAAAAAACGGATGTGTTACCTTTTGTGAATCCACCAATGGATGGTATTAATGTACCATGGGAAAAAATGATGGTGGATGCCGCAAAAGGTGGTATCGTAATGAACATTAGAGGATCTAAATTATCATTTCCTAAAATGGCTTTTGTAGATTCTCTAGGGAATTCTATCAAAGAAGGTAAGGTTGAAGTTAGGTACCGTGAATTCATGGATCAAATAGATCAAATTGTAAGTGGCATTCCAATGACGTATGACTCTGCAGGAACTACTTATCAATTCTTATCTACAGGCATGATTGAGATAAAAGGATATCTAAACAATCAAGAAGTTGATATTGCAACTAAAAAGAAGATAGACATAGAACTTGCCTCTAATAAAACTGGTCCTGAATACAACCTATACAATCTTAATGTTGAGGAGAGAAATTGGGAATGTATGGGGAAACCATTAATTATAAAGAGAAATTATAATCCCCAAAAGGAAAAAAAAGAGAAGGAAAAACAAAAAGAAGTTGTTGATGCAAAACTTCAAAAAACACCTGAGTACAAAAAATTAAAAAAGAAACGTATTTCAATTCTTGCCGAAATAAAAACAATAAAAGCTGATAAGCCAAAAGAACCTAAAGAGGCAATTGAAGATGTTCCAATGGTGAATTTCGATTTTAATAAAAACGATTATCCTGAACTATCGGAGTATTCAAAAGTGCTTTTTCAATTGGATAATGGTGAAAAAATAAATCCAGATGATGCAAGAAGAATATGGAATGAAGTAGATATTGAAAAACAAAATGATCAATACAAAATTACATTCACAGAAACTCCAACTGGATATAAAGCAGTTTACGTAACAAATCCTGTTTATGAGGGCCAATCATATAAGGAAGCTAAAGAAATATTTGAGGGAAAGTTCGATAGTTATACAAAGAAAATGGATATTAAGAAATCTATTTACAAAAAGCTAGGTTCTAAAATTTCTGCGGTTAGAAATAGAATTAACAATGATTACGTAAATGATAATAATAATTCTATAAATATGGTGAAAGATATTTTTGCTGTAAAAGCCTTTGGTACTTACAATCTAGATAAACCAGTTGCAAAGCGTAGATTCAAAACAGGGAAATCTCCAGTAAACCAAATAGCTTACAACTCTAAAACATCAGCAAGAGAGAGTGTTTTTTATGTAAATGCTAACAAAAACACCTATTTTAATAGATATTTAGAAAAAGGAGGATCTTTTTATTACAGAGATAAAGGAGATAATTTTTTAATTATTGTTAAAGGAAAAGAGTTTGGATTTATTAACCAAGTTCAGTTCAAAGCTATAACAGATAAAGTTGATGGAATTATAGATTTCAAAGACCTAAAAACAGCATCTAGCCTGAAAGATTTAAAAAATCAACTTAAATTTAATCTCTAAATTTTGAAAAAATTACTGTTTGGAGTTCTTCTATTATCATGTTGCTTTTCTTGGGGGCAATCCATTGTAACATTTGTGATTCAAAAACCTAAGGTAAACCCTTTAGACACTATAATAGCTTGTCATGGGAATTTATTCTATTATGGGGAAATGAAGCATGAAATCCCAAACCTAAGAGGACTAGGAACTCATTATCATGATCTGAACTTTGCTTGGATAGATTTTAATAAATCTACATTTAATCTAGTTCAAGATACTGGAGCTTTTATAACAGAGAACCATAGAAACGGACACCTTTACTGGCTTGATACTGAAACTGATGTTTTTAATAATGTATTTGCCTTAGATTCTTTTTTACTAGACTCTATAGATGGTTCATGGAGAGGATTTCGCGAAGACACCTTATCCAAAAAAAATATCTTAAAAATAAACATCACATTAAAAGGATGTGGAATTGAAATTGAAAAAACAAAAGGATATTATAAAAAAGATTATTTATATAAATACACGTTAAAAGACAAATTTAATATTGAAGTCTCTAAGTGGAAATTATCACTGAAAAACCCAAAAATAACCTGGATAACAATTGGTGATGAAGATGTGAAATATTTTGAAAAATCAATTCCTAAATCAGTCCTTAAACCATACAAACAGACGTTAAACTATCAATAATGAAAAGGTTATTATTGCTTTTCATCTTAATTAATCATTCTACCATTGGTCAGAATAAAATCACTTTTAAAATTCGTAAAGCCCCAGATTTACTTGAAACAATTACAACGCATTCATTTTTTGGAAATAGAAACAATACTGGTTTTAAAACACAGAATTATGATAATCCGTTATTCATAAAATTATATAAAAACAATACTTTTTTAATGTTCAACTCAGATCTAGTTGGTGATTCAATAGGTATGGTATATCATTATTTCAATAAAGAAAAAGATGTTTACAGAGGTAACTTTAAATTAGATGCAAATAATAGTTTTGAGTTAAACGTTTTAAAAGGAAATATAAACTGCAATATCAAACTAAAAACTGTAGCTACTAAAGTTGGCGGAACAGCTTCCATGAAGAATAAATTTAATTTCATCATGTATAAAGGAGTACTTTCTCGCAGTTTCACAGGAAAAGTAAAACCAAGTTTGTTCCCTGCTGACGGGGTAACTGATTTACTCGAAATGTACCCTTTAAAAACTTATTATAAGTTGATAAACTTAAGCGAAGAAAACCAAGAGGCATTAAAATTACTATATCCTGAAATGTTCAAAAATGAACATAAGGACTCTACAAACACATCAAGTAATTGAATAAAAAGTAAAGATGTCAAAAAAACACAACAAAACTTTTGTCACCTAAATAAAAACGGTTAAATTCGCACCTCGATTAGGAGGTGCCATAGCTCAGTTGGTAGAGCAAAGGACTGAAAATCCTTGTGTCGCTGGTTCGATTCCAGCTGGCACCACTTTAAAGCTAAAAGCCGTTGATTTTTCAACGGCTTTTTTTGTACTACTAATTTGCCAAAATCAAGACACCTCTCTTTATCACTCTTAGAGCATTCGCAAAGAAGAACTAAGGAATTACCTGGAAAAACAAACCTATAAAAAAAATAAACTCAACCTATTAATCTTATGCATTTATTCCCATATCGCCTTTTTATTTTAACACTCTTATTTTCAATATCCTCATGTATAGATTCCAAAAAAAAGGACACTTCCGAAACTGCTATTCATGATACCGAACTAACCCAAAAAAATCCCAAATTATGCTGTGAAAAACCTAAGGCTCAGTTAATTATTCGTCAAAGTCCAACAAGCCGATCTAATACTTATTTAAATACGGTATCGGATTACTTAAACAAGGAAGTAAAGGATTCTATGGTTCTCATTAAAGGAGGAACTTTCTTAATGGGATCTAGCGATTCGAAAATGGCTTTAAAACGAGAATTCCCACAG
>Ga0115006_10003219_pt1 | contig 11021 bp, 4 predicted proteins | sample ArcOceMetagenome_3_FD_88943 | JGI IMG/M metagenome (GOLD analysis project Ga0115006, IMG submission 88943) | Marine eukaryotic phytoplankton communities from Arctic Ocean - Arctic Ocean- Svalbard ARC20M Metagenome | ecosystem: Environmental > Aquatic > Marine > Oceanic | place: Arctic Ocean...
CAGCCACAAATGCTATTCTGCAAACCTTGTGCGACAACGAGGTAGAAAGCGCCGATGATGCTGTCATCAAGCTGATGAAGAGGATAGAAAATGAACTTATCGTCCAGATTGCTGGAGGGAGAAATCATTTTTTGTGCCTTACATCCGAAGGCCGCATCTATGCCTTTGGCACGAGCATGCAGGGGCAGATGGGGTTTCTAGCGACCAGTCCCGCCGCTGTGTGGCATTGCATCAGCATCAATGCAACTTCAAAGGCTTCGATGCTGCCGTTGGGTGCCAAAGTGGTGCAGGTAGCGTGCGGGGCCGACCACTCCCTTGCCGTTGTTGATAATGGCTTGGTCTACGGGTTTGGAAACAACGCCAACGGACAGGTTGGCCTCCCTGACGGCGTCGAGATCCATGAGCCAACTGTCTTGTTGAAGTTTGAGCGCATGTCCTCAGCGGCGCTGCTCAATGCCAAAGGGGTCTACGTTCGGACAGATTTTGACGTCGTCTCGACAGATATTCCGTGGGTCGTCGCTGCAGCATGTGGCGATGGGCACTCGGTCTTCCTCACAGCCTCGGGCCAAATCTTCGCCTGCGGCGACAACAGTTCAGGCCAGATTGGCTACAGCGGGGGTGCACTTTGCTATGATCAAGATGACGTGTTCGAGTCGTTGATGGAGGATCGCCTCTACGACGGAGGTGCAGGGGGTGAGCTGGCGGTCACTGATGCGAGCATCGGCGCGTCAGAGATCCTGCAGTTTCAGGTGCCCATCCTGCTCGAGGGCGGACATGTGCCAACAACGGCATCAATGGTGGCGTGTGGGAGTAGGCACACATCAGTTGTGTCCCACAACGGGCGTGTTTACATTTACGGCGGGGTCCCCAAGCGAGCCACGGACCCCACGTCAAAGAGCAAGTACAGCGGCAACCTTGTCTGGCGCACGGAGCATAATCCCAGCCTCCACTTGGACGCCGATGCGTATGCTTCCAGTTTGGTCTACCATGGAGACCCCGAAAAGATTGTCCACATCGCGTGCTGCGGGGACTTGACGTTGGTGAGTTACTTCAAGACATCCGAGGCTTCGGGCCACAATACGCCGAGCAATTTGGACAAGTCAGTCTTCTGGTGGGGTCCGGACGTCACGCCATCGCTCATGCAACTTCAGTATCAGATCCCTAAGAGTCCGCCACCGGGGTTCCGCCCATGGGATACGCCGGTGTCCCATGCGTGGACACGTGGCGTGGCCTTTTCAAACTCTCGCCTCAAGACTTCTGATGCCTTTATGCGATCCAACACGCCTGGCTCTCCCGGACCGGACGTGGATCAGGACGTACTGGTGAATCCAGAGAAGATGGAGGACTTAATTTCGCTGCTACGTATGATGAACAGACTGTACATGGCGTGTCGCTCCATGCATCCCGCGGTGCGCGAGGAGGCTGTCACGTTGTGGGGCAGTCAGGAGCGCTTGCTCATCGAAGCTGAGCGCAAACATAGCTTCATGAAAGCACGGCCAGATTTTGGCGAGATCCTCGATGGAATCTCTCGACATTATAATCTGACCCTGGGCGAAAAGCGACAAATAGTCATGGGCAGTCAGTTGGTGCTGTACCGCACAACACAGAAACGTCAGGTCATGGCAGACGATGACGTGAATTTCCTCTTCTCCATTGGAGTCGAAAGCATGTGGCGCCCGCATTTGTTGCATGACCGTCTGTGGAATGGGCCGTCAGACACCCTCACTCAAGGGAGCCTGGCGAATACGAAACTGGACTTGTCCTTGCATCCGGGGCCCTTCGTGCTGCTGGCAGAAGACATACTAGATGTCAAGCTCGAGGCCGCGAGTATAAAGACCGAGTATAAAGACCAGCGATCGATTGTAGAGGCGGTTAGAGAGCTCGCTCCTCGCGTCGACTTAGCCATGTTGTTCCTGTGCAGACGGGGCAATACTTCTTCCGACAACACCAGTACCGTCATCGGGCAATTACTCAGCAAAGAGTACTATGTGGAGGTTAAGACTGGCGCGGGCCCTAATACGGCCACGGATTCCCACATTTTTATTGAAATTGTAGGCACAAACGGGACGTCGGGAGAGCGATCGCTGGTATATTCTGACAACGCCAATGCCTTTGAAAGCGGGCAGACTGACATCTTCAGCCTCAGTTGTACGGAGCTGGGGCACATCAAGAAAATCGTGCTGCGCAATGAAGGCGCTGCCGTCAAATCCATCTGGAAGCTCGACGAGATCCGCGTTTGGCAGGCAGGAAACGAGAAGCTCGTCTACGATTTCCCGTTTTATGGGTGGATGGACCCTCGGATTCCAGGTATACACATGCACATGCCACATGCACATGCACATGCACATGCACGCGCACATGTACGCGCACATGCACATGTACGCATGTGCGTGCGCCGATCTATCTCTCTTCTTCTTCTCTCTCTACCACCCCCCCAACCCCACCCCCCAGCCCCCCTTCCTCTCTCTCAGACTGAATCACATAGGCAACGCCCTGCGGTGTGTGTGTATGTGTATGCGTGTGTGTGTGTGTGTATAATGTATATATATACATACACACACACACACACACACACACACACACACACATGTATATCGCACAGGGGATTTCATGCGGCAGGAACTTTGGTATGATCCTGTCGAGGAGGCACGCGAGCGTTACGAGTATCAGATCAAGGTGCTCACGCAAGACAAACCGAATGCTGGCACACTGGCCAGTGTCTTTTGTATCCTATATGGCGAACAAGGGGACAGCAAAAGGCAACGTCTCGACGAGACCGAGGGCCATAGGACCCACCGCCTCTTCCAGCGTGCGTCCACTGACACCTTCCTGGTGCCTGTCGCCGCCGATCTCGGCAACCTGACCAAATTGGTTATTGGTACCACGAGCTGGGGAGGACAGTCGAGCTGGATGCTGGAAGTGGTCGAGGTCAAGAGGCTACACAGGGGTGCGTCCCCTGATGAGGCTCGGATCGCTCCCGTCTCAAAGTTCTATCACCGCTCCGACACCCCCATCGGTCTCAAGCGCGGATACTGCCAGGTTGAGCTGTACCCCGAAGCAGACGGGAGGCGTGGAGAGAGGCACAATGTTCCCCAGTCCTCGTTGACTCCTTCCGAGGGCTCGTATGAGCTGTCCGTTGATATCTACGTATCATCACCCGAGGTCAAAGGCGAGGTTCTGTTGACGGCCATTTTTATACCCGAGTCGCATCCCAGCGCCAGGGTGCGCGGCCATGATTGGCAGGAGGCTAAAGAGAACTACCCCGGCGCAAGCTCTCAGGACAATGCGAATACTCCTCGAGATCCAAGTTCAATTTCTGAGAGCGCCGTGCCTCTGAAATTGTTGGATCCTGAGGCGCAAGAGCCCGGGCAGTCGCAATTTGCTGCACCGAGCAACGACGAGCAGGACAAGGCGCCGAAAAAGGCAGAGGACAAGAGCGCTAGTGCCAACAAAGTCTATGTGCTACCGGACAATTTTTATGCGAGTCTTGACGATTCGAGGTCGGAAGGTACTGTGACGTACAAGCTGCCAACCAACAGCACCCTGAGACTGACTCGTTCCGGCGGCACATACCGCATTATGACCCGATCCGTCAAATTCGCCTCGGGCACTTACGACATGAGCGACGTGACGAAAAGTGGTGACATCGTCGTCAAGAACCGTCGCGAGCAAGCACGATACAGGGTGAGCGTGTTCACGGGCAACTTTCCAGAAGCTGGCACGACGGCAAACGTGCAGGTGATTCTGCAAGGTGATGACGGTTCGAGGACGAGCGTGCTGGATCTCAATACATCCGCCCGCTTGACACCTCAAAACGCTGCTGGGCCACCGTCGTCGAAAACTGCCAGGGCTCAGGCCATGCTCGAGACAGGACAGCGTAAATTCAACCACATGGTCAATCCGTTTGCACAAAACTCGGAGGCCGTCTTCGAAGTTGTCGCCGAGGATGTGGGCGTTGTTGCTGAGGTGATCATTTGGCATGACAACAGTGCGCGTTCCCTGGCCTCGCTTAATCCCCTGTACACGCCTGCATGGTACTTGCATCGTGTTGAGGTGCTCCACGAGGGACGTATTGCACCTGAAGGCAAGGAGAATGCGACATTCGAGGTGGTTGGTGAGGATGACCAGAAGTCGCGAGTATTTGTGTGCCGCAAATGGCTTACGAGCAGGGATGCCAAGCTGGGGACGCGAGCACGGCTTGTATACAATGATCTGCAGCAGTACGAGTCGATCATCAACACCTACGACTTCGCCATTGTGCTGCCAAAGCAGCGCCTCGTTGACATGAAACAGAAGGGCCTTCCCTTCGACTCGCTCGTCTTGTTTAGTGAGCGCGTGCCGCTGGGTGCGAAAATTACGCTTCCAAAGGGCCGGGTGGAGCGAGTGATCTCGAATGAATCAGTCATGTTTTGCTTCAAGCAACAGCTCGGTCTGCATCTCGGCACCTTGTGGCGAGCTATGTTTGTCAAGAACGGTGATGCCTTCGAGCCTTCCTTCAAGGGGCTGCGTGTGCTCGTCACGTGCTACGAAAGAGCTGCCTACAACACAGTGCACTTGACGCCCTCGCTTGTCAATGAATCCTTGGCAAACACGACGCTCGCCAATGTGACAGCGAGCTGTAGCGCAGTGCCCTGGGCCAAGGATTTTCCCCTGAAATCGGTGCTGCGGGTCTCGGACCGGCAGCAAGCTGCTGAGCCGGCTGCATACCTCTACAGCTCTGAGCCCAATGAGGAGGAAGTGGAGGAAGACGAGATCGTACCCTATGCCTCGGGCTTGCAGAAAGTTCGCGCGGATCGGCATGCCGACTCTCGGAGCCTCCTTGCGTCGCTCGAGATTTGGAAAAACATCTTTGAGTCCGATGACTTTGACGAGGAGGAGTCACTGCACGAGATGATTCCAGCGTGTGCTCGCATGACCTTGGTGCAAATCGCCAAACGCGGCTCGCTCATCACCGAACACCTCTTTGAACACGGCCGGGTCTTCAACTTCGACCAATTCCCGCTCAAGTTGGCGCGCGAAGTGGAGGCGCACAAGGATTTGGCCATCATGAATTCGGTCGCCTTGAACTTTGACAAGTGGCGCTTGATGCAGAGCAACTCGTATGAGCTTGAGGAGATCTCAGCAGCGCAGTGCTTTGCGTGGAACATGCTGTATTGGGTGTGCTGCACCAACCCGCCCGATCAGAGGGCCGTCGCCTTCATCATCCAACGCGCGGGCTTTGAGAAAGACGACGACGAATCGGATCAGTGCTTGTACAACGTGGACGGGTTGCAGGCCGACTTTGCCCTCCTGCTGCATTATATTGTTTTGAGGCAGATGGCCAAGGAGGACGTCCTGGCGCAACAGGAAGCGCACGTCGAGGCCCTGATGCGCAAAGTTGTCGTTGAAGAAGTCCGCCTCTCTTGGAAGCGCCGCTTCAGTCGGTTTGCCAACAAGTGTTTGCGGGCCGTGGTCTTTCCCTTCTTGTTTGTCCTGGTCGCGCTGCACGTGGTGCTCAACATCATTTTTATGACTGTCATTCAGTGTCTGGGGAGCTATTGGAGCGATCGGATGATGTTCTCCAAATTCACAGACGCGAGCGTGCTGCAGCCGACACGGAAAGAAAACCGGCGCATGGCCGACCAGTGGCGCAAGACTTGCACGGGCAATTACAAGTGGCTCAGCCGCCGCTGGCCCATCACTCAAGAGGAACGCAGGCGGCGCGAGAAGAAGCTGCTACTTGTCGGCCCATGGAGGGACTTCTGGTTTGAGTCCCGGCGCCATTTTATGATGATGATGGTGCCCTACCTGTCCAAGATCGGCTGGGACATGACCAAGTGGTTCATGGTCGGGACCACTGAGCACTCCACTCTGTCAGCCAAGAGCACCGCGGTAAGGCAGAAACAGTCATGCTTGCCTGCTGTGTTGTTGAGTCCTCAGGTCTGTCTCAGGAGGGTGGTGTGTGTATAGCGAACGCGTGCGCCTGTGGCTGTAGCTAATGGATGCGCCTGTGCGCAGTGCCGGAAGCGCGAACAGGTGTTGGAGGAGCTATGTTCCTTGAAGCCTGTCCACCAACACCGTTCCAGATTTGCCACGCAGTTGTTCAAGGGGCAGGCGCTGGCCAGCTTTGTGGTGCTGCTGCTGCTCATCATCTGCATCTTGCAAATGCTGGGAGTCGAATGGCTTGGGCTCACAGCGCACTGGGACAAGGGCTCAGATCTCACAGAAGAGTTGCGCCGCTCCTTGGTCGAAAACGACTTTGATGAGGAGCACAACGTCTTCACAGACATCGCCAACTGGGAGGATTGGTGGAACTTTGCCCACTTCTCGCTCACCCCATTCTTGACGGCGACGCAGGCATACCAAGGGCTAGCGTACCCGGGAGACTTGCGAGTCAGCCCCGTGCTTCTGCGCCAAGTGCGCACAAAGCCGGACGCCGACGGTCAGCTGCCTACATGGGGCTCGGGGCCGTCCAGGATAAGGGAGGAAAGCGCCCCGCTCACGACGGGCATGTGCGTGGAAAGGGGCCAAGACGACGCGAGTGCGCGCGATGGCTGTGTCTGGTCCAGTCCGCCGAGCTCTGGCACTCTCTCGTCCTACACATACGGGAAGATGTACAGGGAGTATCCTGCGGCGGGTTATGTCGTGGAACTTAACAAAGGGAACGTGGTAGAGAAGTTGGAGGCGCTGCAAAAGGGGGCGTGGCTGGACGCAGCAACCAGGTTTGTATCCGTGGAGGCGATGATCTACAGCAAATCCCGCCATCGCGTCGCCTACTTGAACCTTGGCGTCGAGGTTTCGGCCACAGGGTGGCACGAACCTGTGGTCACAGTGGTCAGCTTCAAACCGGCGCGCTTTAGACTGGAGCACTTCGTATATTTGTTCCTGTTTGCGCAGAGGCTTGGCGAAGAGGCCATTCACCTCCTGCACCTTGGCCCCAAGGGCTACTTTGCGAGCGGCGCCAACATTCTCAATCTCATCTTGGCCGTGGTTGTCTTCGCCATTTTCGTGTGTCAGTCGATAATAATGGATGGCATGGCGGGCGTCAACTTCAGCGATCCCGACCCTTGGTTGCCGGCAAAAGGCCAGTTCTCCATGTATTATGCTGTCATCACCACAGTGCAGGTGCAACGGGTATGCGCGGCAACGGCGCTGCTCATGAGCGTCTTGAAGTCCCTCGTCCACTGCGTCTCCCTGCCCGTGTTCGGCCCAATCGGTACCCAATCTACCAAATCCAACCCGTGCCGCGCCGCGCCAAGTGCCCTACTCTGCCCGTGCGTGGCTTGCTCCCCTCTTTGCTGCTCAACGGAGGTGGATCAGTGCGCACTGACGCGCCTACTGCCTCCCCATCCTTGTGCTTACCCATGTGCTTGCACAACACAACAGTTTTGGGCATTTTCGAGCTGTTACGCCAGCCTGTCATTCCCTTCTTCCTCCTCTGCTATCTGGTTATCTTAGTCGGATTTTCCTTCTGCTTCTTCATCCTCGCGGTCAGACCTTGCATATGAATGCATTATTTGTGTCGCACGGCGCATTGCACACCTCTCCCTTTCCTCCCGCCTCTTTTCCGTGCTGCTTTGAAGAGATAAGGGCATGCTGTGCGGGCCCATCTGGCGTCATGTTGGCAGCCTGCCAGAATGAGCCAGTGGGTTTGCCGTGTTTCCACTAGTTTGCTGTCGCTCGGGTTTTTTCATGGTGGGTTGCGTGACGGGGCGTTGCGCTGACGGAACGGGTGCGGCGCAGACGGACATCAAGGAGTGGACCTTTCATAGCTTGTGGATGGCCTTGGCGTCCATGATTCAGGCGGGGCTGGCCGGCGACTTCGACTTTTCTGCCTATCATCGGATGGACGCGACAGTGGGGCCGATCTTGTTCCTCTTCATGTTGCTGCTCACGCAGATCATCATGACCAACCTTCTCATCGCCATCATCTCGAGCGAATATGATAAAGCCAAGATCAAAGGCGAGCGCATGTGGAAGAACGACATGGCCGCCTTCATGGCCAATGACCTCATCCGCAACCTGCCTGTCGATTCGTCTGGTACTATCGACATGCTGTCGTCGGCGATGCTTGTCGGCCATGACATGCGAATGACAAGTGCTTCTTCATGATTTGCAAGTGGCTGTCTGTCAGCGTCTACCAACTGAACAGCAACAGTATGTAGAAATGTGTTGAAATTAAGATATAAGGGACCCGAGTGTATTGGTAAGGTAAAAGATTCTCGGCTTTCTCGTTCACCGGCTTGGAATGCGAGTGAATTCACAGCATGAATTAATGCAATTTGGTTGTTGGCAACAACAGCCCGCAAATTTATCACACAAGTTCAAGTTGTAAATTATCTAGCTCTTTAAAAAGTCCGCGTGCATCACTGCTGAGAGAGAAGGTTGTCACAAAGATCTCCACACGTCTCATTCGCAGGCCTCGCGGCCTGCCCCCATGAAGATGCCGCGATCTCTTCCAACTCCACACTGCACACCAAGCGCGCGTGAGGAGCATGAAGTATGCAGGAATGACGCAGATCTGACCCCGTGTTCCTTCGCGCCGCAGCAACAGTGCAACCGTGATATGCAAGTTTAGATTTAGGCGGGAGCTACCTTCGCGCGGCTATGAGGGCAGCATCGAGGGAGGTGGCTCGATTTACGCCCAGTGGAGAGCCAGCTGGCGAAGGTGATACTGACTGGTCCTTGGCTACTCCCATGGTCCGCATGCCTTCGATTTCTTGAGATCCAAACACCTGCAATTCCCACATTACACATATCAATCCTCCGTCTCGCTTGGCTCTCCTGTGAGCATGGCATGCATTGCGCAAGTGCACCAGAGTCGCTTGGACTTTGACTTGCTTGGTGCCGTGGGCATTTGGAAAGCAGTCGACGGACTCGAGCGCAGATGCTGTAATCTGAGCAGCCGTCCGCCGATGTTGCAAAACCCTGGGGGACTTCCCTCCACGTCCTTGCCCGACCGCCTCTTCCTGGCCATGCGGCCCTCCATCGTACAAGAGCGCTCGAGAGCTTTTGTGAGCGTCGGTCCGTGCTAATATCGTTGATTCGCCTGCCGGTGTGTTTGAGTCTGTGTTGATGTTCACGCACACGCATTTCGCTCGCGCTAGATCTCATAAAAGTAGGTGGGCACGCAGAAACATGCACGCAGCGCACGTACCGCTGGCCAGCGGGAGATGGGACAGAGAGAAGGGCTTCGGGCTCATGATTCGCGGTCGCGGCGTCAGAGACAACGAGAGCGCGGGCGAGACGGCACTTGCGTTCTCAGCCAAGGTTGAGCCATTTTCATGCACATGTGAGCTTGGCCGACGCAAAGGTTTAGCGTGGGGAGTTGCGGTGTCTGTGCGCGTCTCCTGGCCCTGGGGAGAAGCCGGCGCCATGTCGCGCATAGCCTGTGGCAAGGCGCACGCAGGCATGCCCACTTACTGTCATTGCCAAAAGACGCCACGGTAGCTCTTCGAAGCAATTCAGGGTTGGACAGCGCAGGATGGGCAAAGGGCTTCAGCGCAGCGGAACGAATACTCAGTCCCGCCCGCATGTCAAGTCGCAGCCTCATGCAAACGTGCCTAGAGATTCGGGGAGCGCGCGTAAGAGAGGGCGCACATGACACAAAACTTACAGCCAGCATGTCGGCAAGGGCGGGAGATGTAGGCCGTTTGCCGGGACCAAACAGCTTCTCCTCGTATTCTCGCTCTTCTCGTTCCAACGTCAGGATCCTTTCTCTCTCTCGTTGTCTCTCCCTCTCCTTGTCAAGCTCCGTCCCGCGTTCCCTTGCCCCATGCGCTTGGCTGGGGCGGTTGCTGGACACTTTAGGCCGGGGGGATGCGGCAAGAGGAGGGTCGGGAGGGCGGAGGTCGTCAGCCTCTTGGAGCACCTTTTCTACCTTCTGCAGCTTTGTTGAGATAGGGAGAGGCTGGCGGAAGGCTTGATCGAAGACGAGCGCTTCAGCTGACGAGTCCGACCTTACGGAGCAGTACGTCTCCGACACCGACGCCGACGCCTGCGAACAATAAGCGTTGCTTGAGCTATGACTCCCGGCACGCCCTGCACCAGCGTTTTCCAGCATGCTGGCTTGTACCCTCCCTGTTCTCCCCTCACCCGCACCCACCGGCCTTGCCGAAGGCGCGGCACTGCTTCTTAAGGTGTGTCTGCGGTTTTGTTCTTCGCTGGAACCCTGAGCAGGCAAGGGATTGGTTGGAAGCGGCGCGGGCAAGCACAAGATGCGGTCGCCCTTGTCTCCACCCGGTCCTTGCTGAGCGGGAGGAGGAGGAGAGGAGGAAAGGCGTCGAGAGCGCAGGCCCGATTGCCGAGCCTCGAGAATGAGCTCAGAAGCAAACTGTTCGGCGCAAAAGTCCTCGCCTTCCATCACCGCACTCACAAGCAGCTGCTGCACGTGCGTGTGCGCACCCTCTACGTCGTGCAACGCTTCTTCCTCAGCTCCGCACCTAGCCACCACCATGGTCCCGGTCTCGACGGGCTGAGCGGCGCCGGCGACGGCGGAGCCAGCTGGCGAGGACGCAAGGGTAGTGCGCGAGGAGTGCTGTGAGTGTGAGTTGGCGGGGCCTCTCGGGGCCTGTGGGATGTTCAGAACGGGGGGGGGCGCCGCGAGTTTGATCGGATGGGGCGGATGGAGCACCTTGCCTCCTTGATCTTTCACCTTCTGCGCCGCGCTAGCAAGCTGGGAACGCAGGTCATCGCGTTCCTTCTTGAGAACGTCGATTTCCCTCAAGTCGTGCTGCCGCGCGGCGGCGACGCTGCTGGCGTGCTCCTCGGCACCGAATTTCAGCTGCGCCAGTTCCTCCACGGCCATGTCCTTCTGCTCCAGCTCGTGTTTTAGCGTCTCAGCGAGATGTTCCAACGTCTTGCTCTTGCGCGCAAGCACTTGAGCCTCCTGTTCCAAGCTCTGAATGCGTGCATCGCGATTCAGCAGCTCGTCTTTCCGCTGCGCTGCAGCCCTTTGCATCACCGAAAGATCGTCCTTCAACGCCGTGGCCTGCTCGGAACTGTGCCCCAGCTGCTCCTTGGCTTGTCGAAGCTGCGCCGCC
>Ga0115006_10003222_pt1 | contig 11020 bp, 6 predicted proteins | sample ArcOceMetagenome_3_FD_88943 | JGI IMG/M metagenome (GOLD analysis project Ga0115006, IMG submission 88943) | Marine eukaryotic phytoplankton communities from Arctic Ocean - Arctic Ocean- Svalbard ARC20M Metagenome | ecosystem: Environmental > Aquatic > Marine > Oceanic | place: Arctic Ocean...
AAGTCCCTTGTTTGCATGTTGCCCTTGTTTTACAAGATCTTTTGAAAAAGCTAAATATGCGACGGCACAACAAAGCACAAACGCCCGCGCGCGCTCGCTCATCCATCAGCCATCACGATATCACGATCACCTCACGCCTCACGCCTCACAGTCTCACAGTTGCCTCTCAGAGTTCTGCTTGATTGCTTGAGTGTCTACTGCTACACATGAGCAAAAACAGATGATGCAATCCGAACCTGATACAACCCCTGATGATGAGCACCATTACTGCTGCGTCGAATGCCTTGCGCCTAGCCCAACTCTGTACCGGCGCTACACCACCCATGCATCAGTGAAGCTAACACGATGTCCTGGATGCGGCCTTGACATCGACCCCTACGTCGAGCGTGAGGCGATGCTCATTGCCTTTGACATTGTCCTTCATCGCATCGCGGCGTACCGCCACGTGCTGTTCAATCGCAATCCGTTCGCCGACTTTTGTCCGGCGGCGTCCGTCGGTCGGTCGGTCAAGTTTGCCCTCGGCTTGTCGATACTGGATGCCTACATCAAGTTTGAGGCTTTGCGCTTTCGGTTGTATTCCGCCGACCCCTCCATGTTTTTACATTTGTTGGCGTGGTCATTCTTGGAGCAAATGGCATTGGTCATTGGGACCATATTGGCCGTGCTGCCGCTACTCGGCAGCAGCTTTGACATGACTCCTGGCAACGTCAATACAAACGATTCTTCTTCTTCGACGGCGATGAGCAGCCACACTGTAGATCGACATGCACCGTCAAGAGGCTACATAATTTCTCGGATATTACTGGCCATCATGCTGCCCAGTACCTTCAAGGCCGTCACGATATTTGTTCACATATGGGAGAACTCGCCTACAACGCGAGCTCTTGGCTCCGTCTTTGTTGCATCTATGCAGTGGAGTGGCGTTCACTGCTGCATGGAACGTGTTATGAAGTGGATTGTTGATGCTCAAAGATCATCTCCACGGAACAGAACGCGACTTCTTGAGAGAATGATTTTAGTGATACCTGGATGTCCCCTCATCGGAGGGTTCATCCTACGGTTAGTGATTCCGTTTATGGTTGGGATCCTTCTGAATGTGCCCATATTGATGAGGCAGTGTTCAGGAGTACATGTGCTCGTATCTTTTGGCAACATGATGAGCCAAGAGCAGACATGTTTACTTTAGAGATGACCATGGCCTGTGACTTTCTTTGATCTCCAACAGCGAATTTGTGTGTGTTGCCGTATACACATGTTAGATCTACATGTACCGGTCGGTAAGTCTGGACTGTATATGCAGGGAAGCCAGAGACCAGAGGATTTAATCTTGCTTCGTGCCTAGGTAGCATATGTACAGTAAATAGCAAGCAAGGGACCCTTGGATTAAGAGCCACTCAAGGTGATTCAGAGATTCGGGCATATTTACTTCGAGGAATTTTCGTCCGTCCGCCGTCCACCCGCATCCGCCGTTATCGATAGCGATGCGTATCCGGCGGTGCGGTTTGCTCTCCTGAGCTCCTGAGACTGCTCCGGCAAAGTCGGCAAGCAGTAGTAGCAAGGAGGTAGCCCTCTACTCCACTAGACTACGTAGCTAGGTACTTAGTACGCCTAATACAGCCAGTTGATGTTCCAGCATGATAGCCAACCAACGGAGCAGTCGTACTTCTAGTAGCATGTGCCGCCGACGGCGGTGCAATACATGTCATTCTCGCCGTCTCCCTCCGGCGATCGTTCTCCTTGGCGCCCTCGGTCTCCTCTACAAGGGCCTCTCCGCATGTCACGCCGTTGATCTCAAGTCGTACATCTATGGCAGCGGCAGCAGCGACGACGGTGCCGAAGGCGAGGGGGCTGCATCCCGCAGCCGCAGGCCTGTGCGGCTTCCCAGGGTCGTGTCGCGCGACGTGGAGACCAGCGTCGCCGCGGCCGATTGGCCGACGACCATCCTCAGCCCGCTTTGTGAGGCATGGGCCTTCCTCGATGCCGGAGATGGGAATGATGATGGCAGTGGTGGTGATGGTAACGCCGAGAACGGGGGTTCAACGTGGAGGTATCTCGATGCGCTCACGGCGAATGCGGATGGGGCCATGCCCTCCTCGTACGACGAGGCCATCGAGATGGCCGTTCGCTCCGTGGCACTTGGACCATCTGCTGGTGGTGGTGGTGGTGATGATGACAACAACAACAATATCATTGCAAAATCATTCGATGAATCCTTCCAGGGACGTCTCCTCCGTTACAATCTGGCGCTGAGGACGTACAGTCCCCTGTGCGAGCTGCATCGCACATTGGCCAGAGATACTGCCATTGGATCTGGGCTGTACAGACCAATGTCGCTTGATGGCATTGAAACAACACCGGCATCCCTTCCAAATGCGTTTGCGGTGCTCTACCCAGCTGGAACCGTCGCCACCGATGCGGAGCAGTTGGTCGAGGCCTATCTTGGTCAGCAGCGCGACGATGTTCGTGCTGCACCGGACGGAGATGGCAATGAGTCGCCTCTGCTCCCTGGAGAGCGGACGCGGATCGGCGACAGCAGGACGCATCTCGTTATTCTGTATGGACAAATGGGCACTTCCAAATTCCGTCATTTCTACAAATTACTCTCCGTCAATAATGTCCCCTTCGTTGTTCGGAGCATGGGCGCCGTTGATTTTGAGGAGGCCGGCGTCGACATCGGCGCCGGGCAAGAAGGTGTCGTAGGCTTGACGGGACTTACCGCGACCAAGACCACCTTGCAGGGATATGGCGTCAGATTGGACATTCGAAATCTGGAGTACAAGGTTTTTGATGACAAGGCCGATGCCAGCGGCAATGCTGATGACGACACTGAAGACGACGAATATGCCGAAGGTGGAGGCGGCGGTCCTACCGCAATTCGGCCGGAGTTTTTGGCAGGCTTCAACTTGACCAAATTGGTCGAGAGGTCGTCGTTGTCGGGCGATATCATCAATGACGAAGAGAATGCAACTCGACAGATCCTTTCGGTTATGCAACATAAACTCATCGAATCAGATCACGTTCAGTCCTTCAAGGGTCAGACGGTACCTCCCCAGTGGCAGCGCCGCGATCTGCCTTTACAGGCGGCGCATGTTGTATCCAGCGCGTCGGATCCGCTTTGGGCTTTGCAAGATGTGTCCCAGAACCTCCCAAGCCATGCATCGACGCTAGTTGAGGTAGCTGTCCCAGATGAGGTTCGCATTGCGGCCGAACTTGCGACGGAAATACCAGTTGTGGCCTCCGCCAGGGGCGATCAGGGGCCATTCGCCTTGCTCGTCAACGGGCGTCGCATTGCGGTGCAACGTCCCAGCTTCAATCTCTTTGAGCTTATGAACATCCTACGGGAGGAGAATGCCCTCCTCGTTGATCTTGAAAAGAGCTTGGGAAATCACCTAGGCCCCAAGGGCTTAGCGGCTGTGCAGAACATGATTGAAATGGGTGAGATAGCCCTGGACACGGCTGGGTCCAAGAATGGCAGCAGTAAGAAGACGGAGTCTGATTTGATAGACGATCCGATTTTTGGTGAAGACGAAGATGACGACGAAGAAGACAACGGCTCTGGTGGTGCCGGGACAACATTTCGGATTGATGTTGGCCGCGGATACCGTGGTGCAGTCACGTATATCAACGACATTGAGCGCGATCCTCAGTATCGTCAGTGGCCCCGATCAATCGAGCAAATGTTGATGATGGCCCAATTCGGCCAGGCCCCCACCGTTCGACGCAACATGTTTACCATGCTCCTTGTCGTCGATCCGCTTTCAGGTAACGAAAGTCGCACGCTGGACATGGCTATCCAGTTGATCCAGGCCAACCTCCCGATACGTCTTGGATTTTTGTTTGTCTCCGAAACCGATATTGACTCTTGCAAGGCTGCCGTCTCTTCTAATGGTAGTGGTGACGGTGGCGATAGCTGTTTCTTTCCGCCCTTGGACATTGGTGATGCCGTGGATTTGTCTGATGTCAAAGGCATTACGGCGACAACAAAGGCGGCCTCGCTGCTTGTTGAGAATTTGGTTCAAAAACATGGCGGTATGGCTTCGCTCGGCTTCGTGGACATGATGCTGTCGACCTGGAAGGGCAAATCAAGTCTTAAGGACTTGATTGAGATATACGTAGATTTTTTGCGACGATCGCAACTTATTGGTACGAGCAGTGGCGCAGTTGAGGATGCATTGGTGGTCCTCGGCAATGACACAAGGAGAGATCCTGATGACATGAAAAGCACATACGTGGACTACGCCATGGCGGTGGAATTCGCCTTGAACAAATCCATCCGACCGGGAATGAGCTTTCTCAATGGTCTGCCTTTACCAGATAGTCCGCAGGACATGCAACGCACATTCTTTGAAGAACAAAACAACGTCATGCAGTTGGCTACGAGCGGAGCCATCACGGATACCAAGTGAGTGACTTGTGGTTTGCAACTTCCGATTGTCGCGCCGCTACTGAAGAATGTTTTGTCGAAAGCATATCTTCTGCATTTTCTTATGCATTTGCAATCTTTGTTTGATTTCTACTTCAATTGTCCATGTATGATACATATAGGCCCAAATCGATTTACGGAATGCTCCTTACCGGGGACAATGTCCACGCGAGACATCATCCACTTCTCATGGAATCAAAGGGACGATACTTCAACGTCGACCATGGATTCGGACACGAATCTCTTCGAAGTCCAACGAGTCATGATCCCAAGGCGGTGTCTTTGATCGGCAGCAAAGAGGAGAATTCGCCAGCTCCCTTTGTCGTTGAAGCATTTGTGGACCTGAAGTCAAAAGAAGGGCAGCAGATGGTCATTGACTTTATCGAATCAATGGAAGCTTTGTCCTCACACCTTGGCGGCGACTCGATCTCTGCCGTTTATCGCATCATCCCCACTGCTTCTTCTTCTGACGAAGGCTCGTTAGTAACAAAAGTGATGGCCCAAGCACGTCAACTTGAAGCTTCTGCCCTCAAAGCATTTGTCGCCGCTTGCCTTGGCAAAAACGGTAGTGAAATCGAGTCGATCCTCTCATCCATCCCAGACTTATCAAATGAGGGCCGCGATACCATTCAAAAGGCGCTAGCCGCTGATGACGAAGCAATCCAAACACCGAAAGTTCCCGATGAAAACCTTCCCGCCGCTAATTTTATCCTTGCCAACGGCCGAATCTTTGTCCCTGATGGGACCGTGTCTTCCGGTGACATAGAGATCCTTCTATCGATGAGTCTCGCCCGCTCGAGGGCTGTTGCCAGGCTGATGCAGGACGAATTGAAAGACAATGACCGTCCGCATGATGCCGTAGCCAAAGCGTCTGCATTTGTTGGTACCCAGTTTTCCTTGTCCAGATCCACCAAGCGAATGGATGTCAGTTCTCTGGATGCACAAAAAGATCCAACCCGGGCTCTTTACTTCCAGTGGAATCATGATAACAAGGAGCACCTACAAGTCAAAGTGACTGCAATACTAGACCCACTCTCTGAGGCAACTCAAAGAGTGTCTCCGCTTCTGCGCGCTATTCGGGACCAATTGAAGCTTCCGCTGTCGCTCATGCTGGCACCAAGACCGGTGATTGGTGGCGAAGACTTACCGGTTTCTAGTTACTACCGCTTCGTTGCTGATCCCCAGGCATCAGCAGATCGGATGCTGCCCAAGGCATCCTTCCAGAACCTCCCCACCAATCATGTCCTTACCATTCGCATGGATGTTCCCGAACCTTGGAATGTTCAGCAGAATTATGCCGTCCAGGACACCGATAATCTCAGATGTGATGTCAAGTCAGGGTGCAGCGACGAATCCTACAGCGCCGGCCTAGGACGAAAGTCAGGCGACGTTGCGTCCAGTGATGCCGCATCCGATAGCAGGATCGGCCGTACGGTCATTGAGTATGGCCTGCGGAGCCTCTTGTTCTTTGGCCAGTGCTACGATGTTTCCGAAGGATCGCCCCCGAACGGATTGCAACTGACCATCGATCAGGCATCCCAGACCAACCTCCAATTACTTTCTGCCAGTGGTGATATTGATGATGTCGCGGAGGTGGAGGTTCAAGCCGACGGCACGGTGATTCAAAGCGAAGGAACCGCTTCGGGAACAACTGTTCCAGTCGATACCTACCACACAGATACTCTCGTCATGAAGACTGTCGGGTATTGGCAACTTCGTGCCAAGCCAGGTGTTTTCAACTTGGCCATCCAAAAAAGCTCGAGAGGAGCGGATATTTACGAGATGGTAGAAGGAAAGGTGACAGGAAGTGGTCGGGTTAAGGTGGAAGAAGATTCGAGCGCCACTGCATCCAGGAACATTGTGATGAAAGATTTTGTCAGCGTATCTGAAGTTCTCCTTGTTCGGCGACGCGAAGGATATGAACACGCTGAGCTTTACAGCGAACATGACGGAGATGCCGAAGATGGTGCCAACGACGACACTGTCCATGTTTTCAGCTTGGCAACAGGCCACTTGTACGAGAGATTCCTCAAGATTATGATGCTTTCCGTCACGAAACGCACGAGCGCCAAGGTCAAGTTTTGGTTGTTTGAGAACTTTCTTTCTCCGTCGTTCAAGGCCACGGCTACGGCAATGGCCAAGAAGATAGGCTGCGAGGTCGCGTTCGTCACATACAAATGGCCAGAATGGCTCCGGGCTCAGAGCGAAAAGCAGCGAATCATTTGGGGCTACAAGATTCTCTTCCTTGACGTTCTCTTTCCGCTGGATGTGAAGAAGGTCATCTACGTCGACGCCGATCAAGTCGTCCGTGGGGATATGAAAGAGCTTGTCGATCTGGATTTGCAGGGAGCACCGTATGGGTACACACCCATGTGCAGCTCACGCGAAGAGACCCGAGGATATGCCTTCTGGAATCAAGGCTTCTGGGCCAGCCACCTGAGGGACAGACCGTATCATATATCGGCCCTATACGTCGTGGACCTTGCAAGGTTCCGACGAGAAATGGTTGGGGATAAGTTGCGGTCGTACTACCAATCTCTCACCGCCGACCCACACAGCCTTGCGAACCTCGATCAAGATCTACCAAATTATGCGCAGCATGACATCCCCATCAAGAGTTTACCGCAAGAGTGGCTCTGGTGCGAGAGTTGGTGCTCCGATGAGACCAAGGCAACTGCCAAGACGATTGACCTCTGTAACAATCCCATGCACAAGGAGCCAAAGGTTTCCATGGCTAAGCGCATCATTAGCGGTGAGCTCTTCGAAGAAAGCTGGGTGGAGCTTGATGAAGAGGTCCAGGCTCATGAAGACGAATACTTTGCATCTTTGGGACATGATTTTTAATAACAAGGATACTTCTGTGCTACCGGTACGATCGTGCTGATAGATACTCAATCGTAATTCCTCTGACGTACAGGGGCCCCTGTAGATCTAGATCTCTACATGTAGAGAGTAGTAGCACGTGTAACGTGCCTACCTAGGTACGTGGTATTGTGGTATTGCGTCGTCCGTCCGTCCTTCGTCCGTCCGTACCTGGTTTCGATTCGATTCCCCATGATGCCGTGCCATGTGCCATGCTGGTCATACTCTCATGCTGCCGCTGCTGCTGCTGCTGCTGCCAGCCGCCGCTCGCAACGCCATAGGCCTACCATTTATTACGTAAAGCAATGATATCGGCGCTTCAAAGGGCCTCACCGGTCCTGGGCCGGCTGTCGGCACGCCCGGTATGGATGATGGGCCGCAGCGCTGTGCGCACCAACTCTTGTCTGGTCACCACACAGCACCTCCCAGCGTCCACCGGTGCTTGTACACATAGCGACCCCTCCGCATCCCTGCTTGCTGTTGCTGCCCCGTCGGTAGGGGTATGCCAGCGGACGTTAAATCTCCAGTCGCTCATTCGATCCGCAACGTCCCCGCTGTCGTCGCTTCCTGCGTCTCTGACGACCGTATTGGAAGATGTCATGGTGTCGCTTTTGGGCAGCCCCTCGATCCTTCTTATCAAGCGGACGTTTCAGCCCTCCATCCTGCGCAAGAGGCGCAAGCATGGCTTCCTTCAGAGACAAAAGAGCGTCGGCGGGCGAAGGGTTTTGAAGAGGCGATTGCAAAAGGGTCGGGCTCGGTTGGGCGGTTGCTGAATAAAAAATTATTTATTGCAAATGAGTGACTGCACAAAAAGCGTACCTAAGGTACGCTGCTGAAATGGAACGGAGACAAGGGAACTGACATACAAGCTTTTCTTGCGAAGATACGGACAAATAAAATAGAGTAAGAAGCCCTAATTCATATCATTCATTAAAAGTGTTGTTCCTGCTCTTCCAGGTAATTTGCCGCAATTTCGATGTTCTTCAATGTCGTCGCAACCATGCGATGATCATCGGCGAGACCGGCCTCCCGGCACATGCCCAGCGAGTTCCTCCAGCACTGCAGTGCCTCGGAATAATCTTCCTTCTTGGCATGGACGCTGCCCAAATTGTGTAGAGTCTGGGCAACCTCTATGCTGGACTCGCCGTGACCCTTCCTCCGAATACGCAGGGCGGCATTGTAGCACTCCTCGGCCTTGTCGAGATCTCCCATCTCACTGAAGACAATGCCCATCCCAAATAATGTCGTGCCGACCTCAACATGTGCCTTGCCCAATTTGAGAGTTCGAATGCGCAGTGCCTCCTTGAGACACTTGAGAGCCTTTTCGTTTAGACTTTGCTTTTGATAGATACCGGCGATGCTGTCGAGGCTGCCAGCGACCTTCATGCTGTCGTCGCCAAAATTTACTTTGCGGAGTCGGTGGGCCTCCTTGTAATACTTGAGGGCGGTGTGGAGATTGCTCTGTTCGTCTGTTACATGTGTGTGTGTTTGTGTGTGTGGAGCGTCGGAAAGTGAAACAATGGGCGGGAGAGAGAGGGTATTATATATATGATAATGTTGTGGCCGAGTCACAACAACTCTTCAATACATGTATGTATATGTCGAACGATGATGGGGCAAAGTAAAATCATTTTTCACATACCGTATATTGTTCCCATGCTGTTGAATACCTTGGCGACGCCGGGACTCTCTTCCCCGAGAACCGACTTGTAAATGCCTAGCGCCGAGCTGAAGTTTTCCAGGGCCGATTCATTGTCTTCCAGACTCGTGTCGATGTTACCAATTTTCAGGAACATATCTCCCACTGATTCAACATTGCCAAGGTGCATCTGACGGACGCGCAGGCACTCATTGTAGCACGACAAAGCCTTCTGGTATTCGCGACGGCTATCATAAATACTACCCATCTCGCCAAGGACGTTGGCAACCAGCAAGTCTTCGTCACCATAGCGCTTCTTCCTGAGCTCGAGAGCGTCTTGAAAATGTTCAAATGCTTCATCGCGACGCTTCAACTTCATCAGCACCGTACCCAGCGTATATTGAGTGTCGGCCAGTTTGTCGTCCGACACGCGGACCTTGTCCTTCATTACCCGCAGACTCTCATCAAGAATTTGCCTGGCCTGCTCGTGGCAACCAAGAATATGATAGACCGAACCGAGATCGCTGTTGACCGAAGCAACTTGCAGTGATTCCGTTCCGAGGGCAAGAGTTCGTATCGAAAGGCACTGCTGGTATGCCTCGACGGCGTTGTTGTACTCTTCCAGCCGAACGAGTGTGTCGCCAAGCTTGCTATACACGTAGGCGACGGAGATATCCGTGGCGCCTCTTTTCTCCTTAAAGATATCAACGGCTTCCACATAGTTCTCTACTGCGGCGGCAAAGTCCATCTTTGCGCTATTCAGCTCGCCCATATTCACCAACGTTTCGCCTATGAACTCGTGTCCGTCTTCCAGCTGTGCCCGCCAGACTTCCATTGAATCTTCGAAACATCTCAGGGCAATCTCGTATTCCTTCCTCCGGAGTTGGGTTAGCCCAACATCATTCAGCACCGCGGCAACACCCAGACTGTTGATTCCACTGATGGACTTCCGGATCTCCATGACTGTGCGTTTTGAGTTTGGCGCAAATGAAATGAGTGAGGGAAGCGGGACGGTTAGGGTACAATACCGCAGTAGTGCAAGAGAAGAGAATTTAGATGAACATGGGGAAAACCATGATAACAATGATATAAATAAATGCGCATACGCACCCTCCTTGAAGGTGAGAAGTGTTTCGTCTAGATCTCCCATTTTTTCTTGAATCTTGCCGATAGCGTAAAGTGTATCAGAGCGCGAAAGAGACTCTTCTCCATACATAAGCTCCTTCATCTCGAGTGCCTTGTTGAGGAAGTCGAGGGAATTGTTGTAATCGCCCCGGCTTTCATACACGTCCGAAAACGACTCAAGTACTTCCGCGGTGAGCGGATGATCGCCAAGGTTGCTTTCACACGCCGATAGAGCTGTCCGGAGGCAGTGTAGCGCCTCTTCTTTCTTGCCATTCTCGTTGTGAATTAAGGCCATCTGGTGCAGACTCTCCGCGACGGAAACATGATTCGCTGGTAGCTTTGCACGCTTGATTTCGAGAGATTCTGTGAGACATGCTTTGGCTTCCTGCAGATCATTTTGCCTTTTGAATATCTTGGCAAGCGAATGAAGAGAATATGCCACCTCTAAATGATCGTTGCCAAGGTTAACTCGCCGAATATCCAAAGCTTTTTCGTAGCACTTTTGGGCCTCCTCGTACTCGCCATCCTGCTCGTGAAGCATCCCAATGCAGTGCAGAGTTTTCACAGCGCTCAGAGTATCGCTACCCTTTCCTCTAGATTTGATATCGTATGATTCTTTGTAGGCTTCCATCGCCTTATCAATATTTCCCTGCTTTGTGGAGCAGTGACCGATGTTATGGAGGGTCTCGGCGATATCAAGGTGGTCTTCAGGCAACACCGCCTTCCGCAATTTCAACGCATCGTTGAAACATTTCATCGCTCGACGATAGTGCTTTCTTTTGGCGTGAGCAATGCCCATTAAGTTCAGCATGTTGCCCACGTTCTTGTGATCTTTCATGTCCTTGCGGATCTACGGAAGTGATGACAAAGCAAGAGGCGAGAGAAATAATAGAAGTAACGAGGAAGGTGGTCGAAGTTAACGCCAAAGCAGTAGCAATGCACTTAAGGCCGGATAAAAAGAACGCACATAA
>Ga0115006_10003223_pt1 | contig 11020 bp, 9 predicted proteins | sample ArcOceMetagenome_3_FD_88943 | JGI IMG/M metagenome (GOLD analysis project Ga0115006, IMG submission 88943) | Marine eukaryotic phytoplankton communities from Arctic Ocean - Arctic Ocean- Svalbard ARC20M Metagenome | ecosystem: Environmental > Aquatic > Marine > Oceanic | place: Arctic Ocean...
AAGGACTATATCTGTTGCTAGCAATGTATATCGGTTGTGTGTTGATATTGTAGAAATTTGAAATAGAAGAAATAAGCTAAATGAAGTACTTTATTGATAAAATTGTGATATAGTTTCTTAAAGCGCCAATTCCAGTAAATAAATAGCAGTCCACTGTTGGTCGTCAATACAGCAGAATTCCCACAACTCAAAGTAGTGAAAGTTCCTTCTCTTTCCACGACCTAGCCACGACCGCAAACTTCCTCTGAGATAAATTAGCAAACCTCTCCAGAACGGGTTTTGGAAGAATCTGGGTGTTTGGGGTCAAGATTGGATCATTGTCGTAATATTAATATTGCGTTGTGGGTATTGGTGCCGTTTTACGGCGCTTCCTCAAATTTTGCCTCGCCGCCATACGCCTTCAAAACTCTCCTCACTAACACCTGGAATGAGTCATTGGGGTTGTCACCTTGACCACAGCGAAGGAAACGAGCGCCAGAAAACGTAGTGCTACGCCCACCAAAACAATCGAAAAAACCAACTCCACTCTCACGTCGAAAGCACGAGTCCTAGAAGGACGATTGAAGTTGGTAAACATCACCTAAATACCGTTTAAATCGGTGCTTCGCGCGTCGATCGCTCCTTATCGCCCCCCATATCCTTCCACTGCAATCTGGCGGTAATTATTTGGCGTCTGCAACCTGCAGATTCCCCCTGTCTGCCAACTTTTCGGCATTTTCAGATAGAACCTGTTTTTATGTTTGTGGCTCTTTAACTTTCAAGGTTTTTAAGATTGGATTGGATGGAGGGATTCCTACTAAGATTGTATCTTTTTGTATAATGTTTATCTCCATCTAGTTGTCAAGAATGTCAAGGGCGTCTGCGTACCTGGGGTAGGTAAAGGTAGAATTTTGGTTTGGCAATAAGTTTTGCACAAATATCTCACCTACAAACGTTATCCTGCCATCTATACTGTCTTCATCGCCATTTTCACACAAAATGAGAACATCATGCACCACCACAATGACCTATCTCCTTTTATTCACAATTTCCACCCTCCTTCCCTCACCGAACTTCGCTTTCATACCCAAAGTATCCCCCTATTTAACTTCCTCTCTACACAAAACCTCCAAAAATCCATCAAATACCCCCCCCCTCCTTCCATATTTTGACGAATTTCCTTCTTTCCCCCTTCCTCCTGCCCCAACTTCTACAACATTGCAATCTTCCCCACTCTCATCACTCCCCTCATTGCTCGGTTTGCCCTCTGGTGTGAAAGGCCAGTTGGTTTGCGCGCTTGTTTTCAGTTATGTCGCGCAGATTCTCAGCGCATTGAATTATCACAAGACAGTCACTCGTTTTATCCGTTGGTCATACTTCCAGCATATATCCTCCCTCTTCCTCTCCTCTCCCTCCCCAATAACCGTTCCCCTCGGTGGAATCTCCAACGTCCCAACATCTGGCCCTCTCTGCTCTGACCTCTCCTTCATCCCCCGTCTAGCCCTCCTCCAACCTCACAGGTTCCTAACCTCCGCCCTAGTCCATGGTAACCTAATCCACATATTCTTCAACCTCTCCTCAATCTTGAACCTCCCCTCCTTCCTCCCCTCAGCCCTCGGTTCCGGTCTCTTCCTCGCGACCTTCCTGATATCCACCCTCACAGGTAACGTTGCGCACATGATGACCACACCCTCCACCCCCGTCCTGGGGGCGTCGGGGGGTATATGCGGACTCTACGGTATACTCTACGTGCTGTTCTCGTCAAGCAATAGGAAACAGGAGGCTAAGGTGAGAGGGAGGAACTGGAATGATCAGCGACAGCATCGAACCTACCACCAATATAACTAGCAGGCTCTCATCTCCTTTCGCTCCGCGCTCCATCACAGGGTGTCCTCAAGAGCATGGGATTCCTCCTTCTGATGGGTTACTTATACAGGGGTGTAAGTAACTCGTCTCACATCGGTGGTTTCATCGGTGGTGCTTTAGTAGGATGGGCGTCAGGGCCTCGGTTCAGGAAATCATACCGTTCAAAACGCGACCCAGGGGACACATCTGGGATCTTCAGCGATAGAAAGGGATACAACCCGGCATTGAGATCAATCGCGGGCAGGATGGAGGTTAGGGAACCTAGGTGAGCTAGCAACGCCATCTTAAGTGACAAAAACCGCTCATGCTCGTACTTCTATACAAGTCACGCCTCCTCTGTAACCAACGCAAACAATCCTCACCCATCGTCCAAACATTTTTCGCGATTCGCTTCGCTCATCGCAGGGTTGACTGGAGGGTCATTATGGGAACGGGGATTGTCACGGCTACGTTCATAGGAGGACTCGAAGGAGTTAGAAGTGCGGGGTGGTTCGCAACCAAGGTATTTACAACGAGCGGGTATGTGAGCGGTGTGAAGTGGTTCCAGTAACGTAATACAATAAGCTGCTTATTCGCTGCCTTTCCGTGAAACTGTTCAAAATATAATATTCCTACTCGTGGAACGCCCAACCGTTATCGTACCCCAATCCCCCGCTCGCATACCCCTCAACCGCCAGCACAAGGAATGTCACCAGAATTCCAACTGTGCTATTATAAACGCCTGCAGTCGGGTGGAAGCCCATGACGTTCACGGGGAGGTGCACCTCCTCTTGGTACCCAATTAGCTCATCGGACTTCTCTAGTAATCTCTGGGTCGCTCTCAGTCCTGCCTCCATCTTCTCCCTCTCACTGAACGTTTTGGGCTTAGGAGTGTTACGACGGAAGGGACTAGCGGGGGGTGCTTTCCTCCCCAGCCTGTCATCCAACGACTTCCCCTTCTTTGCGAGCCCCTTCTCTCTCCTCTCCTCCTCCGCAGCGTTGTCAAGCAGAACCTGCTGGATGCAGAAGACCTCGTTTTTCAAAATCATCCTGTGCTGTGTGACCAAACCCTGCAGCTTCGTAGCCTCGCTGATACCCCTCAGCACGCATCCGCTGATCAAGCCAACGTTGACCATGATGTACCACGGCGTGCTGACGTAGTGCTCCATCTTGGACCAGAAAAGGGCGTTGAGGACGACCATCGCACAGATCGCCCACGTGAAGAGAACGCCCACGTGAAGAGAACGCCCACATAGGCCTGGACGCGGAGGAAGTAACCGACACCGAACATTTTAGTGGTACGACGAGCAAGAACCCAGGCGAAAGCGTTACCTCCATCTCTCAAATCCACGAACAGGCTCAGATCAGAGGCTTTCCTTTTCATCTCCGTGATCATCCCTCCCCCACCCTCCAAATCAATTTCCTCCTCCTTTTCCTCCTCTCCATTCAGATCCACCGTATCATCTTCCCCCTCCCCGTTTCCAGAGTAAACCTTGGGACTCGAATTGCCCAACTCGCTCCACAGTTTCTTCTCCTGTTTTTCCTTCTTCTGCTTGAGCTCCTTCTCTTTCTTTTCACCCTTGAAGCCTCGCTTGTTGCAAAACTCACCTAGCCTGATCCACGGAAATTGCGTCATCCTACCAATCAACTTCATCGCCCTCCTCCCCCTCGTGAAATCGTGGGATGCAATATAACCGAAGAGGAAGAGCTCCGAGAAGAAAACGTACCTCATCACAAAGAGGACTAAGTGTATCACCGAAGACAAACTAGAGTTTCCAAAAGGGTACTGACCCTTCGATAGCCTTATGACGTTCGGGAGCACGCCACAGACCAACGGGGCGATACGAACAAACCAAACGGTTCGTGGTTTTATGTCGTCACCGAATGCAGCCCTGATAAACTGGTGAACGACGAATCCAGCAGCAACCTCGTCGGGTTCGTTGAAGCCGTTGTCCGCTCGGTACTCTTCATGACAGTCAAACTTCCGCAGGATCTTTGCTACATTCTTGTCCACCTTGAAAGAGGCGGCCTGCAAGCAGACGTCCCCAAGGGCCTGGGCCTGGGCGAGTTCGTCCTCCACCAAGTTTTGGTGCTCCATGGGGTACCTCCAGCCCTGGCCAATCTTTTTCCTCTCCTGGTGAGAGTCTGTCCAGCGAGGTGCCGGGCGCCTCAGAGCCGCCAGCTCGTCCTTGTTGTAGTACGCGTACTTGATCGAAAGGATCGCGTTGCGGCAAAGGAAACCCAAGAACGCCATGAAAACCTCCCACGGGCATACCCTGCCCTCGAGTTTGGTCCAATAACCCAAGCACGCGAGCCACACGAAGTGAACCATTATCTGGAGTGAAATATCCCAGAGCCAGTAGCGGACGAGTATTTTAGGGTTCTGCCTCTGGAAATTAGTGTCCACCGGAAGGAATAGGCGATGATTGACGAGATTGTACGCCCTTTCAAAGGAACCCTCCATCAACAGTGCAATAAGAGGCGTCACTACGACGGGCGGTAGCGTCTCGTACAACATGGAAAGCCAGAACTCATAACTGTTGAATTTCGTCTGGTGGTCGGTCCCGTCCTTGTCATTCAGAAACTTTCTCACGCTGGTGGCACCGCTCACGTCGCTCACGAGCTTCCTGCAATGAGCGAAGCGACGAGAAAAAGGGTGTCAGTTTTAGCGATACGCAGTATACGGTATATAGTAGTCGCTACGCCCCTCCCGTCCTTCATTACAGCCTTCGCTCCCCCTCACCTTAGCTCCTCCTTCCTCTCCTCTCCTGACTTTTTCCTCTTGCTGAGGCTCCCGTACTCTGACGTTGGTTTCTGAGTTGAGTAATCAAGGTCGACGTCCTCGGTCATCCACTTAGGCTTGTTATCATAGCCTCCCCCCAGCTTTGGCTTCGATCCCCGCCTCAGGCCATTGTTGTTGTTATCCGAAGACACCGACCTGTTGCTGGGGGAGGTAGGCCCCGGCGAGCTCCTCCCCGGGGATGATCCCCCCCTCCCCTTACCCACCCTTTTTGTCTGTTCACCGTCTTCTGCAGAAACTCTGAGAATATGAGGGGACGACTTTGCCTTCTTCTTCCTCTGGAAAGCGCTCCTTGGGCTCAGGCCGAAATGTTGGTCATGGCCAGGATACCCTAGGCTCCCAAGTTGACTTTGTTGCAAGGGAGAGAGAGCGCGTCAGGATTTGCGAGCGGGTGGCGAATCTGTTGCATCTGGACTTGCAGACATGCAAGCAACAAAGGTGCAAGCTTTTTCTTTGTTGGCAAGTTCTAGATTTGTACGTGCGAGTGCAAGAAGCAAGATTAGTCGTGGAGAGAGAGGTAGAGTATAAACCAACACTCACACACAAAATTATCACGTTCCCTTATCCGTCCCTTGCCCTTCCTTACCTGCGAAGCACCATTGCTGGTAGGAATCTCCTCACCACCCAGACTATTCCCCCTAAAATCCTCCACAGCGGCATCTAAGGAATCTCCCCCCTTGCTCTCCCTCCTGCCCCGGCTTTTCTTTTTGATAACTCTCCCCCCTGACTTTAATCTCGGCACACCATCCCCAATCTCTGAACCCATTTTCATTGGTTCTTCACCAGCGAGCGCCCGGACCTGTCGGTCCACCCCCGTTTCCATATTATTAGGCAGCGATGCAATTTTCGGCGTATGAATATCCATCTAGTAACTCACACTGGACTATTTTGCACTCGCAAAGAGCGACAAGTGATGAGGCAGAAATACACAACAGCTGAAGAACAAATGAAGTTTCGAATACTCGAATCTACTGCGTATAGAAATAATCGACTTAAAGAAAGAACTTAGCGCTACGTATCCAGTACAGATGGAGAAGAATTAGGTTTGTCGGAGTAGCGAGACGGCCGTGAGAAAAAGTAGATTCAATGTCAAATCATCTAAATCATAAAAAACCCGTCTCAATCCAACTCAAATAAGCCCAAATAATGGATCTCAAATGAGGCAAAGCCAAGGCTGGGGTTCTCTCTGTTGGGATAAGGGAAGGGTTAAAGGGTTTAAGGGTTAAAGGGGTAGGGTCATTTTTTCATCAATAAAAAACATTTACACATTGTTATTGACCTCAAGGTTATCTGTAGTCATATTTGATCATTTGTTTTGAAAACATAGATCAAATCCGTTAGGGATAGAAAGTTAGAAGGAGACCACCTCTAGGCCTCCTCGAACAACTACCCAAAAATGTTGTCTCAACCAGTGACAGATAAGGATGTTAATGAAGGGAGGCATGAGAATAGTGCTGGAAAGTTCAGATATGTACATGTTGGGATGCAGGGGTGGAGTAAGTAATGATTGGGGGAAAGAAGTGATGATGAAACTGACGAGGAGTTTTACTGCGTTCGTTTTGTTGGATAATCTCCCTTATAGTAACTCAATTCGCTAACATTTAATACCCAATCCTTCGCAGGAGAAAATATGGAGGATGCATACGAAATTTATTCGCCTCCGGGCGCTGAATCACGCTTCATTTCCTTTGCTGTTTACGACGGTCATGGAGGAGGTGAGGGGGGGAGCTGCGAGAGTCACGATAAGAGATTTACAGAAAACTCCAGCTGAGGGATGACCGAAGCGACCTAGAGGTAGCTCAACCTCAGCAACTCACTTCGCTCCTCGCCTGTAACTAACAAACCTCTTGCACTCCCTTCGATCGCATCCACCTCCCTTTGCTTGTCTCCGCCCCCCTTCCATTACAGAGGATGTTGCGATCAAGGCCTCCAAGTTCTGCGTGAAGATGGTGTGCGACGAAGATAAGTTCAAGGGCGTGCTAAAGGAGGAGAACAAGGGGAAGAGCGACGAGGAGAAAATGGCCGACATCATCGAAGCTTGCGAGCAGGGTTTCCTGAAGTGCGACACTAGGATAAGGGAGTCCAACAAAATCGACGACGAGGACTGTGACGAGTCTGGGTGTACGGCGAACTTAAACATCATCACAGGCGAATTCATAACTTGTGCAAACCTAGGAGACACAAGGTCCGTTCTCTGTCGCTCGGGGGAGGCCGTTGAAATGAGCCACGACCACAAGCCTACGAATGCCGACGAGACGGCAAGGATAGAAAAGGCCGGAGCCAGGGTTACTAGAAAGAGGGTGAATGCAGCCATAGCAGTTTCGCGGTCTCTAGGGGACTACTTCTTCAAATCGAATGTCGGAAAGCACCCTTGGGATCAACCCCTTTCCTGCAAGCCCCAGGTTGTCACAAGGCGGCGGCAACACGAGACGGATGAGTTTGTTGTGTGCTGCTGTGACGGCGTCTTTGACGTAATGTCCAACAAGGAGGTCACGGACTTTATCAGACAAAGACTCACGGCCGGCGAGTCTTCGCTAACCATCATATCATCAGAGCTTCTCAACCATTGTCTGAAGCTTAATAGCAAGGACAACATGACCTGTTTAATCGTTCTGCTCCCACCTGGAGAGAAGCTCATTCCGTCGAAGTGTTGCTCGATTAGTTAATATTCATTGTTTTTCAATACGAAGCATACAATCTATCTTTGTTATCCTATCAAATTGTGGCCAGTGCTCGCAATAATACTCGTGATGGCGACTCTCAGCTCACAATGCATCCTCTTGTTTTCCATTTAGAAAACGCTCGAAGATTTGCAATCCTTGAAGGCAGCGATGACGCCCTTGACAGCAAGGACTACGCCCTCGCCAGTCGCAACGACATCCTTCACGCACTGCTTGAGGTCGCCAAGACCAAGGTGGACGCAGTCGGACAAATCATCCTCGAGCTGCTTGGAGGTGTCGCCGATGACAGTAAGGATACCAGAAACTGCCTCGTTGCAGTCACTGTTGCTACCATCGGAGCAGTCAGAGAAGGCCTTCTCGGCGTCGACGAGGGTGGAATCAACAGTGGTGAGCACAGAGTCGATGGAAGAGATGCAGTCATCGCTGTGTGTCTTGTCGCAGGTGGAGGTAACGCCGTCGACAGCGGTCTTGATGGAAGCGGCATCCTCAGCAAGCTTGGCGACGTCGGCAGCGCACTGCACAGGGTGCACAGGGGTTGGGAGGCCAAGATCATCGTTGGGGCGAGGAATGTTGAGCTGCTTGGCCCAGAGTCCGCGGTAATTGAGGTCGTGCAGCTGGGCCCTGCTCAGACTGTCGTACTTGGACTCAAGGGTGGTGTCCCAGGTGATACTGATGGAACGCTGGTCATCAGAGACCTGCGCAGCCATGTTGCAGTTGTCATCCTTGACGTCGACCGTCCACGCGACATCATTGGCGCAGTCTACGCCATCACACTCCATAACAATGTCGCGGAAGGTGACGACCTCATCAGGAGGATAGTCGGCGCAGGGGAACGTCTTCTCGTAAACGACGTATGGGACGGTGTACTTCTTTCCGTTCTGGGCAACAACCTTCTGAGTGGAAGACTCTCCAGTCTCGACGCAAGTCTGAGTAAGGGCGTAGGAATCATCCTCCTCGTTGTAAACGAGGGATCCCTTGAGGGTGTCTCCACTCTTGACGTCAAAGGAATCAGAGTTAGAATTGTGGGTAGGGCTCCACTGGTAGTACTCAGTGTACGCACTCCAGCTCCCACCCCTAAGCACTCCTCCACTCCATGGGTTGACGGGCTGAATCAGGTTCAGGTTGTCCTCAGGGTCCATGCCGAACCAAGGGGAGAAGAAGGCAGAGGACTTCTTTGGCTCAGCACCAACGGTCCAGGTCATCTCGAGCCTGGTGATGCGCTCCGCACCGGTATTGGAGATATCTCCGACAGCGTAGGCCCTGAGAATTATTGGAGAGAGTGAGAAAATGACCATGAACCTGCTGCGGGCCGATAGTTGGTTGAAGACACCAAAAACTTCAATAACGCCACTTGACAAACACTCACATCCATCCACTAGCGGGGTCCTGGGCATTGACGCAAGAAAGACCAGCGAGAGTAGCGGTAGCAGCAATAAACTTCATTTTCAAGTAATAATTTTGCTCTTTCCCTTCGATTTTCCCTCATGCCTGGGCCTCAAAGTAAATCTAGAATACAGTCTCTCATCCGCCGAAATCTTCTTTGTCCATCCCCGAAATAAAACTACCGTTCTAGTTCGACCTGAAATCCTTCATTGATAGACGATCAGTCAATTAGGGCCACCAAAATTTTCAACCATTGCACGACTTTCGCACGGTCGAACCTAATAGTTTGAACAAATGTTTGCGTCGAACGAATCTCCGATTCAGAATGTATCTCCAAGGGCCTTGCTATCAACCACCCCTCCTGACGAGTACGTGGAGAATGGTCCTCGTTCCTCACTCGAGTCGATTGAACCTTTGAATGACCAAGCTGCAAAGACTCCTATAGTAAACTTCCCTCGTCGCAGGGCAAATTCATCCGGCCACCACCGCACAAAGGTACGGGTGCTCCTGCAACCTCGATATATATCATTGGCTTGCACTGTTGCTCCTACTAACTCCCGTTCTCTCCCTGTGGTTCCTCTTGCCCCCTCACAGAAGTGCTGCTTCGGTATCTGCTGCTGTCCCTACATGCACGTCTCCCTAACCCGTCACTTCCGCCGCTGCGCGATCCTCCTCGTCTTCTGCGCCATCCTCAACATGATCCTCTGCTCCTACTACGCCTATATGGACAGCAACCAGAAGTTCTACGAGGCAGACCCAACCAAATACTGGCAGAGCTGCATAGTCTTCGCTGAGTTCACGCCCCAGGCTGGGTTCAACACGCATTTCTCCCTCTCCGCGGCTGCCGCCGGTCAGCAGACCCTAATATTCTCCATGCTTTCAGCCGTCACAATGTACCGCGCCCTCGCCCACCCCGAGTGGATCGTCTCAACCCTCGTGTTCGTCTTCTACAGCGGCATAGGGTGCATTTGTTTCTTCTCCTTCTCCCCCGCCATCCCGTTCCCCTCCAACCTGACCGCGAACGTCCTGACGCTTATGATGTTCGTGAAGCCGTCCATGTACGACGACGTCACCTTCTCGGACGAGAACCTTAACAGGCGCAAGGGGGACGACGCGACGGTCGAACTTTGCAAGTCCGCGTACAACTACAACCTCACCTTCCTGTTCGTTCAGTACATAAGCATCGCCCTCGTGGGCTGCCTCTTTGTCATAGGAGTGTTAGCGGAGAGCAGAAGGAGGAGGGTAGGGCTGATCAACAACGACAGGACACAAGGTAAGGACCAACAATCGCCAGCAAGGCTGAGAGAGAGAGAGCACGAGAACTCCTCCCCACCCCTCTCTGCCTCTCCCTAACCCCCCCCCCTTGGTTTCCCGTTTGTCCACAGCGAGCGGAGGTGGACACAGAACGAACCCCTCTGCAACCCTCGCGGGTTTCTCCTTCGCCAACTGGCCCACCCTCCACGGCACGAACTCGCCCATGTTAATGTCCATAATAGCCTTCTTAGGATTCTTCATAATGCTGTACGGTAAGAACGCGGCAGCCATCACGGCGCTCGACTGCGTTAGGGATTTAAACGACGACTTCAGCAATTTCGTGCCGCAGACTTTCTTCCCCTTCTCGGCGGGGGGTTTGGACATCGTGACCATCCTATTCGTGGTGTCTGCAATGGCGATAATCCGCGGTACGACACGTCAGCGAGTGTCAGCCTTCCGTCTAGCTGCCTCAGCATCTTTCCTCCACATAGTCCTATCGTACCCGTCCGTAATAAGCGGTTGGAAGTTCAGCACGATGAACAATTTCTGGAATTCCAAATGCGAGGATTACTTCGCCTCGAACTCCATGTGGTTCTACCCCCTCTCCTCCAATCAGTCCTCCTACTGCACGGCAGTGAGACTAAGCATGGTCGGGCAGCTCATAACATTCGTCGCGATGCACGGGGCGGTCTTTACGTCAGTTAGGTGCTATTTGAAGAATAAGGACCACCCGCTGGAGTTATTTGACCCCAACCCACCGTCTGAGGCTAGGGCGCTACTGTTCTCGGACAATGTTATTCGCCAGGCTTCTTGAGGAAGGTAGGGGAAAGAAAGAAAGAAAGAGAGAGATGGGGAGAGTGAGAATGAGACGGAGAGGTGGAGAATAGAGTATAAAAAGCAACGTTTTTAGTGTGCAAAGGGTTTATGCAATTGAAGAAAACAAAGGTTACCATCCAATCCTCAACATTCCCCCCCCACGGCGCGGATCGTTATCGCGCTCTCATTCACTTTCTTGCAACCTCCTCCCCCCCCTCTTCTCATTCTCCTCCCCCCTCTCTCCTTCCCTTCTGTCTCCCTT
>Ga0115006_10003225_pt1 | contig 11016 bp, 15 predicted proteins | sample ArcOceMetagenome_3_FD_88943 | JGI IMG/M metagenome (GOLD analysis project Ga0115006, IMG submission 88943) | Marine eukaryotic phytoplankton communities from Arctic Ocean - Arctic Ocean- Svalbard ARC20M Metagenome | ecosystem: Environmental > Aquatic > Marine > Oceanic | place: Arctic Ocean...
AAAGGATGCGGGTTATTTACCTGTTGTGAACGCGCTGAGGTCAAACAACGGCGTCATCCTCGGTGTCGGCGGTAACAAGGCGAAGAAAATATTTGACGATGGATGCGGATCGGTCGAAGTCTCCCCCCATCCCCTCATGCCAGGAGTCGCCAGGCCAAGCGGAGCAATCAAAGTGTTCTTGTCGACCGTTCTCACACCTTTATTTTGGTGCGTTTCGTTTTACTTTTCTCTAAAAGTTTGCTACTGGTACATGTCCGAGGTCCAAGAACATCACGTCGTGGAAACGCGAGTTTGGTTGCCTCTCGCTTTGGTGGCTGGCTGGATCGGGGTCGGAATTTTGATGAATGTGCCCTTTGTGAAACGTGCGCTATGGGGCAGCCACGATAGTGAGCAAAAGGTCGCCAGGCAGCGAAACCGTTCTATGTCAATTGAGCGGGACCTCCTGCGGAGTTCGATGAGGAGCGTGGAGGAGCTAGAGGGCCGGCCTGATCTCGATCTGTTGCTCAAGGGATTCAAGGGCGACGTGTATATTTGTGGACCAGAGGCAATGAAAGAGTCCGTGAGGCAAAGCTGCGGGGTAAAGGTGTGCGTGGGGAAAGACAAGAAGAAGAGGAACTGGGGCCCCGTTATTGGAAGGTGCGGGTTGAGGGTTTGGGAGGAGATCTTCGCCTGGTAATGTAACAAAAATGGCATGCAGTAGATAAGAAAAATACGGCGTATCTATTTAGGATCCCTAATCGTCGTTGAAGGCATCCCAGATTGAGCTCATCACCGAGTTAATACCAGAATCCTCCCCCCCCTCTCCCCCCCCCTCTGTGGAAAACGAGGACTCGTCGTCTTCAAATCCTGCATCGAAGGAGTCTTCAGGAGGAGGAACATCGAAGGAAGAATCGAACGGCGGCGCCTCGTCGCCAAAGATGCTTTCGGGGGATGCGTCTGGTGTATCTCCCGCCATTTCAGAGCTCATGACACTTGCAGCAGAGTTGACTGAGCGGTCAGAGGCTTCTGCGAGGAGCGAAACGGCGAGCAGTAGGTTGTTAGTTATGCAGGAAGACGGTGTGTTGCTTTTGCTATCGCTTCGCTCCCCGCTCTGCCTCACCTAAACCCTCAGCACCAGCCCCCTCCACCCCCGCCCCAGCGACATCCCCACCCCCCTCCCCTCCCCCCCCCGCTCCCATCATGATCGGCATACCCATCCCTCCAGCCCCAGCACCCCCCCCTAGCCTTCTTCCGATCTCACTCACGAATTTGCCACTCTCCAATCCCTGCACCCACACATGTCCAGTGTCCTCGGAATCATTCTTGATCTTCGTCACAAAGAGTCCCTGCCCAAAGATCGCGTTCTTTACACCCGGCAACATTTCAATTTCGAACTCGAGCGTTGATGAGGTGTAGCAAACCAGGGCACCAGTTGATACGCGAATGCTACGACCGGGCTCGAGAGCGAGTTTAGTGAGGTTTCCCGTGCCCTTTACAAAGACACCAGCGTGGGGAGAGGTGGAGCTCAGCTTCTGCATAATGAAACCCTCGCCCCCAAAGATCCCCGCCGTGATTCCCTTCACCACGGTTGGCTCAAGTAGAACGTCAACACCCATACAAACCATGGAACCCTTGGAGGCTGTTATCTCACCGTCACAATCGGGGAGATGGACGAATTGAATCTGAGAAGGGAAATCGGGTCCAAGGCATACCTGTCCGCTGCGGTGAGCGAAGCGAATCGCGAAAGTGGTTGGGATTATGGGTGAGGGTTATTACTTTGGTTACGGAGAAGGCGCGTCTTGTACGGAAGTACGAGCTCACGCGGTTTTTGTGACTAGAGATGGCGTTGCTAGCTCGTCGCTTCGCTCCTCGTCCTATCTCACCTCTCCTTCTCACCCCTATAACTAAAGTCAGTCACGAAAGCGTTGGTCCCTGTGATGTACCGCTTAAAAGCCTGGCCCATCCCCCCTCCAGACGTCGTCTCCATGTGAACACCATCGGTAGAGTATAGTAGAGATGCAGACTCTGTCCGGAGAATTTGATTGGGCTGAAGGGTGCAAAGGAGAGTCTGTATATCTGAACCTTGGACCTCACAGGAGTCACGGAATGATATCGCACGTGTTTCACCGATCTCATCATCGACAGGGTATTTAATAACAGGCAATTGATTAACAGGAACGAGGGAAGAAAAAGAGGAGGTGGTGATGGAGCCTTCTGGGCGGAAACTAGTACGCAGGGGAAATTGTTGGGAGATAGATCTCCGAAGATGATGACGAGAGGCAAAGTGAGTTGCGCGATTCATCATATATAGGATTTTGGGAACAATTTGAAGATTGCTCTCTCCAGCCTTTCCTGTCTTGGTTTCAGCGCAACGGCGAGGCGCAGTGACAAAAGAAATTTAATATTTATGTGCTCGATCTGGCTTGATATTATCCCAAATACTCTCCCAGATCCTCGCCGCTTAGCTCCTCAGCAGCCTGCACGCATTCCCTAGCAAGGGCAACCACTTCCTCGTCGTCATCTTCCAAGAGTTCTCCGAGAGCCGGTAGGGATTCGGGGAGCATTCCAAGGTAGTCCTCGCCCACCGTATTAATTGTGTTGAGTAGAGTCTCGAGGCCAACCTTCCTCACGGTCAACCTGTCGCTGTTGCAAGCTTCGAGGATACTGTGGTTCAAAGGCTTGAACAGCATTTCGCTACCGCCCGCCGCCGCGAGACTCACAACGCAAGCGCTGATCTCCCTGGAAATACCAACGTCAATAAGGAGAAGTCGGCTGAGCTCCTTGAGCAGCATTCGGAAGCGGCGTCCCTGCGATGAGCGAAGCGACGAGTATGGGGTGTTAGTGTATCGTATAGAGCAGCACTAGGCAGCCCGCTACGCTCGCTTCCTTCGCTCGTCGCTTCGCTCCTCGCTCCATCTCACCTCCTCAGCCTGCACCCACTCCCCCCCCGCAAAACCGTCCGCCTTCAACAGCTCACTAAGCGTGAGCAGCACAACTCGTACAACCTCGACCCCGACATCCAGCCCCACGCCAGATTTTCTCTTCTTGTTCTTGAATCCCGCCAGCCTCTCCACAATGTCCTCCGCCTGGATGCAATTGATGAAGATGCTTTTCAGAGCGCTCGCCATGGCAAGGGATACCTTCCAAAAGACGCCTTCGCCGTCCGGCTTGACGTCCTTGACTTCTTCCATTCGCCTGGCGATCGATCTCAGCTTCTTCTCATTTTGCTTCATTACGACCCCTAGCACTAATTCCGTCAGCTCGTTTACTGCGCCGCTGTCGCCCTTCGCACAAGCCTCGAAACCATTGACAATGAGCTCTAGTAGCTCCTCAAAGACAGTGCTGACCTCCTTCTTCCCCACTTTTTCCACCGACTTGACCAAAAGTGTCACGCCTGTTTTACTTATCTTCTTCGCAACCACAGGTACGATCAAGCGGAGCTGCACGTGCTCGACCACAATATCGCCCAGTCCCTCAGCTCCGTCCGCAACGAGACCCACGATACCGTCCATGTGCTTCGCAACGAAAGCTCCGAGATGGGTGATGAGGGAACCGACGACATCGACCTCCTTCACCTCAATGGCCTTAACCATCTTTGGGAGGACAGGGAGGGCCTTTGCCTTGAGCTTTGATAGCAGCGATTCAATGCAAACGGCAGTCCCTCCGACCTTCCCGATCAGGTTTGCAGCAACATCAAGGCCCTCTCTCAGAATCTTTACGTGCTTTTCAACGCCAGAAAGATTGCTCACAGTGATGGCCAGGGCGTTCAATCCGACGCCAACGACTCCCTCCTCACCACTCTTCACGAGGCTGACAAGTTCAGGGATGAATTCTAAAACTAAAGTGTGCTCAGGTGTGCCTTCTTCCACGCTCTTGACGCGCTGCCCGAGAAGGAGCAGCGACTCGCGAAGCAAAGCAAAGGACCCTCCTCCCGTCTCTACCATGACCTTAACTGTCACAAGGAAAGTTGGGAGCTCGAGCATCTTCTGAAGATGCAGCAGCGAGTCCCCGAGAGCCGACATAACAGGACCAACAAAGTTGCTCTCCTCATCCTCATCGTCATCATCCATGACGTCCGCGACGCTAGAGCGAAGGCGGAGGAGCTTCTCCCACGTTTCGATAAGCATCGTCTGGGCCTTTTTCGTGTTCCTAACAATCAAGGGGAAGTTGGGGTGGGCGAGCTGAGTGCGCATGCAGATTAGTAAACCGCAAACAACCTTTTTGATCTCGTCCTCGTTTCCATCAATCAGGCTAACAAGATCGGCGTGCGAGACATGGTAGAAGCCCTGGTTGGCGTTGGCCTTCTGCGATGAGCGAAGCAAATCGCGAAATAGGTCGAGAAGATGAGTTAGAATTATAGCGTCGTTATCTCGTCGCTTCGCTCCTCGTCTAATCTCACCTCTACTCTATCAGCCCCGGCAACATCTCCCAAGAGCTCGCTGGCGTACTCCAAGGTTTTGATCATTGCGTAAAGCTGGGAAGGTTTAGGGCGCGCGAACGGGGGCAATCGGGTTAGAATGTCGTTGGCATTTTCTTGGTGGTAACTTCACGGGCGGAAAAAACCACTAATGGGTAACGCTCCATCAATTTCGCTGTCCGTTTTTGGTCTGAGACGATGGTAGCGCCTCAGCCTCAGGTAACTCCAGCATTTAAAAATCGCTCGGTAAATCTAGTTTTCAGCATGCTTTTTAAAGGGGGTCTAATCCCAGCTCTAGAAAAGATTAAGTAAAAGTCCTCATTGCGATTGGCGAGGGGAGGGGCAGGTCGCATCAGGGGGAGGGGAAGGGAGGAGAGAGGGTGCATCTTACCTGCTCTGATGTGGGCCCGCTGAAGATGAGGGAGAGGACGAACGTCCTCATTTCTTCGGCCCCGTTCCCAGCGGCTAGAAGGGACGCAACGACGCTGCCGAGGATACCAACATTCTTCTTAACGGAAGAGATGGTGGCGATGAAGCTACTGAAGAAGGATTTTCGGCGGTGTACGAGGATCTTGTCGTAGCCCTGAACGAAAGTGCTGATAAGATCGAACAGGCGGAGACCGCTCTTGGCCCCGGACCTGCAGAAACTCGGGATGATGCTCTGCATGCATTCGGTTGTGAGCTGGAAGGAGCGAGAGTCGTCGACACCGTCACGTTCAGCGACGAGTTTGAGAGCGGGGAGGAGCATCTTTGCGATTGAAGGGCACTTGTCGGTGAGGACGGAGAGGAGTCCAAGGATTTTCTTCGTTGCGGCCGCCCCGACAACGGGCGACACGCTGCCAGTTCCCTCAATTAGGGCAATACAGAGTTCGCTGTAGTTGTGGAAGTCCTGCGATGAGCGAAGCGAATCGCGAAATGGGTTAAGATAGGGAGCGAAGCGAGCGCAGGAAGGGTTGTTCTCACCGTCTCTAGCTGCCCCCCACTCTTGACAACTGTATTACCGTTAAGGCTGCTACTGCGACGCCTGGCCTTTTTGATTTTCTGCTGCTTCTCGTCTGAGATGCTGACAATAGGACCAATAGAAAGGAGACATTCAACTAAGGTGTTTTTACAGTAGTCGGCACCACCTACGTTCTGTGACGAGCGAAGCAAAGAGTGGAAATTTGTTAGTTATGGCATTGGAAGGCATTTTGCCCAGCCTTCCTCCGCTCCTCGTCCAATCTCACCTTCAAAGACGCAACCTCGTAGAGCTTGTTGAAGAGCACCTTGAAAATCTGGCAGCCCTCGGCTCCCTTGACTGCACTCTTGCCGTTGTCGGACTGGAGGTATTCCGCGAGAAGGGTGAGGCGGACCAGTTGCTACGATGAGCGAAGCGAATAGCGAAAAGGGTTGGGGTGGTGGGTGAGGCGAGGAGCGAAGCGACGAGTGGAAGGCTGTTAGTTATGTAGGAAGGCGGTGCAATACTTTTACTGTCGCTTCGCTCCAGCTGTCCATCGATCCTCGTCAATTCTTACCTCCTCTTCGGTCCCCTTTCCGTTCTCAAGAAGGACAGAAAATTGCGAGGTGCCGAGGATGAGATTTTCGAAAGCTTGTGTCAGCAAGGAGGACGAGCCTCCCTCGCCTTCTACGCGCTGCTTGAGGAGAAGGGACGCGAAGGAAAGTTTTCGCTCGTCTGTCAGTGAGAGGAAGACGTGATCGACCCAGCTGTGCTTCTTCATCACGCCGGCGACAAGATCCCTAGTGACGGCGTTGGAGTTTTTTAGATCCAGCCCGCCCTCGATCGCGTCCAGAAGAGATGCCGATGGTTTCACGAAAGAGGATTCCGAGACGCTGTATTTTCTAACCCTTCCATTTCCGTTCGAAACGATACCCAATCCGCTTCCGGTTCCATCCCCGGCGACACATCTCATCATTCTGACGACGGTCTTAAGGAGGTTGACCCTAGGGTTCGACCACCCCATCTCTTCGTCGAGGTCAAGGAAGTGAGAGAAGACAGGGTTGCCGGTCAATTCCCAGCGGAGGGAGAGAGGGAAGAGGTCATCAGTTCCGTCACCAGCATTCTCCAAAGCGAGGAGAAGGGTGGGGGTGGAAACGTGGGAAAGGGAGAGGGGTGTATGTTGGAGGAACGCAGATGTGATTGAGGAGAGGAGGGCCTTCTTCAGAGGCTCGTTATTTAGAGAGATCTTCCCGAGGAAGCCCGGGAATGCGGAGCTTTCCATCTCGAGCTCAAGGGCGAAGTTAGAGGAGGCTTGAGTAGCGAGGGCGTCTAATGGAGAGGATAGTTTAGGGGCGAGGAGGGAGAGGAAGATCAATGATTTCTGTGATGAGCGAAGCGAATCGCGAAAAGGGGCGAGGGGTGAAGTGACAAGTGGAAGGTTGTTAGTTAAGGCACTGGAAAACCCGACGGCGAGGAGTGTAGTGACGAACTGAAGGTCGCGAGCGAAGCAAGCGCAGAAATGATATCTTCTGTCGCCCAGCCTTCCTTCGCTCCTTGTCTAATCTCACCTTCCTTGTCGATCTCTCAGGGTGGGTGAGGAGGGACAGCGCGGCAGGGAGGGCGTAGTCTGGAGAAGGAGCGGAGGAAGCGGTTGCCTTTTTATCACGACCCTTCTTCGCGGAAGTCTTATTAGCGAGTTCAGACTTCATGGTCTGGATAGTGTAGTCGAGGCAACGGTCAGCGGACTGCGATGAGCGAAGAGAACGGCGAAAAGGGTTAGGCGAGGAGCGAAGCGACGAATTGGGGGCAGCTTATCTTACCTCAAATTCTGCGGGTTTGAAAGTAGTGGCGAGCTCCAGGAGATGGTGGTGGTGCAGGTTGGGGAGGGGGGCGATGGAGGAGGGTAGGGGGATGGTACAGAGGGAGGTTTGGAGGGCGAGGGAGGTGTGGAGGGAGAGGGAGGTGGGGGAAGGGAGGAGGTGATTGTAGAGCGTGACCATATCTTCGTCGGACAAGTCCCCGTCCTGCGATGAGCGAAGCGAATCGCGAAAAGGATTGGGATTATGGGTGAAAAATATTGCGACGATTGGCTAGGGCAGGGCGTCTTGTACAGAAGTCCAAGCTTGCACGGTTCTCGTTGCAAGCATCTTTGCTGTGAGCTCGTCGCTTCGCTCCTCGCTCTCCCTCACCTTGAGCAAACTGACTAAAAGGCCGTGTCCCGGGTTCTTGATGTTGAAAAGCACGCAGTAAATGGACCTCAATTTTGGGTCTATTTGCTCCAGCGAGAGGTCGGCAAGGTGCTGCACTATAAACTTAGCGGCGTCGTTCAGTTGCACCAACGTGCTAGGGGGAAGAGCATGAAGACCACCGCACTCGTAGGGCATGAGAGTGTCGGATGGGAGCTCGAGGTGTGAAGCAACCTTGAGAATGAGGGAGGTGGAGGGGGTAGTGACCAACTGCGAGGAGCGAAGCGAACGTGGAAAGGGTTAGATATAAAGATAAGATGGGGTTATTGCTGTTGCTTTTAATCTCACCTCGCATATCCTCAGGGCCTGTTCGTTCGCGGTAACAAGGCGGGCAAGCGTTTTCTGTTTGTTCTTGGACCGGATGATGTCCTTCGTCTTGTAAAGTGACGTGGACGTGGAGAGGGCTAGGGAGTACCTGTCTATAGCCTCCATTGCGAGTTCATTCGTTACACCGGCGTCCTCAGGCGTTGCGAACTTGAGCCATATCTTGCCCGCCATCGTGACGACCTTCTGGCTGTCGTCTGTGAGGAACGTTTGGAGGATGGAGTGTAGGTAGTTCCCTTGTCCTGGGTTGGTGGATAGGAGGGAAGCGAGGGTCGTCAGGGCCTCGATGCGGTTGTGGGGGGAGGGGGATGTAAGGGCGACTGTGGGAGGGAGAGGGAGGGAGGAGGAGGAAGTGGGTGTGGTTGGGAGGTTGAGGGTGGTTGAGATGAGGATGTGCAGGTTGGGGTTGGGCTTTCCCTTGTTCCCTCTAACGATTTCTCCTACGCCCCTCTCAACTCCCTCCCTCATCTTCTTGCCGAAAGCGTCGAGGATCCCCTCAGTGTTGACCTTGCAGGTAAGGAAATCCTCAGAGTTGGAGTTGGGAGATACTGACGACGTCTGAATGTCGTAGTTGCTTAGTACAATAACTATTATCTCTCCCACGAGCTTTGGAGCGAACCGTCCCCCAAGTGCCGGGTTCGCCGTCAGGATGGTGATGAGTTTCTTGTACCTCTCCCCGAGCTTAGTGTGGAGGTACTGCGCGATCCTCATCGTCAAGCTCTTGACGAACTCTGGCAGGCACGGTAGTTTGTGCTTGGTGTGGAGCGAAGATATAGCCTTCGGCAGAAGTTTAGATTTGGTAAGTGCCTTGAACGTGCTTATGGGAAGTTCTCCACCATCCTGTTTATCATTGTAGAAGACCGCAATGAGGCAGATCATGGCGTCCGTGAGGTTTTCGAGCGCCCTAATACTCCTGGTCGCCCCGACCTTTTCGATGTCCTTCTCCACTTCCATAGCACCTCTAACCAACGCAGTTCCCATGACCTCCTTAGCCCCACGTCCGAGTACGCTAACCCTAGATACCTTAATACCGACAACGTATCCGCTTTTCAGGAGCGCTGGGGTTGAGGTTGCCGTGAACGTTGACGTCACGTAGGTTAGGAGAACGCGAAGGTGCGAGTCGGAGAGGGGTTTTTGGGTAGGTAGGGAGAGGGAGGTAAGGACAAGGTTCGTCACGAAGTTTATCACTTTGGAGTTTGGTGCAGGTGCGATTGTAAGGCTAATGGGCTTCCCCTCCCTCCCCGTAATGTCCTTCGAAACCTCGCTCGCTTTCCTGGCCATGTTAAGTACCTCGTTAAGAAAGTCACTCTCCTTAATGCACTGTTTCGCCAGTTCTAGCCTCTCCACGTCCCCCGCCTCCTGCCTGCAGTACGGCCTGAGGAATCTCCACGTTCCATTCTCCGCCACGTTGACTAGGGTCAGGGCACGTTTGAACCAAGGGGTGGAGTGGCAGGGGAGGAGGGTTAGGAGGAAGGGGGTGGGGGAGTAGGTATGGACAGAGTAACGACGGATTAGGTACTGCGATGAGCGAAGCGAATCGCGAAAATGGTTAGGAGGAGGGGATGATAATTATTGAGTCGGTTGGGGAGGGTCTCACCTCGAGGACTTGGAGTGTTGGGGGGGAGGGTGTGTGGGGGAGGAGGTGAAGTAGGAGTTTCTCAACCGACTCTGATAGCTTGGCGTTCTCGGGTTTAGACATTAGCCTCCTGGATGTGTTCTGGGCGTTCGGGGAACACAGGAGGTTGGCGAAGGAGGTCAGGACTGCGATGAGCGTGCGGGGAGGAGCGAAGCGATGAGCGGAAGGTTGTTAGTTATGTGTGTAGGCGACGATGCTGTCGCTTCGCTTCTTGTCCAATCTCACCTGGGTCGGAGTGATGGGAACCGAGGGAGAGGAGGGAGGAGTGGGCGGACTGAGGGATGACGCGAGGAGCGGAAAGTAGTTAGGTGTGCGGGTGAGCAGTACGGCAAGGAGTATGCGGCAGGCGGAGCAAAGCGATGACTGCCTATAGTTTGATACGATGATGACCTTTGGCGATATATACATATGGCGAGGAGCAAAGAGACGAGCTAAAAGATCTTCCATGCAATTGCTGTCGCTTCGCTCCAGCATATAGACCATGTGACGAGGAGCGTAGCCACGAGACAAAGAGATAAAGGATGGGGGAGTGAAGCGACGAGATGAAGAGATAAAAGATGGAGGAGTGAAGTGACAAGCAGAAGGTACGGGCGGTATGGCGAGGATCGCAGCGACGGACTTTAAGCAATTACCGTCGCTACGCTCCAGTATATATATACGGCGTGTTGCTGTCACTTCGCTCCATCCCTCCATCCCTCCTTCCTTCCACCAGCCTGATCTTACCTCTCTAAGTTGACTGGCCGAGTATTTCGCGGCCTCCCTAGGGTCACCGTACAATATACTAGCCTTAAACCTAGCTGATTCCTCCGTTGTCTGCTGCCCTGAGTAGGAAGCATTGTTTGTGTATCCATAACCACGACCTATGGCACTGGTGTGATTGGCTGTTGATGTTGATTGATTAGATATAACATTTAATTGTGATGACAGTGATGACATTATAAGAGGAGATGGAGGGGGGGAGTTTTGAAAGGGAGGACGTTGATTGGGGGTAATTAGGAAAGGATTGCTGGAGTTGTGAGGGTTGGTGCAGATGAAAAAGTTAAGAATTTTTGGATTTATTGATTATTATAGACTACAAAAATATTATATAGTAATAGATACACTTATAGACTGCGAGAAAGTAATATTTATATATAGTATAGAGGATTGTGAGGGTAAATAATCAACCCTCCTCACCTCACCCTTCGACTACCAATGTATTCTTCTGATGACGACGACGGGATGGAGAGAAGGTACGAGAAGAGGAAGAGGAAGGAAATTAATTTTCAGAGGGAGAAAGTTAGGGCAGCAACAGCTGCAGCACCGGTGGACAATGAGGAGAAGAGGTGGGGGGCAGGGAGCGTAGCGAGCTGCCTATGAGCGAAGCGACGAACGGAAGGTGTTAGTTATATTGGCGGGCGGTATGCTGCTGTCGCTTCGCTCCTCTCCAACCTCACCTGTTGTCGCTTCGCTCCTCGCCGCTCATCCCCCCCCCCTC
>Ga0115006_10003226_pt1 | contig 11013 bp, 14 predicted proteins | sample ArcOceMetagenome_3_FD_88943 | JGI IMG/M metagenome (GOLD analysis project Ga0115006, IMG submission 88943) | Marine eukaryotic phytoplankton communities from Arctic Ocean - Arctic Ocean- Svalbard ARC20M Metagenome | ecosystem: Environmental > Aquatic > Marine > Oceanic | place: Arctic Ocean...
ATTTGAGGACCTCAAAATATTATCTCAAATATAAATATTCGTGATTCTAAGTTTAGTTCTGAGATCTTTATATATCGCAGAGTACCAGCTACAAAGGAATCTCAATATAAGATAAGCATAAAAATCTTCCCCAAAGACCTATCAATTTCTTGCTGTACACTGTATTTGTTTATTTGGTCCAAGGGCGCAACGTATAGAACGAATTTATAAGAGCAAAAATATCGTTTGAACGGGCATATGTAACCCCCTTGGTGATCACCTGCAATCAAACAGATTATCACCAACCTAACCTAATCACATAGGACACGCTCGCCGTTCTCGGTGAGCATACGGCAAGGCGGGTGGCTCTTTCTACCCTTGACGCAAAGTAGGACAACAAAACGTGAGCAACTACAAAAATGAACCACCAACGCTCACCTTATAAACTTTTGGGGTTAGAATTTGCAGTTGATTGGATAGAAACTTCTATCCAATAAGCTTTATTGCAGACTTAAAAACAAATATAGAAGAGTTCGCGACGAATCTTAGCGTTCGCGGTTGGACAGCGATAGTGGAAGTGATAGAAGAGGGAAATGGGAAAACCAGACGTAAGCGATATGTAACACAAACCAAACCTCTTATTCGTATATTTGAACATCATTCTCGAATAATGGTCGTTCCTTCAATCCTGATTTGGGATTCGACGGAATCGAGTCCTCCCAAACCCCCACTATCTTCTTATAAAGCTCTTCAACCCTAAGCATCCTTCAATCCCTCTTAGCAATGTCAGTGCGTGTTTGCTTGTTGTTCGTAGAGTGGTATATCAGGTGTTTGCCGAACTCCGACGATTCCAACGAAAGGATACGCTGCATCGCGCATCAACGCGTTGGACTACCGAAGAGGTTGAAACCCTAACCAAAACTTAGGCGAGAGGAGAGGAGCGGTGACGCTTCGTGAGTTAGTTATAGTGGGTTTGGCGGTGTGCTGCTGGAGCAGAGACACATCACTCCGGCTTGCTAAGACAGTTCTCACCTCTACATTGTTATGTATCCCGTTGTCTTCTATGCCTGGGCCAAAGAATGGTGGGAGGAACTGCTGGAGCGCGGGGCGAGGAGCGAAGCGACGAGCAGAAGGTTGTTAGTTGTTTTAGGTTGATACGATGTTGTCGCTTCGCTTTGCTCGTAGGCTGCTTTTGCTGTCGCTTCACTCCAGCCTTCGCTCCAGCCTCTGTCACAGCCTTCGCTCCAGCCTCTGTCACAGCCTCACCCTTCCCTCGCACGTCTTGTTTAAGTGTAGAACCATCTCCTTGTCAGCCATCTATCCCGCCTGTTGCGCAAGCAGTTCCGGGTTCTCCCCGGCTCCCTATCCCAAACTCCGCACTCCTCTTTACATTTCGACCATTTCGACCCAAACTCCCTCCTCCCCCCCCTTTCCCTCCCCATCCACCGACCCCCAAGCTCGGTGTTATTGTTCAATCCAAGAACAGGAAGGAGCGCGTACGCTTTGCCCCCGATGCTGCGATGAGCGAAGCGACGAGTGGGAGGTCGGTAGATATGTAGGAAGGCGGTATAATGCTTTTGCTGTTGCTTCGCTCCAGCGGTCCTTCGTACCGGCCTTCGCTCGTCGCTTCGATCCTCGCCTAACCTCACCTGCGTAGCCTAGAAAATTCGTATCCCGCCTCGCAGATCAGCAGGGAGTCACCGTCAGGAAAGTAAGGCGAGAAATCACCCGCGCAGCACACGCTCGGGTCGATAGAGTGTTTCCCTGCTCCCTTAGACAACCTACTGTGATGAGTGAGCGAAGCGAAGCGCGAAAAGGGTTAGAATGAGGGGCGCGAGCGAAGCGAGCGCTGTAAGGGTTGTTTGTTATATTGGTGGGTGATACGCTGTTGTCGCTTTGCTCCAGCATTCCTTCCTTCGCTCCTCGCTTGGCGCCAGCGTCATATTTCCCTCTGGTCCAACTCAGATCTCATGAATCCCGGCATAATTTTGTTGTACTGTTCCACGCTGATCCTTTCGTCGCCTCTGAAGTCGTCCCCAAAGCTTCCCCCCGTATCCTTTGAAGTGCCATCGCGGATGGAAAGTATATCTGACGTTGCATAGAGGAAGTAGTCCACGTGATTCCTTTTGACTAGCGTGTCGTCCTCCCACGCGCTGAAGAAGTCAAAGTCGTTGATCCTATCCTTTATAACGAGCCTGTGCTGACGTGCAAGTGCGGTGCTCCTCTTCGCACCGTCAAATAGTGGGGTTGCATCCTCCCATACGCGGATGGTCTTAAAAACAGATGGGGGGAGGGCGGATTTCAGGTCAGCTATGTTTTCTACTGTTAAGTTGTAACTCAGGATCAAATGAAGGGAGATGTCGTACACGTAAGAGATTCCCAGCTCGGCAGAGCGAGGGGGGTCAGGAGGGGGTGTAGCAGAGCGAAAGAGGAGGGAACGGACGGTTTCGTCCAGAACTGGGACGAAATTAGGACGGAACTAATTTTTTATGAGCGGAGGAAGCGAGCAAGGGAAGGGGCGAGGAGTGACGAACAGGAGGTTGTTAGCAATAGTGGTGAGCGGTATGTGCGCGGAGCGCGCGGCAGGCGGAGCGTAGCGACGACTGCTGATTGAATGATATGATGATGACCTATTGTGAGACCTATGGCGATATATGCTTCTGCCGCTTCGATCCGGCCACCGCATGTTCGCTCTGCATCACCTTAGTCGATGTTACGATGTGTAGGAGCCTGATAACGCGGTGAGGTGCAGGGGAGGGACTTGGGGATGGTTTTGGGATTATTGGAATCTCACAACGACGACCAGACCTTTGCTCTCTGGTTAGACGCCCACCGTCTCAAGATTGCAGAGTTGTTGCGAATCTCCCAAGGACCCCCCCCCCCACCCGAACGACCAATTCGGCATGCTGTGGCGCGCCCGCCCGGGTCACGCCGCGGTCGACTACCAGTGCTACGTTTCGAAATGGTTACGACCCAACGGTATCATTGATCGCTAGAAGCGGACGAAGCTTGGATCTTGGAGCGCCGCCGTTGCCTCCAATATGAAATCTGTTGCGACGTCACCCCGTGCCAGCCGCGGAGATCACGCCCGCAAATCCAAGAAGACGCAGTCGGCGTCTCGGCAATGCACACGGCGATGAACTTGGCATCGGCGGGCATCTGCGGCAAGAGACGGTAGAATGGTCCCAAATGGTAACACACGAGCCGAAACTGCGTCGTGTCGGCGAGCGCCACGGTGAAATTCGTGTCGGTGTCGGCGTCGTGGTCGACCAACGTGTACGAGTACGAAATGACGTCGTCGGCACGTTCGAAGGCGCGCAGCAGGGCGTCCTTGCCTTCTGGCCACTCGGTGCAACACATCCACCATCGATTCTGTGGATTGTCGTCGAGACGCCAGGTCTCAAAGGCACGAATCGTCGTGCGGTAGGTGCCACGACTGTCCGCCGTATCCCGTGAAACACTCGCAGAGCCCCTCGTTGGCGCGACACACGCCGCGATGCCCGCAGACGAACGTACGGTCATCGTCGCCGTCGGGATCCGTCGCCACCGGGCAGACGCGGCGCTCGCGAGCGTAGCCCTCGAATCCCTCGTCGCATTCGCACACAAAGTTACGCTGTGCTGCCCACCCCGCTGTCGCCGTGGCCGACGCGCGCGATCGACAACGGCCGTGGCTTCCACAGCGCCTCCCCACCGCGTCGGTCGGACAGTCCAGATACTCACACGCCTCGCCCCTGTATCGTCGGTCCCAGTGGCAGACGCCGCGGATGGGGTCGCACACCCCCACGCCCGCGCACTCGACCTCCGGGTACACGTGGGCGCGCCCCACGTTGCTGCCACCAAACCATGGACCCGCCGTCGGACAGCGCCGCTCGGAGCACTCACCGTTGCGCCAGCCCACGGCTCACTCGCACGCGAATTGCGGGCTGCCGCCGCACACTCCCTTGCCCATGCATGCCATGTAGTCGCCCGGGCACGCGGTTCGCGCCGTCAAGATCACACCGCAGTTCGCAAGCTCGCCGTGGACGTAACCCTCGAAGCACTCATAGAGTCCCGTCTCGCGGTCGTATCGCCCCCGGCCCGCGCACTCGACCGCCAAGCGCGTCGTCGCTACCGAGGCCACTCCCCCCACCACCTCGCCTCCCGCTGCCACCTCACTCGGGCCGTCCGACTCGATCGCCAGCCGCGGCACTCTCGGTTCGCGGTTCAAGTACCCCGTGAAGCGGACCCTGACCACCTGGCTGTCCGCTCACGACGGTGACGTCGGGCGCTAGGTGAAGAATATTGTGTGGGGGACGGATGGTAGTATCGCCTTGATATGCTGTTCTTCCATTGCAGAGATCAAATTATTCATGTCACGCACGAAGACGACGTCCAGCCCTTCGGAAGCCGATACCTTCCCTTGTTTATAAATGTCAAGGGCGCCCCATTCGTGATATCCCCCGAGTTGCTGAAACAGATGGCGTATTGAGGTCAACTTTGATAGAGACTTGTCAACAACATTGTGTTCAGACTTGTCTATGACGCGGTACTCAATTGTCTATACGTTGACCGTCAAAGTGCCGGAACGCAGCAACGTAAACAGAAGTTCCAAAATCATGAGTTCTGCCCCCTCAACGTCGAGGCTGAAATAATCAACGTGCATAATCCGTGTGCCTTGCCAGGCATGATCATCCACTAACCATAACAGTTCCTGCTTCGTGGCTTTCGCACCGCCGTCGATGAAGTGACTCGCATCATTTTGAGACCATATACACGTGCGGAGTAAACAGCGCTGAAGAGCACGTGCTGGTGCACCGGACTCGTCGCCGGTCAGATTAAACAGAATATGCCCAAGTTTCTTTTGTGTCTGCTTCAACACCGAGTGTGTCATATTCACACCGCCAACATTGAAATTCAATCGGTGTTTGCATTTCCCGGTGCGAGACATCCAGCGAGTGACAACAAAACTCTTGTTGTTGACTGAACCCTTCAACGTCACCTCGCAAAAATCAGTTCCACGATGTATCAGCTCAGCACTAGGACCTTTCAATTCCCCATTAAATGTGGGCCGTGGGTCTGCTTCACCAGTAAGTGCAAACATGAAGGCGCCAATTGTCAAGAGCGACTTTCCCGTCCCGTTCCAACCGATGGCCGAATGTTCTGTGTCCGTGACACGAGCGGCACTCACAACAGTACGGCCGGTCTTGTAGTCATATGCCGCTTGTTTGAAAGGACCAAAGTGTTGCATTTCGATACTGTGGAAGGCAACATGCAATGGTGCTTGGTGCGATCCGTGAAATGATGCCAAACCGCAGTCTCGCGCAATTTGCAGTCCCTGCTGTAATGTCTTTGGATCGACCCCCTGCATTGTCGCGTACTCTCGGAACAGCGACAGCTTGCGACGTTTTGGCTTGCGCTTCACAACGACACCACGCTCCGCCCATCCCTTCGCGGCATCCAGAACTTCCGAAAACCCATCGAACACAACCACACCTTGTTTTTCGACCTTGCTTCCAAGCTGGTCAAATTTGCGTTTCAGTCCGATACCCGAAGATTCGCGGACCTTGTAATACTTGCGGCTGTGGTCACATGCAATGTCAAGCAACCGTCCCCAGTCATCATCAAACACAAGGAAGCGCTTGCGCTGCCCCGACTCGGCCATTGAAGTTTGCCATGGGGAACCGACGTACGTTACTCGGCCACCATGAATGTTGTGCGGCGCATGCAGGTGCCCAGACACGATGGAAAATCGCAGTGCCGTCGTATCAAAACCATTCGCCGATGACATTCCGGGGTGCAGCATAGCACCTTTAACTTCGGCATGCAAGACCGCCATCTTGATACGGTCATACTTGTTGTACGTCTCCAAAACGGTTTGCAGTGCCTTCGACAAGTGCATGTACGGAACTAAAAGAAAGTCCCGGAGCACCGTCGGCCGTTCAATCACCTTAATAGTTTTGTTGACCAAAGCAAACGCCTCGAGGCCATTCACTTCAGACGTATTCAACAGGGGCATGTCGTGATTGCCAACCAGGAAGAATGATTGCTTCACTTTCCACTCGTTCGCCATGAACCTCAACAAGGTGTTCATCATATCGACGTTCAACAACGCATGAGAGTAAACACTATGAAAAAATCGCCGGCAAATACGACATCGTAGCCGCGTTCGACTGCCAATTCATTAACGTGTCACAGTACACCGAGACACGTCGGCAAACTGCTCGTCAAGCAATGTAGATCAGAGAGAAAAATGCAAGGCATATTGACAGATGTGATGGTTATGGATGGTAGACAGGACACCAAATAGCCTTGGATGCTCGAATTTTACCATATAATTTACCATTTAAATTCAACCATTCATCATCCGCATCTCGGAGTACGAGCGCGTACTCCCGTCCTCCCGTGTGAACATGTGACTCACTGCCGATTTCCCGCCATCGTGCACAAGTACAGCGGTTGCCTTGGCGTTGGCTTCATCCATTGGGTGCCCGTCGACCAAGCCAGTCGATTCAAAATACGAGGCCAATGCTTTGATCCTGTTCTTGCTGTCCTTGCTGCCATGCCCCGGGAACGACAGTGCGTATTCGCCGCGTGTCTTAACATCCAGCTCGTTTTGAATTGCCTTATTGATTGCTGTCGTCATGACCCCCTTCACTGTTGCATGCTTGTACCTGAAATAACGACTGTCTTTACAGGACTGGTTTTCGATGGTTTCGCGCAAGTCGGCCGATAACGCGGCGACAACAGTCTCATAGAATCTGCTGCTGACCGCACGCTCTTGGGACGTGCCACCAAATCCGATGGACAGGCCGTAGCCGTCAGTTTCATACACACGTCGCAACGTCTGTGAAACATCTGCATACTACTCAGAACACCCCGTTCGAAGACTTTGCGAGTGTCTTCCTCCGTAAAGACGGCCATATTGTGCGATGCTGATGTCATCACCCGGGCACACCACGCAGTGGTGGTAAATTTCGACTTGATCAAGGGAAGACGTTGTAGAGCAGTACAGAATCATCATGTATCTGTATGTTGTAATGAAGAATTGCAGCAATCATTTACCGGAAAGGAAACACAGAGTCTACAAAATTGGCCAGACCAAAAACGTACTTCAAAGGATGGCAAACATGGCATCCTCCGCGTGCACCGATACGTACGAGCTTGTGTACTGCCACGTCCTACCACCGGGAACCAAAGATATAGAAATACACAGCCATTCACTGATCCGATCCTTCATGTTGCACGAAAACTTCGGGAACAAACAACTCACGAAAAACTACCATAAAATCTTTGGTCACAGACGAACAGGTGCTGGCTTGGCAGCCCGCCATGAAATCGCGATGTTTGGCGAACAACACTCGCTGCTCTTCATCACATCGTTGCTCGATGCCGTGCTCCTACAGCTGAGTCAACGCACAGGCAGCACAGCAAAGGCAGCAAGGAAGAAATCAACACGGACAAAAGCGAAAAAGAATTTGACAACCGCAAAAGCAAAGAAAATTATCGTGTAGCTGGGATAGGGGTCGGTCCGCGATTACAAGACGCGGGTGGCACGAGATGATCTGAAGGCGGCCCTCGAGAGAATGAAGAAACAGCAGTCGCTGTTGCGGCAACTCGACAGTCCGGCACGGAAATCACTGACGTCTTGTACGACCCGCACGTCGACAAAGGTCGGCCACATATTGCGCTGCCTCACCAAGGATCGAGTAGAATTGAAGCTCCATCAAAACAGATTCCAATTGACGCGTAAAAAAATAGTTTTCACATTTTTCACACACACATTCATTCACACACACATGCCAAGGACTGCCGACAGCGACTGGGTGGCGGCCGGGGGTAGTGGTAGTGGTACCGTCTGTACTGCCGCCTCCCCCGGTGCTGTGAACGGTATCATCGCTGTGCGCTTCCTCTTGGTGCCAACCGCAGCACTGCTTATGGCGTCGACAATAACTTCGGCCACCCGTTCTTCCGCGGCGTCTTCTTTCTCATCATCGCAGCTTCCGTCGTTGTTGCTGTCCTCCCCGTCTTCCAGTGTAAGGCGCAAGGTCGCCGCCTTGGCTTCCGACGGACCGTTCACCACCTTAGCTAATGCCTCCGGAATTTCGTTCATGACAAACTCACGTTCTTCGCTCGTCCAGAGCTTGAAGGTCGCCTTCAAGCGTGGACTGGCCATACTGCTCTGCAGGTCAGCATGGTCGTCGCCGGGCACAAAATTAAGAACCAACTCGTCGCGGCGCACCTTCTTCCCCAACATCGGCTGAGTCAGCGCCTTCCCGCATCGCTTTGTTATCGCCAGACGAAAGAGGGGGGTGACCCGGCACATTTTGCGCGAGAGTGAGTAGTACCATCCCATCATAAGTGCATCGCACACATCGGTTTGGTGCTTGCGTGGAAAACTCATGATCTGCTCCCATTTCTTCGGAAGGATGACTTCCTGCACGAAATCCATGTTTGCACGCTTATTACTGATGTACGATCCTGTACTTGTGCCAAAAAACAGCTTCACTGTCCGCGGGGTTACAATCACGGCCTTCGAGTAGTCAAATGCACGAAACGCTGTCTGAAGCTGTTTCATCTTCGCTGTCATCTGGCGCTCGATCAACAGAACGTCGAGAATTTGGAAAAGTGCGCTGTAAGTCTTGCGGAACTCGAACGCCATTCTGCAATAATCATTGCGATACTTCTTGGGAACCAATTCGCGCAGGTTACAGACACCAAAGCGACTAGCAGCATCACGATACAGGTTGTGGTCGGGGCTAACCACAGCCCAGCCCATCGCCGTGACACCAATATCAAGACACCAAATGTTCGTCATGTTTAGAAACTAAGACCCTCGCTCGAGAATACAAGACAAATACGTAAACTTTCTCATTGTACTCGTGTTTTACCTTCCTATCTTTATATATGAAATCACTTTAAATCTATAGTCGACAAACCAAGGGTCTGTACGGCCACCGGAACCGGTGCACACTCGGTACGCTGTACTTTGCGGCGGGGCTGCTCCGTCGCGGCATCCGCACGTCGTTTGCTTTGCACTTGCGTATTTTGAAATTCGTGCTGTGTACACTTGCAAGTGAACTGCCTCTTATGGACCCGCCAGACACCTGATGATGCTCTACGGGGGGGGAAATCACGCCGGCATCCAAGTACAAAAAAAGCGAGTTGTTGGAGGGGCTTTTAGGCTACACTTATGTACTGCTTTGGTCGGAGTGCATGTCGCGCAACTTGGTTTTAGGGGTCTTGTCACGCACGGAGACGACGTCCAGCCTTTCGGAAGCCGATACCTTCCCTTCGCGCATCCACACCGCGCCGACGCTGTCGGCATCGAGGCGGTTTTCAAGTAGCCACTGTCTTGGTCGGAACTGCTGCGCCGCGCGCCAATCGTCGTCCATGAACGACTGTACGCGGGTGTCCATGCAGGCGGCCGTCGTGCACGTGACCCCTGTGATGTTCTCTTCGAAGTAGGGGACGCTGCTTGCCGGCGCACCGTTGAAGCACGAGTACTCCGAATGCGAGTTATGGTAGCGCGGCGTTTCCCAGACGAGCAATGGCACGTCGTGTGCGAGCGCTTCCATGTACCCGAACCCTTGCGACTCGGTGTTGGTCAGCACAACGGCGAATTTCGCCTGTTCGAGCGCCGAATGGTACGTTTTCCGGTCGTAGGTCCCGTATTGAAACAGGCGCGTTTGGTCGTCGGCGCGAAGCGCTCTCGGTCGCGATCGATACCAATCGTTTTGAGCTGGCGACATACTCTTCGTGATCAGCACGACGATTGAACGGGGCTGCCCCGACGGCCGAGGGATTGGGATGCCTGCTGGCAACAGCATCGGTCGTACTCGAAGCGCCGACCAAACGGCGTCGATTACCCAGGCGCTCGGAGCGATCACGTGAACGTTCGCGTAGGCGCCCAAGGCGTTCGTTTGCGTTGGGTTCATTGAGCACGCATACTGCGGTCCAACGATAAAGGTCTTGTTGGCGTACCGCTGAACCGTGGGCAGCGTCAACTCGGCTAGAATCGGCACATACACCACCATGGCGGCCTCAATAGTATCGACGACCGTCCCGTTGCTCCGTCCCCACCCAAATCGTACGTACTCCACAAGGGTGCGGTGGGCCCTCTGGCCCGGGTCAAGGACGAACAATCGGTTCTCACGCCGAGCCATCGAACCGCGAGTCGGCGTTGATAACGAACGCCACCGTTTCATGTTCGCGCTGGAAGGGTCGAGCTGCGGTGGTCTGGCGGGCGGCCCCGCATCGCCCCCCTTACGGAAGACGTGCACGCGTTGAACTTCGCCGCTGTACTTGGCTGGCGGCGCGCGCCATTGTTGGCGCCAATTCGTGACCAAATATGGCCAACGCGCCGCGCCGTAGCGGCGATGCGCGTTGAAATGCAGTTCGTCGTCGCCGTCCATCACGCCGACCACCAGCGCCCCGCCGTCCTGAGTGATGCACCAGGCGCGTGCCGCCTCCAAAATGTCGCCCCACGGATTGAGCGCGTCGCCGTACCGTCCGAGGCCGGAGTGTTCCAAGGACGAAAACGACACGACGGCGTCAAACAATCCGAGCGTACTGTTGACGTACCGCGACCGCCATTCCAGCGGCGTCAACGTCTCGATTTGTTGGTGTCCGCTCTCAATGGTTGCGAAATCCAGAGTCACTACCGAAGCGGCGCCGGCCTCGAGAACGCAGGCCTCCACCCACGGATTTTCGGAGCCAATGACGAGCACACGCCCTCCCTGCAGCCTGACGACGCGCAGCGCCTCTCGCAAGGCGTTGGTCTCGTGCCGACCGTAGTTGCCGTCGAGTTCGCCCTTTCGGGCCAAGTCAACCATTGAATTCACGTAGGTTTCAGACCAACGAAGGACTTGACTCCCGGCGTTGGTGACGGTCGAGATCACTTCGTCGGCCTCGACGTAGTTTTCGTCGATGTAACAGTCGGCTACTGGTACGCTGCCGTTGATTGTGAACGCGTTACGCCACTCGCTCGGAATGTGCTGCGGTGCGTGGGGTTGGCCGTGGCCTTCAATCCGCAGCACCTCGGAATGGAAATAGGCG
>Ga0115006_10003227_pt1 | contig 11012 bp, 3 predicted proteins | sample ArcOceMetagenome_3_FD_88943 | JGI IMG/M metagenome (GOLD analysis project Ga0115006, IMG submission 88943) | Marine eukaryotic phytoplankton communities from Arctic Ocean - Arctic Ocean- Svalbard ARC20M Metagenome | ecosystem: Environmental > Aquatic > Marine > Oceanic | place: Arctic Ocean...
GCGCGTAGCGCCTTGCGCGTAGCGCGGCGCGTAGCGCCTTGCGCCGCGTAGCGGCGCCTTATGGTGTGGACGATTTGTGCTGGGAAAGTCGATTTCAAGCGCAAAACGCAGAAATTTTTTCGCGCTACGCGCGATTTCAGCAACGGCTCGCTGTGGGACGACGTCCGGACGACGTCCCACGTGCTACGCACGTGAGTATGAGATACCCACATAAATAGTCATTTTCGAGACGCGGGAACAGAACGCGCAAGTCACGCCCCAAGATAGATAAATACGAACTTGGAACGGAAAGCGACATGACGTCGCCACCAACCACGAGCGTCGCGTCGATCGGCGAGGGGCTGCCCTGAGCCTCAGCATGCACCATCAAGCCGGCAGCACATAGACACGGGACCCACCTGGGCGTCGCGAAGGTGGCGCGCGAGCAGGTCAGCGGCAGCAGCGGGAGCGCGTCGCGGAAGGCCGGGCCAAGCTCCAGGTCGCAGGGCAGGTGGGGCGGCGCCGATCGACGCGTGCTCGGGGCACGTGACGATCTAGGCAATCAGCGCGATGTCGAATTTGAACAGGTCCAAAGTCGACTGCGCTGGTTGTCCACCTGGGCGCGCGCGCGCTGAGCACGCGCGGGCTGAGGGACGCCGGGCGGCCACCAGCCGAAGCTGGGGCCGTCCCCGACATGCGTGTGTAGAGGGGCTGCGCTCGCGAGGGTTGGAGCCGCGGGGGGGTCACGCTGCAGGGGGACACTGCAGGGTGGCGCGGAGGGTTCGAGTCGCGTACGAGTCGCGAGGGAGCATCTGCTGCAGGGAGGCGCATGAATACGGCCAGTAGTCATGAGTATGAGTATGATTACTGAGATTTGGCCGTATTCATAGTCATGAATGCGAGCAAGCTGTACTATTCATCTTCGTGAATATCAGCGAAGCGAAAATAAAAAATGAATAGTTCGAAACAGGATCGAGGCCCGCGCCGGAAGAAAAACCGTGCGCTCGCCGTCCAGTAGGCCTGAGTCAGTTGTAGCTGCGCTGCGGGGCCTGCGCTCCATGCTGCGCTCGAGGCACGCAGCGCCCAGCCTGCTCGCAGTGAGGTTGATAGCGCTCGCTATGCTCGTCGTCACCGTCAGCTCGCTGCTTTGTCGTTCCCAGAGTTCCTGATTCCCCGAGACGGTCAGTGATGGCTGGTCCCACTACCAGCATGTCAGCAGCAACCCACAGCGTCCATGGGGGCTCCGAAGCGCAAGACATCAACCAAGAAGAATGGTGCGTGAAGAGCTGCCAACCAGAAGCGCTACGCGCCGTCGGTGCAGTCCATCAAGGAGCACTTCTTCACCAAGTACCGTGGCAAGGGCGGCGAGCACGAGGACAACGCGGAGTGAGGCGGCGAGGCGGCTCATGGTCTGCGCGCTGCGGCTAGGCGAGGCGCGGGGTCAGGAGCTTCCAGGGAAGCGTTGGGGCGGCGTGGCATAGGCGCGCCCAGAGGGGATGACTCGGGGATCGGAGCTGTGGGTCACGCAGCGGCACTCTGTATTCACGGCGTAGTCATTATTCATGAATACGCCGGCAGTGTTCTATTCATAGTCATGAATACGAGCACGTCTTGGTATTCATACTCATGAATATTTGGCGAGCTGAGAAATAAAATATTCAAATCTAGTCACGCTATTCATGCGCCTCCCTGATTTGTCTGCTGGTGCGGGCCACTCGAGGCGGCCACTAACGCGGGTTAGGCGGCACCGTGCACGCATGCATGATGTGTAGATACTGTAGATCTATCTATCTACCACGCTCCATCTCGTGACCGCCGCAGGTGATGCTGCTGACGGTACTGTTAATGCGTGCTGCTCGATGGCTGGCTCAGGGCCACACACACACACACACACACTGCCCTGCTACTGGCCGGCGAAATCGGTTCTCCAGTCATCTTTCTACGCTCCAAGGCCTTCCCCACACCAGACACACGTCACGAGAGCCCACCTCTCAAGCTCTTGCCCGAGCGCGCCGGTGCGGGCTCGGGAGGCAGCAGCGGTTTGCTCGCGAGCCGCGCGATGTCCGCCGCGCCGCCCGTGGCCGCACTCGGCGCTCCGCGCACCTTGGCGAGGTGGGCGTCGCGGGCGGCGTCGCGCGATCCGGCGCCGCTCGCGCCCTTGGCGGCGAAACGGGGTGGCTTGCCGCTGCCCTTGGCGGCCTGTGTCGGCCGTGCGGGCGGTGGGGAGGGGCCCGCGGGCGGCGACGGCAACGGCGCGGCCGCGCCGAGCTGGTGCTCGCCGGACAGGAATGAGAAGCCCTCGCCCCCATCGACAGGCCCCACGTGCACACCGGTGCAAGTGGCGGCGGCGGCGGCACGGTCGCTGCCACCGCTGCCACCGCCGCCGCCGCCGCCACCGCCGCCGCCACCGCCGCCGCCGCCGCCAGCGCTGCTGCACGCGGCCGGCTGCTCTATACGTGTCGAGCCAAGGACATCGAGGACAGACGGCACGCTCGCCACCTCGGTGATGATCGAGGCGACCGTCATGCCCAGCGCGTGAAGCGCCGTCGTCCGCTCGCGCTGGGTGTCGGCTGCCCGCTGCTGCAGCGCGCCGTCCTCGCGCTCGAGAGAGGTGCGCAGCGCACGCATCTGCTCGAGCAGCGCGTCCTGCACCGCCTGCACGCTCTCCTCGCCCTCCTCGTCGGAGGAGAGGTCGGCTCTCATGAGCGAGCGAGGTTCTCCAATATATGCCGCTGCAGCCTGGGGCTGCACAATTGTACAAAAACTTGAAAACGAAATGCATTGTGAATTTGCTAACGGGCAAATTTGCGAGCGCACTTACGCTAACTAGGGCCGCGCTTGCGCAGGCGGCGCGGAGTCCAAGAGTGACGCGGCAGACGCACAGCAGGTCGCGCTTGAGGTTGCACGGAACGAGAGCCCGAAGCGCACGGCAGAGCCGAGAGCGTGCTGGTGCGAGTGCAGGCAAAGGCGCGAGCGTTGCAGCTGCACCGCGACAAGTCCATCGGCGACGACGGAGCTCAAGAGCCGGCCGGAGCCGTCAGATTAACGGCGCAAGGGCGCATGACGGGAGAGCGATCCAGCTGGGCACGAGCCGATGTCCTGAATAGGAACTTCTGCACGACGCGCACGTGTCCGTAACGGTGTCATCGTTTTTTTGCACGAACGGAGGAAAGAAATTTTCAGCGGAAAATCACGAAATTCATAGTGGTTAACGGTTAACGGGAGGACCGTTTGGGATTGATCCCCATCGGCCCCGGAGGGTCGAGCAAATTTGCAGCTCAGCAGGACCTACTAGTAAGTAGGCATGCGTGCATAGGGTGGTTGTGTGTTTTGAACGCTGGGGCCTGTGGCCCGTGTCAATTCAATACCTACCGTTCACGATAGTATACGGTATGCACGATACGACATGAACATCGCATCGAAACGAAATCGGCACACAAAGACAACCCATCATCGTCCAACCCCTCGCAGCGTAGCGCCGCGGCCGCGTTGCGCATGCCTCTGCACTCTTACCACCACCCATGCCGCCTCTATCGGCTATCGGGCCACTCTCTCCCGTGGCTAAACACGCCGCCGCACCGCCTCGGCCCGCTCGACGTCCGCACCGCCACTGGTCGCTGCGCGTGCGCGGGTGACCCCGGCGGGCGCGTGGCGACTTCCCGCCGTGGGAATGAGTTCGGCGCAGCCGAGCGCCGCGGCTCGCGCCTGCCGGGCCTCCATGGCCGCCTTCAGCCGCTGGACCGCCGGCTGGAGCTGCTGGCGCGCCGTGGCCGCCTCCGCTGCGCCGCTCTTGACCCTCTGCAAGACATGTTGCACGCCGAAGATTTCCTGCGACAACTCCGCCTCATCAGGAGGCTGCATGCCGAAGTGCTCAGCGCAGGCGTTGAGATCCGTCTTCTTGCGGCCGCCCGAGCCGCCGTACGAGCCAGCCGCCGCCATGCAGAAGCCGTCCAGGCAGACGATTCCCATACTGCGCGCCGACCTCTGCGCCGCCTCCTCGCGCTTGTACGCGGCGCCCTCCTCCTCGTTGGCAAAGACAAGCCAGTTCCCGAGCACCGCATCGAGCACCGGCCGCAGGAGCCCCTCGAGCCGGCGCTGGGCTTCCTGCCACTGCTGCTCCGTCTGGCCCTCCGCTCTGGGGACCGAGGAACGGTTGAGGCCGAGCATGTCGGCCGCGTTCATGCCCGCCGGCCAGCCAAACTGCCGGCCGAGCTTCGACGCCGCCGCATCGAGCACGCGCGGGTCGGCTGCTGCGCGATGGTCGCGCGCGCGCATGAATTCGAGCGCCCAGACCTTTGGGCTCGGCTGGAGGCGCTGCCTCAAGACGTCGCCCTCCTTCTTCTTGTCCACGACGATCGCTTTCATGTTGCCGGTGCCGGCGAGATCCGACAGCACCGCTGCCACCCTGCGCGTCCTGTCCCGGTTCCCGAAGAAGAAAACCTGCCAGAGCTGCGCGACGGTGCCGTGCACGCCGGCGCCACGGCCACCGCCACCGCCACCACGCTCTCGCGCCTCTTGCATTGCCGTGTCCAGCTGCTGCTGAGCAGGGTACCCGAGCCGCGGGCCAAACGAGACCCGCCTGATCTCCTCGTGCTCCGCCAGGAGGATCGCGCTCAAGCTCTCTAGCACCCCCATCGTGCTCTGATCGACGTGCTGCGCCTGGCGCAGCACGTGCGCCGCCGTGCCGAAGCGGCTCGATTCCGCCAGCCCGGAGGACCTGCCGCTCTCCACAAAGCGCGCACAGCGTCGCTGCAGCTCGGCCAACGCACCCATCATCTCGCTGTGCTTCGTGCGCCCTTCCTGGATCAGGCCGTCGTGCTTCGATGCATCCGCACGTTGCTCCTCACGCAGCTGGTCCAGCGTCTGCCGAGTCTCCAGCTCCCGCTGCTGCTCGGCCGCGCGCCCGCGCATCTGCGCCTCGTGCGCTGCGCGCTGCTCCTCCGCCAGCGCCGACGCGTCTGAGAACCTCACCTTGAGCGGCTGCGGGAGCTGGAGGCTCGTCGCTGCGCCGCAGATGGCGAGGCTGAAGATCGCGTCGCCTCTGCCGCTCGCGGCGCGGATCTCCGGGGCCGGGCAAGACGACTCGCCCCTGGGCCCAAAGGGCTTGAAGTGCACGGGCTGCTGCAGCTCCGGAAGGCTCACCTGCGGTGACGACACGGACGACCCGTCGTCGAGGCGCTGCATCTCGAGACTGAGCTGTGGCTCGCCGTCGTCCGAGGGCACCGCGTTCCCGTGGCTGTCATGGAGCTGCAGCTGCAGCGCGGGCAGCTTGAGACGACTCGCGTTGTCGCACTCGATCACATCGGGCAACCCGTGGCGGTTGCGAATGACCACCTCGGCTGGCGGCCCGGCCGCGACGGTAAACTCAAAGATCTTGCGCTTTGCCAGCTTGCGCTCCGAGGTCGCCGCGCCGCAGAGCTTGGCAAGGACCCGGGGTCGCTCCTCGCTGTACGATGCGATTACGCGGTAGCGGCCCGCGGCAGTGAGAGCACCAGCCGCGCACCAGCTCATGGCGGTTCCCACGGCGAGGTGAAAGTGGTCGTCGGCGCCAGTGTGCCGCTCGTGCTCCAATTGGACTTGCTGGTTGTCGTACTCCAGCCAAACGGCGATGGGGATGCTGGGGCCGTCCCCTTGGAGAGCGGCCAGCGCGAGGTTGCGCGGCTCCATCAGCACGAGGCGCTGGCCCTGCTCGCCGTCCTGCGCGTCCATCACGGCACGGACCAGGAGCTTGGGCGCAGGCTGGCCGGCGACCAGCACGGGGCCCTCCTTGACGACGCGGACGGCTTGGTCACCGCTTGCGCCGCCGGGCTCGCCACTGCCCACAGGCTCAACGACGACCAGGGCAGAGACGAAGTAGTCGCCCGTGCAGCCCGTCTTGAACTCGTGCTCGCCGCTCAGCGCCTTGGACCCCAGCTTGCCGCTGACAACAAGCTTGTGCTCGATCTTTGCGACACTCCGGGGCGCCTGCCAGGCGACGAAAGGCAGTACGAAGTGCCCCTCTGCCGACCGCCCCTTGCGCGCGCCAGTGAGCCTGCCGTCCTCCTCTCCCCTCTGGTCATTCCATTGGATCTTGAAGTTCTCCGCCGTGCCAGAGGAGTCAACGCTCAGCTTCACGTCCTGGAGCCCCGCGGTCTGAAGCTTGTTGCCGGACGCGTCGACGACCTCCAGTCGCAGCTCAAAACAGTCGCGCGTCAGCCTCCGGCTGAAGGCGTCGGCGTCGCAGACCCGAATCCGGTCGGGCTCGCCCTCGAGCAGGTCGAAGCTGATCGTCTTCTCCTCCAGAGCCCGACGCAGTCGCGAGGCTTGCGCCGTCGCCGGCGTGCTGGAAGCCTCGCCCGTGCCTTCACGAGCCTCGTCGCCTGCGCCACCAATCATGAGCGTGCAGTCGACGGCAGCGCAGCCGACGATCGCGCAGCGGAGCTCGAGCACGCCACGCCCGCCGGCTCGCACGAGTCCGGCGCTGCCATCGGCCTCGTCGGCAAGCGTCAACGACCGAACGCGCTCGGAGCCGACCTTGAACCACGGCCCCTGCTCGTCCGAGCCGCCGAGGCGCAGCGTGGCCGCCAGGTCCGCCGGCAGCTGGGAGGGGTTGCCGTCGTCGTCGGTCAGTCTGACGTGCACGATATTTTTGAGGAGCTCGCCGTTGCGCACGCGCAGGACCTCCGCGTTGCGCGTCCGCCCGAGCTGGCCATTGGCATTGTGGAACTCGAACCTGCTCGGCGGGCCGGCCTCTGCGTGGAGTCGCAGCGTCACCTCGGTAGCCATCTCCTCGGCGTTCGCCTCGGCCGGCCACCTCACGCCGACCGTCACCTCTGCCGACTGGCTGCAGTCGCGCGGGATCCTGAAAGGGTCGCGTGAAGGCAGCAAGCCCTGGTCGCGCCAGACGGCGAGCTCGGCCCCCTTGACCTGCTTGCCCTGGATGCGCAGCTCCATCTTGTCGCTTCGCACCCGAGCGCCCGCCTCATCGTACACGAGCAGATGCAGCCCCGTCACCTGCGAGCGCGCCTTGCCTGAGAGCGAGTACACGTCATCGCTCGACGCGAGGCCAGGCGGGCCCTGCAGCTCGAGCGTCTTCGGCTTGTTGGAGGGCAGGACAAAAAGCCAGCCCTCCACCGCCGAGTCGGCCGCCACTGACTGTCCCGAGGTCTGGCCCGCCAAGGAGAAGGTCAGCTGGATCGGCTGCTCGAGCTGCTCCTTCTCGAGGCGTGGTACCGCCGACATAGTCGCCACGCCCGACACGAAGTCGAGGCGCTTGTCGTGGAAGCCGCTGTTCCGGGGCTTGGTCCTCACCATGACATGGCTCTTGGCGCTCGGCGTTGCCTCCGCCCCGTATTCGTCGTGGATTGCGAAGGTGAGCTCCGGCAGACTGGCGTAATTGTACGCGGGGCCGCTCTGGGCCTCCGCCAGCGTTCGTGCGAGGCGGCCGCTCGACTCGTGCAGCCGCAGCGGAGCGTCGGAGCGCACGACGCATTGCGCCTGCTTTGTCAGCTGGATGTGTCCCGGTGGCTCGCCCGCCGCGGGAGCGGGTTGCGGCAGAAACATGTGCACCGTCACCTCAATGGGCTGAGCGGCGCGCTTGAATGTGTGCGCATCGATGGCTTCGAGCGTCGGCAAGATGGGCGAGATCTTGCGCATGTCTTTCTTGCCCTTCCTGGACTTCTCCGCGTGGTCGAGACTGCCCCAGTAAATGCGCACCGCGTGGACAGGGCCCTTGGCGGAGGTGGACAGAAGTTTGGACTGCAGCGGGTACTCTGTTTCGTCAGGAACGTAATCCAGACGAATCCCTTCTGCACAGATGAAGTGCGGCGGACTCGCGTCGCCTGAGCGTATCTTCTCGTCGATTGCGGCCAACTGCTTCTCAAAGGTGGCATACATTCCCTTCTTGTCATCGACATGGCACGGGTTGTCATGCTCGTCGCAGAGTTTGACGTCGATCGCGTAGCTTCTGCCAAGCACCAGCTCATCCACAGGGATGAACGTCGCCTCGTCGTCCTGCGTCTTCTCCATGATCTGGAATTGCATCCTCGCCGGCAAGCCATGCTTCACGCGCACAAACATGTGGGCGGAGGGCGCGGGGCGCACGGTGGCCCTTGCATCGGCCGTGCGAAACGGGTGATGCTTGTCGCGAACGGGAACCACCTCGTAGAGCAACATGTAGTCTCCCGCCTTGCGGAGTGCCAGCTTGGTGAATGCAAAAGCTTTGACTTGGGCGCCTCCGGCGGCCAAGAAGTCGTGCGTGACTTGGCACACCACCTCTCCGTAGCCCTGGACAGCGCTTCCGTCCATGTGCAGCACGGTCTGCCGGATCTTCAGAGTCGCGTGAGAGGTGCCAATGCCAGTAGGCCGGAGCCAGTTGTAGAGGTCGCGGGCGTCGCCCCCCGTCGCGATGTTCTGCACACGCACGGCCGCCACGGGCAGCACCTCGCCTGCTGCAAGCTCAAGGGGCTTCGCCGAGGTCAGGCCCTCGCCTGGTCGGGGACCGCCACCGAAATCTTCGTAGAAGGCGGGCAAAATGGTCCACGGCGCCCTCTTGCGCTCGTCCACCTCCAGATTGCTGATCTCTGGCGCGTGTGACGACATGATCTCGCTGACCTTGATGACGATGATGTGCCCGAACAGCTCGACAGGCTCTCGCCGCACGAGCACCATGCATGTCGCCGCCTTCCCGTCATCGCGCCCTTCGGCCGACATCTGGAGCATGCTCCGGTCGGCCTCAAAGCACAGCACCGTGCCAGCGAGAAGCTGCTTCTTCTTCGCGCCGCTGTGGGCCGCCTCGATCTTCTGGCCCTTGGGCTGGAACGAGACCTTGTCGTTGCGCTTGAGCTTGAGGCGAGCGTAAGCCACGCCTCCAAACCACGCCTTGTCCGACGCCCGCTTGCGATGGGTCTCCGCCTCGAGCTGCTGCACGTCCTCGGCGCTCAGCCGCTGTGTCAGGACGCAGGCGCGGTCGTACTTCTCATGCACGCCCTTGATCCAGCCTTCAAAGTCTTTGGTGGCAGCCACCTTGTTCGAGCGCGTCCACTTGCCCGACTGCGCCGTCCACTTGCAATAGGTCTGGTATGGCTCAGCCGCGTGCACGGTCGTCTTCCTCGACGAGTCCGGGTGCAGATGCTCCTCGATGTCGTCGTTGAACTTGAACTTGCAATCGTCCACCTCCGCGATCGTGCCGAAGAAGAGCATCAGTCGCACGCGAGACTTGAGCGCCCTGTCCTCGGCGTTTTTCACCGGCATGAAGGGCAGCAGCTTGGACACCTTGGCGTAGGGCATCTGGCGGCCCTTCCAAAAGCACATGGCGATCGAGCCATTGTGGAGCTTGATCCTGCTCGCGCTCTCCTCGCCCTCGATGACGGGCATGTAGAGCGCGATGCCAGAAATGCTGCCGAGCTTCTCGTGGCCTACGCGGAAGTGGAAGACCTCCGGCGCGCAGAGCTCCAGCATGCGAGTCGGCGACCGCTCCAACGACAGCTTGTACTCCTCTAGGTACGGCAGGACATGCATCGAGTTGTCGAGGATGCGCTCCACCTCGTCCATCTTGGGAAGTGCGCAGCACGTCCATCCACCCTGCCGGTGCTGGCGCCCGAACTCGTCCCAGTTCCATTCGCGCGCTTCCCAGTCGAGGGCGGGCGCATCGTCGCGCAGTGAGATGCGCCACTCGCAGACCGAACTGTGGCTGCCGCCAGGACGCAGCTTGTGCGCAATGACGTTGATGTGCAGCTTGGAGTACTTGAACTGGGAAGGTGGGTGCACCTGGCGGTCGTCCTCCGCGAGACGCACGACGCGATCTTCGGCCTCGAGCCCGCGCAGGCCAATCTCAACGCCGTCTGTGTAGACCATGAACATATCCCGCAGCTCGGAGGCCATCGCAGGGACGTCCTCGAGACGCAGCTCCTCCTGGCGCTGCTCTCTAATGTCGCTTATCAGGAAGAGGGTGTACGACTCGCAGCTATCCAGCTCCTCCATCAGCTGCCGCAGCGAGTCCCATTCAGGGACGGACGCTTCCCTGCTCTGCCTGTCGCCCGATCTGCGGTGATTAAGTTCTTGCTGCTGCCAATCCTGGCCATTCTGCATCTTCTCGTCAAACTTCTTGCCACTGAGCTCCATCATGAGCACCTTACCACCATCCTTCTTCGAGCTCTTGGTGTGCACAGCCAGCGTATCCCCGTAGTAAAAGCCGGCAGACTTGGAGCCCTTGCCAAAGTGACTTGTGCGTGCGTCGGCGTGGTACGGCGCGTCGGGGAAGCCGAAATCGTCCTCTGCTCGGTTGTCTTCCTCGAGCTCGTCGGCGCCCCGAATCTTGGAGATGCGATCCCTGGTCTTGTGTGCCATCTGCCAGAGGCGCGGGGTGCACGCGCTGACGCGTGAGTGTCAGGCACGCGTGAGTGTCAGGCGCACGCGCTGACGCGTGAGTGTCAGGCACGCGTGAGTGTCAGGCGCACGCGCTCACGCGCGAGTGTCAGGCACGCGTGAGTGTGAGGCGCACGTGCTCACGCGTGAGTGTCAGACGCTTCACACTGCACGCGTGAGCGCCTGCGCCTCACACTGCAGGTCCGAGTGCAGCATGGGACGCATCCGCTCGCTCGTGCACATTGCAGCGCTCACTTCGGCCCACCCGGTGATCTCGACCTCGTCCATCCCGGGCCCTTTGTCGACGATGGCCATGTGCTGCGGCCGAGGCGGCGCAACCGGCTCAGTCGGGGCACAGAGCGTGGCTGGCTCGCGGGCGGGCGGGATGCATGGCGGACCTCCAGCTGCGGTCGTGGATTGGCCGCGGTTGGATGCCCGTAGAACATGTGCAGTTCAATGGCCTGCTTTGAGTGAAGTCCTTCGCTCCTCGACCGTCGGGCGAGCAGCGAGCGGCACAGAGCGGAGATCGAGTTGTCGAAGAACTCGCATGCGAGGAGCCGCGAAGGCTTCCGGCCGTCCTCACTCGAGTACCGCGACTCCATCTCGGTCATCACGCCATGGTGCGCACGAGCCGAGATTATCTTGGGAACGGACGACATGGCGAGCTAGGCAGGCGATGTCGTCTAGCA
>Ga0115006_10003228_pt1 | contig 11012 bp, 11 predicted proteins | sample ArcOceMetagenome_3_FD_88943 | JGI IMG/M metagenome (GOLD analysis project Ga0115006, IMG submission 88943) | Marine eukaryotic phytoplankton communities from Arctic Ocean - Arctic Ocean- Svalbard ARC20M Metagenome | ecosystem: Environmental > Aquatic > Marine > Oceanic | place: Arctic Ocean...
ATATGCATATATGTATACATGCATATGTGTGTTGTGTGTGTGTGTGTGTGTGTTTGTGTGTGTGTGTGTGTGTGTGTGTGTGTGTGTACGTGTGTGTACGTGTATGACACACACACACACACACACACACACAATCTAGTATGGAAGAGCGTGCGTTCAGCGGGCCTAGCCTAACCGCACTATACTGATAAACTAATACTAATAACTAATACTAAACCGCGAACAGGTCCTACGAACAAATCCAACCTTGTAGCATGGAAGAGCGTTGGACAAGAGGGAGCAGCTGGCAGAATTTCACCGCGTCTGCAAACCTGCGGTATTGGCGGCGGTATTGGCGGCGGCGGCGGTGGTGGTGGCGGTGGCAGCAGCAGAAGCAGCAGCAGCAGCAGCAGCAGCAGCGGCAGCAGCAGCAGCAGCATCAGTCGTAGCAGCATGGCGTCAGCATATGAAAGCGTCTCGACATGGAGCAGCGGAACACAGAGCAAGGGACAGACGGAGAGAGAGGAGAGAGAAAGAGAGATGGGCCAATGAACGCGTTTCAATATGGAGCAGCGAGAGAGAAGATACATTGTCGCCCCGAGGAGAGTGGTGGAGCGTTCGGCCCAGCTGCTTCTCACTTGTGTCCCCAGAGTCAGCTTTTTTGTTTTTTTTGCCCCGACAGTTCGTGGCTTCTCCCTTCAGGCTTCCCTTCTATTTCCGCACTAGTTGTCCGCATGGGGATGCGGGTTCAGAGGGCGCGGGCGCGGGGACGCTTCGCCGGCATGGCCGAGTGAGACAGGCCCGCACGCCTGGGTGCTGCAGCCGCTGAAGCATGACGGCGCACAGCGGCGCGGGCGCGGGGGGCTCAGGATACGGCGCAATGGCTGAGCGCCCCGCGAGCGACGTGGACGACGCCACCGATGCCGGGCCGCGACGCAGCAGGACGCGGCTGGGCGCCGTGGTGACGTGTTTGCTCGCCACGTCGATTGCCATCGCGGCCCTGGCGCTTGCCTGCATGCCGCCGTCCGCGGCCGGCGACGAATCCGACCTCGCCGTGCCCGCCATGACGTTGGCCACGCCGGCGGAACGGAGCGAACTCCTGTCCCTGTCAGCTGCAGGTTCCGTCCCATCTGGCGTGCCCCCCCGCGTCTGTCTGCTCGCAGCAGCGTCCGGGTCAGGCCCGGCAACGCGACGGCGCCACGCCCGCCAAACGCGGCGGCGACTGACACATGCCGTGTGCATTCCCGAATTGAGCAGAGCTCCTGCAGCGAATGAACACTGCAAGCTCAGCGCCGGAAGTGCAACAAGGTGCGCCTGCTTGGCTCTGCCGCCGACACGTCCGCTGTTGCAGCGCTTGTGCGCGTGCGGCTGTTTCTAACAGTGTCTGTACGTGCGCGCCAGCCCACGAGACACAACTTGTGGCAGGGGCAAAGCTGAGCGAGTTTCCACACTGGAAGTACAATTGGGCCGATCCCAAGGAGCTATATCCTCACCACCGGTATGCACCGGGACGCACGTTGCTGTTAATACACGCGTTGCTGTTACTGTGCACGCGCGTGCTTGCGTGTTGCCCTGGTGCAGTCTGTGCGGGTTGACCCGGAACGTTCAAACGTTTGGCTGCAGGTGGACCCAGATCAAACTGAGGGAGGAAGCGCGCCGTCTTGAGCTCCTTGTCGCAGAAGCCAGTGCGTGGCAGGACGCGAAATACAAACTGGAGAAAAACTCATCGAAGGATGAGTACTCGTGGATACATGAGACGGTTGACAATATAGCGAAACTCGAGAGCGAGGCGCGAAGACACATGACTGTTGTAGAGAGTGGACTGATGCATGCGGAAAACCGCATTGGTGCTGCGACCGACGTCACGTACGCTTTGCAGGGTGATATAGATCATTCGTTGGACAAAACGAGACGTGCTGTCTGGGAAATCATCATGGAGCGCGGCAAGGAGCTTCACTGGGACCAGTTGTTGCAAGCGTACAAAGATCGTCAGGTCAAAAAGGACATGGAAACGGATGGCGAAATGAACTACCTGAAAGTGCGGCGCTATAACATGGAGACTGAGGAACAGAAGCAACGCATCCATGGTTGGATCAAGGGGCTGCGCGGGCGGATGGAAGCAAACTTCACTCATTTGCAAGAAGAAAACGACAAATTGCAGCATCTGTACACGAATCTGAAGAGCGATGAGGACCTTCGCATGCAGGACATTTATGGGAAGTCAATGCATCTCGAGAAAGAGGTCGGTGAGGCAGTGAAAGCAGGAGCAACGGAGGAGGTGAATATCAAGCAAGTGGACGCCGTGGTTCAAAGTTCGCAGCAGAAAATGAAAGAGGCTATTGAGTCGGCGGCCAAGGTGTCAGACGGTGTGGATGCCCTCGACACGGTCATTGGTGACCAGCATCTTGAGGACGAAAAGCAGATGGTGGTCATGACGGAAAAGTATGAGAAGCTGAAGTCGGAACTTTCGATGCTGATCACCTCGCTTTCCACAGTACAAAGTGCTATGCGGCAAGAACAGGAGGCGCACGCTGCTCTCAAGGTACTAGAGGATGCCGAAATGAAAAAAATGAAGCAAGCCGTTGAGGATCTGAAGCCGGAGCTCCAAAGCATCCTTGATCTCGAAGGCGTTATCAAGACGTTGCACGACGGGACGCAGTCGAAGATCGACGGCGCAATGGTGTGAACGAAAATGTGTCTTGCCTGTCATTTTGCTTACGTGGGCAACGGTCACGTACGCAACGTGTCTAAAGTATGGATGGACTTGCTTCTGCCCATCAGTCACACATGCTGTGCGCGCGAATGCGAGCACCGTGTAGATTTGTCCGGGCACCGACTCTGACAGGTTTGTTTGAAATGGCAGACGCAATTCGGCAGCGTGAAGACTGCGCAGGACAAATCAGTGGAGGATGACGCGAAGCTGCAGGAAGAGATCAACTTGCTCAACAGCAGTATAACCCAAAATGAGGGGTTCGTCAATGCAAATGGATACATGTCGAGTTATGCTGACATCGACAGTCTGTTAGTGCCGGTCCAGCTTCAAGTAGATGAGGTGAAGAGTTTGCATGCAACGCTCAACGAGACAAGAGACGACTTCAATGCATTGTCTGCAGTATTGCTCAAGCAGGTGACGTCCATGCAACAGAGCAGAACGAAGTGGAAGCAGCTGTCGTCAGACGCCAATCAAGAGCTCATAGACAAAGTAAAGACCACGAGGGCAATAGAGCAGACTGGCATTGCAGGCATGTACAGTTCCGTCAAGGTCGTCGGTGACAAGATCAAAGAGGCGAAAGAATTCAAGGATTCATCAATAGCCCTTCGCGAGCAACTGAGGAGACAACTGGCGGAGACAACACAAGCATTGGAGGACATGGATGAAAAGTTCACCGGCATGTATGCAGCTGTGACTTTAGAGATTGAGAAGCTTTCCAATACTACTGAGACCCTCGCTTCGCCGGAGGCTATCAAGGAAGGCGAAGAGCGCGTTGGCATTCAGACGCAGGAAACACTAGATGGCAGCAAGAATATGAAGCCTGAAGCGGAGTTTACGGCGCAGAAGCAAGACTCTGAAAAGGTTCGATTGCGAAAGCTGAAGCAAAGATTCAAGGTCATCAAAAGGGACTTGAATCTTGCGTTGATGAAGGCGAGAGAGATGCTGAAGAGACACCCGAATCTGTTCGAGCGCATCTCGTGCGTGTGCTACGATGGCGACAAGCTCAACGGCCGCTGTATTGCTGGTTCATTGGCCGATGAGAGTACATGTGATCCATGCCCTGCTGGCTCGTACTGCCTTCGAGGTGAGGAGTTTCCTTGCAAGACGACCTGTCCAGGAGGCTTAGTTCTCACAGGTTCATGCCCTATCGGGTCCTCCTCAGACGTGACAACTTGCGAGCCATGTCCGGCGGGATCGTACAGTGAGCACGGAGAGGCGACTCCTTGCAAAACTACGTGTGACCCTGGATTCCAGCTCCGTGGCACATGTCCCGTCGGCTCCAGCTCGGATACGACGAGGTGCGCAAGTTGCCCAGCTGGATTCTACTGTGTGGATGGCGAGGCACACGAATGCAAAACATCGTGTGAAGCTGGTCTTGTCTTGATTGGCAAGTGTGCTCCGGGATCCAGCACTGATGTGATCACCTGCGAGCCCAGCCCCGTTGGGCACTACAGTGAAGTTGGCATTGCTATTCCCTGCAAGCAAAGCTGTGAGGACGGAAAGTACATTACGGACGAGTGTCCGGCCGGGTCAACGAGCGACACGAGCAAATGCTCGGAGTGTCCAGAGGGGCACTACTGCACCGGAGGCAAAGCCATTCCTTGCAAAGCCACTTGCGCGGACGGCGAGGAGTTGACAGGGAGTTGTCCTGCTGGTTCTGCTGAGGATGTCACGGTCTGCATGCGTTGTCCAGAAGGCAATTATTGTGTGGACGGGAAAGCGATTGAGTGCAAGACCACCTGCGAGGAAGGCAAATACCTGCAAGGCCGATGTCGAAAGGGTTCAACCGAGGATACAACAACTTGTAGAACCTGCAAATCGGGCCACTTCTGTGTCGATGGGAAACTGAACGAGTGCAAAAAGGAATGCGACAAGGGCTTGCTACTTTCGGGGACTTGTGAGAGAGGGTCTGCGACAGACACGACGACATGTGAAGCCTGCCCAGAAGATTTTTACTGCCCGGGGGGGCCGGCAGGTTCCCGCTTTGAATGTAAAACCAGATGCTGGGAGGGAAAAGTTTTGAACGGAAAATGTGCCGCTGGGTCCTATGAGGATACGACCACTTGCGACGTTTGTCCCGCTGGTTACTGGTGCAAGAAGGGTATTGCAACCGAATGCAAAACGCAGTGCGATGATGGGTTTGTCCTAAAAGGCGAATGTGCGGAGAGATCAGTCTCGGACACGACGGTCTGTAATGCATGTCCAGCGGGCAACTTCTGCAAGGACAACAAGGTAGAACCCTGCAAATCGACGTGTCCAGATGGTCAGCTTCTGCAGGGTTTCTGTAGGGCTGGATCCACCGAAGACAAAACGGAATGCGTGCCCTGTCCTGCAGGTTCGTTCTGCGTCGATGGGAAAGCTCAAGAGTGCGTTCACTCCTGCCCGAACGGCAAGCATTTGGTTGGTGAGTGCGAAGAGGGATCTTCCACGGCCATCACCAGCTGCGATCCATGCCCGGCTGGTTCTTTCTGCAGAAATGATAAAGTAGAAGCGTGTAAGACGACCTGCCCGGCTGGGGAGTATCTGACGGGGGAATGTGAGGAAGGATCATCGCGGGACAAGACACAGTGCGAAAAATGCCCCGAGGGCTCTTACTGTGTCGATGGCAAACAGAACCCGTGCAAAGAAACTTGTCAGGCAGGCCAAGAGCTCAATGGCAACTGTCTGGCGGGCTCTACTGAGGACAGCACGACTTGTGATCCGTGTCCGGCTGGATCCTTTTGTGTTCCATCGCTGCAAAGGCGCGTCAAAGCAGAGCCTTGCAAGACTGCAGCATCTTGCGAATTAGGGCAGCAGTTTGTGGGTGAGTGCCCGGCAGGCTCCGAGAGCGACACGACATCATGTGATCCGTGTCCGCCGGGATCTTACTGCCGCCATGGCGAGGCGACCCCATGCAGGACAATCATTGACTGTCCGGATGGTCACAAGATCGATGGATCCTGTCCAGAGGGTTCGAGTATGAACACGGTGTGCAAGCCTTGTCGAGCTGGTGTGTTTTGCGTCGCTGGCGAGGAAACTCCTTGCAAGGCCACTTGCGAAGCTGGTCAGGTACTTGAAGGATTCTGCACTGCCGGCTCCGCGGCTGATGTTACCAAGTGCGTGCCCGCCCCCGCCGGATCGTATGCGACAGATGGGGCTGCCATTCCTTGCAAGGCGACTTGCGAGGTCGGCAATCAGCTTGTCGGGTCATGTCCTGAAGGAAGCGCATCCGATACCACGACTTGCGCACCATGCCCCGAAGGATCGTGGTGCGAAAATGGAATCGCTGAATCGTGTACGACAACCTGCCCTAATGGGAAGATCCTGACCGGTTCATGCCCAGAAGGATCACAAAAAGACACAGTCACATGCGATCCATGCCCAGCTGGCAGTTTTTGCGCAGATGACCAAGTCACTCCCTGCAAGACTGAATGTCCAGACGGAAAATTCCTCGAGGGAGAATGTGCTGTTGGCTCTACTGAGGACACAACGCATTGCACGCCATGTCCGTCGGGTGTGTTCTGCGCGGGTGGCGTGACCACAGAATGCGCATCGAGCTGCCCTGATGGGCAAGAGTTGCAAGGGTTCTGTGCTGCTGGGTCGACTAAAGACACCACGACATGCGAGCCGTGCCCAGCGGGGTCATTCTGCACCGGCGGGTCTGCTAAACCTTGCAAAACAACGTGCGACGATGGAGAGGAGTTCAAGGGCACCTGCGCACAAGGATCTGCGACCGATACCACAACCTGCGAAGCATGCCCGGAAGGTTTCTATTGCCAGGATGGATTGAAGGCTGAATGCAAGACATCATGCAAAGATGACCTGAAATTGAAGGGTTCATGTTCTACTGGGTCTGTGACGGACACGACTCATTGCGAGGCTAGGGGAACGCCATTACCGTTTTTCATCAATTGGTGGCCTGAAAAAACGTCGTCAGACAACGTGAACGAATATTCGTTCGAACAAACTGACAATTTTGGGGGGGAAGTTCGCTACACAGGAGCCGCTGGCGGCTCAGGTTTTCTTGAGGGTCGGAAAGTAATGCCTTTGCAAGGAGGCAAGTGGAATGTCAACTTTGTGGTATGGTGGCCAGATTACGATACAGCCAAGGCGCCCACAGAGGGTGGCGCCCTGTACCCTTATCAGGCGTACGGCAAAGAGGTAGCTGATACAGTTACCGTCACGATAAACGGGAAGGTAATACACGTGGAGGAGCCAACTTTCAAGAAGAAGCCACAACGTCCCGGAGCGAGTAAAGTCATGACAGACGTTGTTGGAGACGAAGTGGTCTGGCGTTTTGACTTTACGTCAACCACACCGGAGTTGCAAGCGCGACCTTATATTGTGGCCGGACAAGTGACCATCTTGCGAGATGGTTCAACAGGGGACGAAGGGGCTGGTGTGGAAAAAGGAAAGGGCTACTTATCGGGTATGGTCATGAACGCGATTGACGGCTTCAAAGTAAAGGCAGGAAAGCCGACCCATGACGGTATTGCATCCTTCATGCTTGATGCGTCTGCATTGTTTGAGTTGTTTTATTCCATTCTGACGTAGGGTGACATCGTGTGCTTCTTTTGATGCCAGGTTTCAAAAAGAGATCTATGTTCATGGAGAAGGACGCCAGATTGATGCTCTTTCAGAAGAGTAAGCTGATCACGCAGGTAGACTATATATCTCTTTTGTGGTCACGGTCCTACATCGAAAAGTAGCCGAGATGACATGGAAAGGGAGATTCTTGAGCTGAGATGTGAGCCGCGGATTCGTGTGTGCGTGATGCGGTGCTTTGTACTGGAGTAGACGTGCTGATCCGAGGCCCTCTCCCAAACACCAGGTCCAAGTTAGCAGTGGACGATACAAACTCGGGAGGGTCGCACCAGGCGAATACACGTGTGTTGCCATAAATGAGGGTATGATGGCGTACTATAACCCAGATTGCAGTGTCGAAAATGGGAAAAAGCATGAAGTGAATCTAGTCATGTCACCCTTCATCGTGGACGGACAAGTACGTGTGGTCGTTACCTGGGAGCCTCTAAAAGTCAGGGACATGGATAGCTTCATGCTCACCCCGTAAGTTGTTCAACTATTTTTCATGCAATCTTGCGAGCACCTGTAAGCAAGAGACGAGCGACGCATGCCCCTTCCTCATTTGTGTGTGGTGCATCTCACTGTGAGCCCTCACGAAACGCGGCAACAGGCATGAAAATGTGGCTGATCCGCCGTGCGAAGTAAACTGGGCAAATAAGAAGTGCCTGTCGAAGACAGTGAAGCTCGACAAAGACGACAAAAGTGGTTCTGCTATTTATTCCCTTTCATTCTGCCTTTTAGCTTTTGGATTATTCATATTGATGTGTGAAGCTTGTTTTTTTTAAGCACCCTTTGCCGTGATCAACACTCATGTACGTTGACCAGTCTATCTGCGCCCGAGATTGACTTGAGCTTTTTACTCATTGCAGGGGGTGGGCCGGAGACCATCACGATTTACAATGTCCGCCCAGGGCGGTATCGATACAGGGTGGGTGAGTACATCAGGGGAGGAGGGGGGGACAACTCGAAGCGGCTTTTGGGCTCCCAAGCCCAGGTAGCGGTGTACACCGCTACGGACGTGAGGGTATTCCAAGTGGGCAAGCTTGGATCAGGCTTTGTCAAGGTAAGAACCCACTTCTCTCCCGTCTCGTCCTCATTGGTTGTGTCCATTTTCACCAAGGTGTCGCCAGAACGCACTGGGGGACAACTGTTTGAACACTGTCTGACAAAATTGGTGCATGAATTTATTTTTGCAGGGAAACAGTTGGTACGTCTTTACTATCGACGGTTTGACAGACAAGATTTACGAGTGCACTGAGGATACCTGTGGTAATGACTTTCACGATCCAGCAGCGGTACGTAAAACCAAGCCGACAGGGTTGTGATTGGTGGGACAGGGGCCTTCGACACAATGGGGATTATTCTTTTATCAACAACATCAAATGGCACTTGTACATACCAGTGCAGATGTTGTGTGGCATGGTTCACGCGTGGACTCAACATCTATCTCCAAAACGGGGGGGGAAGAGAAAGATTGCACGTGCTGAGCTAGCAATATTCATTGACCACCAGAAATGGTGTTAGATTCATTAAACACCACTTCGAAGTGTCACAAAACGATAAGTTCTTGTTGTGCTCAATGCCCCCTGCTTCTCAAGAACGAATGGAAGCTGCGCTTCACAAGTGGTCACGTCACGAAGTTCGCAGAGTATGAGACTGGGATCGTGTGAATGCCAGCTTCGAGCATGCCTGCTCGGAACTGCCTAATGGACGTGCTCAGTTGATACAGCTGCCAGCATCTGCTCGCAGCACAACGATGCGTCATTTGCAGTGATGTGAGTGATGGTGGATTCAGCTCCCTATGGATGTAAAAGACAGTTAGAGAGGAGTGTTTTACGGGAGTTAAAACCCGCCACACTCACGTAATGAAAATGTCACTGGTGTCGTCGCGGTATATGCAACACATGCCCCATTCTTGCCCAAAATCCGTTGATGCTGGCTGCCACCTGATAAAGATCGGTCAATGGTCACCCCGAGGCCCCACAACACTAATGGAGTTGGGCACGATATTCACAGGAACACACAGCGCCACAAATTGCGCTGGCAACCCGTGTGTGCTGGCCTGGCCTTTTACAGTTTCTGCATACCGCAAGCAGCCAAATCTGCCCGGATAATCGAAGACCACCCCAAGAACTAGGCTTCCACGCATAATACGCCAACATCTGCCATCACATCACCTTCACTCAGACACAGGTCGCTAATGTGCAGTGAAAAATGGACTGAATACATGCGCGCACGCGCAGGCAAGGGAATGAATGCCCGCGCGTACACATGCGCAAACTGACCCGCTATACAAGTGCTGGGCGGAGGGATACACGCGCTGGGCGGAGGGATGCAAGTGCAAGTTCTGGGAAAAGGATACCTGCCGCCGGTTCGTCTAGGGTTTGAATCAGAGTTTGCGATACCAAGGTCAAAGCCACATCTAAGCAACAGCTTGATCAGCTGTGAGTACGACGTGCACTTTTCAATGGCGGCCAGGATTGCTGTGCAACTGTACTGGTCGAAAAGAACACCCTTTGCATCTGCAGCGCGGTCAGTAGAGTCAGTCTGACGGCAATATGTGCACACTGAGGTCAAAACTCCAGCTCATAGCGGTCAAATTCGAAAATGCGCATCAACTCACAGTCACATGCCACTCCTGCGGCAGGCTCCAACGGCTCACTCGATCCGATCTCTGCCATGCTAATATAACCCGGGCGCTCCTCTATGCGGGCGGAGAGCACGGGGCCGTTGTAAACGTCTAGCGTACGGAACGACAGTTTGTTGGGCTCAACATACGAAATGGTCCCATCCACCTTCTGGAAGGCTCGGGCAGCTGCTGCGGCCACGGATCCCTTCTCCACGGAGGCGAACACCTTTACAGGTATCGACGCAGATTGTACAGACGACAGGAGCGTATCGGCAGACGCCGCAAGCGTCTTTGCCGACAGCAGGTCTGCGTACATGGCCATTTTGGAAGCAGCCTTGAACTCTTGTCGCGGCAAAAGGCTATGCCTGCGGAATTGCACCCAGGTGGGCAGCACTGAGTCCATCACACACTCGAACTCCTCCAGCGTCAAATGCATCGGCACGCCTTCGATTTCCACAATTTCCGGCTCAAGCAAGGTGCGCGCCTTTGCCGCACGCTGCGCTGATTCCTCGGGACCCCGCTGAATGTCGAAAGCGTGGTCCATGTGATCAACGTCGATCTCGGGGAGATTGAGCGGCTCGAAATGCTGCCCGTGGAGAGGCTCCGAGGCTGCGAAATCCTCGACGTGCTTGCCCAGCCCGCGCGTCTGCAGAACAGAAGGACATGTGGGCGCAAGCGGTACTCACAGAGCGCGGCCGCACAAAACGCAGAGCGCAGGGCGGCGCGGGGGGTGCGCTGCGCGGCGTGGGGGGGACCTCCAGGATGAACTTCCAGTCCTCGGGCTTGCTCGACACGTAGACAAAGTAGAGCTTCTGCAGGTCCTTTTGGAACACGCTCGATCCGTCCATCGCTTCGACATTCAGGTGCACATCTGGTGTGCAGCGCGGGTGCGTGTGCGCGCGCACGCCACCGCGATGCCAATCAAGGCCAAGGTGAGCGCCGGGGACGGGCCGGGCAGGGGGGCGCACGCGAGAGGCAGGCGGTGGGCACGCGGGCGCGCGGGCGCGGGGACGCACTCGTCTTCTTGAAGGCCTCGAGGCCGCTCCAGTTGGCCATGGCGGCGGCCCGGCGAGGACTGCTTTGCTTCCCGGCCCGACAGGTCACGAACGCATATGCGGACCCAACGAG
>Ga0115006_10003229_pt1 | contig 11009 bp, 5 predicted proteins | sample ArcOceMetagenome_3_FD_88943 | JGI IMG/M metagenome (GOLD analysis project Ga0115006, IMG submission 88943) | Marine eukaryotic phytoplankton communities from Arctic Ocean - Arctic Ocean- Svalbard ARC20M Metagenome | ecosystem: Environmental > Aquatic > Marine > Oceanic | place: Arctic Ocean...
AACAATGACCTACCTAACCCCCCCGACAATCCCCGCCTGCTTTACTGGCTTTGCCGGAAAAGCCTACTGAATAAGCACGAATAAACACCACTGTTTTGCGCTTTGAGCTGGATGCGATTCACAGCTACCAATTGGGCAACGGTATGCTATTTCAATGCTGCCCAAGCAAGAGGAGAAATCGTCATCAGCTGCGCGGCGTCTTTGTCGTCGACGAAATCGCGCGGCGTCTGCTTTCAAATTGCACAATCGTAGCGCCTCGCTGCCCTCTTGCGCCGGAGCTGTTGTCACCCCGTGCGTACGCGCACATCAGACTCCCTCGCAGCGCTCAGCGTCAGTTGAGTTGGCTGATTGCTCGATCTTGCCCTCGAATGCCACACCCTTGGAGATGACCTTGATTTTTTCGTCGAGGAAGGACAGAAGGTCGGACTCCTCGCACGCGGAGCACGCCTTCTTGAACGCAGTAAGAAACTCCTCCTGGGACACCTTGCCATCCTTATCGGTGTCGAGCTTTGAAAATTCTGCCTTGTAAGCGATGCCAGACTCGGCCTTCAACGCCCGTTCAAACTCTTGCCAGTCGATGTTGCCCGAGCCATCCGTGTCGTAGGCCTTGAAGAGCTCCTTCGTCTTCTCCTCGACCTTGTCTGTCCAGGGCATTTCGCTGAGAGTTGTCTCTTCGGGATGCAGTTTATATTGGAAAAGAGTACTGTAGTAAGGATATGACGCTCGAGGACTAAAGTGAAAAGGGGAATGTTGGAAAAAGGGATCATTCGTAAAATCGGTGTTTTGAAACACTACACAAATTGGTGTTCAGGAAACGCCGATTATGCAGGAATTTACTAACACGCATCCGATGTGGCCCATTTCCAATTTACTACTTTGGGTTGGCTAAAATTAGTATTAGATAATATTCTGAAAACTGGTTAGACTCATAACTGACCAGTTTTCAGGATGTATTTGACTTTAATTTTAGCCAACTCAAAGTAGTAAATTGGCTTTTAACGTGGACACGGCTGAACATCGGTCAGGATGACCTCGTGACGTGTGACATATCGGTAATCGGCAGGGTGGACCGATGAATGCACTGTAGCTGGGATGTGACAGTCATCGGGGGCATTTTACCGATGTATACCTCTAGCTCTTCCAAAGTTAACTAAAAGGGGCACAAAGGTTAGAAACACCGTGTTCTCCCTCTGCGTCACGGTCCATAGTAACCGTCACAGCGTCGGATCGGTTGACCTCTGGCCCGATTCAAGCGTGATGGCGGCGCGGCGGGCCCGGTTGAAGCAGCCAGCGTGACGAAAGGGCCTCACTGACTCTGAAGAAATGAGCTTGCAACTCGAAGACGTCGACGAGTCAAGCTGGAGTGCTGTTGCTGTACCTGTGGCAGCCGCAGCCCCTGGTAGCTCCCATCGGACCCCGGCCAGCGCGCATGAAGACGCAAAGCCGCAAGCAGACAAACGGCTAGTTCCAAAGCAAGTGGTAGGCATAGTCACGTGGACATCAGAAGCTGCAGAGACCTTGCCGCACCATGAAAATTCTCGCAGGCCTGCCAGCAGCGCGTATGCAGTCGGGCGTACTGAAAGCTCTCGAAAGCAAAGGCCGGGATCGCAGCTGGACAGGCACCTCGAGGCTCACCAGGAGGATAGTTGCATGCAAGACCATCACCCAAGGCGGCAGAATACAACGGCCCCAAGCACGTTGTACCGGCTCCCAGCTCTCAGCCTCAGAGCTTCACACAATCAACGCCTGACCCCCGATGAGCGCAGTCGCAAGCGCAACCAGGAGCCTCAAGAGGTGTTTCGCGAAACAAGCAAGGAAATGCGCCTGATCCCAGTCCATCACCACAAGGCGCCAGTGCCTCTTCAGGTCGTGCAGCACCAGAAGCGCTTATCGCAATCACGGGGCGGCGGCAATCTCATAGGAGAGCTCTCGACCTGGGGTGGGAAAATGGATGATGGACTCAGGGTCCGCTTTGTGCCTGCACGCGTCGCTGAGCTCTACACCGCAGCAAATGCGATGGAGCCCAAGTTTCGGTGCGTCTATGAGGGTAGGCAAGAACAACGTAAGCACCGACAGCGTGCTCGCTGTGTCAGCCGGGGCGCGATGGAAGGTGAGCCCAAGTCCACTGTAGGTGCATCGGAGAGTGACAAGCGTCGAGACGCCGAGAGCCTACCCCGCTCCGGCAGAGATGGAACGGCAGGATCATGGGGGGACGGCAGGGTCTCAACTCTGGACGAGAAGCAGCCGACGAGCAAGCGGCTCCAGCGCAAACTGGCGCTCACGCCCGGCCTCTCTCGTCACAAGCAACAGGTAGTCAGTGCGCTTGCCTTTGTTGCAGCAATTCTCAGGAGCCCGGGTCAGGCATAGCAAAAACAGGAGACTGGCAATGTTACTGCTACACGCATACTAGAAGCGGCGCGTGCTCACGGTGCTCACGACCACGGGCGCGGCAGGTGGCGCTGGCCAAGGAGGCAGGCGACAGCTGGACGCGCATGCAAGTTGCTCAGCTTGTGTCCGACCTGCAGGACTTTATTCTGGAGCTAGACCAGGTCTGCATGGCGGTTGCGCCACTTCTCGCGTCTTCTTGCGTTGTCCTGTGCCTCTCCCAGCTCTCCTACCCTTGCTCTCGGTCTCACGGTCCGACTGTCGGAGTCTGTGCTCCATAGCACAGCCGAGCGAGTGCGCTGATGATGGCTCCAACCCATCCTCCCCTTCCCTACCTCCCTCCTCTCCCTCTGGACGCAGGAAAAAGAGCTGGGGGCAAGCACAGAGGCTGAGATAGAAGCGCTCTTCACGCTCAAGCTGCGCCATACACCTGAGCCCGCAGCTCAGCCGAGCCCTTCGGACACACAGCGCCTTGAGCAGTTCATTCCCTTCACACTTGATGGAGGCAGCGCAGGGACAGGGCAGGAGGAATGCATGCAAGCCGGCCAGGAAACCGGCCAGAAAGCCGGCCACCGCTTGCTGCGGCCTCAGGCGCGCCGAGCGGGCGCTGGCCAAGACGAGATTCAGGAGATCCTGGGGTCTCAAAAGAACCTCTTGCGGGTTGACACTGGAGACGCGTGTTTGTCGCATGGCCAGGACATGCGTGCGCCTTACCAGGAAAGCCTGCTGTCCGCGACTGTCGGCTGCGCATCATCGTCGCCGCTGCCAGAACCCCATGGCTTGCTCGCCCGCTCCAATAACTCGCAGCAACACGCCTTGCTTGCCGTTGAGTCCGGTATCTTTTTGCATGCCTGTGTCTGTGTGTCTTGTGTGTCTGTGTGTGCGCGCGCAAGTGTGAGGGTGAGACGCGTTGTGCTCGTCTCCGTGCTCGTCCCTGTGGTTGAGGGTATGCGTGAGCGTGTGGTGGTCAGCATAAGAAGCAGCACGCAACATGCTGACCTCATGTGTGACTGGGGCATGGCGGGGGGGCGTGGCGGAATGGCCGGCATGGACGCGGCTGCGGCAGTGGTCACCTTGCTCGAGGCCATGCACGTGATTGCTCACCCCGAGCGCAAAGCATTGCAAGCACGCCAGCTGAGTGCGGCTGGCAGGCTGCGGCCCACCAAAAAGATCGAGGAGACCGTTGGGCCAGAGGGCAAGACGAGCGACAGGGCCGAGCGCGAGGCGCTTGACGACATCGCCTCTGCTGTCTCGGTCCTAGAAGCGTGCGTGTTGCAACTCATGCTCCTGCCTCTGCTGCCTCCGCTGCCTGCTGCCACAGCCCAGACCCACAGTTTCATGCCGCTCGCAAGCCTACGTCAAGTGGTCGAGCTGGTTCCTTGCCCCCCCTGCCTCACGGCTGGTCCCTTGTCCTGCCTGCCTCTCGTGTGCTCTCCTGCCCTCCTGCGTTCCTTCCCTCACGTCACTCGACGCAGCGCTGAGTGCAATCTGAAGCCAGGTATACGGTCCGTACCGGGGACGCGGCTCTGTTCTATACGCACACAGGTGACTCAAGCGGCGGCAGAGGCGCGCGACATTGCGCCAGTTGTCACACGCATAGACTCGAACCACGTAGACTCGAACGCGCGGCAGCAGTGGGACGACGGCAGGGACTTCAAGACTCGTCCAGGCTCTCCCACTGTCTACTTCCATTGCATCACCAGAGCTCGCGTCGTTACCATGCTTGGCGAGCTTGTCCTTGGTATCAGCGAGCGAGGGGTGATTACTGCAAGGCGTTGCAAGGCGTTGCAAGGCAAGCCTTGACACCACTTGCTGACCCTGCATGCGCAGGGCAAGAGCGCTATCAGACGCAGCGGCAGGAGCCTCACAGGTGGATGATGGCCAAACTGTCTCGGCGCCAGTTCCTCCAGTTCCTCAAGCGCTTGGCGGCTGAGACGTACGTCGTTCCTGCTATCGAAGATCTCGCGCCCGACGTTGCGCTGGTATCTTGCCTGAGCATCGCTTGAGCAAGGCTTGAGATTCGCGCTGGTTCCTTGAGCATGGCGTGCTCGTTTCTTGCTATCCCGCCAGCCTGCCACGGCGAGAGCAAGCGGCGCGCACTCACGTGCAGAGCGAGGCCTGACGCGCGAGAGGTGGCAGGTACAGACGCAAGCACGCGCGCCGCCTAAGCTGCGGCAGCTCAAGGGCTCTTTGCGTTCCAGCGCCCTCGACCACGTCATTTCCGCAGGTTGCTCCACCACAGCGCGCCCTCTCTGCCTCTCGGCCAAGCTCGCGTGACCATGCTTTGGGAGAGCGGAGGCGTGGCGAGCCCTGACACGATATGCTGCATATGCGCTACGCGTTGTACATGCACTGCCTGCCACACCACAGAAGACGTCGCGCAGGTGACCAGCATCTTCAAGACGGCGGATCCGATCACGGGAGTGGCGAAATCGCACACAGCGCAGTGTGGTCTGAAGCAGCTGCAGGCGTCCCTCTTGATGCACGGGTTCGCTTACAAGGCGGTGTCGGCGCTCGTAGACCGGGCGCGCGGTAAGGCGGAGGCTGGGGTGATTGACTCCGAGGCTTTCATGCAGATCCTGCATGCCTTCAAGCGCGAGCACGCTCATCAGGTTGAGCCGCCCAGTGGGCTTGACAACAGCATCCACGTGCTTGTGATCCATGCCGGCTTTGCCTCGAACGTCTTGCCGGTCCTCCATTGCCTGGGCGAGCGCGTGTTCCCCAGGCTTGCGCACGCAGCCATGCAGCTGGGAGGGCTTGCGAGATTCGAGCACGTGACCCTGTCAGATGATAGCTACCACGGGCTAGTACCCCAGGGCGGGCAGGGCATGACAATCCAAGCCGTGTTGGCCTATGCCGCTGCATGTGCTGCCTCGTCTGCTCACGTATGGTTCCAATTTGTCCTCGACGAATCTGTGGCGGCGTCGATGCTCCCCGTCAGCGTCTCGTCCAACGCGTTCGAGAACCTTGTGGCACGAGCGCAAAAGCAGGACGAGGACGCGAATGACAGCGATGCTTGCTCTTTTGGTCGCGTTCTCAAGGCCATTTACACAAAGAGCGCGCGCAGAAACGAATACGAGCTCTCGGCAGACAAGCGGCAGGCGCGAGCAGCAAAGAGACTCTTGACTCAACTCCTCGCCTATGTCTATCAGCCCAAGTCGGCCCTGGCCTCTGACCTGCGTAAGCTCCCACCCCCTGTCACCTTCGCAGCTGGTACCCGCAAAGACGCAGGCGCGCGCGCCCAGCGGGTAAAAAGGGGAGGAGGCGTGAGATTCCGGTGTGAGAAGCGCATTGCGCCGCTCAGCCGCGACTTGCAAGCGTCTGACCTGGCGGTTGCATGGCAGCAAGGGGCACCCAAGAAGGTGCCCAAGAAGGCCCCCAAGCCTTTTGTACCGCGCTCCTTGATTTCCTGCAACCAAATCCTGCCTTGGCGTGTATGAAGCAGGCGGCCACCCACTGGCCCATCTTTGTCATCCTGGTGTGTGTGTTTCTTGTCTGCGCGTGTGCACACGTGCTCGCGCGAGCACGTATGTCGGATGGGGGCGCGCTGGCAAGCGACTCTGCGCGTGTAGACCTTGATGCTGAGCTTGATGCTCTGTGCGCGCACGCTTGGCAACAGCTCAAAAACCTCTTTCACAGCTACGAGGGCAGTCAAAGACTGGAAGATGGCCTCCAGGCTGTCGAACCTGGCAACATCCTCCGCTACAAAATATCTCCCCTGGCGCAGGAGGAGTGCGAAGAAGACGACGGAGGTTTGCTCTCCAGGACAGCATCACATCTACTCTCCAGGACGGCATCAGCCGACATGCCGCAGTACCTCAACGGGTCACCGCGTGCTTCAGCGTCCACACCTGAGGGAGCAAACAGGAGCATCAGTCCAACGCCTTCTTTTTCTGGTCTCCGTCGCACGCCTAGTTCGCAGCAGTTAAAAGCGCTGCAACACTTTGCCGAAGGCGGTGGTGGGACCCCAAAACAGACGGCCGAAGCCATGGAGGCGGAGAGACTGCAAGAGCTCGAGAACAAGTGGCAGGCGGCGGGTGTGGGGGATGATCCGGTAGGCATTCGCGAATTCCTCACGTACTGCCTGCACCGCAACGTGTTTGAACTCTTCTTTTCGCTCATCAGCTCCACCATAGCCAAGTGCAGCTTTCTGTCGGAGAGACAGGCACACGAACGGCACACGAAGCAGCTCCTGCACCACGTCCATGATTCCGAGGTACTGGTCAGTACCTCACAGCAGAAATTTCAGCACAGCGCGCAGGATGCGGTGATGAACATGATTCGCCAATACCTCGCTGGCCCTGGAGAGGTGCCTAGCGACGCGCGGGCTGACGTGAAGCGAAAGCTGCAAGAGTTGATGGACAGGGTAGTAAAGACGTATGCCGCGTTTCTCACCAAGCATCCTGCTGCGACCTACTGGGAAATGCAAGTGCCGCCGGCAGGAGACATTGTGCGCTTCAAAAAGATACTGGACCCCAGAATTGCTCGCGATGAAATGAACAACAAGTACGAGCATCTTCGAGAAGAATGTATGAACGTGATGGGCAAGGAGTTCCTTGTGCTTGCAGTGTCAGAGAGACTGGCTGTGGTTCAAGTGCTGGACAGCATGGGCATCGCAGGGCAGCTCATTCTCAAACCGACTTACTGTCCTAGTCCAGTGCAGAGCGCCCCTTGCCTCGTCGTGGCTGCTCCTGGGAGCGGGAGGAGCACCACAATAGCGAGGGCGCTCAAGGAAGCAAAGCGCTTGCCCCCAAGCGCAATCTCAGAGGAAGGCGATGCGCAGGAGCTCGTCTTCGACGGCATCGTGGCTGGCGCAGCCTTTCTGCGATATGTGGGCGTCAGCTCCTGTTCAAACGACGGCCAAAGCTTGCTTCGCTCCTTAGTCCTGGAGATGCGATCGGTGTTGCAGCCCGACAGCTGCTTGGCATTTCCAATTCCCAGCTCCAATGCTGAGCTGGTTCAGGAATTTGTGCACTGTCTGCGCTTGGCCAGCGTCGAGTGCCCGATCATCGTCATGATAGATGGCATTGAAAAGCTTCCTCAGGGAGATCCCATCAGAGAGTTGCTCTGGATGCCACTGGAAATGCCTTTGCACTCTCGCTTGATCGTCGGTGTTTCCCCAGCATTTTGCTCGCACAGGATCCTCTCGCTTTTCCGGCCTGTCAACGTGCTGCACCTTGAGGAATGTAGCAACTACGAAATGCAAAGCTACATCCAAGGCTGCCACAGCAACCTGCCAGAGGCCCACAAGAAGGCTGTCAGCGATTTTGTCGCTGGAATGTCCATCAAGAGCCTGACGCTCACTTCACTCCTTTGCCAGCACCTCCTGCATGTTGCACTTGGAATGCCGAACGAAGGTGTTGGACCGCTGCCTTTGCGCATTGCTCTCGGCGCCATTTCTTTGGACGAAGAGGCGTTGAGTGCGGAGGCACAGCAGGTGCTGACCATGTTGGCCATATCTCGGCATGGCTTCAGTCACGCTGTTTTGCGGCAAGCATCGGCACTGCTGTCGGAGAACGCGGAGAACGCGGAAGACGATGACGAAAGCGGCCTCCGCAGCTCGCAACCGCCGTGGGAGCGAAACTGGATGCCGTGGGACGTGACTTTCGACATGCAATTGCAGCACATTCGTGCCTTTACTCGACCCACGGTGCACGGGCGCAGCATGGTTTTGATGCTTGCTGACCCCATCCTCCATCGCGCCGTCAGAGAATCACGCTTTTTCGCAGCGTCGCAGGAGCAGGTGTGCAGAGCGCTCATCTCCGTGCTCTCCAACGAGGGGTCCCTCGGTATTCCCAAGTATCAAATGCTCGCGGAGCTCCCACACTTGCAGATGCACATGGCGTGCAAGACGTTGCATCTGCCCCAGCATGGCCCTGCAGCGCTTCGGGAGACGCTCTGTTCTGCCGACTTCTTGAAGCTCAAGATTGAAGCAGGGCTCTGGGAAGACAGCCTCAAGGATTTCCGCTGTGCGTTGCGCATGTTTGAGAGCACCAGCTTTGGGGCCAACACAAGCGACAAGAAGCTGTGTCAGCAGGCGATGGTTGCCGTTGCCGCCAGCCTCACCAGCATCAGCCGCGTGCTCGTGAAGCCCTTTCACTCATCCACCATTTGCCAACTGCCCTTCGGGGATTCCACAAGCGGCGCGCAAGCTTTGTCCCCCCCACCCCCGGCCCAAGGTGGGAACAGCCATGAAGACGCGCATGGCAAGTTTGTGCAAGTGGACATGGACAATGAGACGCTCATCTCATGCACTGCACTCGTGCCGATTGAGGAGACAGTGTCAAGCTGCGCAGTGTCCTCGAGCACAGCGCCAAGAGTGTCGCTGGGCTTGCAAGACGGCCACGTGGTGCTTTGGGATGCCGTCCTCAACGAATGGTCGCACAGGTGGGAAGCGCACGAGGACCCTGTGCTCTCCATCTCGTTCGTACATGCGCTCGACGACAGCGGCAGCAGGGACAATGGCGGAAGAGGAGGGTGCGTGACATGGATGCTCCTCACATGCTCGCAAAGAGAAGTTGCAGGATGGAACCTTGCAGTGGGTCATGGTTCTGACAGGACAGGGCAGCTGCTCTTTCGGTGCAATATTGCAGCTGACGCGACTCCAGCGCCAGACATGGCCGAGCTTGCCAGCTTTGAAAACGCGTACTATCAAGGCATACAGCGGTGCACCAGGTGCAATCTTTTGCACCGAATCCCAGCTCCGAGCGCCGCTGCTGCGCCCAGCACTCCGAGAGGTCCAACGAATAGCAGGCGCGTTGCGCCAGCCTCGGGCGCCGACACCGCTCCCCAGCTCGTCGATGGAGCCGACGCCTCCATCCTTGACGCCACTGAGGACGGCTGCACGCCGAGCGCAAGCCAGGATCGCATCACGTGCTTAGCAGCCTCCAACGTCTGCGGCCCCGGCAGCAAGCCGCATGTTCCAAGCGCTGCAGCAGGAGCGGCAGAAACGTTTTCTTGCCTGGTGGCATTTGGCAGCGAACATGGCAACATGCACGTGTGTACGTATACCGCAGGGCCAAGGCACAACTCGGCGGGCCATCTTGTGCCACATCTCTCACGGCACCCCGTGATCAAGGCGCACAAAGCGCGCATTAATCATCTAGCCTTCAGGCGTGCGCCTGTTACGCACACCGACAGCGCGGTGTACTTTGCCTCGGCTGGCTCGGACGCCACAATCCGAGTCTGGAGGTGCGAGCTTGCGCCATCTTCGCCCTGCCCGCACCCCCCGGCCGAATGCATATACAGCTTACAAGAGACAAGGGAGGTGCTGTGGTGCGCGCTGGATGTGGCAACAAAGGATGTAGATGTGCTGCAGGACCGCGCAGTCATCTATGCCTGCGGCCGCGGCTTCATGCACGAGTGGTCGTTTGAGTCTGAGGGTGGGCTGGCTTGGCCAGCATGCCTTCAAGGAGCCGCCAAATGCAAGACCACGCCGGGAGCCCAGAACAGCCCCACGTCCGCGGACGGCGGCTCGATGCACTCGACGTCTGACTCTGGCGGAACTGACGTGCGCAACTTGTCGATCAGGAAGTGCTGTCTGATGCGAAGTGCTTCTCCTACCGCCATGCAGCACGGCGGTGGCTTGGCACCTGTCACAGCAACTGGGGCTGAGATGCCTGAGACCATGCCTCAGCCCCCTGTGCTCCTGGCATTCAGTCAGCAAATCATGGTGTGCTGGGACGTAGAGCTGGACCGAGCGGAGCAAGTGCAAGTCAGCTCTAAGATTGTCGACGCTGACAGTTCCGACGACAACACCATGGCAGTCTCTGTTTCTCAAGAAGGACTGATGCAAGTATGGCAGCGACAACCTCTTGCGCGACAGGCCTGCGCGCCAGAGCACCACCCGCCCAACTCGCAACCTGGCAGAGAGGAACTGAAGAAATCTGTGCCGTTGGAGCAGGCAGGAGTGAAACCGGCATTCGCGTCAGGCCTCCTGATTGCCAGGTGTTCTCACAAAGCGCCCGTGACCTCGGTCAGCATCAACAGTGACGGCGGGCGAGTGGTTTCGGTAGGCCATGGCGAGGCGCGCTTCTGGGAGACTGTCCCCTCCTCGTCGAGAACCAGTATTGTTGCGCGCATAGGCATGTATCAGAAAGCGGGGGCTGGAGAGAGCGACACGGCGCCCAAGATCCTTTCCGGTGCAGCCTTCTTCTTCTCGTCAGAGTTTGGCGAGGTGAAGCAGGCGATCTACTTTCCTGCGCTCCCGCCTCAGCACTCTCTCAAGGAAATAGAACAGCATGTGGTGCTCGTGGTCTGGAGCTCCTACCAGGTGCATTTGTTTAATGTGTCGGACCTGACAAGCCCGCTTGCAAAGGTGGGAGATATGCGCTCGGACGTGCGATCGTGCAAGACGATGAGCCATTGCAGCGTCGCCGTGGGCGGAGGGGATGGAGCGCTGCGTGTATGGAGCATCAACCTGGCAAAACTGCCCGCGGCTGTCAAAGCTCCAGACCGCGCGGCGGGTGCAGACAGCGGTGCTCACGAGGAGAGCCTGGCATCCAAGCTGTTTCGCGCTGCGGACGCAGACGGGAATGGCACCCTGGATAGCGACGAGCTGTTCACCGTGGTGCGCGACCTGGCTGCCAACGCTGGCAACCACCTCTCTGCCACTCAAGTGTCCA
>Ga0115006_10003231_pt1 | contig 11004 bp, 14 predicted proteins | sample ArcOceMetagenome_3_FD_88943 | JGI IMG/M metagenome (GOLD analysis project Ga0115006, IMG submission 88943) | Marine eukaryotic phytoplankton communities from Arctic Ocean - Arctic Ocean- Svalbard ARC20M Metagenome | ecosystem: Environmental > Aquatic > Marine > Oceanic | place: Arctic Ocean...
CTCCCTCCCCCCCTCCCCCCCTCCCTCCCTCTCTCTCTCTCTCTCTCTCTCTCTCTCTCTCTCTCTTTCTTCTCTCTTCCTCTCGTTTTCGCGCGCTCGCTCACACACATACACACACATGTCATAGATACATTTGCGTGCGTGTACACACGTTTCCGAATCATGAGTGTTGACGTGCACGTGGGTGTCGTGCAGGTGTCCGTGCGGCCCCGGATGCACCAACTTACTGTTCCGAGCACGTGGTCCTGATGGTGCTGAAGTGCTTCCTGTAGTAAAGGCCGTCAAACTCGGCGTCTTCAAGTGAGACTTATATATGTTTGTGTGTGTGTGTATATATGTTTGTGTGTGTGTGTGTGTGTGTGTGTGTGTGTGTGTGTGTACATGTGCCCAGTGCAGAGTTCACGCTCGTCCGGGCACATCAGATGTGTGCTTGCACCCGTTGGCGTGTGTGTCAGCGTGTGCCTGGGTCTGCAGTTCTGTCGCTGTCTCTCTGTCTGCGCGCGTGCATACCTGCTTGAAGCTGCTGCTGCATTTGCGCAATCTGCGTGTATACGTGCGAACAGCGAGATGCATGTGTGTACGCGTGCATACGCGTATGCATATCCGGTACGTGCACGTGCATGCATGTTTCTTGATGGCCCCCTCGCGCGAGAACACGCACTGAAGCTACCTGTTGACGCAAACACACAGCACGCCAAAGAAGGGGTGGGCGCTGAAGACACTGGAAGAAGTTGACCAAGGTCGGCTTGTGGAGGAAGTTGTTGGGGAAATGCTGACGGTGACGGAAGCAGGTGAGCAGCAGACCACGCATTCTGCACATACGCGTCATGTCGCGCTGCCCAACTGGACATGTACACATTCCGGGAGGAGTGGGCACCGCCTGTGTTTACATCTGTGTGCGCACACGTACGCCAGCATCTCGGCTGATGACGCCCAAGCGACGCGCGGCTGCAAAGACGCCTGCGTCTCACTTCCTGCTCTCCGTCGGTTCCGGACTATATCTTGATCTCACCGGTCCTCGCGCCTGAATTGCTGCCGCTTTCATTGTCGCTCACTTTGGTCCGAGCCTCTGACGTACGCGCTTGCATGCGTGCACACGTTTATGCTGTATCGCAGACAAGGCATCGCTGTCGAGATTCGTCAACCACTCTGGTTCTCCCAACTGCGAGCTGCAGGTGCTTTCTATTCGAAATATCATTCATTTGCCTTCTGCTCTCGAAGGCATGTATGAGCGTTTGCGGAAGAAGTGCCTGGGCTGCTCACCCCGGACGCAAAAGCTGATGGTGTGGGGACTGCTATGCTCCATCCTATGGGTGCACGTATCATGCCAGGTGTGGGACGTGTTTGGAGAAAAACGGGTGGGCCTGTTTGCTTTGAAGCCAATCCGCAAAGACGCGGAACTCACAGTCGACTATTCGACAGCCCACGTCGGCGAGAAAGGCGTTGAGAACCACTGCGAGAGCCGTGGCGGCAAAGCAAACAGAGAAGTTCCGTTCCGGGAGCTCGTGGACGAGGTTGGTGGAGATCAGGGCTGTGTTTGATTGGATGTGAATGTGTGTGGTGTCCTCGTGGGCCCTCACGAGTGAGTGTGGGTGTGTGTTAAAGTGATGATGGGTTGCCGATGCGGTGAGGGAGCGATGTTCCGGCATTGGTGCAATACATTTGACAGAGGACTATCCTATCCTGTCTCGTTCCGTGCAGGTGCTCAAGTTAGCAGCAAATTCAAAGGCAGACAATGGAATATCGGCGGACGAGGCCAAGATGGAAGTGCACGCCGAGGATGATGGGAATTCGGAAAAGCAACCGGAGACGAAGAACGAGGCTAACAAGGCCGGGGCCAAGAGAGAGCATGACAAAGACAAAGAGACGCGCGAGCAGAATGCGGACCCCACACAACAGCGGCATGGCGATGGCCACAAGCGAATGAAGACGGGGCAGAGTGCGCACGCCTCTGCGCCAGGAATCCCGGAGGGCGCGGGCGTGGGCAGCCCGAAAAAGTCGCCGCTCCTGTCAGCGCAGCCGGCGCATGCAAAAAGTGCAAGCTTTTCGTTGCATGATGCGGTATGTGTATGAGCACGCGGGCACGCTCGTACCATGCGGGCCTGTGTTCGCAGGCCCACCTGCCGCCCGCATGTGTCCATCGACGCCCTGGTATGGTGTGCACACACCCTGCATCCAGTGTCTCACTCACTTTTATCTTCTCGTGTTGGACTTATCTGTGGGGCAGCTGCTGGGCCTCTCTAGTGCAGGCCCAGGTATGAGCATGCCGGTCGGCGGGGGGGGCGCTGAAGCAAGGTGAGAAAACGTGGAAAGTAGGGCGCTCAGGTCGTCTGTGCTGTGCTGTGCAAAATGACGAGAGATGAGTGACTTCTTTCCTCGCATGTGTAGGGAAAACCTGATGTTGAAGGGGAACGAGGCAATGACAGTGGCCGAGATTCTGCAAGAGTGGGGTGTTCTGGATAGCAAGCAGGCTGAGCAAGTGTCCCAGCACATGCGGAGCCGCGGCGTTTCGGTTCACACCGCAATCAACACATTGTTTGAGCATGTGACACAGTCGCTGCTCGATCGTGCAATCAAGCGGCGAGAAGAGGCTCTTGAATATCTAGGCCAGACTGGAGGTGGCGGGGAGATGCGTGTGAATGGTTCGCATGGGGAGTCGGCAGAGCTGAAAGCGAAGCTTGCTGAGATGCAAAGAAAGATGGAGCAGATGAAGAATGAGCAGATGCAGCAGGACAGCAGGCACAATCACGCTGCGATGATGGCAGGCCGCGGACCAATGGGTGGTCCGCAATCAGGGGTAGCTGCAACGGTGGCTGGCGGCATGGGGGTGCCTACAAACATGTATGCCGCGCAGCGGCAGCCTCCTGTGATGCACTCTCAACAGGCCAGCTACCCCATGCATGCTTATCAACAACACCAGCAGCTCCAGTCCCATATGCACCAAAGCACTCAGCAGGCTGCGCAGGGGTGGGGCGTGGCGCACGGAGGTGGAAGAGGCTGGGGCGGTGCGTGGGCTCAGCAGCAGCAGCAACCCCCGCATCCGCCGCAACAGCCTCAGCAGCACCATCAACAGTCATGGACCAATGGCGTGCAGCAGCAGAATTACCCTCATCCTCACTACAACCAGCAGCAAGAGCAGAATGCGCGTCCTCCACAACCGCCTCCCCCTGCGCAGGCTGCAGAAGCTGCTGCTGCGGCCGTTCCTCCCTCCCATCCGCCTCCTTCCTCTTCTGCATCAGATGATCGGGAGGGGGAGCGCGGGTCTAGGGGGGTGGAAAGGGACAGAGACACGGAGCGAAGCAGAGAAACGGAAAGGGATCGCGATCGCAGCAGAGAGAGAGATAGAGACCGTGACCGAGAAAGGGACAGAGACCGAGACAGGGACAGGAGCAGAACCAGAGGAGATCGGGGAGGAAGAGGAGACAGGGACCGAGACAGGGACAGGGACAGGGACCGCGACAGGGACAAGTACCGGGACCGATCGCGCGAACGAGACAGGGACCGAGATGGACGGGACAGCAGGGGCGACAAGAATAGAGACCGAGACAGGGGCAAGAGTAGAAGCGAGGCGGGTCGCGGGGACTGCGAAAGCAAGCGGAGCGCGGTAGATGCGAGCTCTTCTTCCAAAGATTCTGCCGACAAGCAGCGTCGAGATAGTGGGGGTGACGAGAAACTGCAAGACGAGAGGCGAGAAGAGCTGAAGAGGCTAATTGGGCGCGAAGTATCTAAACGCTTGACGGCCAAGCGCAAAACGGTCAGCGAAGACTTCCTCTCAGACAAGGAGGTCTCTGTGTGTGATTGTTGTGCCGGTATTGCTGGGGGTGTGCCTTGCTGTGTCTGCCAGTCGATTCACATGATCGTAACCGTCCCTAGGAGTTCAAGGCAGCATGTCGCCGCCTCGTGCACGAACTTCTTCCCGGATCTGGGCATGCAGTAAGTCCATGTGTGGGTGTGGGAAGAATGCCTGCGCATTGCATATGTGCATGCACGCGTATAATTTGTATCGCACTGCCAGCGCTGCAAGAGCACGGGCGGTTCATGCGAGTGCGGAGGTAGCAAGGTAACAACAAACTGACGCGTGTTGGTCGTGCGCTGTGTGGGCTCAGAGGGCGTTGAGCAAAGAAAATGCTACGGGCCTGTCCTTGGGGAACCCTGCCAAAGAAGCCCTTGTCAGCGCCATCATCAAGGTATCTCTCTTTGCTCCCCCCGCCCCGCCCCATCCGCAGTCGTGGCGTGCTTGTGTCACAATCGAGTGTGCGCGCGTGCACGCGCAAGGGCGTCGCACGCTCGCAGGGGCGGGTGCAATCCTCCCACAACACGCATGCGCGCATGCTCTTTGCGTTGTGGCGGTGGTCGCACTTCTGGTCTGCTCGGCTTGAGTGGCAAAAGGAGTCGCTGCGTGGAACAAAGGAGCCTGATGCGAAACACGGTCGTTGTGAATGGCATTGAGGGGATAGGAGGACACGATGCGAAGCTGGGGATCTTGTGAGGGGGCAGTTTGGTGCTGGTCACGTGACATATCTGTGGCAACACAGGAGCACATCGAAAAATACATTGCAAAACAAGCCAATGCCGCCAAGAACGCTTAAGTTGGCGGTTGAGGTTTGCGGACCTTCAATAATTAAGCCGTGTGCAGAGCACAAGATGACTGTGTTTCCGTTTCTAGAACATTTTTAGAACGCCATTCTTTCTCTGATTATTCAGTAATTTGCGACTGTCCTGGCGCCTGGGCTACGTACACTAGGGCGGGTGTGATAGGGTCTGAAGAATACAAAGGGAGTCTTGATTGTGATTCGAGGTTCGGGCCGTGAATCATCCCTCTCCTCACGCTAGCTTACAGACAAAGCACCACTGTTGAATACAGGTAAATCTGTAACCCACCCGTTGCAGCGCGATCGCGCTCAGAATCCACCTTCTCGTCGCACTCGCTGTGAAATTCCCAGGCGCACGACGCAAGTCGCGCGTGTGGGAGGATTCGTTCGATTCAATGAGGCCTTGCGGGCTTACAGAGATCGCAGCCTCCGGAGGCCTGAATACACGCATGGACCTTCCCTTGTCTATTATTACCTCGGTCTTACGCTCCTCGCTTCCCCTCTGTCCCCCCCTCCACCTGCACCTGCATCTTCCCCTCTTCGTTCTAATCCTTGCCTCACGTCCCCTCCTTGTCCTCCTGCTCCTCGTATTGCCCCCTTTCCTCTATGCTCTATAACACTGATGCTTTGAGCCGTGATCATGTCGTTGTCCTGCTTGCACTTGCGGGCATCGTGTCTTGCCTGTAGATCTTGCGCCATAGCCTGATGCCGCTGCTGTTGTCTTGCCACTTTGTCCAGTACCTGTGGTGTGCGCGCGTGCACGCATGTATACATTTGTGTGTGTATTCGTGGATGCCCGTACAAACGACTGCCCGCTATTACAGGGAAGGGCCAGATAGACAGACACGAGGACACGCACACACACGCATACACGCGACAGACGACCTCCTTCAAATGCTGCTCCTTCTTGATTTCCGCATCTTGCGAGTACTCCTTATTGCGGTCCTGGTTCTTGCGTAGTGCAGCACGATTTCTGTCCTCCTCCTCCTCATTCTTGCGGCGTGCGTGCAACACATAGCCGTCGTACCGCTGTTTCTGCTCCTTGAACGAATCTACGATGGACTTCGTCCTGGGGTTTTCGATTTGCTGCTGCGCTTGTTGCAGGCTGCTCTCCCATCGCTGTTTGTGTCTCCTCAATTTGTTTAGTTTGAAGATTTCGTCCTGATCCCGATGATCGTTCTCGTCCTGAAGGGCCTTGCAGTAGCGGTCGCGCTGCTCCCGAATTGACTTCAAATTCGCCACTTCTACTGCGTCCTTTTTTGTGTTTACCTGGGACTGGGAACGACGAATCTCTTCTCCTTCCTGCTTCACTGCAGCAGCATGCTCTTTCTTGGCATCAATTAGTTTTTTCTCCAAATCGACGACTTTGTTTTCGAGTACTTTGCTCTCGCTGTTGTCGAAAAACTTTCGTCCAGCCCCCACCTCCTCGCTGCCTCCCCCTCTGGGTCCTTTTGAACCGAGTGGTGAAGTCTCTTTGCTTGGACTCCACGAGCCCTGGATATTTTCGGTGACACAGACAGACACAGGCATACTCAGATACCGGCGATTTGGGATTTGCCCCTGCAAGCACTCGTACAGGTTGAGCTCAACAGAAATTTCGAGCGTAGATTTCTTCTTCAGATCACAATTTAGTCGTATCTTTTACCTCTTGATTGTGATGCACTTCAACGTGGTGATAGGGCTTGAACTTCTTTTCGAGGCGTTCTTTTTCAAGAACAGGGGACATGTGAAAGCGATTCACTTCCGATCGTTTGCGAGCATCAACTGCCAGACATGCATACATGTGAGAACATACGAGGCATTGCAAGCGAAATTGAAGGCGAGCTTCAGATTCATGAAACACATACACACACACACACACACACACACACGCACACACACAGTACGCACAATCGTGAGGTCGCGGCCTTTCCCTGCGGAGCACTTTCTCGCGCTGCTCGCGGAGCTCGGATCGAATGGCGATGCGATTCTCTTTGCGGGCTTCCTTGATCTCATCTCTTGTTTGGTGCTTCTTAATGACTCTCTCCTCGCGCGCAAGGCCAATCATCATGTGGTTGAGGTGCTGTGTGCACATTTGTGTGAGTTGATAGGCGACAGAACGTGCGCGTACGGGCAGAAGGCAGGTTACAGAGAACCGAAGGAGTGCGCGTGTATACATAAGGATTTCTTGTATTGGGTTCTCACTCCATGTTTGAGCACACACACACACACACACACACACACACACACACACACACACACACACACACACACCTGCTTCTTGTGCTTCTGATCGTCAATGACACCAATCACAGGCTCACGGCCATCAGTAGCAGGCTCATGACAACTGGCCAGTTTACATCCGAGTCAGCATGCTGCATAAATCAGGGCTTTGTTGAATTCTGGTGTTGCTCGTTTCTGATACCAACTTCCGCACACTACAAGTGTTACACACCTGACCATGTAGCTCGTTATGTGTCTGTCATCATCCGGCAAGTAGTGGGAGCGGTCGATTGGCCTTTTGGGCAGCGGCACTACCGCTTTCTGTCGCGCATTAGCATGCTCGTTAGCTTTCTCGCCTGCATGCGCGCTATCGCGCCATGGGCGACGGCAGCACGCCCAGCGCCTTGCACTGATGCAGGTGGCATAGATGGACTGGCACCTTGAGATCATCGGATGACTTGAAGGCAATGTTCAAGCCATACCGCGGCACCTGACTTTTGGGCACATACTTTGCCCGCGCCCTTTGGACCTCCTGTATCACCAGCTCTGACGAAATCGGGCCCGGGGGCATTTGCGAGGAGTGCGAGCTGCGCCCATCGCGAGAGGTCAGGCTGCCGAGGCGGCTGCTGTGGGCACGATCACGGTGCTCGCGCGCCGACATAGACGTTGGAATTCTGCTCGCCGGCGTCCCGCCCAATCTGTCCAGCTGCAGCAGCGGCACGCCACCTTCTGCCGCGTTCAAGCACACCACGCTCCCGCCCAGCGCATCGTTCTCGGACTCGGCGCCGCCTCTCTCCACAATGCTCGGCAGAACCCTCCTGGCACCTCTCTCCCGCGCCAGGCGCAGGAAAACTTCAAACGCCTCGCGCTCCCCCCGGGCAGAGAGCGCGCGGCTGTCGGGTCGGGGCTGCGACGAGGACGAAGCGCACTGGGCTCGCAGGAGCTCGGCCCGCAGCTGTTGGAGCGCGGCGCCGTCCTCGTCGCCGGGCAGCCGGACGCCGCATTCCCGCAGCGCGGAGCCGAGGTCCTCGAGCGAGACCGAGCCGGCCTTGAGCTGCCGCGACACGGGCTCGAACGCCCTCTTGGCGACGTCCTCGAGGCCCTCGCTCCTACCCGCGCACGCGCTGTGCAGACGTGCGCGCCTCGCGCCCTCGTCGCGTGCCTCGCGCCCGCCCTCTCTCTGCGGCGATGGCCTGCGGCGGGGCGCAGCGTCTTCGGTCCGGCGGGCCGATGCGTGTGCATGACCATTCTCCGCCTCAGGGCCCGCCTCGCTGTGCCGCGCTCGCGGCGCAGGCGGCGGCCCGGTGGGGGGAGGGTTCGCCGGCAGGTCCGCGGGCGGCTCCCCGCGCGCAGTGTTTGTGCGGCCGGTGTTGAGCCGCCGCTGCCGCGGCAGCATCGCTCGGATGCGAGCAGCCGCAGCTCACGCCATCGGGGCGGGTGCGCAGCGGTGCGGCGCCGTGTGCAGATGGAACTGGAGATGCCCTTCGACCTGTTTGGACCGTTGGGATTCCTTGTTGCGAACACGTTGTGAACACGCATCTCAACCAACTTCGACCCGGTCTGCAACCACCGAAGAACCAAGGAGGTCCTCGGGTTCCTCCGAGGTCCGACGATCCCATACTGCCTTTTATCTGGCACTTCCGGGTTCCCCCGGTCCGCCCGCACGCCCGTCCACGGCATGCAGTACACCTTCCAGACGCACATCCCATTGGCGGCAGCCATTCCAGGTTCCCTCACGTGCCCGCCACGCGTTTCCGGATCCGGGTGCGGGCTGCTGCGGAGCAGCGGGAGCGGGCGGAGCGGGCGGCAGCGCGCGCGGCGGGGGCGCGTATGTGCCACCCGAAACCCCCAGACGCGTTGGTGCTGACTCGCTGGCGCCCCTGGACAGAGAACCCCAGGCCGAGCAACAATCTTCTGCTCGCGAGGTGAGCCGGTGGTGGGTGCGTTGGTCTGCCGCGGGCGGGCGTGCTGACCACGCGCAACGGAGGCGGCGCACGGCAGCCGCCCCGCACACACACCTGTGACGCGCAGACGCGCGCGCACACACGCAAACACGAATGCGCGCACACACTCACACACTCACACACACACTCACTCACACACACACACTCACTCACACTCACACCCACACACCTGCGCGCATGCAGGGTATCTCCCGACGTCACCGTTCCGTCTGTACAGGTCGTGGACGTCATGGCCGCGCCGGGACTCGTCCCTGTCACCGTCCCCGCTGTCGTCCCGGCCCTCGTCCCGGCTTCCCTCCCGATAGATACCATGCTTCCAGGAATGTATCAGGCAGCCGTCCCCGCCGTGCCGCTGCAGCTACTACCAGCTGCGACCCTGTCCGCGTTTCCGGTAGGCCCGCGCAAGCACAGGCTCTTGCGCCTGCATGCGTGATGTCCGCCCGTGTCGTGGTGGCATGTGTGGCGCGCGCAGCAGCTGGGGGCGCGCTATCCATCCTCGGGATCATGGCCGCCCAGTGCGCGATCCGCTTGCACAGCGAGCGCTTGCACCTGCGCCGAGCCAGCGTGGCTGAGTGAGCGCTGCGACTTGGCAGGCGAACCCGCTTGTGTACGTGGATCCGCGTGCGGCAACAGTAGCCTTTGTGGAGCCCACGACTCTGGTGCCGACGGCGCCCGCCCCCATCACTGTGCGATTCTAGGACAAGAGAGCGCGGAAAGCATGCTTGTAGCCATCGTTGATTCGATGACGTTGGATGTTGGCGCGTGAGAGAGAAAGCACGCGCGCGCGCGAGGGTGAGCGCGCGCAAGAGAGGGAGACGGCAACATCGCTAGGCATAGGATAGATGAGGGTATCGGTGTTCCGAGGGTTGTGAATAAATGTTGTAGTATAGTATTTTGCGGGCGGATTTTCGAAGTAGACTCCGTTGTGCTCCAGTCACTTTAGTCCCCGTCTTGGGCTTGGCATTTCAAGAGTCTCTTGAACTTTTGTGTTGTACCCGGGTGGTCCTCCAGATCACTCGAGTCCCCGGAGCCCGTCTTGTCTTCCGAGTCTTTGGTCTTTGGAGGGTGTTCCTTCCCCCCCGTCTCGTTAGGCCCGGCAGGCGAGTGCCCGAGTCCGATCAAGTTTCCCTGTGTGGGCTTGCAGTGCGCCACGAACTTCGCCGAAGGGCCGGCCGCGGACGATGCAAGTTGAGACAGCGTGGTCAGGCACGCCCTCCCCAAGTAGCGACATGACAGCTGAAGAAATGAACTCGGCGGCAGGTTGTGCACTCGGCCCAACCCCTGTGCTGCGCAGCGCTTCTGACTGCTGCTGCTGCTGAGGAGATCAGCATTGTGACATATAGGCCTAATCCCCATGCTCACTGTTGCAGTTCAAGCGCCAAACTACAGCGAGGCAAAAGTGAGCAGCACTGACGGCCAAGATGACTCGTAAGAGATCGCCCCATCTGCTGAGCACGGCTCCAAAATCATCAGTCAGTCGCGCGATCGGAGCGCAGCAATCACGTCTGACTTGAACTGTGGTGCTTGATGCTCAACAAGCAGAGAATGGAACCTGTTGATGCCGATTATCTGCTCGGTTTCTGCCGTGGCTGCCTGCTGCGCGGTATGTACGTATGCACGGACCTGTAATAAATCTGTGTGCGGGAGGCAACTTACCAAAGAGCAATGAGCTCGGTCCACGCAACTAAAAGCGAGGTATCAGCATCGACACTCATACCTCGACACACATACATGCAGATTGGCGTCGTGATGTACTGTTGGTGTTCCCTGCGAGACTCGATCTCTGGCTCACTCGAGAATATGGTCGGTGGGGGCACGTTTAACTTCCGCGCCGCTTTCGACAACTTTAGAGATTCAAGGCGCCCGACAGAGTCACGACCAACTAACCTAGGTGAATATACATCATTACGTGACCATAATTACTGTATAGTAAGATACACAAAATACATCACATCACTCTCACGTGCTGAAACGCATGTATGCGTGCATGCATACATACATGCATGCATACATACATGCATGCATGCATGCATACATCCTAGGTGCATGTACAAAGACTCTCACGGACACACACACACACTCACATACATACACACATACACACACACACAGATGGTTGTGTACTGTTCTGAGCCCGAGCAAGTACACACACACACACATACACACATACACACATACACACACAAACACACAAACACAAAACACACATATATACATAAACAAACACATATATACACACACACACA
>Ga0115006_10003232_pt1 | contig 11002 bp, 12 predicted proteins | sample ArcOceMetagenome_3_FD_88943 | JGI IMG/M metagenome (GOLD analysis project Ga0115006, IMG submission 88943) | Marine eukaryotic phytoplankton communities from Arctic Ocean - Arctic Ocean- Svalbard ARC20M Metagenome | ecosystem: Environmental > Aquatic > Marine > Oceanic | place: Arctic Ocean...
ATTTACCGCGGCGCGGTCAACCGGAAGGTGCAAGCGCTCGGCATCTCGTACCAAGCGTGCTAGGTGACGATCCTGCAGTGGGATTGCGCCGGTAGACAGGCGCATTGTTTCAAACAGGCCATGCCCGTAGGCCAACCCTCGATCATCTGGCGCGACGTTGGCTGACAACTCACCGTCAACCATCGACAGGTTCGTGCGCTCACCCATAGGGCCAATACCTCTAAATGCAAGCCATAAAAAAACCGCCCTCTTGGAGCGGTTTTTGGTGCTAAATTCGCTTAACCGTTTGCAGTAATATAGCTGATTGCATCGTTTACAGTAGCGATTTTTTCTGCATCTTCGTCGGGTATCTCAGCATCGAACTCCTCTTCTAATGCCATAATGAGCTCGACTGTGTCCAGTGAATCTGCGCCGAGGTCCTCGACAAACGATGAGGTTGTCTGTACATCTTCCTCTTTCACGCCGAGTTGTTCTGCCACCATCTTGATAACACGTTGTTCAATGCTACTCATATCTCTACCACTCCTAATAAGGATCTCTTATATTTTACTACTGCGACTTAACGCGTTCGATGCCTAAAACCCAAGGTTCGGGACGCGCATTTTACCCTACAATTAAAGAAAAGCTAACTATGATTAAAAAAACACGTAAAACACATGATAAACAATAACTTAACCCATGTACATCCCGCCATTAACGTGCAGCGTCTCGCCGGTAATATACGCCGCCGCGTCGCTTACAAGGAACTTGACTACGTCTGCGATCTCATTTGCCGAACCCAGACGAGCCAGTGGAATTTGCGCCAACATCGCCTCGCGGTTATCGTCGGATAACTCTCGGGTCATATCTGTATCGATGAATCCCGGAGCGACGGTATTAACGGTGATATTGCGCGAGCCCAGTTCCTTCGCCAGTGCCCTGGAAAAACCGGCCACACCAGCCTTGGTCGCCGAGTAGTTACACTGCCCTGCGTTGCCCATGGAACCCACCACCGAACTAATCGTGATGATCCGCCCCCAACGTTGCTTAGTCATCCCTCTGACGCAGGCTTTGGTGAGGCGAAATACAGCGTTAAGATTGGTGTCGATGACGTCCATCCAATCGTCTTCCTTCATGCGCATAATAATGTTGTCGCGGGTGATTCCGGCGTTGTTAACCAGCACTTCAACCGCGCCATAGTCGGCGTTGATGCGCGCGATCACCGCTGCCAGCGAATCGCTGTCGGTGACGTCCAAACGCATCCCGCAGCCATCGATGCCCTTGGCAGCAAAGCGCGCAGAGATGTCCGACGCCCCCGCTTCAGTGGTGGCGGTGCCGATGACGCGGTGGTTGGATGCGCCGAGACTCTCGGCAATAGCAGCGCCTATACCACGACTTGCGCCGGTGACTAAGGCAAGCTTGGATTCTTCAGTCATATGCGGGTTCCTTTATTTTTTAGCTCCGTAAGAGCGCTGTCAAAACGGTGTTTTTCGTCTGTCGCAAATAGGTTCAGGTCTTTATCAATCCGTTTCGCCAAACCGTTCAGCACTCTTCCGGGACCGCATTCCATCAAACTATCGACCCCAAAAAGTCTAAGACGTTCAATACAGGCCACCCAGCGAACGGGTTTATAGATTTGTTCGAGCATTAATTGGCGGATTTTAGAGCCATCGGTCTCGACCTGCGCATGCACGTTGTGCACCACCGGAATAGCCGGCGATTTAAAAGTCGTGCGCTCTAGACGCTCAGCCAATCCCGCGGACGCCGGTTGCATCATCTGCGTGTGAAACGGCGCGCTTACCGGAACAGGCATTGCGCGCTTGGCACCGGCCGCCTTGCAAAGCTGTATGGCTCGCTCGACCCCGGCAACGCTGCCGGCGATAACCACTTGGCCGGGTGCGTTAAAGTTGACTGCGGTGACTTCATCGCCGTCTTGTGCCCGATGGCACAACTCGACTATCTCCTCGTCTGGCAAACCTAAAATAGCCGCCATCGCGCCCTCACCGACCGGCACAGCACTCTGCATTAACCGACCCCGCGCCTCGACAATGGTCACCGCGTCGTCAAACGCTACGGCGCCAGCGCACACCAATGCCGACCACTCGCCGAGACTATGGCCGGCCAAATATTCGGGCGTCGCCCCACCCCGATGCTGCCAAAGACGCCAAAGCGCCACGCTGCAGCTCAACAAAATCGGTTGCGTGCGCTGGGTTTGAGTAATTGTTTCTTGAGTGCCATTTTGAATCATGTCCCAAACGTCATAGCCAACGCAATCGGACGCCTCGGCGAGACAATCGCGCACCACCGGCTCGTCCGAGTAGTCGCTGAGCATGCCAATTTTTTGCGATCCTTGACCGGGAAAAACAAATCCTAGTTTCGCCACGCTGTATCTCCTGATTAGATGTTGATTTTGTTGGCTATACCGTTATTAGCGATTCGAGATCCAGCGGCAAGCTCTGCGATTTGGAGTGTCGAGCAATGTTGAGCGCTTCATAAAAGGCCTCTCGGGTTGCCGAACCATGACTTTTGATCACCACACCACGCAGACCCAACAAACAGGCGCCATTGTACCTCGCTGGATTGACGCGCTCGCTGACACCGGCAGCAGAACGCATGGTTAGTGCAGCGCTCAACCGCGAAAGCCAGTTGCGCTGAATCTCGGCACGGTGCACATCGCCGATCAGCGCCGCCGCTCCCTCGCTAGCCTTGAGGGCAATATTTCCCGACATGCCATCACATACGATAACGTCGGCATCGCCAACAAAAATCTGGTCTGCCTCGACATAACCACAGTAATTAAGCCCTTCGTCGCGACTTAAGAGCTGCGCCGCATCCTGAATAAACTGCGGCCCTTTGTTCACTTCACAGCCGACGTTTAACAATTTAACCCGCGGATTTTCGACGCCATTTATGCGCTGCGCGTTGCGACTACCCAAATGTGCGAATTGATGGAGTTGCGCCGCTGAACAATCCACATTGGCACCCAAATCGAGCACCAGGGCGGTGCCTTTGAGCGTCGGTATGCTGCCGCAAATAGCGGGTCTAGAAACGCCGGGAACGGTCTTTAAAAGTTGCATACCAAAGGCCATCAACGCCCCGGTATTGCCTGCACTAACGCAACAGTCTGCGTCTCCGCTAGCGACCGCTGCGATCGCCCGGGCCATCGAAGATTGATTTTTTGAGCGCACTGCGACCGACGGTTTGTCGTCGTTGTCAACTTGCGGCCCGCAGACCATCGAAGACACACGGTCGGCAACCGAGCGCAAGGCAGGCGTGTTGAGATAGCCGTCAAGGGCGCCCTCACTCACGAACAACTGCACCTCGATGCCGGGATGATCGCGTAAGATATCGCCGACAGCGGCCACCGTCACCGCTACCCCACCATCACCGCCCATAGCATCGACGGCTATTTTTACCCTACTGATCAAAGATCAAACCGCATTAGTCGGCGGAGACTTCAACCACTTTTTTACCGCGATAGAAACCATCGGCGGTAATGTTGTGCCGAAGGTGCTTCTCTCCGGTGACTTCATCGGTCGATATGGTCGGTGCCGCGAGAGAATCGTGTGAACGGCGCATGCCCCGCTTAGAACGTGTTTTGCGACTTTTCTGAACCGCCATACTGGACTCCTAGGTCGATTGTTCGTTATGTTCGGGTCTTGAAGCTTTTCAAGACGTTAAATGGGCTTTCCACTACCTCATCAGGCTCTCGATGAGTCATAAAGGTATCGCCAGTGCAGGTGCCAACCGGGTGGTAATTTACCGCCGGTAACACCAGTAATAATTCATCTTCTAACATTTGGTGCAAATTTGCCATTCGATCTTCTACGATCCATGGCTCGCGGGCTGTCGCCACGCGGTCTACATACTCTTCGCCGGATATCACTTGCAGCGCAAACACCGCTTGCAACTCTACTGTCACTGGGTCGAGGCAGCGTTGGCACTGAACCTCGACCTTAATATCGACCTCGCCATCGACCAGCGCAGCGCGCGAGCGCTCGTTCTCAAAATTCAGTGTTGCCGTCGCCTCGCCGCTAATGCTATTCACCGCGGCTGCCAGCCTCGGCAGTTTTGAGGCATCAACACGACCCTCTAAACGCGAAATTTGCATAGCGAGTTTGCGTGGATCGATGTGGATTGGCAAGCCCATAATTATCGCTGGATCACTGACAGGTCGGCATGATAGGGTCATGGCCTCAGTCTGTCAAAAATAATTACCTATGCTATGCGCAGCGCACCGGCCCGAGCGTTTAGTAATTTTCGCCAGAGCCCTGTAATGACTCCGGAAAACGCCAACACAGGGCTTTGAAAATGCGAACGCTCATACTGGCCTCGGCATCGCCGTATCGCGCCATACAGTTAAAACAGCTTGGACTGTCGTTCAGTCAAGTACCGGCAGCGATTGATGAAACTCCGCAGCACGGCGAGTTGGCCGCCGCGCTGTGCGAACGACTGGCGCGCGCAAAAGCGACAAAGATTGCCGAACAGCATCCTGGAGCCACGGTGATTGGCGCCGACCAAGTGGTCGAAGTCGCGGGTGAGCTGTTGGGCAAGCCCGGTACCTTTGCCGCTGCTCGTGCGCAACTGCGCAAGCAGTCGGGCGCAACGGTGTATTTTCACAGCGGTTGCGCCGCAGCGTGTATGCGCCCGCATGAAAAATCGCATACGCCACCAAAAGCAGGATCGAACAGTGCGCTGCGAACATCGCAAATACCTCGAACAGCTCGAATAGCTCGAATAGCTCGAATAGAGAGTGCGGTGAACACCACGCGGGTGGTCTTTAAGGCGTTAAGCGACGCGCAAATTGACGATTACTTACATCGCGACCAGCCTTATGATTGCGCCGGTAGCTTTAAATCTGAAAGTCTTGGCATCAGCCTGTGCGCCGCAATATACAGCGACGATCCCTCGTCGCTGGTCGGTCTGCCGTTAATAACAACCGGTCAATTGCTCGCAAAAATTGGCTATAATTACAATTAAATAAGTTCGGTAAAATACTTATTTATATGGATTTTTATGTCAGAAAAGCGACTAATACAAGCCAGGGGCGCGGCGCCCAACAACCGCGCTCTCGAGTGGGCGCCATAGTCCACGGCAATACTTGCGACGCCCGCATTGGTCGCCATATTCAGATCGTGCAGGGTATCCCCTACCATCAGCGTGTGTGCCGGAGCAACCGCCAGCTCCTCGAGTAACTCTAGCAGCATCAGCGGATCTGGTTTAGAGCGGGTTTCATCGGCGCAGCGACTGGCCACAAACAGGCCCTCCATCTGCAGCTCTTGCATCGCCCGACGCAATCCGTTGCGGCTCTTGCCGGTGGCCACCGCGAGCTGGAAGCCCGCGCCGCGCAATTCCTCTAACGAGTTCCGAACGCCATTGAACAGCTGGCATGGTTCGTCCTGATCGCGCCTAAAGACCGTCGAATACCGTGCGCACAAGGCCTTGTTGTCGGCCTCGCCAAGCTGCGGAAACAATCGCTGCACCGCCTCGGTCAACCCAAGGCCAACGATCTCGCGCACCGCATCCACCGTCGGGATTGGCAAATTCTCCTCGCCGGCCGCGGTGCGCATCGACTGGGCAATATAAGCGACCGAATCAACTAGCGTGCCATCCCAGTCAAAAATCAACAACCCGCTATGTTTGTCGGCGTCGTTCATAACGCCTTTAATACGCGCTCGAGCGCTACCGGTAACGGCGCCTCGACATCGACCCAATCACCCGACAGCGGGTGCTCGAATCGCAACTGACTAGCGTGCAAAAACAGGCGCCTTAAACCTTGCGATTGCAGCTTTTGGTTATAGCCTTGATCGCCGTATTTAACATCGCCGGCGACCGGGTTGCCGGCGAACTGGCAGTGAACCCTGATCTGGTGCGTTCGGCCAGTTTCTAGCTTGATCTTTAGAAGCGTGCTGTCTTTGAACCGCTTGGCGACTTCAAAATGGGTCACTGAGGGCTTGCCGCGCGCATCGACGCGCACGATGCGTTCACCCGACGACAACTGATTTTTGAGCAGCGGCGCATTCACCGTTTGCTTACCGCGCGGCCAACTGTGCGCCACCAGCGCAAGGTAGGTCTTGCCAATACGATTACCAATCAAAGACTGCTGCAAGGCGAGCAGCACAGAACGTTTTTTGGCCAGCATTAAACAGCCAGATGTATCCCGATCAAGCCTATGTACCAGCTCTAAAAAGCGCTGGTCTGGGCGCTCGGCCCGCAGCGCTTCAATCACCCCATGGGAAATACCACTACCGCCATGCACCGCCAATCCCGACGGTTTGTCGATGATCAGCAAGCCCTCGTCTTCAAACACTATATGATCGTTGAGATAGCGCCTGAGCTCGACGCTCGGCTCGCCGGCGTCTTTAGATTCGGCAACGCGGATGGGCGCGATACGCAAGATGTCACCGTCCGTTATGCGGCTGTCGGCGCGCGCACGGCCTTTGTTAATGCGTATTTCGCCTTTGCGAACCAATCGGTAAATGCGCGATTTGGGGACGCCCTTTAAGTGCTTTATCAAAAAATTATCGAGTCGTTGACCAGTCTGTTCTGGGCCGACGGTAAAAAAGGATACTTGACTAAAATCGATCTCTGTCACGCTTGTTCGCCCACTGCAAAGAGCGCGCATTGTAACGCCGGACAACACCGCCGCTCAATAAAAGCCGCGTTTAAATTGCCGCCATGCTGAGTTTTTGTTACCATTGGCGCCGAGTTCCTGATACCGCGTCACAGGATGGCGCATTCAGTAGAGCCGAAGCCCAATCTAAACCATGGGCAAAAACACAAGAGAGTTGGCACAATAATAGCTGGCTCTCCAAACTAGCTGACTGGAATCAGCAGATATAGTTTAGGTAAAGACATTTTTGGTGGCTCAGAGTCGCTGGCTTGACAGTTCGGCTGATATTAAAAAATCAGCGACAAACGCCGATAGATGGCGGTAAGCGCGACCTACAGACCAAACAACCGTAGTAGCAAGATTTTGGGCGCGCCCACAGCGTGGCTGTGCGCTCAGAATGTAATGTTGATACACCACCACTAGCGCCATCTGTGCGCTAACAGTGGGTTTCAAACGGCTGTAAATTGTCCCTCCCTACCTATGCTCATAGCCAGTCATCACATGGAGCAAAGGTGAATCATGAAAAGAATGTTAATTAACGCGTCGCACACTGAAGAGGTGCGCGTGGCCATGGTAGATGGTCAAAGGCTGTACGATCTAGACATCGAAAACCGTACCAGAGAACAAAAAAAATCAAATATTTACAAGGGTAAAATCACCCGAGTTGAACCCAGCTTAGAAGCAGCATTTGTCGACTTTGGCGCTGAGCGCCACGGCTTTTTACCGCTGAAAGAAATCTCTAAAGAATACTTTAAAAAGAACAAATCCTCCGAAGGCGGACGGGTGCGCATTCAAGATGCCATCCGCGAGGGTCAAGAGGTGATGGTTCAGGTTGAGAAAGAAGAGCGTGGGTCCAAGGGAGCTGCGCTGACGACCTTTATTAGCTTGGCTGGGCGCTACCTAGTGTTGATGCCCAACAATCCTCGCGCTGGAGGCATTTCACGGCGCATCGAGGGCGATGAGCGATCAGAGTTGCGCGAGGCCATGCGCGGTCTGGAAATACCCGAAAGCATGGGCGCTATAGTGCGTACCGCAGGCATTGGTAGAGCCACCGAAGAACTGCAATGGGACCTCGATTACCTACTGCAACTTTGGAACACCATCAGTGACGAGGCCGGACAAAAGAGCGCGCCGCACTTTTTGTTTCAAGAGAGCAACGTAATCGTTCGCGCGATTCGCGATTATCTGCGTCAAGACGTTGGCGAACTGGTGATCGACAGCGCCGAGGCGCATGCCTTGGCAGCGGCGTTTATCACCACGGTGATGCCCGATTTCACCAGCAAGGTAAAGTTCTACCAAGACGAAATACCGCTGTTTAACCGCTACCAGATCGAAAACCAAATTGATACGGCGTTTTGTCGCGAGGTCAGCTTACCCTCGGGAGGCTCGATCGTTATCGACATTACCGAGGCGATGGTCTCGATCGATATCAATTCGGCGCGTGCTACCAAGGGCGGTGATATCGAAGAAACCGCGTTTAACACCAACAAAGAAGCCGCCGAAGAGATTGCCCGTCAGTTGCGCTTGCGCGATGTTGGCGGTCTTATCGTGATTGACTTTATCGACATGCTCAACAGCCGGCACCAAAAAGAAGTCGAGAACAAAATGCGCGACGCGCTGGTGGTCGATCGTGCGCGCGTTCAAGTTGGGCGAATCTCGCGCTTTGGACTTCTCGAGATGTCCCGGCAGCGTCTGCGTCCATCCCTAGAAGAGACCATGTCCAAGGTTTGCCCCCGCTGTAATGGCCAGGGAACGATTCGTGGCACTCGATCGCTGGCGCTGTCGATCCTGCGATTAGTAGAGGAAGAAGCGCAAAAAGAGTACAGCCGTGAAATTCGCGCCATAGTGCCGATTTCAGTGGCGACTTTTTTGCTCAACGAAAAGCGTCGGGAAATATCCGATATCGAAACGCGCAACGGCATTCAATTAGTAGTGTTGCCGAACGTCGAGATGGAAACGCCGCAGTTTGAAGTGGTGCGGCTGCGCCATCAAGACGAGGACACCTCGGACTTTAGCTACAAGCTGGCCGACAAGCTCGTCAGCGACAAAACAGAATTAACCCGCGAAGAAAACAAGGGCCCGCAGGACATGCCAGAGCCGGCGGTCAAAACGATTGTGCCGCCAACCCGCGCGCCCGGTCCAATTGAAGCTGAAGTAAAACCGGCACCCGTCGAAGACAAAAAGCCGGGGCTGCTGAGTCGATTGTTTGGTGGTCTGTTCAAAAAAGAAGAGCCAGAAGTTGTCGAAGAAGCGCCCAAGCCGCGGCGCAGTCGCGGTGGACGTAACTCGAACAATCGTGGCCGCGATGGACAAAATCGTGGGCGGCAGCGCAATCGCCGTAACGACAGCAACGACAACCGAGAAACGGTAGAGGCTAAAGATCTTAAAGCTGGTAACAATGGCAAAGACGGTAAAGACAATCAAGAAAGCCGCAGCAGCGGTACCAGAAAGCCGTCGAACAATAATCGCCGCCGCAACGCGCCCGACAAAGGCGCTGTTGCCAAACCCAGCATCGACGCGAACGCCAGCGCCGAGACCACCAGCGCCACCAGCACCGCTAATAGTGGCGCGGCCACGAGCACAGAGCCTAAGACCGCTGAGCAACTCAATCGCCGACCCGACGATAAACGCAGACCACCGCGCCGTCGTCGCCAGCGTAAAGCTGCACCAAAGACCAGCGATGATCAAGCGGTCGCGCTCGAGTCGCACACCACACCTGCACCCGACTTAAGTTTAGTCAGCAAAGAACCGGCCCAGGCCGAAAGCGCAACGGCGAATGACGTCGCAGTGGCCGCCAACGACCAGCACAGCGTCGACGCTGCCGCCAATGACAAGGCCGCCGAGACCAAAAAGCCCAGCCAGCGACGTACTCGCAAGGTTGCCTCGAGCAGTGACGCAGCAGACAGTGCCCAGCCGGCAGAGTCTGGTGAAAAGGCCGCTGCCAGCGAGGCAGACCAGGGAACACCGAAGCCCGCGCGCCGCCGCACCCGCAAGCCGAGCTCGGAGGCAGCAAGTGCCAACAGCCCAGCGCAAAAAGGTGCCAACAGCACAGCGCCAGACGTTAGCGCAAGCCAAGACGGCAGTAAAAGTGCCCCTGTAGCAAGTAGCGGCAGCGCGCCTAAGCCAGCCAGTGACGCTGGGCAGATCAGCCCAACAGCGACGCCTAAACCGGCTAAAAAAGCCAACCCCGCGGCGGCGCCTGAGAGCGCGGTAGCGAGCGCCAGCCAAACCGGCGACGCGCCCAAAACGGATGCCAAACCAGAACCCAGAGCCAGCAACGACCCGCGTAAGCGGCCCAAGCCGGTGACTCAGGTTGAAATTAGCACCCAACGGCCAAGCACTGATACACCCAGCAAACCTGCACCCGCAGCGCCTGTGGCAGCGCCCGAACAGGCGCCGGTAGCTCGCGCGTCAAATGATCCACGCAAGCGCAGAAAGCCGGCAGAAGCGCCGGCGACTGCGGCCGAAACGAATACAGACGGTGGTTCTGATAAAAACGCATAATTGTTGCTTGTCCTTAAATTACGGCGCTGTATAATCAGCGCCACAACCACGGTGGGATGGCAGAGCGGTTGAATGCACCGGTCTTGAAAACCGGCATAGGTTAATAGCCTATCTAGGGTTCGAATCCCTATCCCACCGCCATTACAATATAGGAAACCCTTTGCTATCAATATCTTGGGAGCAAAGGGAGTTTCTCGAAGCCGCATTAGATACCACTCTAGGTACCACTCTAGGTACCACTAAAACGTCCGTTACAACCTATATTCTACCCAACCTTTCCCGCAGCATGCGCAAATTTTACCGCAGGAGGGGTGGGACAGAGTCTCTTGTTATTGCTATGGGTGCTTGGCGTATACATGAGAAAGTAAATTGGGAATTTGAGTGTGCGTATATTTACTCTAAGTCGGGCATGTCGCGCCAAGGCAATATCCTTAAACTACCGACCATAACGTAGTTAACAACTGATAATGGTAGCCAAATCCACAGTCCGAAAATGCAGGCTCCCAAAAGAAACTCGCCGTCATCCCAAGGCCACCAAAGTAGTCCAACAAAAAGACAAGGGATAAAAAGACAAGGGATAAAAGGCGACACAGCCCATGCCAGCACGTTACTAATACGATATTTTACAGATTGATGCGAAGGCATAATCGCGCACAATTAAAATATAAAACGTATTCTTTGATAATTACTCATTTTACAAAAATTATTCTTGGAACTTGTCGCAGTTGGCAATGAACGCGCCCACTGTATTAAAAGTAGATCTGATAAAATTAAATTTAAATGTAATTCCATTGTAGTAAATTCTGCTAAATGCCGTCTCTGCGTAGAAGAAAAATGCCAGATGAGGATCGCATGGTCAACAAAGCATGGTTGATAAGCAACGCGAGGGCGCTGTTACGTGCTGTA
>Ga0115006_10003233_pt1 | contig 11001 bp, 13 predicted proteins | sample ArcOceMetagenome_3_FD_88943 | JGI IMG/M metagenome (GOLD analysis project Ga0115006, IMG submission 88943) | Marine eukaryotic phytoplankton communities from Arctic Ocean - Arctic Ocean- Svalbard ARC20M Metagenome | ecosystem: Environmental > Aquatic > Marine > Oceanic | place: Arctic Ocean...
ACGATAGTTCCCGAAGCGCATTATTGACCTGATCCAGGTCGTACCGAGTCGAAGAACCGGTGGCGCCAGCGCCAGGGATTCCAGGGATGATTGCTGCGCAGATGGTAGTTCGAGAGGCACGTGCTTCGTCGAAGCACTGCCAACCGACCACGTACCCGCTCCTGCAGCCACTTGACCCCTTCATGCAGTTGTCATCCTTCGGCCAGATCAGAGTATCGCTTCTCATCATCGCTACTATACTTGCTATTCATGCATGGACCATCTTGGTGGATGAGATGGATGAGGCATTTTGCTTGTTAGATCTACTTGTTACGCGTACGCGTGGCGTGGTCGGTCGCGTCGCGTCGTACCGTCGTACCAATCTCCCGTTTTGGGCGTGGAGGCCGGCAGGCTCGCTTTGGCGCAATGCGCCATTCAAAACCAAGCACCCAAGCCCACCATGAGTGCCGCCGTCGCCGCTGCCGCGGCTCCCAAGACCGTTGGCGAGGCCTTCGCCGAGCCGTCCACCGTCAAGAAGAAGAGCGGCTACGACGTCCCCTGGGTCGAGCGGTATCGTCCCCAAACGCTCGACGAGGTCGTGGGCAATGAGGAGACCCTCGTCCGACTTTCGTCCATCGCCAAGGACGGCAACATGCCCAACCTCATCCTGAGCGGCCCGCCCGGTACCGGCAAGGTGCGTTTGTGCTCGTTATTTGGTTTTGGATTATGTTCTTGAGCTGTCTCCGGTTTTCATTTTGCGGCGTTGACTTACCTATTATTTCTCTTGCTTTCCATCATCGGACTACATATGCCGACCGCCTGCGCAGACCACAAGTGTCCATGCCCTCGCCCGCCAGTTGCTGGGTAAGGCCTACTCCACCGGTGTCCTGGAGCTCAATGCGTCCGACGCCCGAGGTATTGACGTAGTAAGGAACAAGATCAAGGGATTCGCTCAGAACAAAGTCAGTCTCCCACCCGGCCGTCACAAGATCATCATCCTCGACGAGGCCGACAGTATGACGTCCGCGGCCCAGCAGGCCCTTCGCCGAACCATGGAGATCTACTCCCACACCACCCGCTTCGCCTTGGCGTGCAACATCTCCACCAAGATCATCGAGCCCATTCAATCCCGTGCCGCCATCCTCCGGTACAGCCGCCTCTCCGACGAGCAGATCCTGGCCCGACTCAAATTCGTCTGCACCGCGGAGGAGGTCAGCTACACCGATGGTGGATTGGAGGCCATCGTCTTCACGGCCGAGGGTGACATGCGCAATGCCCTGAACAATCTCCAGGCCACCCACAGTGGCTTTGGCCACATCAACCAAACCAACGTCTTCAAGGTTTGCGATCAACCTCATCCGACGACCGTGCGGGGCATCGTCGATGACTGCATTGCTGGCAAGACCAAATCGGCCGTCACCAGGATGCAGGCTCTGTATGGAACTGGATACTCCTGCAACGATATCATCGGCACCCTCTTCAAGGTCGTGAAAGGTATGTTTAGGTGCTATTGGGAGTAAATGTTCAGACCGTTGCCCTACATATTCATTTTCTTATGCTACTTTTGTTCCAACCATTGCATCTCATTTGACAACTATACCACAGCCCACGATATGCCAGAGGCGCTCAAGCTGGAATACCTCCGCGAGATTGGCTTCTCCCACATGAAGATTGCCGACGGCGTCAACTCCATGCTCCAGCTTCTTGGCCTGATATCTCGTCTCAGTCAAAAGGTCGAGGTGGCCGACTCGTAGATCGTAAAAAAATTGGGGGCCTAATTCTTCTAGCCAAGTTATTGCATTACACTCAACATACTATTCTCCAAAAAGCATCTGTTTCTCAGACTCAATCATAAACACTCTTATACTCCGATGTCTCGTAGTCCTTGGTCTCATATTCTTTTTCCTCATACGTGCTCTGATACTCGCTCACTTCATACCCTCCTCCTTTCTTCTTGGCATATTTATCGTCATCTGGATTCCCTTCCTTGTAAGCCGGCTTGGTGTCCTTATGTTGAAACCATTTGTCCTCCTTGATCTGAACTCCTGACCGATTCCTTCTCTTTGCCTCCGCAGCTGCCTCACGGATGGCTTCCTTCTCGTTGTAGGTCTTTGTGCTAATCTTTTGCTTGGCCATCAGTATGTCGCTCATCTCTTCGTTTGCATTTTTCTTCCCATTCAAGTTGGCATGGAACATCGCAGCCGATTCGGCATAATCTCGATTTCCCTGCTCAAAACTTTCATCGTAAGCAGGCAAATACGGTGCTGAGGGAATCGATTCCGACGCAGTGGCCGCAGGAGCTCCAGCCGCAGCCGCTGCTGTTCCACGATTGGCGGCTTCTTTTTCTCTCTTCATCTTCTCCTTTTCCTCCGCATCTTGCGATGGATACGAGGAGTCCTGGTAGTCCATTGGGACCGCCGCCACCACCGGCACAGCGGCCACCGTCGGTATATCCGCAATGGTTGCCGCCGCAGCCGATGCAGCAGAGGTGGTGGCGGCCGACGACGAAGCAGTAACAGCGGCAGATGTGGCATCCGTGGAAGAGACGGGGACGGCGATCGCGACGGCGGATGGCATTTGCAGATCATCCATAGAGATCGGAGCTGGCGCAGGACCAGGAGGCAGGAGAGCCCCCTCTAGCTCCTCTCGCGGCCGTTCTACGGTCTTCTTCAGGGTGGACATGATTCCTTTGGGCCTTTGGGAGCCAGATGATCGCAGGTTTTGATGTTTTGATTTTTGATACATGTATCTGAGCGATAGTTCCGGGTTTCTTTTTGGCCAAAAATAAAAAGCTGAAGGTCCTCCTTTTTTATTGAGTCCTTCAGATGAACAAGCAACATTGGGATCCCACAACATCGCATTGATTGCACAGTAACTTTAGTCTTACTGCCAATATCATTTACGCAATTCGACTATGCAACAGCTCTTGAGAATTTGATCTGTTGCCCCGACAAAACACACCCAAAAATCATCAACTTCTTTCTTACTCGCCGACTCTTGCTTGAGACCCGATAATCTTGAGCTGCTCATCGGTCGGCTTCATGGCAGGGAAGAGCAATACTTCCTTGATATTGTTCTTGTTCGTGAGGAACATGGTCAGCCGGTCAATACCGAGACCCCAACCACCGGTGGGAGGAAGACCGTGCTCAAGAGCCGTAACGAAGGAATCGTCCATAACCATCGCCTCATCATCTCCCTGGCTGCCCTGTTGGGCCTGCTCAAGGAATCTCTGGTACTGAGTCACAGGATTGTTCAACTCAGTGTAAGCATTCGCGAGCTATGTTTGTGAATTCGAAAGCAACGTGGAATTGGTGAGAAATATGGCAATTAGAAAAGCATACAACGGACCATTTTACAGCATACCTCATGATCAGATACTCACCTCACGTCCGGCAACAAACAACTCGAAACGCTCGGTCAGGTGAGGCTTGGAACGGTGATCCTTGGCCAAAGGACTCATGATCTGAGGTTGCTCGGTAATGAAGGTGGGGTTGACAATGTTTTCCTCCAAGAATTCTCCGACAAAGGTATCGAGAAGACGAGCCGTCGTATGGGGAGGAGAGCACTCCAATTGATGCTCATCCAGCAAGGCCTTGAGCTTGATATCAACCTCCGGATCATCCAAAGCAGGAAGCTTGGTCTTCATCTTCTCCTCCAAACCCTCCATCATAGAAATGCGAGGCCAGGGGGGCTGGAAGTCAATCTCAACCTCCGGAGCGCCGGGCTTGGGGCTGTACTTGATCTTGTAATCGCCGGTAATTTCCTTGACCATGTTGGAGATCATCTCCTCGGTCATGTTCATGAGATCCTCATAATCGGCATAGGCCTGATAGAACTCACACGTGGTGAACTCAGGGTTGTGGGTGAGGTCAATGCCCTCATTGCGGAACTGACGGCCAATCTCATAGACACGGTCGAGACCACCAACGACCAGCATCTTCAGGTACAGCTCGGGAGCGATACGGAGGTACAGGTCCATGTGCAGGTCGTTGTGGTGGGTGATGAAGGGCTTGGCCACGGCACCACCGGGGATCATGTTCATCATGGGAGTCTCAACCTCAAGGAAGTGACGCTCATCGAGGTAACGGCGAACTCCGTTGATGACCCTGGAACGGATGGCAAAGGTGTTGCGAACGTCCTGGTTGATGATCAGATCCAAGTAGCGCTGACGGTAACGAGTCTCCATGTTGGTCAGACCGCCGAGATTGGAATCGCCCTTGGCGAAGGGGAGCATGTGCAGGCAGGGGGAGAGGAGAGTGATCTCGGTGGGGAAGATCGATAGCTCACCCTTGCGCGACTTGCCGGGACGGCCCTTCACGCCGATGATATCGCCGCTCTTGATGGTACGATGGATCTTGTAGAAGGCTTCCTCGCCAGCGGCGTAGGACTTGAGGTCAGACATGACCTGAACCTTGGATCCATCGCCACGAATGTCGTAGAAGAAGAGCTTGCCCTGCCCACGGACGGAGTAGATACGTCCGGCGACGGAGACGGTTTCATCGGTCAAAGTCTCACCATCGTTCGTCTTGGGACCGTAAACGTCATTGTAGTCCGGGAGACGGTAGTCGACGTGGAACTTGTGAGGGTAGGGATCGCTCCCCTCCTTCTGCAGAGCAGCGACGGTCGCCTCACGGTTGGCCTTGTAGGCGGTGGGGTCAAGGATCTCCTCCTCAACAACCTTGGTCTTCTTGGGCCTGGCGGCGGCCTCGGCGGCCTGTTGTTATTGGCATGCGCATGATGATGTGAATTGTCGATATGAGTGGAGAGATAAGATAAGCAAAATGATGATAAACGTTTGACTTCTATGACGAAGTACAGGAGACGCCTTTCCTTTCCATGAACAATAATACAACCAGCACGGCATATATTTGAACGACGCAGTAGACGCACCCTCTTGGCCGCCTTCTCAGCCTTGGCCTTGGCGGCCTTCTCGGCCTTCAGGAGCTTCTTGAGAGCATTCTTCGACAGAGGCTTGCCGTCGGCATCAAGCCTAACCTCGGCCATCTCCTTCGTGGGAGGCTCGGCGGGGGGTGCTTCTCCGGACATGGTTGCGGGTTATCGGCGGACCTGAAAATGAGGGATACTGCAACGCAATGCGGCCTCCGAGCGGGCTGGCGCGCAAAATGAGCTCATAACCTGAAGGAACTCGGTGGTACCACAACTCCAGCAAGACGAAGTCTACGCCACTCTTAGTAGTAAACGCTGGCAACCATGAGCGCCGCAGTTCTCGAGGGAGAGGAGAGGGTAAATTCGGTCAGCGTCGATGGACTGGTGAGTTACAATCGCATCATGGGAGCCATTTCGGTCCGGTCCGGTCCGTCAGGCGACGACCGACCGACCGACCACCAACGCAATTTCAATGTGATGGAGAGGGATAAGAAGAAGAGGAAGGGCCCCATTGCCTTTATCTGCGTGACACCGCAAGCGCCAATGTGAAACCTTCCCCTATGAAGTCAATTCGTCGTTTCGCGGGCTGGATGATAGCGAATCAGAACATCTTAAAAATTTGCGCACATAATGTTTCTCACACATGTTCCTCCTTTTTGGCTCATCTCTCAACTTACCTTCCAGGCCCTACTGAAAATCGTAAAGCATTGCCAGGAGTCTCTGCCTCAGATGGTGACGGGATCGCTCCTGGGCCTCAACGTTGGCAATGGCGTTCTGGAAGTTACGCACGCCTTCCCGTTCCCGGAGTCCAATAAGTCCGATCTGGTCGTCAAGGGTGGGGACGGCGATGCCGGTCTCGACGATGATGCCGGTCTCGACGGACACGAGTTTCAGATGGAAATGATGAAGATGCTTCGGGAGGTCAACGTCGACAACAACTGCGTCGGTTGGTACCAGTCTATGTATCTTGGCACGTACTCCACCTCGGCCTTGTTGGAGAATCAGTTCTCGTACCAGACTGACCTCAGCCCCAACGCCGTCGTTGTCCTGTACGACCCCATGCAAACCAGCAATGGCAACCTCGCACTCAAGTGCTACCGTCTTACCGAGGAGGCGATCGAGAAGAAGAAGACGGGCAAGAATAACTTTCTGGATCCCAAGAAAATTTTCGAGGAGGTCCCCGTCAACCTGTCCAACCCCGGCCTTGTCCGGGCTCTCCTTACCGACGTCGCCGATGGCCGCCACGGCGACGCCGATGGCAATGTCTACGGCGAGGACACCAACTTCGACAGGCTCGATCTCAGCACCAACGCCTATCTCGAAAAGCACCTTGAATTCCTCAGCAGCTGGGTCGATGACCTTTCCGCCGAGCAGATGAAGTTCCAATATTACACACGGAGCCTGACCCGTGGCGGCGACCACCACAAGCACAAGCGCCGGGGGCGGGACAGCCGCGACGTCCAGGCCATACAGGAGGGATGGAAGAGCGACGATGCGCCCAAGAGGATGGAGAGTCTGCTCATTTCCAACCAGATCCGAAACTACTGCGATCAGGTCGATTCGTTTGCCGGGGCTGGCTTTGGCAAGCTCTTCCTTGCGGGCAGCCTTCACAAGGAGCCAAGCAAATAAGCGCTTATAAAATTAAATGAACGGTACGACCGTATAGACTACTGCTATGGATGATTTGCAATCTATTTTACGATTGTGTGAAAAAGTGCCACGCTGCAGATATCTTTTGCTTCTCAAACGATGAACAGGAGTGATATGTCTCCTGCTCGTCGTTGTCATTCGCATTCTACACTGCCTCTGTGCACGTATATATACGCAGCATCATTACACAGCCCCAACTGCGGCAAGCATCTTATCAAGCTCGCCACTCTCATCCAGCTTGACGATACCACCCATCGGCCCGTCGTTGCATCCTCCCACAAATTCAGACCCTACAAGAAAGAAAATAAAGAGTTAGAAATTTCTAGTACAATTCGGCGGACATAACATCTACAAAAAATCATGGCTTGACTTACCGATCCAAATTGCCGGCACCGAGGTCCTACCGATCACGCCAGCCATCTCCGCGCGAAGTGCCTTGCCATCCTCGACCTCATCGATCTCCACAACCGTATACTTGGCATTCTTCGCATCAAGGATCGCCTTGGCCTTGACGCAGAAGGGTCATCGAACAAACGAGAGGAACAGGACCGGCTCATTGGCTACCAAGCCAGTTAGTTTGGCTCTGGTCGCCTCAACATCGTAATCTCCAGCAAGACTCTTAACAAGCGCCTTCTTGCCTTCGTTGAGAGGCGAATTCGTAAGAACATTCTGAACGGCATCAGCCACGCCCGCGTACCACACCTTGGTCGGATCGTCATCATTGTTCTTCTCACCACCAGGGCACATGGCGAGAGGTGCAGAGACAAAGACACTTGACTTACTGCCATCGACAGGCACAAATCCTTCGACAACACCAAGGGCGAGAATCAGCGCCGCAAGGGCTGCTGATCGAATAGAGAGCATGGTGGTATGGTGGTATGCTTCAGAGGCTTCCTACTTTGGAAGTTGGGTGAGATGAATTGCAGAATATGAATGCGGACGTGGCGATGGTGTTCCCGAATTATTTCTCTATTCCCGCCTTGCGCGCCCGCCATCGCCACTCTGCAACTTCGAAACTACCGTACTAATACCACACCGGTAACTCGGTAACTCGGCCGCGTACCGCCACAACCAACCCAGCCAACCAGCAACCAACGCAACCCAGCACTCAACTTCTTCTTCATTCTAAACCAACAAAATGAGCGACTTTGCGTCCCTGTTGGGGTCACTGAAACAATCGGCGAAACAAGCCAAAGACACTGGTCAGAATGATCGGAAGCGCCGAGCTGCCACCGCCACCACCTCCTCTACCGACGCTGCTGCTGCCAGCACCAGCAATAAGAAACATCGCCCAACTCCAAGGGAGCCGAGAGACAAGCGAGAGCTTACCCTGTCCATCTCCTTCTTTTGCATCGGTGCACAAAAGGCGGGAACCACTTGGTTGCATGAGGTGCTACGGCAGCACCCATCGCTATGCCTACCGATAGAAAAGGAAGTCCATTTCTGGGATTGGCACAGACGCAAAGGTCTCGGATGGTACTGTCGGCAATTTCCAAACGCGAAAACAAAAACAAAGAGTGGGGTGAAGTACGGAGAATGCACGCCATGCTACATGACACTACCGGAATCAGATATTGCGGAAATTAAGCTGCTGTTCCCCAAAGCCAAACTCATATTTCTAGCCCGCGATCTCATCGATCGAGCCTGGTCGGCTCTTTTGATGGAGCTTCGGAATGCAGTTCGCGGAGTGGAGGTTGGAAAGTTCTCCATCAACGATAAGACGGGCAAAAGACAATTGGATCAAATGGATAAGGAATCCAATCCAGACAATTATGATGACGACTACTTTCTGGAGAGGCTGCAGCACTCGACACACCGAGTTCGCTCTGATTCTGCAGCTGGTTTGCGGCGATGGCTCAAATATTTTGACACGGACCAACTTCTCATTGTGGATTACAACCAAATCTCAGAAAATCCCAAACTGGTATTGGAGAGGATTTGTAGACATATCGGTGTGGAGAGCGAGACTCTGCTTGATATGCTATCCGATGATGAAATAAAGACCCGAAAGAATGCTGCTGTCGGCTCAACGAAAGATAAGCCAATACGACCTTCTCTCAGAAAGAAGATGGAAACATATCTTCGGCCGTTTGCGAAGGATTTCAATGCTTTCCTTGAAGAGCTTGGGTACAAAGACTTCAAAGTGTCTGAATATTAGCACTGAAATGATAGATAATGTACTTGTAGAATCTTGGTACCGTAGCAACTTTTAACTTTTTATATTGATATTTGCTACCTGTCGCGATAAGGATGACACCCCTGTAGCTTTACTTGCACCCTCTCGCTCTTTTCGCGGCCTTTCTTTCAGTAGCCTCCCCATTTCTTTATCTCTGGCCTGCTTTGCGGTGCCCTTGTATCGTCTGAGAGCTCTCTGCTCCTCCTTTCCTTTCTCGCCATAAGGCAAAGATTCTCCCGATATTTTACACGATCTCTGAATGGATATTCTCTGTTCCGCGAATAGATAGAGCAAGTGAATCAATTTTTCTTTTTCATCTTTCAACACACCCTCTTTGTGCTCTGCTACTTCCATTGAGGCATAGTAAATGGCTTCAATAGTGGATATCATCCCAGGACCTTCAGAATGCCATCTCCAGAAGTAGCTCTCTTCGGGCGGATGGGTCAAATGTACCTTGGGCAAATCGCGCAGCTGTAGCCTGTCCTTACAGCTGGATTTGGTCCACTTGCAATCCAACACTACCAGCCGATCGATATCACTTGCCACCGATGCAAGTGGTACCGATTCACCAGGCACTGGGAACAGAATGTACGTGCCACCACCTGACTCCTCATTGAAGTTCGGCAGCGCGTCTCCCCGCTCCAGATCATATAACGCGCACGAATTGGTACTTTCTTCGGATCTTTGCTGAGCATTCATCAGACACTTGGCATGTATGCCAGTGGACTTTGCCCTATTCTTTTCATCAAGGACAATGTCGAGTTTGTAGGGAAGGGAAATTGGTGGCGGGCGATTGTCAGGCTCGACAAGTAGCGCACAGCACTCAGGGCAGTAGAGCGATCGCGAGCTATTGCAGCATTTCACACGGCGATGATTTATAGCAGACCGTCGGTCAAGGTAAGTCTTGACGGTATCGCACATTCCACCACCAGTCATCTCACCCACAGACTGATGGTTGTGGCGTGGGTGCGGTGTGCGGTGGCGGTTGCGGGAGACGGCCCAATTTTCGTGTCAAAAGTTCATCCTCTAAAATTATCCTTGGCCTTTCTCACCTTGCCGAAGGCATCCTCGTCGGTATCGGCACCAGTAACTCCTACATTCTTCCGAATCTCCTCACTTACATCCACTCGAAGGAAGGGATTCGTCCTCTTCTCTTCTCCAATCTTACTGGGCACAGTGGGCTCATTTCTTGCCCTCATTTCCATAATCTGCTCGGCCCTATCCACGAGCTCTTGGTTTCCTGGCTCGACGCTCAGGGCAAACTTGGCGTTGCTGCTGGTGTATTCATGCGCGCTGTGATGGGAATGGCATACATTGTCAAAAGAGGCGTTAGATTCAAACAAAATCCTGGAAATTACACTAAAACGAACCTCTTTTCTGGGCATGTAGTAGACGAACTCCAATGATCAGAGATAGATCAAAGTTCAGACAGAAAACGAACGAACTCACCAATACACGTCCGTCTCGTCGGGCAGATCGCGCAGATTCTTCAAGCTCTTCCAAAACTGCCGCGGGGTGCCCTCGAACATCCTCCCGCATCCCAGGGCGAACAGAGCATCGCCGCAGAACACCTTTTGTGCCTCCGGAAAGTAGTACGCGATGTGCCCCAACGTGTGTCCGCCGACGTCCATCACCCTGGCGCCCGAGGTGGAACCGAACGGCACCGTGTCGCCCTCTCCCACGACCACGTCGATGCCGGGAATCTTCTCCCTCTCGTTGGCGGGTCCCACGATCGTCACCTCACCATCAGCCTGCCCCTCCCTCGTCTTGAGATCGAGATTCCCGCCGGTATGATCATGGTGGTGGTGCGTGTTGAGCACGTGCGTGAGCCTCCACCCCCTTTTGGCCAGCTCTTTCTCGATGGTCGCCGCGCAGGGCGTATCGATCGCGGCGGTCTGGCCCGTTTCGGCATCGTGCAGGAGGTAGCCGTAGTTGTCGTCGAGGCAGGGGAACTGCACCACCTCGAGGGCGGGAGCAGATGAGGCGGTGGGCGAGGAGGAGCAAGAAGCGTCAGAAGTGGTGGTGGCGGTGCTGCCGGACATGGCGCGAGCCGTGACTGATCGTGCTGAGGCGGCAAAGGCCGATGCGCCGGTGCTACTGGTAGAGGTTAGGTGGAGGGTGGCCAGGGCGACCAAGCGGCGGCTGAGCATGGTCACGCTTATGCGGAACCGAAAGAATGAGCCGAATAGGCCTGACCTAAAAAGTGCGGCACTTTTGCTCGAAAAGTGCGGGAAAAAGTGCGAGAGAGGCTACGTAGGACTTAGTAGTAATTCTACGTAGGGAATGACGTACAGTACGTACACGGCTTG
>Ga0115006_10003238_pt1 | contig 10997 bp, 8 predicted proteins | sample ArcOceMetagenome_3_FD_88943 | JGI IMG/M metagenome (GOLD analysis project Ga0115006, IMG submission 88943) | Marine eukaryotic phytoplankton communities from Arctic Ocean - Arctic Ocean- Svalbard ARC20M Metagenome | ecosystem: Environmental > Aquatic > Marine > Oceanic | place: Arctic Ocean...
AGGGGGCGAGGGAGGATGGGGGGATCGAGGTCAGTGTGGTGGAGGGGGACATCGAAGGGGTCAAGTTTGACGATTACGGAGGAATCGTCTTTGAAATTCATTATAGGACGGACCTCGCAATGTTCTCTTAAGGAAGGGAAACACCCGCCCCCATGCTGCTGTCGCTACGCTCCAGCCTCCAGCCGAAAAAACTAAACCCTCACACTTTGCTTGAAAAATTAGAAATATCTTCCCTCCCTAATATCTTCAATCAAACCTCGTCGTCGCTGCTTTATTTCTCAGAGAGGGCACATTCATATATATTTGCCCCTCGTCATTACGCAAACTCGTCCCCCAAATCAGGGACAGTTCGCAGAAAGCTGCTTGGTCGTCAGCGCTGCGGAATACGGCTTCCCCCCTAAATTGCCGTTCCCGCGTTACTTGCCTCAGCTGCCCCCGCCGCACGGTCCAGCGTCCGCATCCTTAACCAGTTGCGACATTGACTTCACATTGCCCCCCTTCCCCCTCCTGAGCTGCGCGTTTTGGCTATTGTAGTTCCCGTAGTTCCTGCTCACATAGCTACTCCCGTTCGGGTTCCTATTGCGCTTCGCCGCGACGTCCTTCTGCGACGAGAGAAGCGACGAGCAGTAGGTTGTTAGTTATTGCGCTATGCTGTACACGGGAGGAGCGCAAAGTTACGCAATTTGCTATCGCCGTCGCTTCGCTTCAGCAGTCACTTCGCTCCTCGCCCCCCCGCTCCTCGCTCCCCCTCACCTTGGTAGAGAAGACCGAGTCAAAGAAGAGAGACATGATATCTCCAATGAACGTGAATATCGACTTCACGAAACCAATCACTGTGAAGGACTTCGTCTGAGTGACCGTACCATCGGCGTTGAGGTACCTGCGAACAACGTAGAGGTGAGAAGGTGAAGAATTCCAAATCGGAATGATGGTCAGTTGACCATTTTTAAGCCCTCCTACACACGCAACACCAATTTTCTTCCCCCTAAACACACAGCAAATATCCACAATAACCTTCAACTCCACCCACTTTCCCCCCCCATTCACCCCCCCTCACAAACAACGAGAAAAACCACAAAGACTCAACGACCCAACATGTTTGTTGACAATTCCCCCACCTTCACTTGGTCTTTTAACGATTTTAACAAGCCAATCTCAACTTACACCATATATTTGCGTTTAATGTTTCTAAAAATCAACAAACAAGTTCGCTTCGAGAATGAAAATTATATTTGTTCCCCAATTCTGACCACATTCCTAACATCATGGGCTTTGGACCTAAAGAGGCGTATCTAACGCTCTACAATTTTGCATGCGCCTTAGGATGGGCTTATGTTCTTTACCTCGGAACAACAGTATTACTTGCTGATGGTATTCCATGTTGTCATCATGAGGTCTACGCTGGTCTCGCTCAAGTGTACAATAATCCTCCTTATCTTAAGGAGACACTTATTATTGTTCAATGTGCTGCTCTTTTAGAGATTGTACATTCCGCTATTGGCCTCGTACGCTCTCCTGTTGTTGTTACTGGTGAGGAAACCTATGCCCCACTGATTCGTCGAACGACGGGATATTCACTTCTCACACCGAAATCCTTCTTCCCCTCCCCCAGCCATGCAGGTCATGTCTCGTATTGTCGCACTCTTCGCTGTGGTATATTCTCCCATCGCTAAGTCCCATTACGGCTCTGGTCTCATGATCTTTGGATGGGCCCTCGTCGAGGTCCCTCGCTACCTTTTCTACATGGCGGCTCTCATCACCGGTGATGCCACCAAGAAGACTCCTTACCCCCTCTTCTACCTGAGGTACTCTCTCTTCTACGTCCTCTACCCTATGGGGATCACTGGGGAGCTCTTCACCTTTTACAATGCGACCTATGATCCTGCCTTTGTTTCCGCCTTCCCCCCCTTCGCCCCCTACCTCTCTTGGTTCTACCTGGTCACGATGGTTGTCTATATCCCTGGCGGCCCTTTCATGTACATGAACATGGTTGGAAACCGCAAGTCCGCCTTCAGGAAGCGCTTCGCTAAGCCCCGTCCCCCTCCCAAGGGTCTCATTTTCCCCACCGACAAGAAGGGACAGCGTTCCACTACCGAGGCTGGGAAGAACGCTCTCGCTGCCGCCGTCGGCGCCGTCGACAAGGCCGCTGCTGAGAAGATCCTTAAGACTAAGAACTGGCGTTTCGGATACACCAAGCATTTCTTGACGATGGTTGAGCTCCAGACCAAGTCCCCCTCTGCCGCCCTCAAGGTCGCCAAGGCTGGCCTCGACCACATGCACGAGAGCTTCGAATTCATCCAGGAGGATGGCTCTTCCATCTCCTTCAAGAAGGCCATGACGCAGAAGAACAAGACCAAGTTTGAGACTGGCACCATCAAGGGAACCGCCAAGAAGCCCAGCCCCGAGCTCAAGGTCCCCTACAAGAACAAGTCCCTTTCCGGAGATGCCCTCGTCGCCCAAGTCAACAAGTGGGTCTGTTACGGTACGATCGAGCAGTCCGCAGGCAATGCCATTCTCAAGTGCGTTGCCAACCCCAAGTGGCTCGACCTTTCTGACAAGTACTTCGTCATGCTTGGAGCTGGCTCCGCCATGGGACCTTTCAAGGTCCTCATGTCCCTTGGCGCCAACATCATCGCCATTGACCTCGACCGCCCTGGAATCTGGAAGAACCTTATCAACTACGCCCGTGACTCCCCCGGTACCATCACCTTTCCCATGAAGAAGTCTCAGGCCTCCTGCAAGGGCGAGGACGAGCTCTTCGCCAACTGCGGATGCAACCTCTTCACCGAGACCCCCCTCGTCAAGGACTGGCTTCTCCCTCTCTTCCCCGGTAAGGACTTCGTCGTTGGTTCCTATGCTTACCTCGATGGCGCCCTTCACGTGCAGGTCTCCCTTGCCATGGACGCCATATGCAAGGCCCTTTCCGAGGAGCGCAAGGCCACCCTCGCCTACCTCTGTACTCCTACCGACGCGCACCTCTGCTCCAAGGAGGCCTCTGATGCCTCCCGCAAGGAGTACAACAGGATCACCCTTGGAAAGATCTTTGAGGTCTTTTGGCAGGTCGTATCCAGGGGCGCTTTCTTAAAGAAGAACGCCAGAAAGCCCATGAAGAGCGACAACGGAGAGGAGTTCTACATGGTCGACGGCCTTGCCGTTGCCCAGGGACCCAACTACGCCCTCGCCAAGCGCCTCCAGCACTGGCGCGCGATTGTCGCAAGGGAAGAGGGCTCCATCGTTAGCTCCAACATTGCCCCCGCCACCTCGACGGCCTCCGTCGTTCATGCCAGGACTTTCGCCATGGCTTATGAGGGCATGCCTTACTTTGCGCCCTATGAGATCTTCGAGCCAGACACCTCCAAGGCCGTCATGCTTGCTCTCCTCACGTACGACATCCGCGAAAAGGCTTCCGCTGGCAACCCTAACACCAAGCTTGCCAACCCCAACGAACTTTTCAAGTACGGCAGCTTCAACGGAGGATGCTGGAGATGCGCCTACACGGTAAGCAGTATCGGAGAAGTCAGCGTCTTCATCTGCCTCGCAAAGTGGAGCGCCCCTTACGTCGGTGTGCTTGGCGCCGTGGGTGCAGCCTTCGGAGCCAAGTTCTTTGGATTTGTGTAGGATTAGCTTGGTTTCAACGATGCGTGGATGGTAAATCGGAGTTTCATTCTCACGAGAATTATGGTTTATTTTTGAAAAAATTACTGGTTGCGAACGTAGTTCCCTGTGCAAATCACCCCACATCCCATTTCTTGAACACTGTCAAACCAGTTCCAGCAGGGGAGGGTCACTTTTATTTGAACCTCCACATGGAGAAGACCAAATCGAAGCCGAAAGAGAAGCTTACGGCGGCAACCGCGGACAAGATCTCCATGGCAATGACCTATTATCTTGATTCGGAGGAACCTTCTCCACCAAAGCCCCCCCAAACAACAGCGGCCCCCCCTGCTCCCCCAGCAACTTCGTGTGCAAAGAAGGAGACTGCGGCCGTACCCAAAAAACCTCGGGTAGTGAAACCAAATGTGTCCGGGAACTTATCGGCCGCGGCTGCTGCTGCAATGTCCATGCTTAACAACACCAAACCAAAGGGACCATCAACGACAAAGAGACAAACAGTGTCAAAATCCAACCCTCCCAGGGTTGCATCAAAGCAAATCAGGAAAATGACGGAGCGTTCTAAGTATCAGCCCCCTCCCACACCCGACAAATACGTCCCTCCGACCTTTTTGAGGAAGGCTGGCCCTGGTGCATCGACAAGGTCCAAGTCGGCCACAGCAATAAGGCCAAATAATGGGGGTGAAAGCGCCTCTCCCGACAAGACAGAGGTTGCTGGTTCCCGTCTTTACGCGAGGGCCAAGCAACAGCAGCGTTCCATCAAGGACAAACAGAAGGAGAAGGTGGGTTGCCCTTTCAACTTTTCTTTGCCCGTTTTTGTTTCCCCCTCTCAACCCCCCCCCACCCCCCAGCCGTACAAGTGCACATTTGCGCCCAACTTTGAGACTTCGAGCAAGAGCAGGGGCTCCACAGACAGGAAGGTTGGGGAGTTCACAACAGGAATGACTGAATCTGCATCAGGTCAGGAGCGCTTCGACTGCCTTTACCGCGACGCCCAGGCCAAGTTGGAGAGGAAAAAAGGGCTTATCGCGAGGGAGAAGAGAAATCCTTCGGGCTGCACCTTCTCCCCTGCCATTGAGTCAACTAAGAAGCACCGCTCCAGGGACCAGACCAAGGGGATTCAGAGAATGAAGAACCTGTACTCGGACGGAAAGAAGATCAAGACAAAGCTGGAGATGAAGAAGGCGGAAACCGCTCAGACCGAGGCCCCCAACTTCTCACCTCAAATCACTAGGAAGGCCAAGAACATGGACAAGTATAGGTCCAGCGCCACCAAGAGATTCTCCGATCGGCTCTATCGCGACGAGAGGTCAAAATTTGACCACCTTGCAAACAAGAAGAAGGAGCTCGAGACGGAGGGCTGTACCTTCCAACCCAAGATCACCAGGTCTCGCTCTGCTCCAAAGTCACGACCAAGCTGGGCTGTGGAGGACGAGGGGGAGAAGGGGGTCGCCGAAAGGCTTTACAAGTACAACTCTAAGATCGCAGCGAAACATGCGGTGCTCCTCGAGGAGAAGGAACAGCAGATAGAAAAGGAGACGCCCTTCAAGCCCAAGTTGGCGACCTTACAATATCACGAGGCCCGCAATCAGAGGGTCAGCAGCAGGAAGAAGTTCGATGTTGAGAGACTGATGAATCAGGGAGGAGTGCAGGAAAAAGCAGCAAGGAGGGAGGCGCTCCTACGCGCCGAGGCCAAGCTACTTACGTTCACACCAAAGATTCCAAAGCGCAGAGCCACCTCGGCTCCCAAATCGCGTCCATCGTGGATGAATGAGAACGAGGACACATCTAACGGTAACAATGGGAGGAAGAGAACGGTGGAGGTGTACGACAGGCTTTACGCCGACAGATTTTACGCAGATGAGGAGAGGATGGTAGCCAAGGAGGAGCAGTTCATGAGGGACATGAGGGACTGCACCTTCTCCCCTTCTATCCCGCTCAAGAGGCATGAAAAATCCAAGGTATCGTCCAACACCCCAGTTTGGGAGAGATTATACGACGACAAGATGAGCATAGCGCTATTGAGGGAGGAGATCAAGGTACAAAAGGAACTCACGGGCTGCACATTCCAGCCAGCCACTTCAACTTCCTCAAACAGAAGCGCAAAGATTAACAGGATGGCAGCGACCCATGGCTCCTCCATCAATGAGCCGGTGCACGAACGTCTATACAAGGCCGAGGATGCAAAGTACAAGCTCCTTGAGATGGAGAAGAAAAGGATGGAGCTGAGGTAAGAACGATTGAGGAGCTAAGCGAGCCGCATAAGGGCAACCCGAACGACGAGCGTAGAACGAAGCTTAGAACGAAGCTTAGAACAAAGCTTACTTAACTCCTCGTGCCCCTCGCAGTCCCTGCACCTTCAAGCCCGACCTGCCTGGCTTAGCCTACAATGACTCTCTACTGAAGAAGTCCGGTATTGTGAAGTTAAGAAGTAGCGGAACCAGCGTCTACGAGAGACTTCACGAGGAGGCGAAGATGAGCAAGATCGTCCTCGAGAACAGAAAGAGAGAATTCGAACAAAAGGAATTGGCAGAGTGCACCTTCATGCCCAAAGTTGGGATCGACATTGACGACGGAATGGGAAGCGTGACAAGCGGGGGAAGCACAAGAATAGACAAACTGGCCGAGCCCAAGGCAGTCAATGACAAGAGGTTCAATTTGGAGCACTCCAAACTGCAGGAGAGCAAGAGAAGGCCGAGCGGCCTGGGTACCAGCGGCAGGGGTAGCGGACCAGAAACTTTCAGGGAGAAGAAGCAACAGGAGAAAAACGACACTGTGGCAGACAAGATCGTCAAGGGCATGGTGGTTGGGGGCGAAATGGGCGCAGCGGAGTGGGGGGAGAACGAAATCAACGACAACCCCTTCACATTCGAAGAGCTCAACGACGGGACTCCCAAGACTGTCCAAACCAAGGTGGCGGGAGAGATGGAGGAACCAAAGCCTAACGTGGGAGCCACAAATCCGGCCCAGGAACAGGCCCAGGCTTCCCCCATCCCACATGTGGATTCGCTGCTTTCGAAAACGCCAATAACCCTGAACCCAACAATATTCGACACGCCACAGAAAGACACCCCAATAACTGACATCAGCGCCGATTCCAACATGACGCCTCCTGAAGAAAAGAAGACAAAGAAAGAGCTTCAGGACGAGTTCGAGGTTTGGCAAAGAGAAATGGAACAGAAGCTCGGAGGCAGCAACAGAGACTAATAGAGGTTGTAATTTTGCACGAATTCGAGCTTTATGTATGCCACAGAGCTCAACCGTAAGTATCATATCATCAGTGGATGTGGAGGATCTTTGGCCAAATTTTTGCTGGAGAGGTCCATTTCCTGTTTGTTAAGGCTCAATTTTCCATTCGTATCTCCCCACCACCCCACACCACTCCTTGAGGCGGAGGCTCACATTTCCGAAGCCCGTTTGCGAAGAGACGAAAGAATGGGTGATTCTACAACCCCAACAGAAGAGCCGAAGCACGTCCACAAGCCACATGTGCAGCATTCTATTGACACATTCCAAGATGGACTCAAGCGCGCGACCCTTGTTGCTGTTATAGGGGCGGTCATTGGGGCAGTTGAGTTTGGAACGACTTCCATCCTTGCAGAGATGATCTACAATAAGTTTTCGTTGATTCAGGACCTGGTGGATGATGATCAGTCGCAGGGGAAGGTATGCGGCGTGTAGATCTGAAGTTTACTGTTGACATCTCCCTTTCTAACCCCCCCCTCCCTACGTTACAGGCCCTCTTGGTGATCCTCCCATGCTCTGCTATCATTGCTGCCGTGGTCCTTTATCTAGCTCCGATTTCCGCCGGTTCCAGTCTTCCCGAGATCAAGGGGTTCTTAAATGGTGCCCACGTTCCAGGTCTATTTGGAATCGTCACTACTTTCATTAAGACGTTTGGCGTCATTGCTGTGATTGGGTGTGGGTTTCCCGTTGGAAGGGAAGGTGAGGGGGAGCGAGGAGCGAAGCAACGAGCTTACAGCAATGCTGCTGGCGACGAGAACCGCGCAATCTTGGACTTCTGCACAAGGCACGCCCCCCTACCAATCGCCGCAGTATTTCTCATCCATAATCTCCAACCGTATTTGCGATTCACTTCACTCATCACAGGACCCATGGTCCAACTCGGTTGCGCCCTGGCAAACATGATCCTTAGAATTCCACTTTTTGGAAATATGGTCCGTGTCCAGCACGATCCCAAGAAGAGGAAGGACCAGGAAGCGGTTGAGGAGATGCACGAGCGCACCCTTATTGTCACCATCGGAGGTGCTGCCGGAATTGCCGCAGCCTTCAGGTCCCCTATCGGAGGTGTTATGTACATGATGGAAGACATGGCTAGTTTCTGGCAGCACGAGACCACGGTCCGCGCTTTTGCCTGCACCATGATTGCCACACTTGTTTTTTCCATCTGCCTTAACGCCTCTCACGGCATCAACTACCACGCCCTTGTGATTTTCGATGACGATCCCGTCCACACTGACTGGAAAGTAGACGACATTCCTTTCTTTGCCATTCTGGCACTGATTTGCGGCCTGCTTAGTGTCGTATATTCAGAGACTCTTTACTTCTTCCAGAGAGTCCGCAAGCACAGGAAAAGGTGGACATCCACCAAGTTTAGGGTTCTTGAGGTCTTCCTTTCTGCTTGTCTCATTTGTACCGTTCCCCTGTACATCGCCAACGGGTTCCCTTGTGTCCACCTTCCCTCGGATCACAATGACTGCTCTCCAAGCCACTGCAATGTTTGCAACGGCTGCTGCAAGTCCTTCCTCTCCATTGATCAGAACACGTGCGACGCTTGCGTCCACGACACCTGCGATACTCACGACGGCGGGGCTCACGGGGATGGCCACGGGAGTATGAGCGTTGTCAGGTGAGATTGGACGAGGAGCGAAGCGACGAGCTGACAACGTCAGCGTTGGGAGCGAAAACTGCGCGGGCTCGTACTTTCACAAAAGTCTCCTAGGCATTCACCGCAATAATTCTCACACCTCATCCCAACCCCTTTTGTAATTCGCTTCGCTCATTGCAGGTTCGACTGTCCAACAGACTACTACAACGAGATGGCCACGCTCTGGCTCATGGGCGAAGAAGGAGCAATCAAGCAACTTTACAGTAGGCAGGGCCTTACGTCCACCCTTTTCTCCCAGGAGACCCTCGTTGTCTTCCTTCCTGTATACATTCTGCTGTCGGGATTATGCGGAGGCCTTGCGATTCCCTTTGGAACTTTTGTGCCAAACTTGTTCATTGGTGCCGCCTTCGGGAGGCTGTACGCCCTTTTTGTCCAGGACACGATGGGAGTGGGAGGACTTAGCGCATACGGTACTTACTCCCTGATTGGCGCAGCTAGCGTCCTCGGAGGCTACACCAGAATGACAGTCACCGTCGTAGTTATGATTGCCGAGGCTAGCGGGGACGCAAGTATCGTAGTGCCTTTGATGCTTGCTGTCATGCTCGCAAGGTGGATCGCCAACTTCTTCGCTGAGTGTTACGATGAGAAAATGATGGAGCTTCGTCATATTCCGTTCCTTCACGACGAATGCAGCGACGACAAGGCACACGACACTGCCAACACGGTCATGAATAAGGCTACCACTATCAGGTCACGAGAGTCGGTTTCAAACTTGAAGAAGCTGCTCGAGGCCAGGAATGCCCACTACTCAGCCTTCCCTGTGGTCGATGAGAACGGCGCATTGCTGGGACTCGTTCCCGGTCTCGTCCTAGAGAAGACTCTAAAGGAGGCTGGATTTCATGGAGAAGACGCAGAGGCTGACTTGAGCATCCCCATGAACCAGATCATGGACCCATCGCCTTACACAGTCAGGGTGAACTTCCCCCTCCACCGCGTCTTCCCCCTGATAAAGAAGCTCCACATCGAGCACCTCGTGGTGACTGACATGTCTGGACTGCCGGTTGGCGTCATACCTAGGACGAACCTGGTGGCGGCAGATGGAGGACACGTTAGCACCCTACACAACAAGGTGATGAACAAACTTGACTTCAACAAATCAGGCATGAAAATGCGTTGTGCGACAGTCAAGTCTAAGTCCAACGACGTCATGTACGAGACGGGCGAGCTTTACGACGACGAGATCGCGGCCAAGAGGAACATAAGGAAGCTATCCAGCTGGCTTTACAAGCCGGACAAGGCCTTCCAGGAAAGAAACGAGAGGGACAAGGGAGCGGGCTCAGGATCCGGCTACGAGCTTGCTCAGGTCGGAGAGGGCAAAGAGGCCGCTATCTAGAGAAGGAGAGGGGAAAGGGGATGGGGGGCAGGAGGGTCGAAGTATAAATAGAAGACAAAAACAAGTAAGGAGAACCGATACAATTACAATTTTTATAATATGCGCCGCTCGCCGCACACGCGCAGGACCTTTGCACGGGACACATTTGGTTCGTAGATTTCTATGGATTTTGCAATAAAATAGAAATACCATTTCACTTTCCCAGAAACTTGCGTTGTGGGGTGACTGCACGTAAATATTTCGATTACCCGTAAGTTGGAAATACTCACAAAATAATTTACGTATATACTACAATATAAGAATAAATAATTGAAGAGAATTTTGCAGCAAAATTTTTTCTATTCAGAGCAAACACCGAACACACCGTCGCATCATAAACCCTATCCCCAACCCCCACCGTTACCTTCGTAGCCCCCCCCAAATTTAGACTACGCCCTGTTCACTGATGGCCAATCTCCCCCTTCCCTTAGGCAGAGTCAGTAACCAGAGTCACGTGTGCACCCGATCACCCCAATGCTATAGGCAACTACCGACAACATCTCCCTCCCCTTCTTAACTCTAACCTCCGGCCCACCAAACTCAATCCTCGATCCGTGTGGCAACATCCTCAAATACCCCTCGTAGCAGAACGTGTTGCCCTTCTTAATATACATTGCTCCAGAGTCTTTACCGTCCAACCCGTACCTCAAATCGGGCCGGGGCAAACAGCACGACAAATATCAGGACCAGAACAGCAAGTCGGAATTGCAATACACATATTCACATACTCACGTCTAACTTGCGCCATGTTCAGTTCTTTCGTCGCTGTAAGTTTAACCCCTCCCCCCTTCTCCCTCCTGACCTCTAAACTCGTTGGTTTATAATCTAAACAATCGCAAGCGCCAGATGTATATTATTCCTCCGTCAAAGTAAGGGAGCCGCCGTCAGAACTTCTATCCATTGCCTGTAGGAGAAGCGAGACCCAAAGTTGGAATTGTGAGCACGAAGGCACGACGAAAAGAGCATGGCGAGGACCCCCCCCCCCCCCCCCCCCCCCCCCCCCCCCCCCCCCCCCCCACAAAAACCCCCCCAAAAAACATTTTTCCTCCCCACCAAACAAATCCCAACCAAACCCCACCCACAACCCACAACACAACCAATAAC
>Ga0115006_10003239_pt1 | contig 10995 bp, 10 predicted proteins | sample ArcOceMetagenome_3_FD_88943 | JGI IMG/M metagenome (GOLD analysis project Ga0115006, IMG submission 88943) | Marine eukaryotic phytoplankton communities from Arctic Ocean - Arctic Ocean- Svalbard ARC20M Metagenome | ecosystem: Environmental > Aquatic > Marine > Oceanic | place: Arctic Ocean...
CCACAGCCACCTCCGCACCGGCCCCACCTTCACCGTCGAGCAGCTCGGCATCAAGGACATCGACGGCTACGGCCACGTCTGGTACGGCAACTACCTCAAGTTCTTCGCGCGAGGCCTCGTCGCCTTCCTGGGCGGCGGCACGGTGCGGCGGGTCGAGCACCTCAAGTACAAGCGCTCGGTGCCATGGGGCGCCGACAGCTCGCGCATCGAGTCGTACCTCGTCTCGCGGCCCGCGCCAAACACTGCGCTCGTCTACCAGCGCTGGTGCGTGGGCGACGAGGCCGACAACACGAATGCGCTCTGCCTCAGCCTCGTCGAGCTGCCGCCGGGCGTCGGCGACGCGGTGCCGGTGATGGCAGGCAGCGAGCGGCTGCCGAGAAACGGGCCCAAGCTGGCCATGGCCGTCAAGAATCTGCAGACGGGCGCGGTGCGCTCGCCCGCTCCAAGTCCCGCCGCCGCCGGGCAGCCCCAGCGTGCGCCTCCTCCTCCTCCTCCGGACCACCCCTGCCGTCTCCTGCCCACGCCTCGCAGACCAAACCATCAGACGGGCTGCCGATTGGCGTGCTGCGCGTGCCGCGCCACCTCTTTGCCGACATGGTCAGCGCGAGCGGTGCCGCCGGGCAGGGCGGCGGGTACGGCGGCGAGGGCGCCAAGTGCGGCGACCTCGAGCTCGTCGACGTGATGGACCTCTTCGAGCAGTCGCGCACGGAGGTGGTGGGCGGCCAGCCCGGGCTCAAGGCCTTCCTCGACCGCGGCCTCGCCCTCGTCGTCGGACAGGCACGCCGTCACCCGATCCAACCCACCCCACCCGCGCTCCTCATGCACCGCGCGCCCTGACGCTGCGCGTGCCGCCCCGGGTCGACACCTCCCTCTGATCCCTTCTTTGCAGATCGACGAGCTGGTGCTGGCGGCGGAGGCGCAGCTGCGCGCGGGCGACGACGTCACGTGCGAAGTGACGCTGCTGAGGGAATACGCGGGCCGCCGCTGCTTCGACTTCCAGCAGCGGCTACTGCGCTCCTCCGACGCGAAGGAGGTTGCGCGCGTGCGCGTGCTCATGTGCTGCGTCGACCCCGCAAAGGAGGAGCTGACCGCCGTCCCGCTCGAGAGCTGGAAGGAGTGGACGGTGCGGATGCGCGAGCGAGGCACGCTGATGGGCTCGTCGACGATGCTGCCCGCCAGAGAGGGCGCGTGACTAGCCCGCGGCGCGACAAGGCCTTTTATTTTCTTACATTATTTGAGCATGCACACTTGAGTACACTCATAACCGAGACCCAGCATGGCGCAGTACTGGACGCTGGCGGTATCCTTCAGTGGATCTCACGGCGTGGTTACATGGTGGAGAGCTCTGTTTCTGTCTCGTGATCATGCATCATCATCATCATCATGCTGCGTTTGAAAAGCATCGACACACGTAGAGGCGAAGCCGGGGCGTTGAGCAAGTGTCGTTAGGGCGTGCATTCGCGTGGCACGCGGCGGACGACGATGCCGCGCTTCTGCTTCGCACGAGTCCCCCGCACGCTCCTTTCATACAGCTTGGCCGTGCTTCGGGCGCGGATCGCGGCGGCGTCTTCCTCCTTCTCTGTTTCATCGTCGGAGCGCCACTCCTCGGGCTCGGGCGGGGGCTTCATACTCTCAATCTCTGCACGGCGTTGCTCCTTGCTGCGCACGGGGACGAACCCAGGTAGTGCAAACGATGGCAGCGTAGCAGGGACGGTCTCGGCCATGCGGTCCTTCAGCTGGGGCACCTTCGTGGCTCCAACGACGGGAGCAGAGTGGCGACGGCGCCTTAACATCGTCGGAGGGTTCGCCTCGTCGATCTTCTCGGGCGGTGTGGAGCGGTAGCCTCGACGCTCCCAGCCCGACGCGGCCGGGGGCACGCCGTGGGCAACGGCGAGCGACACGTGCGCCAGCGTTGGCGAAAGCCCCGTCTTGTGGGCAAGTGGTGACTTGTAGATGCCCCCGGTAATGGGCGACGACCGCGTGAGGGCGCGGATGAAGAGGGGCTGCTCGGGTGTGGGCATCACGCGCGATGCGACGCTTCGCTGCCAGCTGGTGACTGCTGGTGTCGATGAGCCCTGGCGAATTCTGCGACGTGAAATGAAGAAGGTGCAGAGAAGAGTAAAATAGATAGAAAAAAAGAACGTATACAAGAAAGCCGTTAAACCGTAGGGCAAACGATGCAACTGACTGACTGACGAAGAATAGACCGCCAGCGCGTATACCGATCGATGGCTTTTGCTGGCCTGTGCACAAGCCACGCCGCTCCTCTTACGCCTCGACTGGCTAAACGACTCTTGGCCTGGTCCTTTAAAAGGTTGGGAGAGAAGGATAGTGTGGTCGCCTTCGCTGGTGCGAAGATAAACCACCGCACTCACGTTCAAACTTGCATGCAAAGCGTCCGACCCAATCCCAAAACGACCATTCGAGCGGCTGTATGGCCTCGTGCTGAACGCCGCGAGTGCGCCGGTTGGTGACTAAGCGCCAATGGCATCGACGGATAGCCAGCCCAGCATGCTCGGCGCGCTCGCCGCGGCCAAATCGACCGGCCGCCTCTCGAGCTGCAACTCTCGGAAGGGCTCTGCAAACCCCGACACGGCCAAGGCTGCGAGCGTGCTCTCGATATTCGGTGGCGGCAGCCGTCGCTCATTGCAGCCGGAAGCCAACGGCATGCTCGGCGCGGTCGCCGCGGCCAAATCGACCAGCCGGCTCACGAGAACCCCCTCCTCGCTTGCGAGGAGCCCCTCCTCGCTTTCGAGGAGCCCGTCCCGGAAGGGTTCGCCGCAACGGGAGACGTCCAGAGCCGCAAAGGCGCTCTCGATCTTCGGCGGCAGCCGGCGCAATTTGGTGCCGGTGCCGCTCCCTGAAGAGGCAGGAGACGGTCCAGCGAGTGTGTTCGCCGCCGCAGCCGCGGCCAAGACGGCCAAGTCGTTCTCGAGCCGCCTGCGCAAGAACTCAAGCTCACCCGAGGGTACCATGTCGCCGAACCCGCGCGCGCTGAGTCGGCAGCGATCGTTCGAGGTCGGCAGGAGCCGGAACTTCTTCAGGCGCAAGGCCAGGAGCATCACAGCGGCCATGCAAATCGCCGAGCAGGCCAAGCAGGCCCAGCAGGCGGGGGGCGCGCTCGCAGCGTTCAGCGCGGCCGGCGCAGCGCACCAGGACAAGCTCGCGTCCGCGGAGGCGGACAAGGAGACGGGAGAAGATGACCGGGAGAACATCAGCAGCCTGTCCTACCTGACCGAAGACGTGCCCAAGAAGGACCTCAAGCGCGTGTTGCTGCCGTGGGCTCCGCTGCGCATGACCTGGGACTGCATCGGCTTCGCAATGATCACGTACACCTCGGTGGTGGTGCCCATCCAGGTCTCGTTTGCATCGGAGATCGAGCCGCCGTTCCTGCTGATGCTCGCCGACGGCATCATCGACCTCTTCTTCGTCTTCGACATCATCCTCAACTTGCACACGGCGTACGTCACCGACGCAGGCACGCGCCTCGTCTACGACAAGACGAAGATTCGGAGGCACTACGTGCGCACCTGGTTCATCGTCGACCTGCTCGCGTCAGTCCCGTGGGAAATCGCGCTCTTCACGTTCTACGAGGTTGTCTACGGTCGCGAGTTCAATTCCACGACGGCGACGATTCCTGAGGTGTCGGTCGACGTGGGCTCGGGCGAGGCGGCGCTCGACCTGGCGGGCACCGCCAGGGAGAAGCTCGGCGCTCTCAAGCTGCTCAAGCTGGTCAAGATCTTTCGAATGGGCCGTGTGATCGATCTGGTGCTCGGCCTGCTCAAGCGCGTCGGAAGCATGGCCAAGATCGTGCTTCTCGTCGCGATGCTCTCGATGGTCACGCACTGGCTGTGCTGCCAGTGGTACCTGCTGACGCGCCGCGCGGCTGGCGAGGGGCGATGGCGCGACGACAACGACGCACCGGGGCTCGACGCGTTCGTGTACGAGCAGCACGCCTTCTACTTCTACACGATCCTGATGGCCATCATGGGTGACAACATTGGCCCGACCGACCGCGTCGAGGTCGTCTTCGTCGGCTTCTGCGTCTTCCTTGGTGCGTGCGTGAATGCCGTGGTCTTTGCGCAGGTCGCCTTCCTCGTCTCGCAGATGTCGGCCGCGTCGGCCTACCACGCCAATCGGATGGCGCAGGTGAACCGGGCCCTCATCCGCGTCGGTGCGAGGCGCAAGACTGCGGACCGTGTGCGCGCCTACTACGAGTACCGGTGGCGCTGCCATCGAGACCACGAGGTCGAAAAGTTTGTGACCACGCTGCCGGCGCAGCTGCGTTCCGACGTCTCGTGCCTGTTGCACTGGCGGCTCATCCGGCGCTGCCCGCTCTTTGGAGCGGCCGACCGACGACTGGTCGCGGCCGTCACGACAACGCTCAAGCCGGAGGTGTACCTGCCCTCCGAGTTCATTCTGGTGGCGGGCTACCTGTCGTCGTGCATGTACTTCATCTCCAAGGGCAAGGTGCTCGTCGTCGAACGCCCCGCCGACGAGAACGCCGCGCCACAGGAGATGACGGCGAACGGCGAGGTGGACCACACGTCACGCATGTCGACTGAGGCCGTCGAGGAACCAAAGCCCAAGGGACTCAGCAAGCTTGCGCTGCTCAAGTCCGCCGCCAAACGCGTGTCGTCGGGCACGCGCGAGGACTACTTTGGCGAAAGAGGCCTCTTCTCGTTGGAGGAGCAGCGTGACTTCGACGAGACGCGCGCTGGCCAGAACCAGACCCGCTACGACACGTCGGCGCGGGCGATCACGCACTGCGACGTGTACAAGCTTATGCGAAGCGACTTTGACAAGATCGTCGTCGAGTACCCACAGCCGGCGATGCGGCTGGTGACAACAGCGCAGCAGCTCATGGCGCCCGACTTTGCCGCCATCTTCAAGGCAAAGATCTTCAAGATTGCCAATCCGAAAAAGGTCGAGGTCATGGATCGTGAGGCGACCAGCGAGGAGCAGGAGGCGGCCGCCAAGATGCAGGCCATTCGGCGCGGCCAGCAGGTGCGCAAGCAGAAGGGTGCAACTGGCGGCATGGCCGCGCTGATTGCTCAAGCGCGCAAGGAAAAGGAGGGAAAGGCGGCGGCGAACACCAAGAAGAAGTCTGACGTGCTCGCCGGTGCGCAAGGAGCATCTGCGCCGGCACCAGCGCCGGCGCCGGCGGTGGCGGGTGCGGCACCTGCCCCATCAGCAGCTCCAATCAAGGCTTCGTGCCCACCCGCTACGGCGGAGGCGGCCGCGACGACGCAGCGCAGCGATGTGACGAGGAGCGACACTAGCGAGACCTCGACGCTCGCGTCGCTGCGCGCGCCGAGACAAAAGCGCGGCGGGCAGCGGCGCACCTCGAGCAAGAAGAGTGACAAGGAGAGCGGCGGTGCGCCGCCGCCGCCGCCGCCGCCGCCGCCGCCGCCGCCGCCGCCGCTGGCGCCTGGACACCAGGACGCCAAGACGGCGGAGCAGCTGGCCGGGCTCGAGCGACGCATGACGGAGCTGCTGTTGCTTGTCGATCGCACGAACAAGGCAGTCGACCGCGATCTCGCCGCGCACAGCACCAGCGACAGCGCCGCAGCTGCGGCCGCGGCCGCGGCCGCTGGAGCAGCACAGGTTGCCTCGCTGAAGGCCGAGATTGCAAAGAGCACCCGGTCGCCGAGCCACAACGCGCAGGACGCGCAGTCCTCGGCGCAGCTGGCAGAGCTGTCTGCGAGGACGACTGCGCTGCTCGTGGCCATCGATCGCACCAACCAGGCGGTGGACAAGGCGGCGAACGAGAACGCCCTGCACGTGGCGTCGCTCAGGGCTGACATGCAGCGGCTGACAAAGTCGCAGGCTGCGGTCGTTGCCCATCTTCAAGCCGCATCGCAGCCACCGCCGTCACCACCGCAGCCGTACACGCGTGCGAATCCGGGGCCGTCGCAGGCGGCCGGGTTCAGCTACGCGGGAGCAGCATCGCAGCAGCAGAGCCCACCACCACCACCACCGGCGACGGTACCAGCCGCAGCAGCTACGGCAAGCGGCGTGGCTGCGAGACAAGAGCCCTCTCCGCAGCAGCGCTCTCCGCAGCAGCGCTCTCCGCAGCAGCGCTCTCCGCAGCCGCAATCAGGGGCCAGCCCGGGGCTGCAGGACTTTGCATGGTGGCAGGACGACAGCAAGGCGTGGCAGCAGAAGCATAAGGAGCTCGCAGCCGAGCTGGGTTTGACGCCCGCCGGCCTGCGTCAAAACGCCATGTGGGGTGCGATGGAGTGTTGAGCTGGCATTCACCCTAGAATTCGAGTAGAATCTAAACGAGACGGTTTCTACACACTTTTATCATGGGAGGCGTGCAGAGTAGCTATCGTCGTATCACCTCGTGACCGACTTCTTGCGTGCCTCGGTCGGACGCTCCTTCGCGGGCAGCACCTTGTAGATCTCGTCGAGGATCTTCTTGTTCTCCTCCAGCGTCGTCTTCACGATGCCCTGCGAAAAGTGAAAGCCTGGGTGCGGGACCTGCGACGCCTTCTTCATGCCCGCCACGAACTCGCTGAAGCCGATCGTCCCCTCGCCATCCGTGTCGAGCGCCATGAATTCGTTCACCTTCTCCTCCAGATTGTTCTTGCCGAATCTTCGGTACAGGATCTCCATGCACTCATCAATGTCGACCGTGCCCGAGCAGTCCTTGTCGACCATCATGAACTCGACGACCGTGTACAGGCTACGCGGCTCCCACCCGGTCTTGTCCAGCTTGACGTGCTCAAACCTGATGCGGCGCATGCAAAAAGCGTGAGCGCAGCGAGGCAGCGAGCGTGGTCCCGCACACTCCCACACGGCGGAGCGTGGTCCCACACACTCCCACACGGTGGCAGGCCGTGGCGCACATGACTTTGAACTCCTCCCACTGAATGCAGCCGTCGCCGTTCTCGTCCACCTCCCAGATCATGTCCTCGATCTCCTTCTTGGGGCACTTGTGCCCGAGGTACTTGACGTAGCTGTACAGCTCATCAACGTCAATCTGCGCGCGTGGCACGAAGCGCCTGAGCCAATGCCTGGAGTGGTGGCGGCGCATTGGGCCCGCCGAGGGAAGCTCGCTTCGGCACGCGGCACGTCACCTTGCCGTCGCCCTTCTTGTCGAGCTTGGCAAAGACGCGCGCGAGGCTCTCGCGGTCCTGCGACGCGTTGTACTCGGCGCTCGTCGTCTCCGACGTGACTCCCGGCATGGCGCGGCTCCGCTTTGGCCGGGACACACCACCACCTGGGGTCCTGCAAAACTGCTGTTCTTGCGTGCGGTGGTTTGATCAACGTCTGCATGCGGATGCCATAAACCAGCACACGCGAGCTAGGCTACAACACCAGAGTGCCGGATCAAATACACTCTGAAAAGGCAAGCCAAGCCAAGCCAAGACAATTCAAGGCAAGGCAGCATCGCAACAAAGGAGCGTCGATCAGCGAAGCCAACAACGCAACAAGGCAATCCGATTAAGGTGCGGTCCGGCAAGGTGTGAATGCGTTGCGCTCTCAATCCGGTCATGCCGCCGGCTTGCTTGGTCGCGCTCGCCTTCGCTGCTGTGGCGACGGCGCAGCCCTCCTTCCCCCCGCCCGCACCGTGCTGCGTGGGCGCGCTCGACCGCTCGTACGACTACGTAAACGAGTACTCCGACATCGACGTCAACGTCACCTTCCTGGACGACTCGCAGCTCGCGGCCGTGCAGAGCACGATTGCCAACGGGGACGCCGCGTCGCTCACCGTGTACTCGGACCTGACGTTCCGCGTGCAGCTCGACGACAGCTACCAGTACGCGACGCACGTCCGCTGGCTCAACGTCAGCACGAACGAGGTGAACACCTTCCTCTTCACTCAGCCGTACGCCAGCGACCACATGACCCTCGCGCTGAACCCGGACGATCCAAGGCAGCTCAGATGTTACCTCGGCGCGAACCCAGTTGCCAGCAGCTCGGCGAAGTGCCAAAACTTCGTTCACGGTGTCTACACCGACGGGCTGCTCGTGTCCGCGCGGATGCGCCCGCGCCACGGCTACGCACTAGACGCCAACGGGGTGCACTGGGGCCGCAACAGGTTCAGCCTGCGCGGCTCGCACTACACGATCGCGCTGCCGAGCGGCACATGCGGCGCGTCGACGACCGCATGTCCGTGGTCGCCCTCGCATCCGCCGTCCCTGCCACCGCCGCCGCCGCTCTCGCCTCCGCTGCATCCGCCTCCCTCGCACGATGTGGTGGCTGCGGTCTGCGCAGCGGCCGATGCGACGGAGCGGCTCGCCATCGTCAACCAAGGCTTTGCGCGCGGCGTCCAGCACAACCTCTCCTACGCTACGGGCTTCGACGAGGTGACGTGCGCGACCAACTCCGACGGCGAGCAGGGCTTCTACATCGCGTACTCCTTCTCGGAGAGTAGTCGCGCGTCGCACGAGATCCCGATCCACTTCCGGCCAGCGGATGCCGTCGCCGGCCCGGTGGCGGCCACGTGGGTGCTGCAGGGCTCCGACGACGGCTACCGCTGCACGACACCCAACTGGGTTCCGCTCAACGGGCCGGGCTTCAACGGTGGCGACGGCAACTACCTCGGTGCGTGCGGTACGGCGCCAGGCCTCACCTGCATCCAAGGCTCTGCCGTCCCCTCCCGAGACGCGCCCGCCGGGCCGATCACGTACGTGAAAGACGACTTCGACCCGGCCACGACGGTGCTCACCTGGTCAGGCTCCGACTATGGTCAGACCGGGGAATGCGGTGCCCACGGTTGCGCGTGCTCGTCCGAGATCCCGACCACCAAGGTGGCGCTCTGGTTCACCACCCTCACCTACTCGGTGGCGCCCTCGCCGCCGCCGTCCGTGCCACCGTCGCCACCCGCTCCGGCGTGCCTTCGGATTGTGACCGGCACCGGCAGCGGCAACCAAGGCACCGTCGATGTGTCTGTCGATCAGGGCAGCGGCTACGCATCGAAAACGAGCGGACAGTCCTGGTCACAGGGGCAGACGGTATTCGATGCCTGCTTCACCACAATGCTGGGCGTGCAGGTCACCAACCCCACCATCGACGCCTGGACGGGCTCGATCGAACTCTCTGAGAACGGCGGTGGGTACGCGCCCCTCGGCTGCACCAACTGCACCGCCACGGGCAGCTCGGCAAGTATCGTGGTGGACGGTAACAGCGACGGACAGCAACAGGCGAACACGCAGTGCCTGAATGGAGCAACGTGCACCCTCACTCGGTACTCGCCTCCTCCGCCGCCCGCAGCACCGCCGCCGCCGTTTCCGCCCGCACCGCCTCCGCCGTCGCCCCCACCGCCCGCACCGCCTCCGCCGTCGCCGCCAAGCCCGCCGCCGCCGCCGCCGTTGCCGCCGCCTCCACCGACGCCGCCGCCGCCGCCGTTGCCGTACCCGCCGGGCACACTGCTGCCGCCGTCGCCTCCGCCGCGCGGCGTGTACGACGTCGTCGACGCCGTGTGCAACGCGTACAACGCGGAGGCGCGCAACGCCATCGTCGACTACGTCTTCGCACGCGACAGCGCCACCGCCACGTCCATCAACTATGGCACACTCTTCGACGAAGTGACGTGCACCACCAACGAAGACGGCGAGCGCGGCTTCTTCATCGCGTACCAAAGCGGCAACCACGCTGGCAGTGGCCACACGGTGCCATTGCATTTCCGGCCACCCAACGCCGCAGTCGGTGCGCGCGTCGACGCAGCCTACCGAATGCAGGGCTCGGATGAAAGCCGCTCCCGGGCTGCGTCGTATGCGGATGGCGATGAGGGCAGGTGCGCGACGTCGTGGTGGGTCCCGCTCAACGGGCCGGGCTACGATGGCGGCGAGCCGCAGACCGATGCGTGGAAGAACACTGTCTACCTGGCCAGCTGCCCGACCGGCCTGCAGTGCATCCAAGGCTCGTACAACTACACACGCGACGCGCCGATCGAGGCGAGCTCAACTGGCCGCCACCGCCGCCGATGTCGCCGCCCGCGCCGCCACCTTTGACGCCGCCGCCCTTGGTGCCGCCATCGCCGTCGCCGCCGCCCGAATCACCGGAGCCATTTCCGCCGCCGCCGCCGCCGCCTCCGCCGCCTCCGCCTCCACCGCCATCGCAGCCGCCACCCTCGCAGCCGCCGACGCCGCCACCACGCGTGCCGCCGTCGCCGCCCCCGCCCTCGCCACCACCTCCCTCGCCACCTCCCGCGTCTCCACCGTCGCCGCCACCTCCGTTATTCCCACCGAATCTGCCCATTGGCGTTCCGCAGCTGCCGCCACCGCCGCCACAGATGCCAGCTCCGTCGCCCCCACCTCCATCCCCGCCGCCACCCTCGCCGCCGCCTCCCTCGCCGCCACCGCCCTCGTCGCCTCCGTCGCCGCCGCCACCGTCGCCGCCGCCTCCGTCTCCGCCTCCCAATCAACCACCGCCCTCGCCGCCACCTCCGTCCCCACCGCCGCCGTCGCCGCCACCGCCCGCGACACCGCCCACGCTGCCGCCACCTTCGCCAGAGCCGCCCTCGCCACCTCCTCCCTCGCCGCCACCACCTTCACCGCCGCCGCCCTCACTGCCGCCGCCGTTGCCACCGCCACCGCCGCCGTCCCCGCCGCCACCTTCACCACCGCCACCTTCCCCGGGCGGACCACCCGCCATCCCGCCGCCGTGGCTGCCGCCGGCTCCGTCGTCGCCGCCCTCGCCGCCAAATCTGCCGCCGTCGCCGCCGCCCTCGCCGCCACTCCCGCGGCCGCCGCCCTCGCCCGCTCCCACCTTCCCGCCGGGCATTCCCATGGGTGCGCCGCAGGCGCCGCCTCCGCCGCCCACGAGGCCGCCGCCCTCGCCCCCGCCGTCTCCGGTGCCCATGAGGCCTCCATACACGCCAAGCACGCTGGTGGAGAGCACCTCGGCGTGGGCGATCGTGGAGGACTCCGAGACGGCCACCATCTCCCTCTTGGCGATGATTGCGCTCTGCATCATCGCCACCGTCGCAATCGCGTGCGCCGTCCACCAGCGCGCCAAGCGGAGCCACGGCCGCGGCCGCCG
>Ga0115006_10003240_pt1 | contig 10994 bp, 6 predicted proteins | sample ArcOceMetagenome_3_FD_88943 | JGI IMG/M metagenome (GOLD analysis project Ga0115006, IMG submission 88943) | Marine eukaryotic phytoplankton communities from Arctic Ocean - Arctic Ocean- Svalbard ARC20M Metagenome | ecosystem: Environmental > Aquatic > Marine > Oceanic | place: Arctic Ocean...
ACAGAGGCACTTTCGAGATTATTCGGGACCATTGATACGGAAGAGTTTTACAGGGACTACGTGAGGCTCACTGCGCGCCTGTCACGTTGGAAGGCGAGACAGGGTCATCGGATTATTGACGCTCTCTCCAGGAACAAAAGGCTCAATGTGGCTATCAACATACAGTCGCCAGTACTATGCATCCCCGAAGATATAACTCGGACTGATTGCCCCGCGCTTACAGTTGATCTCGGCAACTTCACCTTTCAGAGCGACAATAGCGACCTTCATTTGAAGAGTAGCAGTCACAAGTGGCACATGCAGCTAGAAAATATTGGAGTCACTTGCCAGCACACCAAGCAAGGGGAGATGCACAGTGTCGTCGAGCCTTTTTCGCTGGGCTTTTCGCTTTGCACTTTTGTATCCGATGTTCCAGAGCTCCCTACACGTGTAGAAATGAACGCACTAATGCCGCAACTATGCTTCAACCTCACAAGCTCGGCTGTGCGGCTCATCTCGCGCTTGCGGGCGAAGTGGAGAGCTGCGGCGAAGTCGCGGCCGAACAATCGCGTTTTGACACCAAGACAGACTCTAGAAATGATTGTCGATAGAAGACTGAGCACGAACCACCTGTTCCTTTCATCTGTCGAACCACATCAAACCAATGCGAAATCCGTTCAGAACAGAGAGATACGATTCGCATTTGCAGCGCCTTCCATCGCCTTGAAAATAGCAAATGATGTTGGGGAGAAGGTGATACCTCTCGTGAGCATCAGCATTGAAGGTATAGATGGAGACTATGCAGCCGACACTATGTCGAGTGGGACTACGTCTAGGCTGAAGGCACAGCTTCACTCTATACATGCCCGGGACACAGGCAAGCGGGGTACTCGATTCGAGTATTTATTTTCATCTACCGACCCTGATTTGATAGACGCAGATGGTTGTTCGACAACCAGCAACGAAGGAGATCTGGTGAAAGTCGAAGTCGAACGTCAGGCAAATGGCGATAGCGCGACAACTGTCTATTTGAACGAGCTATACCTCAATTGGAATCCCGAGTTGTTGGCCAATATACAGACCAGTCTTCGCCTACCTCGAGACGATTGTGCTGGCCTGACATTAGACAATGCCGAGTTCTTCGATGCATTGGAGAATGATGACCCTGGAAGAAGCAACGAGGGATCAAAAACACAAACCACGGCCCAAGCCACGGCCAAAGCCAAAGCCAAATTTTCCAGACGGACATCCTTCCATATGTCGAAGATGTGTGTCAGTTTTAATAAGGATTCTCAGCGCAGAGCACTGTTCGGGGCAGAAATGAACAAAACTGACATTCTTCACTTGGTTAGCGATCGTGGCTCCAATATCGAAGCAAGTATTGCTGACGCAAATTTCACAGATGGCGAGGCGTCTGCTGGGAAAACTCTTTATCGGAAATTGATCGGGCTGCATAGCACCTCGAAATCATCGATCGTAATTTCGTTGGAAAGGGCTCCACCTCACGCCCATGAGAGAGATGCCCGCGAAGCTGAGTTTCACAACGTGATGAAAGTCAGCTTTTCTGAAATGAAGTTTGTCTACATCCATCAGCTTTGGATGGAGATTTTCGATTATTTCTTCGAGGGTGTTATTGGGCATGCAGTTATGGGCACCAAGCCAAAGCCGACACTCGACAAATACGTCGCGCTGCTAGGTTTTCGCCGGACCAAGTTTGTCATTACGATGGACGCTCCTCTGCTCTTGCTCCCCGTCACCTACAGATCTCCCGAGCATATCCGGTTGAGTTTAGACGCCCTCAGCATATCGAACTGCTTCACAAGTGCCATTATGTCTCGAGCAGCCGCAGCGTGCTCTACTCCGAACTTGACAGAATGGAAACAGTGGTTTAATAACTGCACGATTGGCATGGAAGCTCTCGATGTACGGAGTTGGGACGAGCGAAAGTTGAATGTTGTGCAGGCAGGCGACTCTCCGCCAACGATGACGGTGAAGCTCAGGTGGCCAGTTGGACCGACCGCGCCTCTCATAAAGCCAAAGTGGAATGTAACAGGAGCAGTGGGAGGCCCGTCTTCACCACTCACCCTGCGCCTCACAAGCATAGACTTTTCACTGCTTCGATTCTTCGTGTCTCATAACGTCCTTGAGCCATCAAGATTCAAGCAGACAATGTCAAACGACTCGTCTGTGGGCAACTGCTTGGTTCTCTTCGGGTACGAGAAAGTGGGTGTGCCGCCAACGACATACTCTCTTCAATTGACGTCACAGAACCTCCAGTTCCAGTTCATCAATACAAGTCTAAAAGATGAGGGAGTATCAGATTTCATATTCTCAAATGCATCTTGGACGCTTTCGAGGGGCGTTGACTGTGTTTCCAGGCAAAGAGCAATAGTGCAAAGCATTCAACTGCGCCAAACAAACAACTGCGTTGACTGGTTAGGGTACCCAGACCTGCTCTCCCCTCGGACTACCTCGGAGAATGAAAACTTACTTGAGTACACATCAACATCACTTCCAAGCGGTGAAAATGCGAAAGGGCTACATCTTAATCACGCCGCAATCTACCTTATCATTCCCGCATGGCGTGAAGTAAGCAACTTCTTCAAGAGCCAACCTGCATGCCCAGAAATTTTCAACATCTCCGAGATGCCGTCTATAATGCAACTTGGGGACAGATTTTATCGCATGTCGAAGCTCAGCGATTCGAATTCAATCACTACTGCCGAGAAGCAGACACACGCGTCCAAGAAGGAAGACACTGCGATGGCAGGGAACGTCCCCGCTAGGCAGTTTCGAATGACTTTGACAAACCCTCAAATCATTGCTGTTGCTGATTCGTCAGCCCGCTGTAGCGGAACCCACAGCCTCACATCAAAAACGTCACATATTGATTTCCTGTGGGAAAGTAAAGACGGCGAGTCGAGGCAGTCATGCTTCTGTGACGGTCTTGAGCTGTACACCGGAAAAGGATCAAACATTCTTTTGCCCGTTTCTTTTGCAGCATCTGAGCTCACGGTACAGGGGGACAAGACAACTCGGGTATGGATTGAACAGGTCAATGTCAGAGCATCCTACACAGATTTGACTGAGGCCATCGAAGTTTGCGAGGGAGTGAGTAAACAGTCAACCACTCGTAATGAGCAAAGGTGTGCGCAATCTTCCACGGCCACTCCCTCTACGGATACTTCCCGATCCAAGACCTGGGACAAATTGAGCATGACCGTGCTAGGAGATGGTTGTAACTTTATTGTAAGTTTCTACATGTATGCGCATTACGCGAGTCAGGCTCGATGTCGGTTCAATATGGAGTCCAAGACCTTTTTTTAACTGACTTGTGTGTCCATACAATTTCGTTGCCTCTGCGATCGATTCATGGCACCTCTGCTTGCTTGGCATCACGACCGACAAACACATGTCGCACAAATACCCGAAATCCGCCAGGTCACAGACGACTCAAGGCGTCACTTTGCATTGTCTCAAGTGAGCGCAAGAGAGTGTCAATTAACTTTGCAGCCTTCCGGCTCTCATTCACAGTTTTCAGCCCCTTGTATCCGCGTCACTGATTGGCATCAGATTTTCTCGAATAATAAGAGGGTATTCCAAGACATTTGCATCTCTTGATGGGATGAACCTCGTGGATCTCTTACGACCCCCAGACTCGCCCTTTCGCTCCCTGGCATCATCCTATGGCGCCCAGCAGAAGATTGGTTTATTTTCATTCAGTGAAAAAGTCCATCTCGAGCCCATGTCCTGGGAGGCCTATGCGATCATTCCGGCCAACGACGGCCAGCTTGGCTACGATGTATCAACCCCAATGAAGGAACGGATTCAGGCGATGGCCTATTTATCAGAACCGTCACAGTTCTTCGATGAGTGTCCTGGAAACAACCAGCCATCCATGGCATTCCAAAGTACTACCAATGCACACCAAACTATCCACTTCAACATGGGCCAGATATTGGCCCAGTATAATCCGTCCCTCATAATTGCCCTTCAAAGGTTCTTGGGACGATTGAAAAAGACAACCATCATGATACTGTCCAACAGCCGGGATCCAAAGTCTTCCCGGTCATTAGAATCTTCTCCTTCCCCGACTAATGGCCTCACAGTTAGAGCGCAGCTAAAGGGGTTTCGCATAAGTCTCAGTGAGTATATCTACTCATCCAACTCTTGATGGCATGTTTAACATTTAATATCCTCTCCAGACAAAGAACACCAAGAGCGGAGTCTTCTGGACATCGACGTGGATGGCGTATGCTTACAACACAATAGACATGAGGACCAGTCGATGACCATGGAAGGGTCCATCATCGGCCTAACCGCCCTTGACCGGGACGTCACTCGAGAGGTGTCAAAGCGGAACAGGCAAATCATTGGCCACGATGCCACCCAGAGCGGCCAAGATGGCGTCTTTCTTGTTTTCAAGTACGAAACTTTCAAGCAAACACACGCCAAGGGCAGATCGCACCTGCCCGAATGGATCCAGCAGAGGATCATTGGTGACAAAATTGACGACTTCCTCACACTGAAACTCCAACCTCTTGTTATCAACCATGTAGGGCAACGAACTGCCGAATTAGTGGACTATCTAAACAATGGTCTTCCAGGAAGAACCATGGGCGTCACCGCGAAAGCGACGCAAAGTTTCATCTCGGATAGAATCAGGAAACGATCATTTCTGGAAATATCGCTTCAAAATCGCATTGTTATTCCTCGTTCGGCAGCAACGCACAGCGGAGGATTCAATATCAATTTATTGAGAGGTAACATACAAAGTTGGTTCGAGGAGTCGCTTGCCTATATCGAAACTGGTGATGGGGAGAACGAGCTTGGCCTCATATCATCGGCCTCTTCATTGGACAGTTGCAACAATGGTTGCAACGACGCCGACCATCCAACAGACTGGTGGCGAATCCTCTCTCTTGATCTAGGCGTTGGTATGACAATTGATCTAGTGGACGACGAGATCAATGACCATCAGGGTACAGACTCATTTACGTTTGATGCTACCTTGTCAGTGAGGAAGCCGTCCGCAGGCCTGACGACAATTGTGACAGGCACCATTGATCACGTTCAGCTAAAGCTCAGATATAGGTAAGTCCTAGTTTCGAGCGCGATCCCTGGAATAGTTCGACCTTCACGCACGTCGTCGTCTACACCCTAGGGAATTCCTCATGATCCACCAAACTTTATCGGACAACATAAAGAAAACAAGAGAAAAGGACTGGGATAATCTCGAGTCTAAGTATCACAATGAATCGTCCGTGCTCCCAATCAGCGACCGTCTGGAAACAACGCCTCCTATCTATGCCAAGACTGCACGCCTTATACGATACGGAGAAACCAGAAGTCAAGGCAGTCATCAAAGGCTCGAATTCACTGTCAAATCTATCAGCCTGACCTTGCATCGAGATGATTTGTACAGCAGCTCATCAGAAGAAGACAATGCCTCCCGTTTGTGCTATGATATCTGCACTGTTTGTGCAAGTAATTTGGCAATTGGATTCATCAAAAGGCCGAAAGGGAACACTAGTGCATCTCTTTCACTTGACGATTTTTCGTTCGAGGACGTCGGAGACAGAGGAAGAATGGCGAGAGATGTATACATCGGGGGTAATTCCGGACCGAGCCGGGCGCCCTGTGCATTTACTGTCGTGGCCTCAAGTTATGGCAGCAAAGATACGAATGATCCTCTTCTTGCATTGACTATAAGGACCACGAAAGACGACCACTCTGCCACGAAGACAGTCGACATCAAAGTTAATCAGTTGAGCATTACTCTTTTACCACAGAGTATGGAGGATGCCTCCAGGTAGGCTCACACAAGTAAAACTCTGCCACGCTGCGTTCTCATCTGACATGCTCCTCTCGCGCAACGTCCAGTTTCATCTCAAAGAAGTGGTACTGTCCGAATGCCGGCTTTGAGGTGACACACTCAAAATCCGTTGTCGACAACAAATCGGAGAGCAAAGTCACTTCCGGAGATCAGCGTACTCCGCGGAATGACAAACTGAAAATCAAGTTCGTCGCGATTCATCCTAGGTTGATATTGTTGGCAGACGAGACCAACTGCTTCTCTCGTGCAGTTGTCCTTCGAGGGATCGCAATAGGACACTTAACTAAGTGCTCCGAAGACAAGAAGGGTGCATACCCCGATGAATTATCCACCTTGAGCCTCACAGGACACGTGAAATGTCTAGAGACACATGTGAGTCTCTTGCACACTGATCTAACTCCTCTTCTGCACTGACACGTATAATTGAAACTATTCAGGTGTACAACGACATCCAGGTATTATTGAAGGCAAAAAATGGCAACTCAGACGAAGTCGGCGTCCCACTCATCGAGCCCGTAACTGTCACAGGCGAACTTAGCAGTTCGTCGAGGACGAGATTCCAAACAAGAAGAGACTTTTCCGTGGATATTGAGCCTATTTCCACGATTCTTTCTTTTAGCGATCTCAAACTTATCGAGGCTGTGATTCGGAAGTGGCTGAATCGAAAAAAGAAGAACAAAAAAGAGTCGTCTCAGCTCGAAGCTGAACCTCTCTCACCGATTGCAGCCCAGCTGAACTCGCATTTCCACAACCCGTCAGAAAACAGTGATCTTGACGACCTGCTTGCTCCGCAACGATTCGAAGTGACCATATTGACGCAGACTGTTGGACTGGCACTGCGGAAAGCAGGCCAACGTGTCATCGTAGAGACTTCTACCCTCAATCCTAACATCGAGCCTGGAGACATTGTCATAACTATCAACAGGCAAAATGTGTCAACTATGCCTCTACCGTCAATTGTCAGATTTGTTCAAGATCTGCCAAGACCGCTGACGATTGTCTTTGAACGTCAAAGTGCGTCACAAGAAGGCGCCCACCAAGATGAGGTCGGTAGAGCGCTCACATCCAAATCGTCATCACCTGACATGATGAGCTTCGATCTGGACTCACCCACATCTGAGATGAAAAGCATTGACGCTGATGCCCCAGAGAAAGATATCAGTACTCGTGTCCGTCATTTGAATCTGAAATGCACTGGAGGTCGGTCAATTGGCATTTCTTTCTGCAAGGGAGTCGGGGACTTCGCTGTCGTAGAAGACATCGACCTAACATTGCTCAGCCTGAGCACTGAGCAAGAGAGCGTGTCAGAGCCAACAGTTCCATACTTGTTGGAGGCTAATTTGCTGCCCCTACCCGGAGCGGTGCTGCTGGCAGTAGACGGTGTGGTGGCCTCGAATTTCGACGAAACTTGCAAGAGGATTGCTTCTCTTGAAGCGTGTTGTACCAACCCAACTTCATTTACGATGTCCTTCGTCCAGGCGGACGCTGAGGCTTGGGGCCACGCTTCTCGTTTCGATGGTAGGCTGGCAGTAAGTCTGACCGTGCTTGATGACGCTGGCGGGAGCCACATGCCTGTCCTTAGGGCCGGATCGCAAGAGACATCTATATCGATCGTCCATGGTCCCCATACTCCAACTGAATATATCAAGGTCCAAGACTCGCATTTGCTTAATCACAAAGAAGGTGTCGACATCACTACCCCTACGCCTATTTTGATTGCCGAGATACAAACAGCTTTCAACTGTGATTTCTTCAATCCGTATATCAATCATTGGGAGCCTATCGTGGAGTCCCATTTCCTCCAGGCTACAATTGAACGGCAGCCAGGAAAGAATGCTCAAGTTGGACAGTGCTGCGTAGTCCTCAGAGATCAGTCTACTGATAAAGTTGACATCACCCCAAACGAATTCGTTTGCATAAACGTAAGTTTCCCGGCATTTGCTGTCATCATACATCAGTGTTCCACTAACCAGTGCGCCTTAGATATCCGATGCCGCAGTTGACGTTCTAAGCAAGTCTGCCATGAACTGGAGGGGACTGAGTCAATCAAAACCCTCTCGAAACGAAGCATTGAGCCCTCGAAACCCCTCCTCCGAGAAGATACCTGGTTCGTCGAATGATCTGAAAAAGAAGGCGAATAAAATTGCAAAGTTCGCCCTTGATTTCACCAGGAAGAGGGGGAAGGTTTCGCATGCATCTGATTCAGCCGATGCTCAATTCATACTTCGGAATCGGACTGGAGTGAGGCTGAAGTATTCAACACAACAAATTTCCTCGGTTATTGTTGAGGATGGAGACGAGGCGCAACTTCAAACAGCATCTCTTCTTGACAGCGAAAGTGGATCCAAAAGCAAGGCTAGAATCCGGATTCGGCATTTTCCTACGATCGACGTGGAGCTTGACTTCAAAAGTCAAAACCAAGGTCTTGAGATGGACGCTATCACATCGTCTGAAACGATCGCTCAATTGCCCACAGACAGGGTGGGGAGCACATGGCACCTAGTTCGAATAAGGAAAAAAGACTCATTTCAGGTCGTCAGCCTGCAGTGGACAGTGGAGTTACTGGAGAATAATAGGCGTTATCTGACGTTGAATTCGAGCACTAAGATATCATTACCCGGCTGTGGCACGGGCGTCGACGTAGGGGTGAGTAATAGTTCCGGCAGTGGCGAGATCCATGCAATAGGATCAATCGATGGGCACAGCACGAAAGAGTTATTCTTGCCGATATGGGTGGACGCATGCCTATCAGAGGCTTGTGTTTATATAAGGCCAATATCACGACCAGTCCCTCGCCACAATTGGAGCACTTATCCGATATTGACCATGGAAGGATCCTGGAAATCAGACGGAATGGAAAACTACCGCCACTGGAAATGCCCAGATTTGAAGTTGTTACAGGGGGTCAGCTGCACTTCCGAGGAAGGTGATTGTCCCAGTCTTTGGATGCCATGCACTTTCTCAGATGACACCCTGGGTTCAACTACGGTTTCAATATGGTCAGCGGTAACACTCAGAAATCTATTGCCCTGCCAAGTTGAATTTGAAATGGCTCGTGAAGAGAATGGCACCGAAATCACGTTTGACAGCTCTTTCCTTCGACGCAAGCACCAAAACCCCGGCCACGGGGGCGTTGAACTGCGATGCGGTAATGCCGTTGAAGTGTATTCGCCCTGCTCTCTTGTAAGGGAGGTTAAAGCTCAATTCAAATGTCGAGATTGCGATTGGTCTGATGAGGTGACCATCGACTTGGAAAGCAGTCAAACAATCTACACTTCTGTTCGTTGCAGAGTGCCTTCAAGCTTCGCCCCCCTTGTTTTTGGTGTAAAGGTGTCCCCGCGCTCCATCGAGCAGAACATTGAAAAGAACTTTGGAGTGAACGTTATTCTTTATGCCGAAGTTTGGATTCAGAACCTAACGGTGAGAAATCACTAGCTAAATTCCCAACCGGATCGTACGTGCGTCTCTAATATATTCTGCCAAGTCGTCCCCCTTCACGTTCGGGGCCCCTGTGGCCCAGGTTGGCTCAACTCACGGAGATATTGACGACGAGACAAGCCAAGTCGCAATTAGTGCAGACTCGGCTCTACTGGAAATGACTAGTCTGTTAGAGGAAGGATTCGATCTGCTTGGTAGCGCAGTTACCGGGATCGATGAAGGACCGAATGATGATGTTGCAGCTTTGCCTGTGCAGCAAAACAAGGAATTCGTAGATGAGGTGTTTGAGTACGTTAAGATGAATGGTCAGGGCTCGCCAGTCAAAACTTGGTGGGCGGCGGAGAATCATGTGTTGCTGAGACCAAAGCCAGATACCCCCTCTAGTGAATGGTCAATTGACTGTGCCGGCTGGCCGTTCTTGAAAGACGGCTGGGAATCTTGCGCAAACATTGCTGGTTCACGTTCTTTCTCATTCAACGGTGGGCGCCGTAGCTTCAACAAGAGACATTACTTCCGACGCAGACGGTGGGTTCGTTCTGTCAAATCATTCCGCGCCGATGGAATCGCCTTTCATCACCCAGTGGACGTAGATCGGGATACTCGCGTCAAGCAAGAGGCAGCAAGGAACGCAGTTGGTTCTCAATTGGATAACCAGAAAGCTGACAGCACGCCAAACCTGTTGGATGTCTTCAATCAAAAGGATCAAGGATTGCTCGACGTCCTCACGAAGGTTGCAAATGACGGATCGTTGCTTCTGTATGTCAAGCTCAACGACGGCAAGTGGAGCTCTCCTGCAGTCATCCCCGCCAGCGGACGCTGCAATGGTGTGATACAATGCAGTCGTTCTCGTTGGCCGGCTGTGACAGAGTCTATCAATTCACAGACGTTGAACACGGGATGGTCTACTACAAATGGCTCTCTAGACGATGTGAAACTGTGCATTGCTCCGCTTGAACCAGAGGTACATGAGCTCATCTACAAGACCACTCTCCTTGACGGCCCGTGGGGAGAATTGACACGCTTGATTACATTCCTCCCCCGGTTTGTGATCAGGAACGAGTCTTCATTTGACTTAAACATAAAACAGTCAGGCTCGCCGGATACATCTTGCCTGTTAGTCAAGGCTCGTAATTCGTCGCCATTCTACTGGCACAACGGTGGGCTACCTGAGCTTGTTGCCATTCGACCCTCGCAGACCAAAGCCTACAAGTGGAGTAACGGATTTGATCTGTGCACGTTAGGGATGCTCCCCGTTCGCATTCGGCGCTCTGAAGTTCGAGACGGCCGTTCTCACCTCTCGATGAGAGTAAACGTGGAGCTAACATCTGGAACGGGAGGCAGTGGGACGACAGTTTCGATCGGGGAAGAGGACCCTTCGGGTGAAGGTTCTCTGTTCCGTATAGAGAACCATTCACCATTTGAAGTGTTTGTGGGCCAAGATGGAGTGCTCGCGAATCCGTCGTCACACCTGCAAAATGACGAGCGTAATTGCTTCGACTCAGTTAAGCCTGGGGAATGTCTGCCATATTCCCTTGATGTGCCCTGGATGCAAGGCAAGTACGAGAACAGAGCGTCGGCGAGTATAGGCGAACTTATGCTCCTTCGCGTGGCGCTGGCTCCTCTGTCAACGAGGGAAGGTGTCGAGTCGACGAAAGTAGTTTGCCTTGCCAGGGTGGGCGACTTGGTCCGTCTATCGCCATCAAAGCTAACATCGATTGGCTCTTTTATATCATCTGATCTA
>Ga0115006_10003241_pt1 | contig 10994 bp, 21 predicted proteins | sample ArcOceMetagenome_3_FD_88943 | JGI IMG/M metagenome (GOLD analysis project Ga0115006, IMG submission 88943) | Marine eukaryotic phytoplankton communities from Arctic Ocean - Arctic Ocean- Svalbard ARC20M Metagenome | ecosystem: Environmental > Aquatic > Marine > Oceanic | place: Arctic Ocean...
CGAGTCAGGTCGACCTGACTCGATCTGCGTGAGTGCGTGTGAGGACGTACGGTGCCGAAGGAAGGCCGCTTCGTGCATCTAGCTCTTCAACACGCCGCAGCAGCACGTGCCTTGTGAACCACCAGGTGCAAGGGAGGAGCCCGCCAGAGCACACCGCCCTCATGATCAAAACTCGTTTTACAATAGCTGGCGACCGTTTGCGGTTCAAATGGTGCAATACTGAACCACGCGACAGCCCGAATGAACCGCAAGCCAGCCCACCAGGCGGCTTTCCATCAGCACTCAATAAGGGCTCCCCTATCGAAACCTCTTTTGAAGCGTTGTCCCGAGTTCACACGCGGAACTGTTCGCAGGGTTCTAAAACGCCAATTTCGCTACTCCGCAGCCTCTGACAAGTCCAGCTCCTGTGTGTTGTGTGCAAGCACGTACGTACCCGCGCCGACCGTCAGTCCGGAGCGTACGTGCGACTCTCACTTGCTCCTCCTTGCCTCCGCTGCATTTTCCCGGTGTTGTGCGCACCTGGCCCGTGAGGCGGTGGTAGACGAGCTGCACGTCGCTCATTGTGGTCTCGAAGTGCGACGTCTCGTCGAACGACTCGGAGATGAAGCAGCGGCTGTGTGCGCCGTCGTCCGTGGGGGCCAGCACTGCACTCTCCCTGCAGAGGTGTGTGTGTGTAAGTACGTCAGGGGAGCTGTGCCTTGTGGCAGCTGGTGGCGCTCCACGGGTGGGGAAACCTGGCTGGGCGTGTGGGCACACGCCTGCCAGCCCTGTGCTTTACTCCCCCCGGAGGGAGCCGGGCGTGGTGTGGTGACATGTGTAGACGATACACACGAGCCCCGGAAGGTGACGGTCAGCCACTTTCTCTCTGCAGCTTCACTCGTCACAGCAGGCGCTGCTGCACGACGGTTTGTTGGCCACTTCGAGCGAGCTTACTCACACTCGTGATGGTTGAGTTCGTTTTTCCCTCAGCTCTCGATTCTCAGGCAAAAAAACGACATTGATGATGCGCGCACCACGTGGCCTGTTGCTCCACGGGACCCAACAGCGCCATGGCCGCCGCCAGCTCCTTCTCCGCATCCTCCGTCTCCGCCAGCGCCGACACGCACGCGATCCATCTGTGATTTGTGTTTCGTGTTTCGAGACCATATGAGCGCGGGTCAGTCGTGGGGTGATCCAACCGTCGTGGCAGCAGCGGTGCGACGTGGAGGACGAGGGACACATGTGCACGTCCACACCCCTTTTTTCTTCACAGGAAGGCCGAGGGTATCTACACGGTGGTGGATATTTCTTTGACGTCTCTCGTACGCGCGTACAAGAAAATCGAAACATGGTATTCCGTGTGTGTGCACGCACCGGCCGGGTGCCGCCGTGTGATGAGCGTACGACACGCAGAAGATGTAGACGTCGGTGCGGCGGCCGAGCTGCTTCGCCGGTAGAATGATTTGACACGAATAGGCGTCGTTGGTGTTGGGGATGGGATGATTCTGCGTTCGTCCGTCGCCCTGCTCGTCAGCTGGTTGAACTACAAGGTCGAGTAGGGAATCGGCCACGCCCGACTCTCCCTCCAGGGCAGTACAGGGCCAGAGTGGCCCTTTGGGACCCCTCGCACAGTTCGCGCGTGGGAACTCGGGACAACGTTCCAATAGAGGGTTCGATACGGAAGCCCCTATTGAAGGCTGATGGGAAGCCACCTAGTGGGCGAGCTTGTGGTTCATTTGGGCTGTCGCGTGGTTCAGCATTGCACCATTTGAACCGCAAACGGCCACGCGTAACAGGGCTGGCGAGCGTGTTATACCCACACGCCCAGCCAGGCTGCCCCACCAGTGAACCGCCGCCAGCTGCCGCAAGGCACAGCTCCACTTACGTGTACTGAACACGCCTCCCACCCAATAAAAGCCCACCTGCCAACATCGGCGAACAGGGAAGGGAGGCGAGGGAGGGATGGAGAATGAATGCACGTACGAGGATGCACAGCGCCCGACGCACACGGCCCGTCTGAGTGACGTGCTGCGGGAAGTAGGAGGGATCGCCCACTACGGCACGACAGCGAGCCAGCTGTCCACCTGCACGCACCCCCTGTACTACGCCGTCCTCTCCCAGCACCACCGCCGCGTCGCTCTGTCCCAGCATGTAGGTGCCTCCGTACACCGCGCTCAACCGTGCGAACGCCTGTGTGCAGCCCCTCCACACCAGTGAGTGGGCTCTGTGAAGCGATTTCAACAGAGCTCAGCTGCTGCCCAGCTTCGCGTTTCGGGCGCTAGTCGAAGCCAGTACGACCACTCTCTGGTGGGAGGTACGAGCGTAGTCATTAAGGCGGTGAAGTGTAGACAGCCCTCCCACTTGCCCTAGTAGAAACGAGGTCAGTAGCAGAAACCGTCAACAACTTGCTCAAGATTCGAGCTCAGACCTCGCCTGGATGTGCCAAGCTGATAGAGCGCTGTAGCGGCGGTGTCGAAGACCAAGGAGCTGAAGAAGCGTTATGGGGTATGTATGCCAAGAGGGAATCGTCACGTCTGTTTGGGAAGCCGTCTCCCGTGCGAGCGGCTCTCCTTTCAGCGCGATGTGTACAAGTCGGAATTTGGCTCTCACCTGAGGAAGCTCGCCTAGGCCGTACAAGGGGTAGATGAACGGACTACCGCCGTCAAATCGAGCCATGGACTCGCTATACAGCTGCGCCGCCTCCACGGTGCGCCGCGCCGGCTGAGCCAGATAGGCGTCGTCACGCTCCAGCGCTAAGCAGTGACCGATGAACTCTGTTGTTCCGCCCCCCCACCCCAACTGTTGCGCTCAGCCGCCCACACGTCCGCTCCTGCCCTATCGCAGTGGTCTGCGGTTCGAGTCTTGGGTGCTCATTACGTTCCACGCCGGGTTAGTGCGTGTTCATCGAGTTCGCGGAGGAGCTGGATACGACAGCTCTGCGTAGCAGAGTGGCCGTTTGCGGTCCAAATTGTTCAATACTGAACCACGCGCCAGCCCAAATGAACCAAAAGCTAGCCCACCAGGCGACTTTCCATCACCATTCAATAGGGGCTCTCCTATCGAAACCCACGATTGAAACGATTTCTCGAGTTCCCACGCGCGAACGGTGCGAGGGGTTCCAAAGGGCCACTCTGCTGCGTAGTGCATAGCCTTCCCTTGGCTTCTCTCTTGGCGCTACGTTCATTCCCACCACAACGAGCGGCGAGGGTAAGTTAGGGTATAGGGTAGACGCTCGCACCGATGGTGTTGGCTTCCAGCCCAAAGGCGGCGTACAGCTCGCTCATGGTGAGGCGGTCGAGGTCGTGGCCCTTATGCGTTTTGGGATCGTCGGCCTCATAGTCCTGCACGTACAGGAAGAAGGCGCGCGCCCGCCGCTTCTCGAACAGCCCCATCAGCGGCGACTTGAGCGCCTCGCCGTCTGTTGCCGGCACCTTGTGGATCGCGCCGCCCTTGCTCAGCACGTACGCACCCTCCACCGCCTTGAACTCTAAATATTTGGTCACGTCCGTCTTCACCAGCGCTGCATGCATGCAGCCCACACACAGCCCAACCCAAAGGTGGGATGAGTGGGTGTACTAGTGGCTGGTAGTGCTGGAACCGTAATTGGGAATGTTAGGACGTCGTTATTAAAGGTTTTCGTGGATAGCCGGGTTGGGCTGTTGGTCTTGTGTCTCTTTTCACATTGAGTCAGAGCTCTTCAAGCCGTGCCCGCCCTCCACCGCCGCGGTCTCCACCTCCGCCGCGCGCCCTAGGAACGGACATGTACAAGCGCTAGCACAATAATCCCAGACGCCTAAAGTCGTAGCAGCAGCAGCATCAGCGAGAAGAGCACGCCCGGCTCCCTCCAGGGGGAGTACAGGACTAGCGGACGACTTGTTCACACGCCCAGCCGGGTTGCCCCACCCGTTAGGCGCCACCAGCTGCCGCAAGGCAGCTCCACTTCCTACGAGAAGAGACACAGCAGCAGCGAGAAGAGCGACAGCAGCGTGGCTCCAACTCAAAGGAGCTGAAAAGCAAGCCGCCCTCCCTTGCCTCGCACGACTCCCCACGGCGCACACGGGGGTGGCAGCACGCACCCTGCACCAGCTTGCCGTTGGCCATCATGAACTTGGGGATGAGATCCAGGTTGTACTCTCGCGACGGGCCCAGCTCTTTGGGCGGCGCGGCGCCACCCTTGTACTGGTCGAACAACTGCCACCAACCCGCCCTCACACCCAACAGCCGCTATCCCCGTCAGCCACCCCGCACCACTGTCACCACCCTGTCAACAGACCTCAGCCCCCCTCCACCCGAATCCATCACGCTATCAAGAACCAAGCCCAGTCCACCCAAACCCTATCAGTCCACCGCACCTGGTTTAGGTTAAGCGACGCGGACTCGCCCCCGTAGTACGTGTTGCGGTCCATATGCAGCACCTGCCACACCGAACCAACCGCCAGCGTCCCCGTCAGAGCACCACGTGGACAGCGGTGAACAGCGGCGCTCAACCACCACGCAGTACAGTACATGCACGGCCGCATACGCACCTTTTTGCCCTGAACGGACAGAAGGCCGCTGATGATGCATTCCTTCAGCCCCGTGCCCAGCACGATCACGTCGTACACCTCCTCCTGCACACACGCCTCTCGCCCACGCTTTCAGTGGGTTCGGTGGGTTCCAGCGCCACCGCCATTGCGGCACGCAGTCAGCTGTAAGTACGTAAGTGGAGCTGCCTTGCGGCAGCTGGTTGCGCTTCACGGGTGGGGCAGCCCGGCTGGGCGTGAGGACACGCCCGCCAGCCCTGTACTCCTCCTGGGGGGAGTTTGGCGTGTAGCTGAGCCACATGCACCAAACCCACCGCATCCCTCGCCGCCGCTGTGGACCAGTCTTGCACCCTTAGAGCGCCACAGCACCGCCACCCGGTTCGCTCCCCGCGGCACCTGCTCCCCGCGGCCCCACGCTATCCGAGTGGACCCACGCTAGGAGGGTGCGGGGAGGGTCGAGTGATGTAGTGGATATGGCGTCGTACCATGCGGGGCTGCAGCCCCTCCCTCACACGCCGCGTGCCAGTGCTCTGCGACCACAACGATTCGATGGCGCTACGACGCTCGGTCGCCGCGGCATTGGGGCTGGCGCTAGTGGCGTCGCCCTTTAGCATGCACGGTACGTGCTCCCTTATCGGCGGTGCGCGTGCGATGCGCACTGGGCGAGCCCGGGTGCCCGCTCGATCAGCATGTGGCCTGTTGAACGGCCGAGGGGGATGACACGCACGAGCGGCGCGCGCCACGCAAGTATAACGGGGATCGATGGGTCGGTCACGGTGCAACATCGCGGCGTCGTCGCACGTACACGCAGCGGGCATCCACCGCTGATCTGGTTGGCAACGCCGTGCAGGGGCGCGCGCGGAGGAGGTGGAGGTGGAGGTGGAGGAGTCCCCGACGCACTTCTTGACGGACATGCCGTTGGAGGCGGACGGCGTGGAGACCACCTTCCTGTTCCCCGAGAACCGCGACCACGCGCTCACCTCCGGCGAGACTGTACGTCAACCCCGCCATCACATGCCGCTTGCGCGCAACTAGACCCGACACACTCCGCGCCTCACTCCAATACACGGGCGTCGTGGCGGGCGAGGGTCCGAGGATCCGCGGTCCAGATCCACTGCACTGCACGGCCGATGCAGCAGCTGCACCCCAACCCCACTCCATCGCACTCGTGTCACTTCTCACACCCACCAGCAACCCTTCCCCATGCCCCACCTGCGGCGGTGGTGGCAGATCGCTGAGATGCGGTGGTGAGGGGGTGTGGCAGGTGGAGCTGCTGTGTGGGTTCTACAACGGTGGCGATGTGCCGCTCAACGTGACCATGGTGGGAGGGTCACTCAACTCGCCGCTGGACTTCCGTCTGTACGTTCAGAACTGGACCTCTCCGGTGCGACCTCACTGTAGTGCCCTTGTGCTGCCCTCCCTACAGCGACACTGCTGGTCGTAGTGGAGCACTGACGAGTCGAACCGACGACGTCCGCGGTCCACGCAGATGTTCAACACGGTGGTCCAGCCGGACATGCAGGCGACGTTCGGTATCACCATCAAGCCGGCGTCGCAGCTGCAGGCGCACGAGTACACCGCAGCGATGTCCATCTTCTACGAGTCTGACACGGAGCTCTTCGCCTCCACCTTCTTCAACTCCACCGTGCTCATCCAGGTACCCTCCCTCCCTCCCTCTGCTCGCAGAAGGGGACGCCAAGTGACGCCGTATCGGACGCGAAGTGCGCGGCTATCCTCCCGAGGCCACGTGTCTTCACCTGGTCAGGTGTTAACCTCCTCGCAGTCACTTCCATATTCCCTCCTCTGCCCCACGTCACCACCTCCTGAATGATCCGCACCACTGGCTCGGCAGTTGTGTGTCGCCACGGCGCGCTGACGTGGTGGATGTGTGTATGGGTGTTGTACAGGAGCCCGGGCGATTCCTGGACCTGCAGACGTTCTTCATGTACGTGTTCATCGTCGCGGTGGTGGGCGGGCTTGCCTTCTCGGGCTTCAAGGGGCTGCAGGTGGGTCCACACCAAGAGATGCCCTGTCGTGTGTGTGCGTGAGAATCAGGAGGGCTGACGGAGCTGCACGGGGGCGACTGAGTAGAGGCTGACTGGGGTGTATGAGAGACGCCAAAGCAATATCCACCACCGTGTAGACCTCCGGCCTACCTTCCAGTGTTGACAAAAGGGGGTTTGGACACGAGTGCGAAGTGAGTTTCTGCCTACTCACAGACAGGCGCGTGGGAGTAAGCTCACTCAAGGTTACAGCCTCGCTACCTCCCACCAGAGAGTGGCAGAACTGGCTACGACTAACACCTGAACGTTTCGCTTAACAAGGCCCACCAAACAGATAGTTCCCCCAGTATCGAACGTATCAGTGCTTGTGCAGTGCTCACTGGGGTGTGGATATGTCGGTTTGGGGGGGGGCTGTGTCTATTTACAGAGCGCGGGTGTGCTAAAGAAGAAGAGCTCCAAGGCGCGGTCCGCGGTGGGTGCGCGCACGGTGGTGGGCGAGGACAACGAGTGGCTCAAGGGCACGGCGGCGGACTCGCTCACGGCGCCCAAGAAGCGCTCCGTGCGCCGCAAGTAGACGTAGCCACTACCCCCTGGGTGTGTGCGCTGCCACTTTTGCCTACGCCCAAACCTAGTCTGTGTGTTACCGGATCCAATCCACGCCTGTAGAGCCCCGTGTTTATGCTTCGATTACACCCTACTGTTGGCTAGCGCCCAGCAGCTGCCCCACAATGGTCATCGTCTGCACCCCGCACCGCGTCCGCGACCGTCACAACACACACACAGCAAAAGCTGCCAGGGTAAGCGAGCATTCTGGTAGGAGGGTGTGTAGGAGGGGTAGGGTACCAACCTGCCAGTACTTGGCTGCGCAGCGATCCACACAGCTGTTCTCCCCGACGTTGAGATCGCCATCCTTGTACCTGCACGCAAGACCACACACACACCGCGTCCACCCACTCCAATCAGCGTGGATCGTATCGTCCGCCGCAGTCCTCACACGCGTCCGCTTCGTGGCTCAGCCGGCCGGACTGGATGGATCACGCTGCAGCGAACCCCAACTCCATCAACACGCCCCGTGCCTTGGCAAGGTGCTAGTGTGCCGCTGCTTCGCATCGCAACGCACGCTGTGCCTGCCCTAGCACCGATGCCAGAGCCGCAGCCCCACAACGGCACACGGCAGGGCGGGGGGGGCAGCAGGTTACGTGACGTACTTGTGGTCGATGCACTTGTCGAAGCACGAGCCCGCCAACCTGCATGCCCACCCCCACGCACGTCACCCAGCCCTGCGTTCAGCGCGACGATGAGGGCGTGGGGGCGCGGCCAGCACAACAGCGGAGCGGGCGGGACGTGTTCGCACCGCGTGAAGAGGTCCACCCGATACTCCATCTCCATCTCCGCCATCGAGAACGCCGCCTTGCGCTCCGCCTCGTTCGCCATCGCGTGCACTCTGCCGTACTTCTCTCGTCAGAGCGTAGGCGGCGATGCTGGCGGCACTGCGGGAGCACACGCGGTGTACGCTCGGGCGTGCGTCCTCGACGCTCCTGACCCACGTGCGACAGGTGTGCAGCGCCCCCCCTCGGAGGCGGCGTTGTTGGCAGCATGCGCAGCAGCCGGCGTGTGCAGGGTGAGCGGGTGCGACGCGAGCGGCCGTGTCCACTGACGGTGCATGCGGGTCATTGCAGGCGTCCAACCATCGCGCGGCGCCGAAGCCGAATGTGGTGGTGGAGCTCCAAACGGTGAGTCGCAGCCATGTGGCGCTTGCTGACCCACGGTCACCCTCGCATGATGCAGGCAACGGTCCTGTAGTCGCTCTGGGGGTTGGCGCACACCCGGACAGTGAAGGCTGACGAAAACCCCAGTGGAGGATGATGAACGGGCTTTTCGTTGTTGTGGCGCAGGCGTACCCGGGGCTGGGGGCGGCGGGGCAGCTGGTGGAGGTGCGGCCGGGGTTTGCACGCAACTTTCTAGTGCCCAGGGGGCTGGCGCGGCTGCTGAACCACTTCCAGGGGAAGGAGTTCAAGGTGAAGTACGCCGCAGAGCAGCAGGAGCAGCGGGACGCAGGCAAGCGGGCACAGCAGGGCGACGTGATGAACCAGGTGTTGGAGCGCCTCACCACCCATACCGTGGTGAGTGGCCTCACCGCACTCACACACTGTACAGCCCAGCACGTACGGAGCACTGCCAATAGGCAGACTGTCTACACAGACCCCGCTCGGACGGTCACGGGATGTATGTTCGGCGTTAACGACTAGGGAGGCGGTTACGACTGTCTCCTCAGTTTAATTTACTCACACGTCCCCTTGAGGCGCTTGGAACGAAGTTCCACGTCTCTCTGAGGTCTAGAATCTGATCTGGACGTAAGCCCGCTGCACTCAGGGCTGTGAAAACACCCAGCCTCGAGTGTCTCGAGCCTAATAAGTCTACTACAAACTAGGGCGGGAGGGACCTGGGCGCGGTGAAAGGAGAGCCATGAGCGCCGGGAGACGGCTTTCACACCGTCGCCACACCGCTCTATCAGCTTGGCAGTTTGGGTGAACCTCCGCGCTCGTCGTTCGCTCACGCCCGCCCTCTTGCGCATGTGGTGTTTGCAGTTGGTGCGGTCGAAACCGGTGGGAGGGGTGCTGCCGCCCGTAACCGCGGAGTTGCTGAGCAACCTGGTACGCCCCCTGCTCCTCTCGCGCCTCTGCCACCCTGCAGCGAATGGAGAGGTGTAGCGACGGTCTCGCTACAGGCCAAGGAGCTGAAGAAGCTGTATGGAGATATGCCAAGAGAGAATCGTCACGTTTGTTTTGGAAGCCCGGCTCCCGTGCTAGCGGCTCTCCACCCGGCGCGCCTTCTCGCTGCAGCTTGCTGACCCACGCACGTCACCGGATGGGCAGAGTGTTGTGACACACCACCCTACAGCCAGTCACGGCCGCACTCAGGAAACGCGTCGAGTGTGTCCTTGGTTCGCTCCAAGCGCGTATGACTCAAGTAGAGAAAACGTTGGCCCGAAAGTAGCTGCTCTCTACTTTACTGACGCATGTGGCACGAGTCGTGACGGTCGGAAGCTGCTTGCTCGAGACCGTATCTGCAGTCAGGTGCCTTGGTATCGCCCATAGCGAGACGCACGGCTTCTGAGCGACACGCCGCTCGCTCGCTGCTCTTCCCTTGAAAGTAGAAAGTAGCTGCTTTCGGGCCAACGTTCCTCTACTTGAGTCGTATGCGCACCGCCCACAATGACGTGCGTACGGCTGTATGACGACTCACGCACGTCGCAACGTGATCACCACAGGTGGGGAAGCAGCTGAAGGTGGAGCTGGACGCGCGGTGTGTGGACATGCGCTCTCCGCCGCAGACGTTCGGCCGGCACGCGGTGCCTCTGCTGTTGGACCCCGTCGCCACCAACACCAAACCGGGCACGCTCGCGCTCAAGGTGCACATAGTGGATTGGAAGACCAAGAAGAAGAACCTGCCTGTGCTCAAGCCGCCCAAGAAGGAGAAGGTGGTCAAGACCAAGGGGATGCAGTTCGACGACAGCTGGTCCGACGCTGAAGAGATGCCCATGGGGCTCTAGCGCTCTAGCCGAACATGCCTCCGTAGTGGTGACAACCCCATAAGTGTCCACTCACAGCAGGAGCCACCCACCCGCCGCCGCCTCTCCATCGACACAGCGACGTCAACACTCCTCTCGCTCTTCACGTGGCGTGCACACCAGCAACCCGATATCGACATATATCAATCGTATTGGGCACGCAGCCTAGGCCACGCCACTCCTCCCAAGCACCTCTGGGTATACATGCGAGAGTTGGCTCACGGTGGGACGGTGGTGGCGTCGTCTGACGCTTTGGTCGCCTCGAACGCCTTCTGCTCCGCCGCCGCCGCCTTGAGCACCGCAACAGAGTCCACCCCCACCCGCTCCAGCATCTGCGCGCTCTCGGGCTTGCTTACCTGCAACCCAAATCCACCCACCGACAAAAAACTTCTCTCAGGGTGCTCAGCGTTCGTCCCACTGGCTTTCGTTGGGTTCTGTGTCGAGCGAAAGGGTCTGATGAGAAGTGGAGTGTAGCGACGATGTGGAAGACCAAGGGAGCTGAATGATCGTGGGTGTGGGGTGTGTGCCAGAGGGAGACGCTTTACGTCCATTTCGGAATCCGTGACATCCTCCGTGCGAGCGGCTTTCCACAGATGAGATCCTACACCTCATCAGAGCCCTGGAGCTCCAATCAGCGGACCCAAGACCGCATCGACACCGCAATTTCGCGATAGGTGCCGCCGTGGGTAGCGCAAGGGGCGGGTGAGGAGCGTGCATGCGGAGGGGGAGGATGGCGTAAAACGCACCATGAGTGACAGCGACGCCTTGCCTCTCCAGCACACGATGGCCAGGTCCTGCAGTCAGACAGATTCACAATATGACTAAGTAGAGAAACGTTGGCCCGAAAGTAGCTACTTTCTACTTTCAAGGGAAGAGCAGCGAGCGAGCGGCGTGTCGCTCAGAAGCCGTGCGTCTCGC
>Ga0115006_10003243_pt1 | contig 10992 bp, 7 predicted proteins | sample ArcOceMetagenome_3_FD_88943 | JGI IMG/M metagenome (GOLD analysis project Ga0115006, IMG submission 88943) | Marine eukaryotic phytoplankton communities from Arctic Ocean - Arctic Ocean- Svalbard ARC20M Metagenome | ecosystem: Environmental > Aquatic > Marine > Oceanic | place: Arctic Ocean...
CACATGATTGCTTGATGCTTGCTTGCTTATTATTATCTCGTATTCTGAATTTCATCAGGGTGTGACACTTTTAACGTAATAACTTAATAACTTGATAACAGTTAAGGATAAGTCGCTTACGTGAACATAAGCGGAATCTTTATACTGTTTGCCAACTGGAGTGATTGTGTGGATCGTAATGATAAAGTCTTTACGTTATTATATAAAATCGTCATGCCTAAAAAACTGGCTCACCCTGATGAAATTCAGAATACGAAGATAGATATCTATGAACGAACGAAGGTAATAAATAAATTGAGTGTGATTATTACATCGGTACTTATTTGTAGTTTCGTCTAAATAACTGCATCACGCAGCAAATATCGAACTTTACGTAAAACCTGCAAGCCATTGTAATCATCACGGCTGTGGGGTTGCGGTAGAACTCGGCCGCCTGCGTGGCGTGTTCAGCTCCGTTCCAGCGCGTAGATGTGACCGTGTGTCCCAGGACCCTTCGCATGATGGTGCTGATAAGGGAGACGTGGACGAGGGCGATGTTGTGGAGGTACGCCTTGTTCCGGAATTCGAGGGGTGGAGGCTCCTCGGTGTGTACGCCCTGTGTGTGTGCGTTGACAGCTCCGGATGTGCGGTGGGCTTGATGGTCGGCGACGGCTTTTAGCAGCTTGAGGAAAGGTTACCCATGCCGCCGTAGGTGTCCATCACGAGTGGAATGAATTCCTTGTGCGCTCTGAGCGCGGCCTCCTTGTACTTGCCATCTTTGATCGTCTCCGCGGCCTTGATGGGATTGGCTTTGGGGTGGCTCTTGCCTTGGCGGGCCTGAGGCTGGTTCGCCGGGTCCTTAGCCTTGCTGATGATGTGTGTGATCGAGGTGTCGAGCAGGAGGGTTGTGGAGTTGGCGCGTAGGCCGTCAGCTCGGATGTCGACTCTCAGCTCGTGTTCGTTGCCTTTCGAGTCGATGTGCGGGGTGATGTATTACCTTCGAAGGTACACTCTGAAAAGAGAAACGATAGATAATTAGATGTAGAATATTAAACAGAAGGTAAGTCACCAACCAATCAATAATTTTTAGTGAGCCTAGCACCGCACCGAGATAAGTCGAATGTACTATCACGAAGCCCACAAACTCAAGCAAAAGGATGGTATCACTTTCGTACTTTTGTCGTGCTGTTAAAAGTGAATTTGTCACATGGCAGAGTTGCACCGGCTTAATATGAACGGGTCACGCGACCTGCCTTTATGCGCGGGTCCGAGGCAGCAGCTGCCCAGCCCATGAGAATGTGGGGTTTTTGGGAGACAACGCAATGGGAATGAATTTCAGGGGGCACTCCGAGGACCGGAGCGTCTCCATGTCAGTGAAACGGTGACCACAATGGCTTGATCTGATTGCACTTTATACTTTGTGGCGGGAGCAGCACGAAAAGGTGCGCAAAGCAGACTCATTTTTGTTGCAACTACTACTTGACTATTCACCGTGTGTGTAGTTGACACAACCGTATCACAACCGAAAGAGTCACTGGTGTTCACTGCACGCTGTCACCCGTTCCAACCGACATCCAAATGATCTGGATGATGGTACGTGGGACAGCAACCTTGTGACAAACCATATTTCAAAGGTAAGGAACGGCGGCAGCATTGGTGGCCGCGTTCACGTGCCAGGGGTCTGCAAGGTGGTGAGAGAGCGCCGCAACAGGGCCTTCAAGGTTGTTCGCCTGCGCTTCACCTATGATACCTGCAAAGGCGAGCATCGCAACGCGGCCATTAGCAAGCTCCTTACGTTTAAGCTTTTCGAAGTCGGCACCCTTGGAAAACCCTGCTGGGTCAAAGGAGCCGCCAGGGTACATTCGTTTGGTGCGGTCCGTCTCCGAGCTGCGCTGGGACTCAACATAGGCCATGACAAAAATTTCGATAGCAGCAATGGCAGGTAAAGGGAAAGGAATAGCATTCCCGAGGTAGGTCTGTTGAGCTTGTACAGGGGCCTCCACCCAGTTCACGCCGGTGATGATCTCGGCGCCAGCTGCGCCAGAGACCCCAAGCATTGCCCAGCGGGCATGGATGAGCTCTGCTTCCTGAAAACGGGCAAGGTTTTCAGGTTCTTTGCCAAGCCCCAGAGGATCAAAACCGTAGTCACTGCGAATTGAAGAGGCGCACGTGTTTAGGCTCGAATTTTGGACAGCGGGGAAAGAGGAAGTTTAACAGGCACGTATTATCCAGGGCTCTGAAACTCGAAAAATAAACCGCCGAACCGAACAAAAAGAGACAAGAGAGAGAGACGAGAGAGAGATAGAGAAGAAGAAGAGGGGGAGGAAGCCCCGTTTTCCATGAACGCAGAGTGCCTCTTGCGACGGACGGGCAGTAGCAACCAAATATCGAAGGGAACGATATTAAGAAAGAAACACATAGGACCGCTTACCAGGGCATGGAGCCATCGAGATGCGCGGGGGGGGGGGAGCCAGGCATCCAGGTGGCACGCATGGAAACCTTGCCTGTTCCGTTTGTAACCCTGCTGGCGACTGTACGCCCGCGAAAGGTAGATGCGCGGGCTGTGATAGGGGTGTAAGAAGCGAGGGCGGCCATTGCTATTCAATGACGTGAGTGAGTGCACAGCTGTTGTCAAACGTGTATGAGAAATCTTGGCCTTCCGGGGGGGAAATCCTCGTCCCTCATTGGTCGTTGTGCCAAACGGGATATCGTCGTAGATTGTTTTGCTTGGTGATTCGATAAGAGGTGGTCCTCAGGTGATTTCGAAAATGAATGCATTTTCATCCCTGGATATATCATATTTTATAGTCTATTAAACATGGGGTTGTAAGCCTAACTATTGCCCCCGTAGTTTAATTGGGGTTTGCAACAGGGTTCGGCTGGGTGTAAAATTCGTGTGCGCCGTATATCGCGCGTCGGGCCCCTGGTGTCGGTCGTTGGTGACGACAGATCCGGCGATCCTTTGCATGAGCGATGTGATGAGAGCGACGTGTATGAGGGTATTTTACCTTCAGTATATGGTAATAATATGTAATAATAGATACCGTTAATAATACGTAAAATTATCGGGCAAATAAAGGATATTAATAATAAGAATATATTCTGGATTTCAAGTGTGGACTTTAAATTTTACCGTCGTAATTAATGAAGACGCTGATTTTGGAGATTAGCGGAGTTAAGCGGAGATAAGCGGAGGTGGTCCACGGTGAGTGCGGGGGCGGGGCGTTTTCGTATGGAACGCCAGTAATCGCAACGGTAGATGGTGTACAGCGTGGTCCTAGAGATGTTGAAGTGCCTGTATATCTCTAATTGTGTCTTACGCCGCGCATGAACGCCAGAGCCCGGCGCGGATGTCGACAAGAAATCTCCGTTTTCTTCTCCGAAAATCGGCCCGTGTTCTCGCCAAGATGGCCCGAGATTGGTGGTGGCCGCGCGGTCAATACAGAACGGTAGTCGCCCGATGGCAATGATATGCCGTGAGCGTTATTTCTCATTCAGAGACGGCTTAACAGCCGCGTGGGGCGCTCTGGGAAGGCGTGGAAACGGCCGTGCTCGAAAACACGAAGTTAAAAAAAGACGCGTTTAACACATTTATGAATGCGACTGTATGGTGCGTTGTCATGGAGATAAGCTAAATCATCCATCGTTGGTACATGACGATTTCGTACGCAAGAATAAAAGTCGTGTTGATGATTATATTATTTTGAATTACTTATTATTAATAACTCATCTTAAGATCATAACAGTACGTTCGTTATTTATATATATGATATAATACCTTCGAAGGTATATTATTAATGCTAATAATAAGATAGATTAAGAATAATATTAAATAATAATATTAACATAATATGATATAATATGTAACTGCTGGTGATATTATTAAATATATTATTACATATATATTATTAATATGTGAAAGACCGCAAGCGATGACGAAACTAATATTATCATACATTATCGCTTTAACGCTATAACGCCGGTCGGTTGCAAATACTGACATGCGCTACGCGCCAAACTTCAAAACAAATCACATCCCGAGATGATAGATCTTCGAGCTTGCAATGCATGACATCATTTAAAAAATCCCGAAATAGCCAACATCGCCCTCCCTATCGCTCAGTAAGTGGGATGAGTTATTAATAGACTAAGTAATTCACTTGATTGATTATATCTATCGATCAAGTGTGAACTTTTAATTTTAGTTAATTGATGAGTTATTATTTCGTAACATTATTAATAACGCGCCTGTACATATATCCGGGCCTTAGTACGAAGGTATCATACTTTATTCGGCATAGCCGCATCTATCTGCACACTTCGGAATTTTTTTTAGCCATCACCCGCGTCACTGAATCCATTTTTCTTATTAATGTTACGTATTCTATCTATATACCCGTTACGTTCATTCGTAATAATAAGGTTTCGAATAAGGTTCCATGGTAAAGATATATTTGAGAGACGAACGAACATGCTAATTTGATCACTCCCAGCACGGGCCCAAGGGCTACGTACTGTTTATAAGCCCGTTTGGGAGGCGGAGAGTACGCTCCTCGTTGGACTGTTCGTAGCTCGATTTTAAAGATGAAACGGTCAGCAGCCGCCGCATCAAGTCAGAAAGCTTCGGCAGATGACGCCCTTCGAAAGCAAGAAGCCTTGACCTATTTGAGGGAGCTCAAGGATAGGCTGAAGGACAGGAAGGACACGTATGATGAGTTCCTTGAAATCATGAAAGAGTTCAAAGCGCAGCGGTGAGTCTGAGCCTAACCCGACCCCAAAACCTCAAACTTCTCCATGTTCGTATTTCTTCGACAGTGACATTTTACTGCGTTCAATTTTTAGTATTGACACGGAAGGAGTTATCAAGCGAGTAAAGACAATCTTCAAGGGTCACCGAGATCTTATCCTTGGTTTCAACCAGTTTCTTCCTAAGGTGAGTTTCGCAGGCAATCGTAGTCAGATCATTTATGTTTTATGCTAAAGGTCCCATCACCTTCCGCGATTTAATCTGCCAAAGTTGGGGAACAGTCTCATGCTTACGCCCTTTCTTCCCAGGGTCACGAGATCCGAGTCGAGGATGTCGAAAGGGAAGAGCGCGAGGAGGCGGTAAGAATTTCTCCAAAATATATTGTTTGTATTCGGATTGAGTAACATCTGGCCTATCAAACAACTTGCATCTATTAGGAACGCGCCAAAACCTCTACCGGTGGACCGGCTTCTGGAAAGCCACAGGTTGAGTTTGTCCATGCCATCAGCTACGTAAATAAGATCAAAACGCGCTTTGCAAGTGATGAACGAGTCTACAAGGCATTTCTTGAGATCCTAAACATGTACCGCAAGAACTTAAAGAGCATTAGTCAAGTTTATGAGGAAGTTGCCACTCTTTTTAAGTCTCACAATGACTTGCTCGAAGAGTTCACATACTTCCTTCCTGACTTCTCAAGTCCGACGGCAAGTAAGAAGGGATTGACGAACAAAAGCCTCCGAAACAAAAGCGGTGACTCGTCAGTCCACCCGATCGGCAATATCAAACGTAGGGGTAAAGGTGGGAAGTACGATACATCAACTGACATGCCTAACGATCAAAGGGAGGAAGAACGCAAAGCGGCAGCGTCGCTTGCGAAAGAGCTAACTTTCTTCGACAAGGTAAAAGCACGGCTACGTAACCGCGAAACCTACAACGAACTGATCAAATGCCTGAACATCTTCAACTCTGAAGTTATCTCTAAAATGGAATTACAAAGCCTGGTCTGGGACATTCTAGGCAGGTATCCTGACCTGCATAGTGGATTTTGTGACTTTTTGGCACGCTGCGAAGGTATGGATTTCGAACTTGGCGACTGTGGTAAAGGAAAAGATGGAAAGTTGAGCGCGAAGGACATGCAAAAACTTAAAGCGATTAGTGCGAGAGAAAAGTTTTTGTCGCGTCCAATATCCGAGCTTGATCTCTCTGCATGTGATAGATGTGGCCCCTCCTACCGATGCCTTCCAAAAAGCTTCCCGAAAGCACCCGCGTCAGCTCGAACACCGCTCTGCCACGAACATCTCAACGACAACTGGGTCAGTGTCACATCTGGCTCCGAAGATTACAGCTTTAAAGCCATGAGGAAAAATCAATACGAGGAGTCTTTGTTTCGATGCGAGGACGATCGATTTGAACTTGATATGGTTTTGGAGACGACAAGAGCGACAATAGATGCCCTTGCACCTATTATTGAAAAGCTCAACAGTATGCCGAATGAGGCAGCTTCCCGATTCCGGACTCCTGAAGGAGCTCTGAGTCCAATCCACCTACGTGCAATAGAGCGTCTGTATGGCATAGGCACAGACCAAGGCCACGACATAAGACGTATGATCCTTGATTATCCTGCAGCGACTGCACATGTGGTCATGGCTCGTCTGAAACAAAAAGACTCTGAATGGAAAATGATGAAATCTGAGATTACTCCCGTTTGGGTGGAAGTCTACGATAAAAACTACAATAAATCTTTGGATCATCGTTCATTTTACTTCAAGCAAACTGACAAGAAAGCTCTGAGCGCTAAAGGAATGATTGGTGAGATAAAGGAGGTGGGCGAGAAAAAGAGGAGTAATGAACAGAGCCTTTCCGTCGGGAAACATGAAGGTGGCAATCCGTCCCCAGACCTGACTTTCACATACAATGATCGAAAAGTTCATGATGATATATACGCTGTTTTAAAATTCAGCTCCCGCGAAATGATGGCCTCAGAGCACGCAGAAAGGGTAATGAAACTGTGGCGCGATTTTGTTGAGCCATTCTTTGGAATAAATCGCAAGAATCCAGAGGGAGATTATTTTGATGACGCTGCGGAACAGGCTGCTTTGCTTGCACATAAAGATGACGATGAAGACATAGTCAGTTACGAGAGCGACGGTCTTGAAGATGCCGAAAATGGCAAACCGTATGAACCTGCGAACGAATTCACTGATGGCGAAATTCAAAAAATCGATGAAGTTATTGTCGAGGTCGCAACAGAAACAGATTGCACGCGCGATGATTCAGCAGGAAATGTCTGTAAGATTGGGCAGAAAAGTAGCAAACAGAACGCTGCAAAAAGTGAAGTAGCTAAGGTCGCCCTTGAAAAAGATGAAGATGAGGACGAAGTGAAATTCTCTGATGATGATATAGAGGAGTACATTCATGCTGGCTGCAAACCTCTCTCTGGATTACATGTGTCTGTCTCACCAATGGATACAGGAGCGCGCACTTCACATCCTAAAAGCAGGCAGATGGAGGAAAGATGCTTTTATGGACACGATGGATTTTACATCCTCTTTCGCCTGCATCAGCATTTGTACGAAAGACTGGCCACTGCTCGCGCTTCTGCCATGAGCATGTCGCAGCAGTTTGGACAGAAAAGCATTTCTGAATCAGAACGTGCCGAACAAGAAAGAAAAATTCACGGCGATTTCTTACAGCTTCTCTTCCAACTGCTGAATGGCACTGTGGAGTCCTCAAGCTTCGAAGACGAGTGCCGAACTCTACTTGGTGCAAACTCATATGTCTTGTTTACTCTCGACAAACTTATATACAAGATGGTCAAACAAATCCAAAGTTTCCATGCTGACGAAACGGCATCTAAGTTATTGCATCTTCATGAATATGAGCTGGCTCGTTTCACTGCTTCCAGTGAAGAGACATATCATGCCAACGCAAGTGTTCTGTTGCTGGACGATGCGTGTTATAGATTTGCCTCTTTGGATATGGGTCAACGTTTGACTCTACAACATATGGAATCGTGCCTAGATAAGGTTGACCTGCCAACAGGCAGCATGGCATCTCAGTTCCACGAGTATCTGGAATCATTTTTGCAGATTACCAACGTTGAGGATGGAGACACAGAATTGATCACAAGGACATGGCCAGAAGGTAGTGGCAGACCGGCCGTTTTTCTTCGGCGTGCAATGAGAATCGCCGCTCCCAGTCATGCCGACAAGTTTGTAAATGACGTTCCTGGCAACTGCATAAGTGTCTTCAACTCACTTGAGTGCAAAATATCTTGCAGCAATTCAAAAGTATCCTACGTCCTGGACACTGAAGATGTTTTTCATCGCAAATCTTCGATTTACTATAGCCGGGGCATACACAGAAAACTCCAGCGTAAACAGTTAGTGCAGCTCAGATCAAAGAAAGCAAGCGACTCATTCAACAGGTATTTGGAAGAAAAACTTGACATCAAAGATTCAAAGGCACTCAATCAAACGTTATTGGCCTTTTGCGGTGCAGAGGAAGCTCTACATTTTCACAATAATTCTAATGTGATCAACACAGCTGCTATTGAGGCCCCAGCTGCTGACCAAAACGGACCAGACTGTCACGTTGTTGAGAGTCTCACTGATTCTGAAGTTCCAAAGGAGAGAAATCAGAACCTGGAACGCCCTTTCGCGATTGACCCCTCAGCGAAAGAAACTAATGTTGAAACTTTAGACAATGCTGATTTCGCAGATCTTTCTCTTGTACCCATTGTGGATGACACAGACTCGCTGAGGTCAAAGGATCGTGGCCAAGCCGCCCAAGTGACACAGCCTGCCTTTAGCGCCGAGTAGAACAAAAATGGATTTTGGAGCACTGAAACGATCTGGATTGATTTGATTGCCTCAGAGGTTTTTTGTGTCATGATGTGCTCCACTGTACATGATTGACTCAAAATGACGATAAGGCATGCAGCATTTGATCCATTGGCATTTCCCCTTCTTTGACTGCGGTTCAGCCCAGGTGCATTCGAGTTGGGCTGAGAATGAAGCTCCGTTGACAAATGAGTGCTTTGTCAGCGTAGGCTTTGACACCAAACTTAAATACCACGAAAGCTGATCAACTAATTAAATTAGCGCTTCTACCCTTGAATCAGCAATAGAATCCGTCGGCACTCCGTCCGAGGCAGTCACAAGCGCCCCAAAGCAAAAGTCGTCTACCGATATGCCATAATCAAACAGCTTCGTCTTGCATATTTGAATGAGGTTATTGTGTGCCTTTGAAAAATGGTGAAGGTCACACTGCAGGATGCGTATAATTTGGTTCTTGCTCGACAAAACTGCATCCAGCTTAGATGTTACCTCGCTTAACTTTGCAGGGTCTACATCAGCTGCAGCTAGAATCTCGCCTATTTTCGCTTCATGACTTTCGAGCCGGGTACCAACCATCTCAAGCTTGCGCTCAAGCATTAAACTTTTCAAGCTCCCCTTCTCCTGAACATCATAGACAGCAAGATCGAAGGTTTTATGTAGGTTATCTCGATCCTTCTTCAAGCTTTGAAAACGATGGGTCAGAACGTCGCGATCAAACCCGATTTTCTTCAATATTTTCTCTGCATTTGACAGGCGTGCTTGAAGCCTCAACTCAGTCTGCTTCTTTGAACTGCATGACACCAGCGCTTTTCTCAGCTCACTCACCTCTTGCAATGCTTTGGACAGCGGTTCAAGAAGCCGTTCATTTTCTTGTGTTATTTGAACTATTAGCTGGTCGTTCGTCGACTCTTTAGTCTTGAGCTCTTCGATGTCCTCCTTAAGCGACTTTATGACGTCCAGATTGTTATGAGTTACCGCATTGTAATAGTTCTTCATCTCGGTAAAAGCAGAGTCATGGTTGCTGATAAGCGAGCTGATGTGCGCATTTTTTCGTTCCTCGATTTCATGTAAATCATGATTAAGCTTAAGCTCAAAATCGCCACGCATGATTTCGACCTTCTTCTCATAGTTTTGTCGAGCCTCTGTTAGGCGCATTTCTTGTTCTTGCCGTATTTTTGTGATTTCTTTAGAGTGCACAAGCTTGAGCTGCCAGACTAATTCTTGTGATGAGGATTGTACATCTTTGACCTCGAGCCTCAAGAATCTCGTTTCCTCGTGTAATTTTTCAACTTGACAAAGTAAGTCAGCTCGTTGCCGTCTCAAAGCAAGTGCCGCTTCCTGTTTAAGCGCTGTCAAGGTGCTCTGCTGTTCGTAAAGGACATGCTTGAACTTCTGCTTGTATGTTCTGACCTCAGATCGATGGTGCTTCTCCATGGTTTCGATCTTCAGATCCTTGTTGCGCAATTCCACAGTCTCGTCTGCAAGGGATTTTTTTGTGCTTTCCCAAAGAAAATGCAACCTGTCTCGTTCCAGTTGTACTCGGTTCCTGTGTTCACTCTCTGAAAACTTCTCGGTTTGGGCCTGAACAAGTTTCGCGCTTTCACCAGCTTCACCATATCCTCCAGGAGACTTGAGGGGCACCTTCACATCAAGACGGAGAGGAAATTCGATGTCAGAAGACGGATACAGCCCACAGGCTTAAGATGTTGAAACATAGAGGCGACGGGAAAAGAGAGCGAAAACGAATTCCTGGAAAAGTTCCGCTTTTGGATTCCACAGTCGAGTACACATACAGCTCCCTCATTTACTCCAAGGCGTTTTAGCATTTGAGCTAAGCTCAAACAGGCGACTGGCTTAGTGTTACAACAAGTCGGCAACTTGTGTTTGACACGTTGGGGCGGAAGGTCGTTTGTTCTATCGACCCTTGGTGCGAGAAGCACTGAGCATGAGGAAGCGTAAAGAGCGTGCAGTGAGTGCAGTATTATTCAAGAATCTTCCGAAAAAATACATATTTAAATAATCTTAAAATAAATATCCTTCATTATTATTGTATATTATTGTTACATATACAAGTATTCGGCATAGCCGATCTTACGGGGATTTCACGAAAAAAATCTCCACCTCACCTGGTATCGTTAATCAAGGTCGAAGGTTTATTTTCCCAATACATTGTAACACATTTTCGACATCGTTAACTCAGAAACGTTGGTTTAGCGTTACATATAGTTGGTCCCTTCATTGGACGGAATAAACCAATTTTCTTGAGTCACGTATGAAAAATTTGTCCGATATATATATATACGTGAGGGCGTTTATATAAGCGTTGGCAAGCGTATATATAAAAAATTGTCCGAAGGTGTTTGCCATACGTGAGGGCGTTTATATTATATAAACCATTATTTCACATTTGTTAAATTACACACAGAC
>Ga0115006_10003244_pt1 | contig 10992 bp, 8 predicted proteins | sample ArcOceMetagenome_3_FD_88943 | JGI IMG/M metagenome (GOLD analysis project Ga0115006, IMG submission 88943) | Marine eukaryotic phytoplankton communities from Arctic Ocean - Arctic Ocean- Svalbard ARC20M Metagenome | ecosystem: Environmental > Aquatic > Marine > Oceanic | place: Arctic Ocean...
CACCCTCACCCCCCCCGGCGACTTCCCCCCCCCCGGCGACTTCATCCCCCCCCCTGGCGCCTTCATCCCCCCCCCCAACATCTTCTCACCTCCCAACATCTTCTCACCCCCAGGCGACTTTACCCCCCCTGACGTCCTCACCCCATCGTTCAGGTCGGGCAGATCCGACGGGTTGATCCTCCCCCCATATTTACGCTGAGTGCGCACAATCCACTCTCCCACGCCCTTCTTCCACTTCACAAGCTTCCCTGCCAAGTCCCCCTTCTTCCTCTCGAGCTCGACGACCTGCTTCTTGAGAGTCTCAATCTCACTCAAGTATGATTGACAGTGTGCTTGCACCATAGCCCCAATCTGAGTGGAAAGAAGGTCCTCTGCTGTCATCTTGGCGGCATTCTTGTTTGAGAACATTCTAAGATCCTGCTCGTTTCCTTACTTAGTCCAATCACTACTCCAGAAGTTAATGAGCCTTAGAGACCGACTCAAATAACACTTAGTGCCTCAAAACAAAATCAAATTGGTTTCAAAGGTTCTCCTCAAAAGTTTGGTTGTGTTTTTGTATCCTCCTTTACGATTTTCAGCGATGAGGACGCCGACTTTAGGTTTAAACCTTTTGAATGCAAGACAGGAGGTAGATGGAGTCCCTGTCCCTATTAGCTGGAAGGAAACAATTTACCAGGAGCCTGTTGAGTCCTTGAAAAAACTCTTGGAGACCTGGGAGAAGACGAATGAGAGGTTGGTGAGTGTTGTTTAGGTTATTTGTCATGAACTTCAAGGGTTGCACCTGTCAACATTGCGAATTTAAATGTGTGCTGAGAAATCGAACCTCATAAGGAATCCCATGTTCCCACCATGTTCCCACCCCATCCTACCCCAATCTCACACCCAATCCCACTGACGTTGACACTGACAATTACGCTCACCGCACCTTCAGTACAAGGCTACCGAGGACAGTTTCGGTTTCAATCCAAAGTACGGATGCAAGCGTGTCAATTTTGACAAGGGTCATGTTGCGAGGTTTATTGATGCCCTTGACGAAGGTTTTTCGTTGGCGAAGAAGTACCCAGGCAAGACGAGGGGAGAGGTAAGTTTTGAACGAAGGAAAGGACCACCATATAATCGGCGACACTTACTAAGTAATTTGGCCCGTGGCTTCGCTTCGTTCCTCTCTTCTCCTTCCTACTCTTCGCAGCTTGCAGTCAGGAGGATTTCGAATCCCAACCTTAGCAACGAACGATCAAGACCCCTTTTTTATGATGGTTATAGCACCTACGGTAAGGTCGAGGCCCACTTAAATCCTATTGAGCAGAGAAAGAACACGACAATTCTGAGGGTTGGGGACCTACCTCACCTCGTTCAAAATCTCGACGGGTTCAAGGAGTTGTACGAGAAGGCACAGGGCTTGGCGGGCGGATTGACCCTTTTGGACATGCACGTCTTGCAGCAGAGTTCGGCGCAGGCCATCTTTAGCTGGCACCACGACTGCGAGCAGGTGAGAAGGGACGAGGGGGTGAAAATTCTCTCACGATTACTAACTTATTAACCCTATGCCCTCCGTATCTCTCCTCGCACTGGCCTCGTTCGTCGCAGTATGCTCACATGGTCCTCTCCGTCGTTCTCTCCTTAACTGACACGAACTCATCGATGCAAGTTGCCGGCTACGACGAGATCGCGTACGAGGGCGCCGGATCCGCTGTTGCATTCATCTCCAACGCTATGCACAGATCGGGCTATGCTGAAAGAGGAACTAAGAAGGTTGCCTTTTTCTTTGGGATGCCGTGCAAGATGGACACTTACGAGACGTTTCCTTTGGTATTGCGCGCCCCTCTACCATCTCTTCCCATTTTTTACGACAAGTACACGGACTCCTCGAAGGTAGGCTGCTTCTGTCTGCACAACCACATGATTTTGGAGAAGCAAAACTTTGCTGTTGGGATGCGCGTTCATGTCTCCAAAGAAGGTGGGCAGCAGCGCCAAGGAAAAATGTCCGCCCAACTCTCCAACAATAGATTCTCCGTAATTTACGATGGCGATGAAGATAGCGGCGAGGAGAATGTAGAATTGGAGGCTATAACATCTACGTACTACTCACCAAAGTATTTAGCGCAATTGAAGCGGGGTGTGAAAAGGAACACAACGCCAGGGCCTGTGTTAAAGATATCCAAAACGATCCAGTGCAAGGTTTGCCTCAGATACTGCCACAAACCTTGCTTAGGCTTGGATGAGGACGAAGATCAGGACGTGATAATATGCCCAATTTGCTCGAAAAAATGCGTGAAAATCAGTCCTACTACTGGGAAAGTCACAGTCGATGGTAGCGAGTTGGAGCACGTATCTTCACTTTCCATGACAACGTACAAGCAGTACTCGCCTGTCGATGATTTTTATAAACTTGACGCAAATGCGTTGATTACTGGACTTCCTCATACTTTTAGGAACGAAGGGGGGGGGGTAAGACAAATGAATGGCAGCCGAGAGCGTAGGATAGATATTCCACCCACTGTCTACAATGGCCCCCCTCTCAAGGTCACCACAAACTTGCAGACTACCTCCATCGCAACACAAAAAAGAACGAGGGATGCAGTTTGGTTCTTTACGAACCTTCATGCTCTTCTCGATGGCGATTTCATATCCATATTAAGGAGAGACCCCTACGATTATTATCTCCCACCCGAGTGCCTTTGCTATCAAGGGAATGGGTGGGTTCATATTTACGTCAGAGGGGTTGTCTTTTCGAGTGCTAAAACCGCCAAAGAGACGATCGGGGATTACCAGGGGGGCGCACCTTTCCGAGAGATCGTTCCAGGTGCAATCGAGGAGGACCCAGGCACCTCAGAAGGCAAGAAGCTCTCACCAGACGAAGGGGGGGAGGAATTAGAACGAGAAAGAATCATATTCAATCTATTCAAAAACAGAACCCCGGAAACTGTGGCGGTTCCCAGAGGAGAGTCGCTAAGCCTCAAGAGGATGTGGCCCACAGAGACAATTAAAATACCTTCCAAGAAGGGACGTTCTTCCAAGAAGGGACATCCTTCCAAGAAGGACACTTCCAAGGGCAATAGAAGCAACGACCATCACGGTGGGGAGGCGAAGGCCGAAACGAAAGAAGAGGAAAAATGTGAAAGAAAGGACAAAACGCAGAAGTCAATCGTAGTCATTGTCAATGGCAATGTCATGGATGAAGAACCAGCCGAAGAAGATTCCAAACCTAAGGAAGAGGCACAAGATTCATTCATCGTCATGGACATGGAAAGTGAGGAGGATTTTTAATGCACGAGTAATAATAAGGATGAGATAGCCAAGGATAAATCAGATCGTTTCTTCAAATCAACACTCAAATTTTTGCCTGCTGTCTTCGCCCACGATCCATGTTAGCAAGACATTTCCACCTTCGTCCTTGACATTCCACACGTGTCCCTTAAAACTGTTGACGTTGTGTTGCTGCCCGGGACCAAACTTTCCCCAAAATGCGTCCTCGTAGAAGAGGGAAGAGTCATCGAATTTCGAATCCTTGCCAGTGTTCTTGAACACGGCAGAAACGCCACTTGGATTGGCACTTCTAGATTTCTTGCCAGCATTTTCATGTCCACCACTCTTGTGCTCGTCGGTTCTACGACCAGCTCTTGCTTCCTTGCCTGATTTTGTCGGAGCCTCACTGTAGCCCATTCGAGGGGCGTTCCAGACCCAAAGGTTTGACGCCCACTTCGACTTCTGGTCTGTCAAAACAGGGCAGCCCCCGTGCTTGCTGCGCTTGTCGACCCTTCCATCAGGGTGCTGAGAATAAAAAAGGACAGACCTGGCCCTCTTGGGAGTAACTGAGAGCTGGGACTTGCATTCAGCGACCATCTTTTCCTCCCATGAGTTTTCCTTGAAGAGGGAAGCGAGTTTTAAATTCTTAACTTCACGGAGCGCCTCTTCATACGTAGAGATTGCTCCCGTGGGCTTGTATGGGTCGCCATAAGAAAAGACAGTTTCTCCACCCTCGTCTTCTTCAAGATCTACCATATACAGAAGAATTGTGGCATAACGGTTCGAACCGACCCCGGCAGATATGAAATCATGGTCACTACCAGGACTTGGGTCAATCCAGTCCAAATGACTTTTGTAAGCTGTCGAAACATTGTAACGAAGGATCTGTAAGCCATCTGCCATATTCTCCCTGTAATGGTCCATCCCTAGGACCTGAAAGCACCGCTTCTTCAACTGCATCGCCGACTTCCCGTGGGTGTCAAATGCGTTCTCTGAAGTCCTTATCGGGTTGGGTTTATACCCGTCAACCCCAGTTGAGGAGCGCTTCAATTTGTGGCTTTCAGACTGCTGATTTTGCGCTCGCTTCACTATATCGTCGGCCTCAGCCTCGACAAAGAAACCCTTGACGTCAAAGACCTTCGGCGAGACCGACATGGTCTCAAGGGAAATTTTCTTGTTCTCAGGATGAGGGACATGACTGAGGTTGAAAATCTCGCCAACGTAACCAGGGGCGAACTGAAAGATACGTCCAGCGGCGACGGCATAGATATCGACGGGAGAGGAGGAAGACGACACTAAGCCTTCAAGTGAGGAGAGTGATTTTATCCGAACCCCTTCCCTGGTGAAGAAGGAGCAAGGCAGAGACTGGGTGGAACGAACAGGCACAAGACTATTGTGATCATGCAGCACTGGAGTCTTCTCAGGACCCATATCGCAGAAGTGTCGAAAAGTTCCATCTCCAACAACGGGATCGCAACCACTGACAACATCAGGAGAGGAAAGAAGTGCAGAAGTGAAGGCGGAGTCAAATGAGTACACATTATCAGACGACCGATCGAGCGAATCGAGTACGAAAGGAGATTTGTGACATCTCCCGTACTCTCCGTTCCTATGAATGTTGAGTTTGAGACCCAAGGGACTGGGGGCCTCGGAGGAGGAGGAAGGAGAGAACTTTGTTGCTGTGATCTCATTTAAAACTCTTCTTAAATCTTGCAGGTGAGCATGTGGCACCAGGAGGGCAGCGATCAACCCCAAGATCGCAAGGAATCCCCCCATGGACGTTAAATTTGAGGACATCCTGGTCTGGGCTATTGTTCAGGGGGCTGGAAAAGGTGCAGATGAATCTAGAGCGAGAGAATGAAGTCTGTCAGGCGGTGAAATCTACAGCTTTGGACCGAATTTTAAAAACGACAATGACAAACGATCAAAGGGTAAGGGGCAAAGTGGGAGAAGATGTTTGGGAGAAGAGAAGGTAAAATGAAAGAAGGAAAACAACAAACACGACTTTACCCTTAAGGATGAGCTCTAACCCTTGAGGATGGAAAAGCCCAACCCAACGCCAATTGCTGTTCCGGTTGCGTAGCCGAGGATTCCGACCAGAAGACCTGGAAGTACTAGATCATCCCATCCCTTTCCTTTTGCCATGGCGGCCGCAGTCGTTGGGCCGCCTACGTTTGCATTGCTTGCAACATACAGTTCTCTCCCGCCGATGCGCAGTGCCCGGCCTCCTAGAACGAGGAAAACCCAATGGAGGGCAATTTGTGCGGAAGAGAAGAGGAACAGAGTTGGGGCCTTTTTGAGAACCTGGACTAAACTCCCGGCTGCGCCACTGGCGACAAAGAACAGTTGGACGAAGAGGACACCCAGGCAGGATCCAACCCCTCGCAGGCTCCCGAAGAATTTGGGAAAGAGGGTAGAACTCAGGACAGTGATGAGGCTTACCATTGGCAAGGCAGAAACACCGGTAGGAAGTAAAAGCCTCGTCGCAATACCTCCGAGCCAACAGAAACAGCTACTGACGAACAGCGCTAGGCTGATACTTTCCAGATCGGTCTTTCTTTCATTGGAAAGTAAACCGTCCCCTTTCTTCGAGAAACCAACCGCGTCCAAAACACCTTTCCCTGGGCCTTGAAACTTCTTCCCTCTGCTTGTCGAGAATAAAAAGACAAAGTAAAGAGCAACAACTACGTTATCCGCAGCAATTGCCGACGAAATTGTGGATTGTTCGACGCCCAAAGTGTTGGCCACCGCAATAAAATTAATCGCTCCACCTACATGGCGGGAAGCCAAAGCAGCTGCCACCTTCCATCCATCCCTGCCCAAACCGGTCATCGGGATTACCTTGAACGACAATATCGTCGCAATTACCGTAGATACGGCGCCAACTACAAAAGCTGCAATGCGGGTGGGATGATAGGTGAGAATTATAGCGGTAGTTATATAGAGGAGGTGTGTCTTGTATTGAAACGCGAGCGCGTGCGATTTTCACCGCTTGCGATGGCGTTGTCAGATCGTCGCTTCGCCTTACCTTGAAGCATGGTTCCCGTCTGCCTCACAATCTTCTTCAGGTCCGAGTCGAACAATAACAGAGGGATAGCGAGGGGCACGAGGATCCCATTGATAACCTGACTGTACACCGGCGAGTCGAACGGGATCACGAGCGTGTTGCTTAGCACCAGGGACAGGAACATGGTTATGATTGGTGCTGCGATGAGCGAAGCGAATATCGAAAAGGGTTGGAATGATGAGTGAGCATTTTTGCGGTGTTTTAGGTGAGGGAGCGTCTTGTACGGAGGTACGAGCGTGTGCAGTTTTCGCCGCTTGCAATTGCGTTGTCATTGTCAGCTCTTCGCTTCGCTCCTCGCTCTGCCTCACCTGACAAGCTCTTCCCCACGTTGCTCCGTCTCTCCAGCGTTATTCCCAAGAAACACAGACCTAGTGTCATCATCAAAACGTACACGTTGCTCTTGTGCTGACTAAGTACGAATTTTTTCGCCCCCGACAGTGAAGAGTTTATCGAGACCCCTGTTTTAAATGCCTGGGGGAGCGACGAGAGGGGCATTAAACAACCTCTGCCATAAGCTGGTAAGGTGAGAGGGACACGACTAAGCGTAGTGCGCCCTCCTGGCGTCACAGCAAAAGCAGAGCTGAAGGTCATTTTTTACGTAAACTGGGAGGACAGCGGAAAAAATTCGGCGCGAAGCGCACAAGCAAGATATGTTCATACACAAAGGAAATTCCCACTAAATTTACAAGTAGCCCAACATTCACACTTACTCAGGCACAGCTCTTTACAAGTGGATACCCTGGTTTATTAGGCCCGCCGTCACAACCTCCACACTTAAATACACGACACCCGAGCTCTCGCACTTCAGCCCAAACCTGCCCTCTCCCGGCCTAGTGTTGGCGACAATTGTAGGGTCCTGAAGCTGAGGCTTTATCCCGAGGAAGTATGTAGTGAGCCTTTCAATGATCCCCCCTACCGGTACCCAAGTGACAACCTCTATCTCGTGCCTCCCAGACTGCATCGGACAGTTGGCCATTCCGTATCCGCAAAGGACGTTGCTCCCAAAGTGATCCCTACTCCAAATCTCGACTCTAATTCTAGGCCAACCTACCAGTGAGGGGCAACAATAGTGAGCATCCAAGGGATGATCCCACACAGCGTCCATACCCTCGCCACCCGAAGCGTCCACTTGCGTCGTTCCGCTCTTTTCCCCGGCCAAAAGCTGCCATTCAGTCTGATCCGGGCAGCCGGATTCAATCTGGAACCTACAAAACAACCCCTTGGCCTCCTTGAAGTCGCTAGCGCCAAGAATTGAGCCTAAAATATGGACTTCGGCCATGCTCCCACGATGAAATTTAACAATCTACCTCCAAACTTTTCAATTAACCCTGTTGTTTTAAATCTCTTTTGAGAAAGGGTCAATCTGATAAATCTGAGGGGAAGGGGTTTCAGGACCCATTTTAGGACCGCCCTTTTCCTCGCCAGGATTATCGATTTGCTCGAAATCTCCACAAATATGAGTGATTCGTTCGTACGGATTTTGGAGGGTGACGATGGGTCGGTCGTTTCTGATTCACACAACTGTTCATGTCTATCAACTGACCACGGGGACAGTGGACATGATGGGGGTCATGGGGGGCACCATGCCGAGTTGGTTTTGTTATTTCCTTTCGTGGTTCTAGCTGTGGGTGCGGGGAGCGAGATGCTGGTGCATAAGACCCCGATACCTTACACAACATTTCTTTTGCTAATAGGTGGGGTGATCGGAGGATTAATGAGGGTGAGTAGGAGGGGAAGGAGTGGCCCTATCGCTTTCCCTCAGCCTCTCTTGACGTATTCTCTTGGCGTACATGGGTCAGATGTTGCCAGGTCATGTACTTTCATACCCCCGTCGCCTTGGTTGGGTCCACAGGATGAAACCCCAGCAGTTCACTTTTACTCACCCTCCTCTCTTCACCCTCCTCTCTTCACCCTACGTCCCTTCTTCCTTCACAGGAAGATTTGCTCGGCGATCTCGGTAAATCTGGGGAGTCGATGGCAGCTATTGACGCCCATTTGCTCCTTTACCTTTTCCTCCCTCCCCTAATTTACGAGTCAGCTTACAATGTGAACGAGGTTCACTTTACAAAGATCGCAATCGCTGCTGTTAACTATGCATTTTTCGGCCTGCTCATCGCCACTGTCGTTACAGCTGGTGTCATCAATACGCTTTACTCCGATTGGACTTGGTTTGAGGCTGGTCTCCTTGGCGCCCTGCTTTCTGCCACGGACCCTGTCGCTGTAGTGGCCCTCCTGAAGCAGGTTGGCACAGGTTCCCTGCTCGACACCCTCATCGAGGCCGAATCGTTGCTCAACGATGGTACTGCCATGGTTGTGTTCACTGTTCTATTTGAGGCCGTCAAGGCTGGGGAAATGGAGACCGGCATGGGGGCAATAATCCTAAAGTTCGTTCAAATGGCTATCGGAGGCCCCATATTCGGGGTCTTCATGGGATACATCTTTTCTACTTGGATCGGCAAGATCTTCAACGAGTCAGAAGTCGAAGTGTCTATCACTCTCTGTGCCGCCTATCTAACTTTCTTCATCGGAGAGTACTTTCTAGGCCTCTCCGGAGTGCTCGCAGTGGTCGCATGTGGTATCTACATGGGAAACCGAGGGGACACTCAGGTCTCTCCAGAGGTCGAAGAGTTTCTAAAGGAGTTTTGGGAGCTTTTGGGCTACATCGCAAACACATGCATCTTCACTTTGACAGGAGTTATTATCATCTACAACGACATGTGGTCATCCATCGAAACCACAGATATTATCTACTCGGTCATAATCTACGCCACCATAATGCTCGCAAGGTTCGTAATTTTCTCTGGCATAAACTTTGGCTTAGAGTTGGCGGGACTGTACGTTCCGACCAAACAAGAGACCTACATATGCTGCTGGGGAGCCCTCAGGGGCGCAGTGGGACTTGCTCTAGGGCTGCTGGTTTGGGACAATAAGCAGTTGAATGGGGGACTGATTGATGATGTCTTTGCGGACAAGGTCCTCTTTCACGCTGCTATGATAGTGATCGCAACCCTAACAGTCAATGCCACAACGGTCGCCAAGCTCTTGAAGTTTTTAGGATTAGACAAGGTGGACGACTTGAAGGACAAGCTGTTCAGGGTGTCTATGGAGGAGATTGGAACAGCTGGAATGAGGGAGGTCGAGAGTCTTAAGATGGACGAACTCATAAGTTGCGCATCGTGGCCCGACGTGAGGAAGCATGGGAACCTCAAACCGAAACCCAAAAGGACAAAGGACGCGGCCGACGAAGACATTGCGAGGATAAAGAGAAAGTCTAAGATAGCAAGGGAAGAAGAGAACAGCGTAGCCAACGAGCGCTCCCTTCGGAAGCATTTGACCGAGGTCAGGGAGATGAGGGAGAGTAGAAGGAGATGTCTAGCCGCAGTTAAGGCTAGCTACAGGAACCAGTTCCGGCACGGCCTTCTGTCTCGTCTGGCTCTCCACTTTCTGGAGAACCTGACTGAGAAAATGATCGACAACGACTGCCAGATGAACGACTGGGAGTACATAGCCGAGCATCACCTGTTCTCGAGGGTTGTACGCCGCAACAACAAGTTTATTAGAAGATTCTTCAAGAGGCGCGACTTTGAGCTCTTACAGTTTGGCTACGATGTCGTTTGTGGCTTCTACCATGCGAGGACCGAGGCTCTACACTCTATGGAGATGATCCTAGGGGGCGACAGCGCGGCTTATCACCACCTTCGTTCCATAATTAACGACGACCAAGAAATCGCCAAAAAGACAATTCTCGAGGTCCAGCGTTACCTCCCTGAAATAGCCGCCAATATCGCAACTCTTAGGGCCACCCGGTCAATGCTCAACGTTCAGCGTTTCACAGCCTCACAGCTGTACGAGGAGGGGTTCTTGGACAAGTTGGAGCACTCGAGGGTGATCCACATGATCGAAGAGAGAATGCACCACCTCAAGGTCAACCCGCCAGAGATAGCAATGCCAAGCAAATACGATTTGATCAAGGAGATCTCATGGCTGAGCGGTGCGCCAGAGGAAATGGTGATGGAAATCAGCGAACTTGCCACAGAGCACATGGTCGACGAGGGGGAAGTAATTATCAAACAGGGAGAGCATAGCACCAACATGTTCCTTGTGGCAAGGGGGACATGCACAGTAGTATTCGAAGACCCTAAGACAGGGAAGGAGGAGGTTCTGAGCGACATTGGAGTCGGGACACTGATCGGGGACATTAGCTGGTTGAACAGTCAACCGAGGACGGCCACTGTCTTGGCCGCCAGCCGAGGACTAATATATTCGTTCAATGGGGAGAACATGAAAGGCATCCTGAACAGAGAGTTGCCTTCGTCCTTACCTACAGGAAGAAGGCCCCTTACATCTTTTAAGAGCTCAGGGAGGGACGAGGGCAAAAAGGGGGACATTCTCAAGAAGGAGCTTGAAGAAAGAAGGAAGAGAAAAAGGAAAATAAACACAACGATAAAGAAGAAGTTGTGGAAAAGCGCCGGACTTAAGCTCGGGGAGAACCTACTGAGATACCAAGAACCTTACAACGTCTGGGACAAGGCTGAGTTGAGGAGATGGCTCATGCAATGGATTTTGTATGTCCCTGACGGCGACCATGTAGAAATTGTTAGGCCATGCATCTTGTTGGATGGCACTGCACAGCAGCCCTGGCAGGAACAGACGGGCGAGAAATATGAGAGCCCAAAGTA
>Ga0115006_10003246_pt1 | contig 10988 bp, 8 predicted proteins | sample ArcOceMetagenome_3_FD_88943 | JGI IMG/M metagenome (GOLD analysis project Ga0115006, IMG submission 88943) | Marine eukaryotic phytoplankton communities from Arctic Ocean - Arctic Ocean- Svalbard ARC20M Metagenome | ecosystem: Environmental > Aquatic > Marine > Oceanic | place: Arctic Ocean...
ATGCTCAAACGAAGTGTGGGCGTGACAAGCTTGCAGGGGAGCAGCATGGATGCCTTCTCCCTCCAGAGCGAAGACCCACTCCTGAAGAAGTTCAAGGACATGGGCATTGATTGATGAATATTAGATCTAGTAGCTAGATCTACATTGTATGAATACCAATATGATCGAAAGTGTACCGTACCGTATATCGATACCAGACCATGGTACCGTAATGACTTTAAATACACGTACTAGTACATTCCTCAGGTTTTCGGCCCAGTATAAGTGGAAATGTATTTCTCAAACCACGGCCCGTTATCTTGCTTTCTCGATCTCGCTGCCGATACGTACGTATTCCTACGTATCGATACGAGTTCCCGACGAAGGAAGGACGCATACTTCCTCCGGGCTTTCGAATTTCAGGAGCAGTCAACAATGCAGTCAATTCAACAAATAAAATCGGCGAGGAAACCGAAACCGTTGCTTCATTTTTCACCCTCCAAGATGACGACCGTCGATCCGCAGCGAACAGCGCAGATCCGTGAGGTCCTGGCGCAGACTCTGTCGCCCGATGCGGCAACTCGGAGAACGGTAAGCTTTGTCGTCCGCAGCATATCTATCGATTCGATTTCGTCACCGCATTGATAATTCAGCACATCCGATCCGGTGCTGCTGCCTCTTCCCCGATCCAATCCCTCACCCCATCCTCCTTTCTCCTTGCATGTTGCGCTTATCACTGTTTCGCTTTTGCAACAGGCCGAGCAACATCTGACCGCGGCGCAGAAGGTGGACGGCCACCCGCTGGTCGTCCTTCACATTGTCGCGAGTGACAATGCCGCCGATGCCGCCGTTCGGCAGGCCGCGGCCGTTCACTTCAAGAACATCTGCAAGAAGGGCTGGGACGAGCACTCCGAGGACGGCACCGAGGGCATCACCATCAGCCCCGCCGATCGCACCATCATCAAGAACCACCTCGTCGAGCTGATGTGCTTGGTCCCCCCGCAGATCCAGGCCCAGTGCTCCGAGGCCATCTCCCTCATCTCCAAGGTCGACTTCCCCAAGAACTGGGACAACCTCCTCCCCGACCTCATCCAGCGCTTCAACTCGCCCGACCCCAACGTCGTCGCGGGCGTCCTCGTGACGGCCAACTCCATCCTCCGCCGCTTCCGCTACGTGCAGCGGTCCGACGAACTGTACCATGACATCCTGTACGTATTGGAACGCCTGCAGGCCCCGCTCCTCACCCTCTTCATCCAGACCGGCAAGGCCATCGAGGCCACCCCGAACGACCCGGCCCAGCTCAAGCCCCGCTTCGCCTCCCTCCGGTCCATGTGCCGCCTATTCTACTCCCTCAACTGGCAGGACCTGCCGGAATTCTTCGAGGATCATATGGCCGAATGGATGAAGGAGTTCGCCCGCTACCTGCAGTACCAGAATCCCGCCCTGACCGACCCCGACGAGGAGGACGAGCCCAGCCCCATCGACGTATTGCAGGCCGCCATCGTGGAGAACCTCAACCTGTACGCCAACAAAGACGAGGAGCCCTTCCTCCCCTTCCTTCCCGAATTCACCGGGCTGGTTTGGAACCTCCTCATGAGCCTCACCGACAAGCCCAAGCACGACACCCTGGCCACCACCTCCATCCGCTTCCTCTCCTCCCTCGTCGGCAAGCTCATGCACAAGAATCTGTTCAACAATCCCGACACCCTCCGCGACATCATCGCCAAGATCGTCATCCCCAACATCATGATCCGCGACACCGATGAGGAGAAGTTCGAGGACGACCCCCACGACTACATCCTCGGCGACATGGAGGGCAGCGATACCGAAAGTCGGAGGAAGGTCAGCCAGGAGCTCCTCCGGGCCATGTGCCGGCAGTTCGAGGTCGAGACCACCGCCATCTGCAAGGAGCACATGACGTCCATGTTGGAGAGCTTCAAGAGGGACCCGGTCGGACAGTGGAAGCAGAAGGATGCGGCGGTGAGTAGAACCTTTATATGTGTCCACTAGTACTTGTGGTTGCGGTCAGATGTTCGGGGTTCATTCATTTTGTTTGTCATTCGGTTCACTACTAACGTTCTTTTCATCATCAAAATTCATTCCTTTCAACCACACAGATCCACCTGATGTTGGGCACGGCAATCCGAGCAGAGAGCGCGCAGCAGGGTGTTTCGCAGGTGAACGGTAATGTGGATGTCATGTGTTTCTTCCAGGAGAACATTCTGACGGAGCTGCAGGAATCCAACATGTCCGTCCGGCCCATGGTCAAGGCGACGGCGATCAAATTCGTCAGCACGTTCCGCAACCAGTTCAGCAAGGACCATGTCAAGAGCCTAATGCCATTACTCATTGCTCACCTTTCAGCCGATAGTGTCGTTGTGCACACGTATGCCGCTGCGGCCATTGAGAAGATTCTCACGTCGAAGGAGGATGGGCCCAGTGGAAAGAAGCAGAACCGATTCGTCGGAGCGGATATTCAGCCCTTCCTCGAGAGTTTGTTCACTGGTTTGTTCGGCATTGTCGATAAGCAGGATCTGAATGAGAACGAGTACGTGATGAAATGCGTCATGCGGACGCTGAACACGTCCAAGGATGATATTATGCAGGTGACGCAGATCGTTCTCGATAAGCTGACCTCTGCCCTCGGCCGAGTGGCGAAGAATCCTCGGAATCCGCATTACAACCACTATCTTTTCGAATCGATTGCGGTTCTCGTCCGTGCGGTTTGCTCTAAGGACCCGTCGCATACGGCGTCCTTTGAGAATTTGCTATTTCCCCCGTTTCAGACGGTGTTGCAGATGGACGTGGCCGAATTTACCCCATATGTGTTTCAAGTTCTTGCGCAACTTCTCGAATATCGACCTGCTGATGCCGGCCTCGGAGATGCCTACACCGGTTTATTTGCGCCATTGCTCACTCCTACTCTCTGGGAGCGACGGGGCAACGTTCCGGCTCTTACGAGGCTGATCCAGGCCTATCTCGGAAAGGGCGCGGCCGAAATCGCGGCTAATAACCATCTGGTTGGAATTCTCGGTGTCTTCCAGAAGTTGGTGGCCAGCCGCGGAACGGAAGTCAGTGCATTTGAGTTGCTCGGATCCATCATTCAATGCGTCCCACCAGAAGCGATTCAGCCCTGTCTCAAGGATCTGTTTCAGATCCTTCTGATGAAGTTGCAGCAATCAAAGACGCCTCGCTACGCCCGGCTTATTTCTGACTTCTTTGCTCTGTTTGTTGGCAAGTTCGGTTCGCAGGCCTATTTCGACCAGCTCAATGCGATCCAACCCGGTCTTGGTCTGATGCTTCTCACGCAGGTGTGGGTTCCCCGTCTATCGACCGATTTACCGGTGCGAATGGACGCCAAGACACAAGTGGTTGGTCTGACTAAGATCCTTTGCGACACCCCCGCTCTTCTTACCGATGACAATACGAAGCAGGTGTGGGCCGGAGCTTTTTTTGGTGCCATGACGATCATTACGAATCCGGACTCGCACATTGGAACCGCCTTTGCATCCGGTGACGACGTTGACGACGCGGAAATCGGATACGATGCGAACTACTCTCGTCTATACTTTGCTACGCGTCCCGTCATTGATCCATTCCCTGAAGTTCAGGACCCTGCAATCGCTCTTGCTCAATCCCTCGGTCAGCTCTCGGCGTCCCAGCCCGGCAAAATTCAGCCTCTTGTCCAGACAGGTCTGCGGGATGACCCGAAGTTGAGCAGCAAGCTGGCGGAACTTCAGACTCGGGCAAATGTCCAGATCTAAAATCAACAGAGAACGCGCGTCCACGTGCTTTGGTGAGGGCATCGGTATGTGACGTGCGAATGGTGCAGGATAAGATATAGACGGATACTCTACTACGTAGATACTCTACACGCCTCGCATGTTATCTTACGGTATCTACATCAAAGCCTTGTGAGCATAACGCAAGGCGACACCGATAAACAGGGCGTTGGCGGCCATAACAACCGGACCACCATCGTCTCCAAAATATTGGACAGCGACGTAGACGGCGACAGTTGCTGTCGCGAGAACAAGCAGGAGAGGAACAGGAAGACCACCACCGAAACCCACCGCCATGTCCCTCTCGACTTGCTTGATTCTCTCAGCCTCCTCCTTGCGGGCTCTCTTCAACTCATCCATCGCCGTCTTGAACCCCTCCTTAGGAATCGTAGAAAGCAAGCGTCGTTCTTTCGCCCATGCCGAGACAGCATCGGCAGACTCGACGCTAAGGGCACCTGAATCCTGAGTCCTCTGCGACAGCACCTGGAGAGCTCTCTGCTGTAGCAGACTTGACCTCGTTTGTTTCGACAGCAGATACATTTCGTCGGCATTTTCTCCGGTAATTCCGAGAGAGCTTGCAATCAATGGTTTCGCAGCTTCTACGCCATATTTATCAACAGACTGAAGATCTTCAATTAGGTCCTCATTGCACTGCCCTACAATTTCGCAAGTGTAGATGTAATGCAGGAGCCGACCAATCGTCTGGCGTGATTCGGATATTTGGAGCGTAGCTGTTTTGTATCTCTGCGATGAAGACATCTGTTTGTGAGCCTCACGAAAGAAGCTGCTCCGTGCAGTCAAGATGGACCAATGCGCGGGGATGATCTCACCACCCCTGGCAATGATGTGAACATCACTACCAATGCCATCTTTGAGCGCACTGGCAAAATCTTGTGCGAGGGTCGACAAGTGCATTGCTGCCCCCCCGGTGGCATTCATACCAAAGTCTGCGTCCTCGAGGAGGCAGCGATGGCAGATCTCAACGAGACCGGGCAGCTGTAGTGTCTCGGCGGCTTCCAACAGTCTGAATGTTAGCAACGAGCTAATGATCTGGCTCGCTGAGATGGTATCTGTGTAGAGATACTCAAGAAGAGCTAGAGCCGTCTCTTCTTTGATGCCGGGGAGAAGAAGCTCAATGGTTGCGTTCTCTTCAGCTCCTCCATGCTGATGATGCTCCACCATCTCCCTAAGAACATTGCTTCGGCAAGCAATAACCGAACTGTGACAACGGAGTGCTTTGCCCGTTGCCGTAATGATCCGGCAATCCGCCAGGTCGCTCTGGTTACGCTGTGCCAGAAGGAAACCTCCAACCTCGTTACTGAGAGCTGGGCCATCGGAAGCGAACAACAAGCCGAGCATTGAGCTTGAAGCAATCTCAACGACACTCTCGGTGCTCAGTGCCATGGGGGTATGAATAGCAGTTACTTCGGAGGTATCCCTGTTTGTCATAGACGTTGTCATCTCACCACCGCCCCCGCCCCAAACATAAAGCCGATTTGTCTGAGTGATTGCAGCACCAAGGGTGGAAGATATATCGACCTTTGCGATGATCGAATCCTTGAGACCTTCGACGACGCGAGGCTTACAAAAACTAGGCACCTTGAGACAGCCCGATAGGCGCGCAATGTTGGCCACGGCACGGCCCGACGCAGCTAGTACCATCTCCTGCTTCCCATCTTGGCCGGCAATGGGACACATGTATTCCGAGGGATCGAACCCATCGCCGTGACCGAGGAGAAAAGCCTTGTTTCCACCACCTCCTCCCCAAGTCGACAGGCGTCCGTCGGTCTCGATGACTGCCGATGTGGATAAACCGGCAGATACGGACCGAGCCTTGGGACCAATACCAAAGGGCTCGATCATTCTTGGCGTCCGCACATTTTCGAGAATTCCTCGATGATTCTCCATCACACCAGCGGTAACGCCGCATTGGCCATCCGCGTTACTTCCCCATGCAAATACCATCCCACTGGAAGATACCGCAAGGCCATGGCTCTCGCCTGCAGACACATCGCAAATCTCTTCATCGTCAAGGGCTGAGATTCGAGCCGGACGAAGCTCGAGCCGCCCTAGACCGGTGCTACCGGAGGCCAGCAAGCCCCAGGAGAAGACGCTCGTAGGTGACACGCCATTCTTTTTTGCACGAACCAGCATGAACGATCCGCCGCAGCTTACCTGGAGAACCTGATAGTCCTTGAATGCTTCCACAACCCTGGGGGTGATGACCGTCGGAGAAGCCGAGGACCCGAATCTACGTCCCCATGTATACAGAGTGCCATCGGCGTCAATTGCCGCAGAAAGGCTCGACCCTACGGACACTTGAATGATGGGACCATTCTGCAGAAAAGCTTCGATAGGAAGCAAGGCGCTTGTAGAAGTGACACCGTCCCTGTCGCCGTCGCCATATGAGCTGGAGTAGACAACGCCAAGGGAAGTGAGACAGAGAACATGGGCTGTTCCAACGGAGATGGATCTGATGCTTTCAAGAGAGCTCATTAGTGGTCGAAACGGAATTCGGCTTGGTACAGCACCGGCATTTCTGGAGAGGAAGAGCCGAGAATTCAATTGGCTATCCAAATTGTCATCTTTATCCTGGGGAGCATTGCCATCGGACAAAGCAACGGCATCATTGACTACCTTCGACAAAGGAATGCCACGCTGTTCGTCATCCTCGACCTTGACCGGGACGTTCATGGTCGGTGAACGAATGAAATCGAGTGAGAAATCAGGAATTGTACTATCACTACCGCTGGGGTTCAGTGCCAGTACATACCGTAGGACGAGAATTAAAGAATGTGCTCGAGTTTCAAAATACTTTTTCAACTACCTCGACATGTACAGCTGTACATTTACTGCAAGTTAACCCAGGAAGGCTGATTGAAAGTAAAAAGATTGCGACGCATAGAATATCACACAATGACAACCAACGTCCTCTTCCGCGCCGTTGCTGCGGATGATCCTGATCTCGTCGGTTCGGTGCTCAACGGATTCGATGATCCAGGAAGCAGTGAACTGCAAAGCCTATTGAACTATCAAGACACAGACACTGGGAATACCATGGCGCATCTGGCCGCTGCTCACTCCTCCACAGAGTGCCTCCAACTTCTCATTCAATACGACATTGACGTAAGCCGGAAGAATTGGGAAGGCCTCACCCCTTTGGGCGTTGCCAATATGAACGGAAGGGTCCAGGCGGCCGAGTTGATCAAGAACAATTACATCTTCGAGCACAAATCTTCCTCCTCCTCGAGTGAGGCAGCAATCGCCGCCAATGAGAATGGCTCCAGCGATGATCTAGTTCGCCTACGAGAGGAGAAGTGCCGGGCCAATGTCACACGCCGCATCCACCCCAGTGCGTTGCCATCCCGACCGCTCATGTTTGAGCAGAGGATGAAGCAGGAGCGCCACGAGACGGAACTGAAACTTCGGACGGTGTCCGCGAAGACGATCCAAGCTTGGTGGCGCCGCCGAGCTGAGATACTGCTTTCAAGTAAAAGATGATGTGATAATGCACTTGCTATTTTAAATTCAATAGAGAGTACGCGTAGAATAGCCATCGTTTCAATCCATTCTTATCGGATCAGACCCAGCGTCTTGACGACGCGCCGGTAGGAATCGTAATCCTTGCGCTCCATGTAGTCCAGGAGTTTCCTTCGTCGTACGTACAGCGCATCCATACCGCGCTTCGAATGCTTATCCTTCTTGTGGCTGGCCATGTGCGTTTGGAGCTGCTGGATCCGCGTCGTAAGGGCGATGACTGTGAGTCGATCATACAGCAGAGGGGGAAGAAAAGTTAGTGTGATGATGCAAGCGAGAGACATGCGACGCGTGGCGTGAGAGCTTGTCACCAGACCACCACAACGCCACCACTATCAAATACCCATAAATCACTCACCCTGAACGGCGCTGGAACCGGTGTCACCCTCCCGCAGCTGGAACAGCTCCATCCCGCGCTTCTTCTGCGCCTTGACGACCTCCTTCTGCGATCCGTTGGTCAGGTCGAACAGCCTCCGGACCCGATCGGACATCCGCAGGCCGGTGAAGTCGAAGCGCAGGGCCTCGTCCTGCCGGCCGATCTTCTCCTTCATGAGGGCGCTGGCCTTCTCGTCGTACTCGCGCGATTCGCGGCTCCGCTCCTCCTTGCTGAGGGCGTTGACGATGGGAGTGTCGCGGGGGATGTGCCAGCCGGGCTTCTTCTCTTCGATGCCCAGCTCGGCGAGGCGGGACTTGAGCTTCTTCTTGGCATCCCGACGGCGCCGGGTCTTGGTGACCGCGGTGCGGGTGGCGCCGATTGCTGCCGCCGGGCCGAGGCTGCCGCAGTTGAGGTCGAGGAGGAGACCGCCGACGCCGACGGACGGCGGCGGGGATTGTGCGGTGGTGCCGGTTGGTGGAAGGATGGTGCTGCTGCCACTCAGCACTCCGGACACCGCCGCCGCGGCTGGTCGGCCGCGACGGACCAACGCACCGCCGATTCGGATAGCCGACGCCGCTGCCACTGCTGCCATTGTTGCTGGTCTCGGATACTCGTAGCCTTCAACGCGCCTCGCCCTTCTGGCCGCTCAACTCGATACGCTGGCCGCTCAATATCAACTCGACTTGGCGCCGATGCCGACGGACTGACGGACCGCAAATATTGCATTACTCGACTCACTCGACTGACTCGAAGAGCCTGACGGTGACTGATGACGATGAGATGTGGATGATGAGGAACCAGTGCGTACTACGTAGTAGTGATGAGAAAGGGCATGCACTACGACACTACGTACAATGTACGACGGGTAGAGGAGAATGATGCCGCCAACGTACCCCTCCTACTACCACAGAGACCGAAGACGGCGCAGGATGCGTGCCACGTCGATAGCTTCAATTATTTTGAGTTTTTGTGCAGGCGAAGGGAACGCCTTCGACACTCCAACACATGATGTGCCTGGTGGGCTCGACATGCGTATGCGCATGCGTGTTGGAGGGAGCCACCAAAGTCCTACATTTACCAACACTGGTCCATCAGGGCATCGGAAAAGCCCCAGCGCGCCATCATTTCAAAGATCAGATGTATCATTTATCCGACCAAGGACGAAGATAAGGCAAATTCTCCAGCGAACAGGTCCCCTTTGCGCACAGTCATCATCTCCATCGTCTTCATCAAGCAACAATGTCGGTAGGGCGAGCACCAGCACTACGACGCAAAATATACGGGGATACGATTTGGAATTCGAGCTGCATTCGTCCATATCATCCATATCCGCCGAAGAGTGGGATTCCTTCCTGGCACCGGATGGATCGTCATCGCCCTTCATGGAGCATGCCTGGCTTCGATGTCTCGAGTCGTCGGGATGTGCCTCCCCCTCGACGGGGTGGGTACCGCAGCATTTGTCGGTCCGTATCGGTGGCGTGCCGTCGGTGTACGTGCCGCTATACATCAAGGGGCACTCGCAGGGGGAATTCATTTTTGATGCTGGTTGGGCAGAGGCTGCGTATCAGAATGGGATCCAGTACTACCCGAAGCTCCTCGTTGGAGTTCCCTTCACGCCTGCAACGGGAGAGAGAATACTTTTGCATCCTGACATTCGAAAGAATTGGCCTCGGAGGGAGATTGCTGAATTGCGCGTCGTCGTTGGAAAATTCCTTAGGCAGATCGCCCTGTCGAATAACCTGTCCTCGATTCAATTGAACTTCATTTTGGACGAAGAAGCCGAAGACATCGCTGGGTTCATGGCCGACCCTTCCAAGCCAAAGAAGAAGCAAGCCGCAGGAGCTCCAGAAGGAGGAAGTAGAAGAACGCCTCCAGCACCATTATCTTCGTCTCCAAAATTGGAGGAGGCCGACACAAGAAACAACAAGAAGAGACTTGAGAAAAAGAATCTCAAGGATCCGCGTCTGGAGAGCACTGTTCAAAGTATGCTCGACATGCTCACATACAAGAACGATTCCGACGACTATCTACGGAGGACATCGATGCAATACCACTGGTTGAACCGCAACGCAAAGAAGGCGGGCAAACCGTACGAATCCTTCGACGACTATCTCGACGCCTTTAAGTCCAAGCGCAGGATAACCATTCGAAGAGAGCGGAAGCGGGTAATTGATGACGAAAACATTCGGATCGATGCCGTCGTTGGCTCCGAAATTCTCCAGTGCGAGGGATTAGTCGACCAGATCTACAAAATCTATATTTCGACCGTCAACAAAAATGTCTTTGGCAAGCAATATCTCACTCTTGAATTCTTTCAGATGTTGGCGGAGAGCGACTTTTGTCGTAATCTATGCTTCATGTGCGTTCGACCGAGAGATTCGGGTGACGTTGTTGTCGCGGAAGATATTTTTGCTGGAACCTTCAACATAATCCAAAATGGCGTGTTTTACGGCAGGTATTGGGGATGCCTGCCGGGAAGAGAAATCAAGAACCTGCATTTTGAGACCTGTTATTGGACAGCCATTGAATACTGCATCGAGAATGGTCTAGCAAAGATGGAGCCTGGTGCCGGCGGAGGAGACTACAAATGGGCGCGTGGGTTTGACCCGGCCCTCATCCATTCTGCTCATTACATTTGTCATCCCGGTCTAAGGCGTGCGGTGCAAAGGTTCCTTGACTACGAGACAGAGAATAATGTCGAGGTGTCAGAATTCCTTCTTGCCAATAGCGCCGTTGGATCAGAGACCACCAAGCCAAGTATTTCCAAGATGAAAAAGGTGCAAGCGCACGCAAGGGTTGACTTGAGGGATGGCAAGAGGAAGGACACGGAGACGCCAGATGCAATTGACGCTAACGGCAACAACGATTGACAATCTTCTGGCCCTTTTAAACTCCTAAACTTCTAGACAAGGAATTCCTAGATTGTACGTAACCATCTGATAGCTACTGTTCGACGTTTAGTCTAACCAGCTCATTAGCCGTAAGGTCATCTGAGTACACGTACTTTGTTCCCCAGAGCCAATCACCTTTCCCCGCCAAACTATAATGTGGTGACCGTTCCTCAGGCAGCTTGCTTTCTCTCCCCATATAGCCAAGTCTAGTAGTCGATACAGTCTTGATCGGATCTTTGTTCAACCCCGGCATATCAGTATTAGCGACAATAAAATTACGATCAACATCGCTCATACGAAGCGCCCCAAGATCGTTCTTATCGAGCACCAACACCAGTGTATCGCCGAGATTATTTTGTAAGCCCGCTGTATTAGCCGCTTCCAATCCCTCATCAAAATTCGAAAGAGGGTCTCTCCCAATAG